>Ga0074044_10000607_pt1 | contig 34425 bp, 24 predicted proteins | sample BogForMeECP23OM1_FD_94443 | JGI IMG/M metagenome (GOLD analysis project Ga0074044, IMG submission 94443) | Bog forest soil microbial communities from Calvert Island, British Columbia, Canada - Bog Forest MetaG ECP23OM1 | ecosystem: Environmental > Terrestrial > Soil > Wetlands ...
AGGGTAGTCTGGCTTACGGCTCATTCAGCCGATTACAGTGGCGGGACCGCGGCCGATTCTCACGGCCTTCCCCACTTCCCTTGCCTGCAAATTGGAAGCTCAGTGTATGCCGGGGGTCTGGGAGTGTCAATGCGCGGCGCAAGCGTTCTGTCCGGACGTCTTCAGCGATTTTTCCAGTTTGGCTTGCGCTTCTCGACAAGCGCGCGGAGACCTTCTTGAGAATCCTCGAGGCGGTACAGTTCGTTGAGGAAAATATTCATGGAGTTCTTCATGCCATCGCGCAGTGAGAGGCCCATTCCGCCGAGAATTGCTTTCTTGGCCATGGTCAGCACGGGGCCCGAGTGCGCCGTGATGCGCTCCGTCAACTCGTTCACGGTCTGTTCGAGCTTGGCTTCGGGAACCAGGCGGTTTACCAAGCCCATTTCCAGAGCGCGGTCCGCAGTCAAGGCTTCTCCGGTCAGGACAATTTCGAGCGCCCTTTTAGGTCCAACGAGGAAGGGGAGGATTGTGGACGCAAGCGGCGGGAACACGCCAATGGAAATCTCCGGCTGCGCGAAACGCGCCTTCGGCGTGGCAATCACGAGGTCGCCAAATGCGGCAAGTTCCGCGCCGCCACCAATGGCCGGGCCGTTTACCACACAAATTACGGGCTTGCCCACTTCCAACATGCCCGTGAAGGCGGAATAAAAGGCGTCGAGCATCTGAAAAACACGCTCGGACGTGTACTCGCCGATATCGATGCCGCCGCAGAATACTTTGCAGGCGGAATCGAGAATGACAAGCTTCACCTCGGGACTCTGACCGGCAAACGTGAACCCGTCCGAGAGCTCGCGCAGAAATGCTTCATTGAGGAGATTGTGTTCGGGGCGGCTGAGCGTCATGCGCGCGACGTTGCCGTCAATGCGCATCTTGATGAATTCGAACTGACCTGGTGTGCGCCGCTCGGGTCGAGATACGTACTCTTGCTCTTCTACAGGCTCAATCATGCCCCGCACTCCTTAGAAATTGCCGCTGAAATTCCGTAGCGCTATCTGGAAATATCCAAATTTTATGCTACCACGGCGCCACGCAACGCCCGACGGTGGCAAATAGACGCGTGCGCAAACGGTTTGCCCCTGGCGAACACCTATTTGCTCACGATTCGACTGCTTCTTGGCATTCTCCGCACAACGCACCGTTTCCCGCGTGCTACTTTTCCGTTTGCGGGTATGCTGGGCTACGAGTTTCTCATCTCGCGCGGGGTGCACTGCGTGCTGACTGGAAAAATATCTTCGGCTCGGGAAACCGAGACGGCTACGGCTCTACAACTTGCCGGTCGGGTCGATGCGGAAGGATTTCCGCCGCTTGCCGCATGGGGCAACGCCCCGGCGATATGTTTTGACCGCGACTGGCAGGGCAAGAACGCCGATCCACAACGAGAGACCCAGGTGCGCCTGCTGTGGACTTTCGATGCTCTTTATTTGAGATTCCTGGCGCTTTATCGTGGCATCACCGTTTTCACCGATGCCGAACCGGATGGACGGCGCGACCAACTTTGGGAGCACGATGTCGCTGAAGTTTTTCTGCAGCCTCCAGGGCCGGGCAAAGGGAACTATAAAGAGTTCGAAGTGAGCCCAAACGGATTCTGGATCGACCTGGAGATTGGGCCGGGAGTAAAACGCAATCTGCAGAGCGGATTGCGGCGCCGGGTCAAAGTCGACGAGCAGAACAAAACTTGGGTAGCAGAGCTGGCGTTGCCTATGAAAAGTCTGACGGCGCGATTCGATCCGTCCGCGCCCTGGCGCGCCAACTTCTATCGCGTCGAAGGGGCCAGCGAGCCGCGTTTCTACTCGGCGTGGCGGCCAACAGGATCGCCTGTGCCGAACTTCCATGTTCCTGAGTCCTTTGGCAAGCTGGTATTTGACAGCTAATTAGACGCGCGCAGCCAGCGGACACCGCGCTGGCGCCACGCCGCCTTTTTTTCTATGCTTCTCGGGTGAAGACCTCCGTTTCTTTACTCTCGCCATCGGTTCTCAATCGCCGATTTCGGATTCTCTCACTCGCCGCCGCTGCTCTCTCCTTTTGTTCCTCAACTCTGTTCGGCCAAACCGAACCCTCGCCTGCGCAAAATGCGAATGCACCGGTGGTGACCAAAATTGAGCCTCCTTCGTGGTGGATCAACCTGACGCCGGAGGTGATGTTGCTGCTATCGGGCCACTATCTCGAAGCCACTCATGTGATCTGCAACCTGCGGAGTGTCCTGGTGGAGCGCACGCAAGCGACCGCTGCGGGCGACTACTTGTTCGTTTGGCTGAAGATCGGCTCCGACACAAAATCGGGCACCGCCGTGTGCCGCGTCACAACCCCGACGGGCGCAACTTCCTTTGAGCTGCCACTGGCCACGCGCCCCATGAAACTTGGCAAATTTCAGGGGCTGGCTCAGGAGGACGTGATTTATCTCATCATGCCGGACCGCTTCGCGAATGGCGATCCCACGAATGATGAGCCTGCCGAAGCCCCAGGTATGCATGATCGTTCGAATCCACGCGCTTATCATGGTGGCGATCTGCGCGGAATTCGTGAGCATCTTCCTTATTTGAAGGATTTCGGCGTGACCACGCTCTGGTTAACGCCCATCCTGAAAAACGGCGCGGCTCAGGACTATCACGGTTATGGCGCGGTGGATTTATACGCGGTCGATCCGCATCTTGGAACGATGCAGGATTATCAGGACCTCGTTGGGGAAGCGCACAAACAAGGCATGAAAGTTTTATTCGACTTTGTTCCAAACCACGTTGGGCCGAAACATCCGTGGGTTGCTGAGCCGCCGCTGCCGGACTGGTTCCATGGCACGCAGCAGCATCACATGGATACAACCGCGGGCATCAACGGTACGTTCTACGGAAAGACGGACAAACCAGCGATTGCGAACGATCCCTTCGAGACGCTCGTCGATCCGCATGCACCGCCGCGGCTTTCGCGGAATCTGACGGATGGCTGGTTCTTCAACATACTGCCCGACTTGAATACGGAAAACCCGATGGTCGCCGAGTACCTCTTGCAAAACAGCATTTGGTGGGCGGAGAGTTCGGGACTGGACGGCTATCGCCTGGACACTTTTCCCTATGTTCCGCGGAAGTTTTGGTCAACCTGGCATGCAGGGCTACACCAAATCTATCCCTACTTGACCACAACCGGCGAAGTCTTCCACGCGGATCCCACCGTCACATCATTTTTTGCAGGCGGGCAGAGACGATTCGACGGCATCGACTCGGGTGTCAGCACACTTTTCGATTTTCCCATGTTTTTCACGCTTCGGGATGTTTTGCTGCGCAACGCCCCGGCAGGGCACCTCGCGGATGTCTTGCGACACGATTCGTTGTACGTCCATCCGAATGCGCTGGTCACATTTTTTGCGAATCACGATGTGCCGCGATTTGCGAGCGCGGAGGGAAGTTCCCTGGCAAAGCTCAAGCTGGCGTTTGGATTGGCGCTGACGTTGCGTGGGATCCCCGAGCTCTACTACGGCGACGAAATCGGAATGCCGGGAGGCGGCGACCCGGACAACCGGCGTGATTTTCCAGGCGGATGGGCGGGCGATCCGAAAAATGCATTTACCGCGGATGGGCGCACGGCGGAGCAGCAAGAACTTTTCACGTATGTGCAAACGCTGCTGCGATTGCGTCGTGAACATCCAGCTCTGCAAGGCGGAAAGTTGTGGCATCTCTTCTCGGACGAAACGGCTTATGTGTTTTTGCGCGAGACGGAGGAGGAGCGCATACTTGTGGCCTTCAACAATTCGGCCAAACCACGAGAGCTGAGAATTCCTCTGAACGATACGTCAGCAGAGGGCGCGGCTGGCTTCACGCTGATGTTGGGCCAGGCAAAAGCTGCGGCATTCAAAGGTGAAGCCCGAATCTCGGCCCCGGCGCAATCCATTTCCATTTTTCTGGTTGATTGAACAATCAGAAACTTAGACGGACGTTCCAATTCTTCACCGAGTCCGGCACGGTGAGCGTGATGGAGTGCGATTGAGCGTCATATCGCCAATCGCGAGTCACTTGATCTCCGATGTGGACTTCTTTCGGCTCAGAGTTCTCGCCATAAATTTTTAGCTGCGTGCTGTTCCACCAGGGCTGGTAGGCATTCTTCTCGATGCTGCTAGTAACCGTGAGAGATTCCGCAGACACCTGGCAGGTGAAATTCACCCGCAGAAAGTTGCCTTTTTGATAGGCAAACGTGAGTCCGTCGTCTTGGTAGAGCGTGCCGTGGCAATCGCTCCCCGGATAAACACGAAGTTCAAGCGGACCATCCGGCTTTTCGTTCGTGCTTTGCACTACGGGCTGCATGGGAACGATCGCTCCAGCGCGAACGTAAATAGGTGTTTCGGATAGTGCCGGGTGTAGCGAGATTTGTTCTTTGGAGGAGTGTTTTTCGGCGGTCCAGAAATCATACCAATCGCCCGGCGGCAAATGAATATCCTCCGCGTCGACCTTTTCCGCGACGACAGGCGCAATGAAGAAGTCCCGTCCGAAGAGGAACTGGTGGTCTTCACCGTAGAATTCCTGCGCTTCGGGATACTCGAGAAAAATCGGCTCCATTAATGGCACACCGGTGCGCGAGGTTTCCTCGATTCCCGTGTAGATATAAGGAAGAAGTCTGTAGCGCAGCTCGATGTAGCGCTTGCGGATCGCTTCCTGCTCGGAGCCGCTCGCCCAGGGCTCGTGATCGGCAGTGCCTTTCGCGGCGTGATCGCGATAAATCGGATAGAACACACCTAACTCATACCAGCGCGTCAGAAGATCGACAGGTGGAGAGCCCGCGAATCCGCCGACATCCGCTCCGACAAGCGAATAACCGGAAAGTCCGAGGCTCATAATCTGAGGGACACTCATTCCGATGTGATTCCAGGTGGCGCTATTGTCGCCGGTCCAGGTGGCTGCGTATCGCTCGGCGCCCGCATAGGCCGCGCGTGTCAGAACGAAAGGCCGCTCGTCAGGCCGCAATTTCAGGAGGCCGTCGTAGGTCGCGCGAGCGTTTTCCATTCCATAGACATTGTGAATGGCGCGATGGTCGAGCGTCGTCCCATCATCGAGCCGGTGGACGACATTCAGCGGCATGGTTTTTGACAGAGTTTCGAAGACGGAGGGCTCGTTCATGTCGTTCCAGAATCCCGCGACGCCCATGTTCACGAAATCCTTGTAGAGGCCGCCCCACCAGGCGCGCGCGCGAGTCAGGGTAAAATCCGGAAAAACACTGTCGCCAGGCCAGACTTTCCCGACAAAAATCGAGCCATCCGGATATTTGACGAAGACATCCTGTTTGATCCCGGAATCGTAAGGGGCATAGCCGTGGCCCGCGTCCTTCTTGATGTGCAAATCGGTGATGAGAATAGTGCGCATGCCCTGCGCGCGAAAATCCGCGATCATCTTTTCAAAATGAGGAAAATATTCCCGATTGATGGTGAAGGGCGCGTTGCCCTGCTGATAGTCGATGTCAAAATAAATGACGTCGGCGGGAATCTTTTTCTCACGCAAGGTTTGGACGACCTCGCGAGCGCGCGCTTCGGGATAATAACTGTAGCGGCTCTGCTGGTAGCCGAGCGACCAGAGCGGCGGAAGAGGCGTGCGGCCGACGAGCGTCGTGAATTGTTGGACGATTTTCTTGGGTTCCGGGCCGGCGATAAAGTAGTAGTTCAGCTCGCCGCCTTCGGCTCCAAACGAAAAATAATCGGGCGACTCTTTTCCGAAGTCGAAGCTGCTGCGGTAGGTGTTGTCGAAGAAAACGCCATAGGCCACGCCTTTGTTAATGCCAATGAAAAATGGAATTGTCTTGTAGAGTGGATCGTCCGATTCCTGCCAGCCAAAAAAGTCCGTATTCCACATCGTATACGCGTGATTGCGGCGGTTCATCGGGCCGGGTTTGTCACCCAGACCATAGTAATTTTCCTGGGAAGGCATCCGCTTCCAGGCGTGGATATACGTGCCGTCCCAAGCCATGGGCAAAGAGGGCTCATCGGCAAGAAGAACATTGCCCGCCAAATCCGCAAAACTGATAAGCAGAGGTGCCTTCTTGACGATAACAACGGTGCGGCCCACCGTCATGCGCAACTCGTTCTTTCCGTCATCGACGCTGATCGCAGGCGGGTCGGGAGATTCAATCACGGCCCAGGAGAAATCTTTCGGAAAGGCTCCTTGCGGCGCCAGGCGAACGCGGATCACGCCGTCGCGAAAAGCCGTGATGCGCAGCTTCGCGGAACCGGCGGTTAGTTCGACGCCGTCCTGAAGCTTTTCGACGCGCTCCACGTTTCCGATGTGCTGCCAACCAGTCGCTATTGCGCTGCCGCTGCTGAAGGCGCAGACCAGCATGCCGATTCCGGTCCATCTTGCAAGCCGTGACACGCTATCTCCCTCTCCAGGGGCTGGTGGAAGAATGTTCGACTAGAATACGCCCGCGCGCGGGGCGACACGCACTTCGATTCTAGTTATGCTGCGAGCCACTCCTCAAAAAAAGAGGAAGCTTTCGCGCCCTCGATGCGCCGGCGCACTGCGTCCATCACGCGGCATTTTACCGCCCCATTGCCTCCATAAAAGGCCAGCCAATACGGCAGGTGAAGCTCCGTCGGCAGGCGCTCGATTTCCACCTTCAGACCACGCAGCTTGAAAAAGCCCTGTTGGAAGAGAACTCGCAGAACTTTCGTCCTGAGGATCTCTTCCGCGGCATCCGGCTGGAGGCGTGCCACAAGCAGATTCCGCGTCTGAACGGTTACCAGTTCTTCGCCCGCCGGAACACGTGGGAACTCGAATAGATCGAGGTCTCCATGTACTGCGTCGAGAGCGAAAAAACGCGTCTTCCTCGCTTTGCCTATCTCATAGCGCACACGGAAAACCCAGAACGGTACGTAAGCATCCGCGATTCGCTGCAAGGGGCCGCTCCGAATCCTCCAATAAACCCCGCTGAAGATCCCCGAGCGGAAGCCGCGGACGGCTTCCTCCTGCGTGACGTTAGGCTTCAATGTTTGAATCGCAGAGACTCTCATCTATGTCCCGTCCACCGCAGCTACTAGCGGAAATAAATCCACAAACTGATCACGGTCGCAAGCAAAAGAAGACTTGCCACTATGTTGATGCGACGCTCGGTTGCCGTCTCGTGCGCGGGCTTGCGCTGCGGAATGCCTACCGCGATGGTTTCCATCTTGTCGTCGACGGTTGCAAAAGTTAGTCCGGCAAGTTGCTTGCGGTCAGGCGCCTTGGTCATCAAGCTGACCGTGACAAGAACGAGCGAGCAGACCACGAACATGAAGATCGCGTAGTGCAGGAAGTTCATGTCGATGATCCAGCGAGCGACGGGAGATTCGAAATGCCCGCTGGCAGCCCTGTCGGCGAGTTCCAGGATGAATCGCGTTGCCCCCAGCACAAATCCGGTCAGAAGCGAACTGATGGCGCCCGAGCCGTTCAGGCGCGGCCACAAAATTCCCAGGACGAAACAAGCCGAAATCGGCGGGCTAATATACGCCTGAACGCTCTGCAAATAGATGTAGAGCTGACTGCTGATGTAGTGAATGAAAGGAACCCAAAGCAGTCCAAGCAACACCATGAACCCGGTAGCCACGCGGCCAAAATTCACGAGCTGGCCCTCCGAGGCTTGCGGACGAATCTTTTTGTAGAAATCCAGCGTCACCAGTGTGGATGCGGAGTTGAACACCGAGCTCATCGCGCCCATGACCGCCGCGAGCAACGCAGCCATAACCAGCCCCACAAGTCCTGTCGGCAGCAAATTCAAAATAAGAGTCGGGTATGCAAAATCGGGCTTCCTGACCTGCTCGGGGAAAAGCGCGAAGGCGATAATGCCCGGTAGAACGAGCATGAAGACCGGCAGTATTTTCAGAAAGCCCGCGAAAATGGTGCCTAATTTCGCGTGACCCTCATCGCGCGCGGAGAGGACGCGTTGCACGATGACCTGATCGGTGCACCAATACCAAATCCCCAGAATTGGCGCTCCAAAAAATATGCCTGTCCACGGAAAATCCTTGTCAGTCGACGGCCTCATCATGTGGAAGTAACTGGCGGGCACCATCGTTCGCAGGTGCTCGAAGCCGCCGACCCGGTGAAGACCGATGATCGTCAACGCAACGGCGCCGCAAATCAAAATCAGCGTCTGGACTGTGTCGGTATAGATGACCGCCGCGAGTCCGCCAGCCACGGTGTAAATACCGGTGGCAATCACGAGAACGACCGCTGTCTTCCACAGTGACCAGCCCGCCACGCGCTCCAGAACGACGCTCGCCGCGTAGAGCTGAACGGAAATCTTTGTGAAAATGTAAGCGATGATCGAGATCGCTGCCAGGTATACGGCGCAATTGCGGTTGAACCGCCGCTCCAAAAATTCCGGCATGGTGAACACGTTTGACCGCAAGTAAAACGGCACGAACACCCAGCCAAGAATCAACAGGATCAAACAAGCGAGCCACTCGAAATGGCCCACCGCTAATCCGGACGACGCGCCCGTTCCAGACAAACCGATGAAATGCTCGGTCGAAATATTCGACACAAATAAAGATGCACCAATAAAGAACCATCCGATGTCCCGGCCAGCCAGAAAGTAATCTTCCGAGGTACGTTCTCGCCTCGCGAAATACATCCCGATGCCAAACACAATCGCGAAGTAGATCCCGATGATCACGAGATCCAAGGTGGCTACGCTCTGGTGAGCAACCGTAACTTCCGATGCAAACAGCATCCGTTCCTCCTTGGCATCCGCCGCAAAAGCCCAGCGGAATCTATGCTTAGTTAATCTTGTCTTCGCGAGAGCGCATTGCGCGCCAACGCCTTATTGGCACGAGCGCGCTTAGTACAGTGGAATCCCAGCCGCCCCTAGACTGAAATTCGGCGTGCGCAGTCTATACCAGCACAAGACAAGGCTCAATGGCTGTTTGGCGCGCCGCGGCGGGAAAGAACGATGCTCCTGGCACTCCCCGGCGGACGGCAACTCCGATTTGCCGTGATCCGCGGATCAGGGTAAAAGAGAGTGTGGAGGAATCATGACCAAGCTACTCTTTTGCCTGCTGTTCTTTGCGACGGCGCTTATGGCTGCGGATAAGTCCGTTTACGACTTCACCCTCAATTCGATCGACGGGCAACCCACCCCGCTCGGTGCCTATAAAGGGAAAGTGGTCCTGCTAGTGAATGTGGCGAGCCGGTGCGGCTTCACTCCGCAATACACGGCGCTGGAAGCGGTCTATGAGAAGTACAAAGACCGCGGATTCGTCATCGTCGGCATTCCGGCGAACAATTTTGGCTCACAGGAGCCGGGCACGAATCAAGAAATCAAGACTTTCTGCCAGAGCAAGTACAGCGTAACTTTCCCGATGATGGCCAAGGTTTCCGTGAAAGGCGACGATAAAACGCCACTCTACCAATTTCTCACGGACAAAGCCGCCAACCCCCAAACCGGCGGCGAAATTCAGTGGAATTTCACCAAGTTCCTCATTGGGCCGGACGGCCACGTAGTCGCGCGCTTTGAGCCCGCCGTTACGCCGGATTCGCCGGAAGTGACCGCCGCGATTGAAAAAGCACTCGCGCAGGCAAAGAAGTAGACGCAAATCGAAAGCGGAAGAAGCGACGGGAGCCGCCGGAAACAACCTGCCAACGGCAGCTCCGTCGCTCGCGTTCCGCTAGCGCATGGTCTGGCAAAAGCCCCATCATAAGTTATGGCGATCGTCTCGCTGCAAAACGTCAGCAAGGACTACGTCACCGATGGTCAGCCGGTCCACGCACTGCGGGACGTTTCGCTTGACGTAAACCGTGGCGAATTCGTCGCGCTGGTCGGTCGCAGCGGCTGCGGTAAATCGACCCTGCTCAATCTCGCGGGAGCGATGGATTTTCCCACCTCTGGCCGCGTGATGCTCGACGGCATCGCAACATCTACTTTGAAGGACGCCAGCTTGACCCAGCTGCGCCGCGAAAAAGTCGGCTTCATTTTCCAATCCTTCCAACTTCTGCATACCCTGACAGTTTTTGAAAATGTCGAGCTGCCGCTGCTTCTTGCTGGGAAGCCGAATGCACGCGCAATCGCCCGCGATAAACTGGCCTGGGTTGAACTCGATGGCTTGGGCGATCGCTATCCGCACCAACTCTCCGGCGGCCAGATGCAGCGCGTAGGCATCGCGCGCGCGCTCGTTCAATCACCCGCCATTCTCCTAGCCGACGAGCCAACTGGAAATCTTGACACGGTGACCGGCAACGTCATCCTCGATCTCTTGAAACGTCTGACACGTGAACTAAATACGGCAACTCTCATGGCCACGCATAGCGCGGAGGCAGCGGCGCTAGCTGACGCCATCGTGCGCTTGCGCGACGGAAAAATTGAAGAGATTGCGCGGCGCTGACATGGAACGCTTCGTCCTTTTTTATCGCTTGATGCTTCGGCCACTTCTACAGGAGCCCGTGCGGGCCGCCCTGACGGTTCTCGCAGTAACGCTTGGTGTCGCCGTGGTTTTGGCGATCGATCTAGCCGGAGGAGCAGCGACCGGATCTTTCCGGGCATCGATGGAGGCTCTGGCGGGCGACAACGATTTGGAAATTGTCGCGTCGGGCGGTGTTCCGGAAACGGTTGTCGGAACGATTGCGACGCTTCCGTATTCCATTCGCATTTCACCCCGTATCGAAGACTCCGCAGTCATTTCGGACTCGAAGCAAACTCTTCCGCTCATTGGTCTCGACCTGGTCGCAGAGAGTAGTTCCGACCGGAGTGGAGCAACCTCGGAGTTCAGTCTGAGTGGAGCTTTTGCATCGCCTGAAAACACGGAGCGGTCCTCGCAAGATCCAAGCAGTATTTGGGTCGGGACGAGCCTGAAAAGAAAACCTGGCAAGCGTGTGCGTCTGCAGATCAATGATCAAGTCCAGGAATTCACCGTCCGCGGCGTTTATCCTGATTCGAACGGCAGCGAATCGGCCATTGTGATGGATCTCGCAGCCGCACAACGCGCATTGAACCGCTTCGGCCGCGTAGACCGTATTCTCCTAAAAGTTCCTGCAGTCCCGAGTCTCGAGGAATGGCAACGGCTCATTCGTGACGCATTGCCTGCTGGCGTCGAGGTTCGCCTGCAAGGAACGGGCACAGACGAAAATCGACGAATGCTGGCTGCTTTCCGGTGGAATCTTAAGCTACTCAGTTACATCGCGTTGATTGTGGGCGCATTCCTCATCTACAACACGATTTCGGTTTCTGTCGTGCGCCGCCGCCCGGAAACCGGAATCGCGCGCGCGCTGGGCGCCAGCCGCGGTGGAGTGCTTCTGGCTTTCCTCGGCGAGGCGGCCTTTTTCGGCTTGGCCGGAGCCGCGCTTGGTCTCCCAGTCGGTCGTGTGATGGCATCCGGAGCGGTGAAACTCATGGCCGCCACGGTGGAATCGCTTTACATAAGTAGCCGTCCGGGATCGATCGAGCTAAGCGCGTGGTCCGTACTGCTTGCGTTGGCCATCGGAGTCGGCGTTGCCGTTGCGTCCGCATACTCGCCCGCCCGCGAAGCTTCTCTCGTCTCTCCCGTGGAAGCGATGGCGCGCGGCCGACGCGAATACACCGCGCGTGTACACAAAACGCGTGATCTGTGGCTCGCGCTGGTCTTGGGCGGCCTGGCAGCGGCAGCCGCGCGGGTTCCTGAGATAGGAGGCAAACCCGTCTTCGGGTATCTGGCTGCCGTATTACTCGTGGTTGCGTCCGCGCTCGCGATTCCGGCTTTCACCGATGCGGTCATTTCTCACACTTCTCGGTGGCTTGGAAAAATCGTGGGAGTTGAAGCTCTGCTCGCATCGCAAAGCCTTTCAGGTTCGCTTCGCCGCACTTCGGTGCTTGTCGGTGCGCTCTCAACCGCGATCGCCATGATGACCTCCGTTGGAATCATGGTGGGCAGCTTCCGCGAAACGGTCCTGATCTGGATGAACGACCGGCTTCCCGCCGATCTCTATCTGAGACCCGCAGGTGAGCCTGCCCCCGACCGCCACCCGACGGTGTCTCTCGAATTGACGGACAAAATCAGCCAGTTGCCAGGCGTCGCAGGAATAGACCGCTTGCGCGCCTACGAAATCAGCTATGACGGCATGCCCGCGACGCTAGCGTCTGTGGATCTGAGCGCGCTCCGCTCGGAGCACCGCTCTAACTTTTTCTCCGGCCGATCGACCGAGCAGGTCCTCTCGCAGATCCGCGATGCCGATGCTGTCGTGGTCAGCGAACCCTTCACTTACAAACATCATGTTCGCGCAGGCGACACCATCACACTCGCACTGGGGACTTCGCGTCCATCCTTTCGCATCGCGGACGTTTATTACGATTATGGAAGTGAGCGCGGCAGCATCCTGATGGATCGCCAAACCATGCTGCGCTATCTGCCGGATCCAGCGCCTTCGAATCTGGCCATCTATCTCGCGCCCGATGCGTCGATCGAGTCCGTACGCGAGGAGATCACCCAGGCGGCCTCTGGATATCGCGTGTTGGTCGCCTCGAACCGGGATTTGCGCACCGAAGCCATCCGTATTTTCGACCGTACCTTTGCTATCACTTATGCGCTCGAAGCCGTCGCAGTGATCGTCGCGGTGATGGGCATTGCCGGTGCCCTGCTCGCTCTCGTTATTGACCGCCGCCGCGAACTCGGTCTGCTCCGCTTTCTCGGCGCGTCCGCCGGGCAAGTACGCAAGCAGATTCTCCTCGAGGCAGGTCTGCTGGGCTTACTCGCGAATTTTGCGGGACTCGCTCTTGGATTCGTGCTCTCGCTCGTCCTCATCTATGTCATTAACAAGCAGTCTTTCGGCTGGACGATTCGATTCCACTGGCCGGTCGAGGTTTTGCTGGGAGCCATCAGCGTGGTTTATGTGGCCACGGTGCTGGCCGGGTTGTATCCCGCGCAAGTTGCCGTGCGGCTCAATCCTCTCGAGGCTGTTCATGAAGAGTAGGTTGGCTGTCCTCGTGACACTGGTTTTGATTCTCAATCCGCTGGCCGCACAATACCGCACGGCCGTGCCCGGCTATCGCTTCGAATTCCCCAGAGATTATTTCGATCACCCCGGCTTTCAGACAGAGTGGTGGTATTACACCGGAAATCTGAAATCTGCGAACGGCCATCGCTACGGATTCGAACTAACGTTTTTCCGCCAAGCGGTAAGCCGTGATCCGGCGCAAGCTGCAACGTGGGACGTCAAGGACATTTACCTGGCACATCTCGCCCTCAGCGATTTGGATGGCCAGAAGTTTTATCACACGGAAAGAATGAATCGTGCCGGTCCTGGAATTTCCGGCGTCAGCCAATCCAGCGGCCGCATCTGGAACGGCAACTGGCAAATTGTGTGGGAAGGTGCGGATCAAAGGCTGCAAGCTATCGACAAGCAATTTCAATTGCATTTGACGCTACATCCGGAAAAGCCTCCGGTCGTTCACGGGGAAAACGGCGTAAGCCAAAAATCGGAAGGAGCAGGTCACGCGTCGTACTACGTTTCGCTGACGAGGCTCGCCGCGAGCGGAAAACTCGAATTCGAGGGCGAGACGGTCGAAGTCTCCGGCCTCGCCTGGATGGACCACGAATTCTTCACTCACCAGCTGGAATCCGGCCAAGTCGGCTGGGACTGGCTGAGCCTGCAAATGGAAGACAACACCGAGCTCATGCTCTTCCGCATCCGGCGGAACGACGGATCCGTCGATCCATTTTCGGCTGGCACCTTCGTGGATGCGCAGGGCAAATCTACGCACTTGCGAGCGGCAGACTTTACCCTGCAACCGCGCGCGGAAAACTGGACCAGTCCCACCACTCGCGCGACCTATCCCATTTCGTGGGAGATTGTGATCCCCAAATTAGAGATCGAACTCGAAGCGCATACATCTTTGCCCGCACAAGAACTAACCGGAAAAACGAATCTCGTGCCGTCCTATTGGGAAGGAGCCATCTCGCTCGGAGGCCGGCGCGGAGAGTCGCCGCTCAGTGGAGTCGGCTATCTGGAAATGACCGGCTATGATCGCCCAGTCAAACTCGATCCTTGAGCACAGCTAAGATTTGGTGGCAATTCGGGCGAGCTCGGTGGACCCCGAAGGACAAGCAGTGCTGGCTCGCACAATCAATTCCGGCTCAACCACAATTTCCTTTGGGTAGGAAGCCTTCGCAGGCGCCGTGATCCTGCGCAAGAGTGTTTCCGCGGCAATCAACCCCATCTCGCGCAAGGGCTGCCGAACTGTGGTTAGCGCCGGATTCTGGAACGCAGCGCTCTGAATATCGTCGAAACCAACCACGGAAACATCCTCCGGAACGCGGCGGCCGGCCTCGCGCAACGCATGAATGGCGCCGATGGCGGAAATATCGTTAAAAGTAAAAAGCGCGGTAAAGGGTTTTCCGCCGGCAAGCAGCTTTCGTGTGACTTGATATCCCAGCAACGGCGAGGAAGATTCGCCCTCGAGCTGTCCGGTCAGCTGCTCCTTCATTTCTATGCCAAATTTCCTGGCTGCGTCGCGTACTGCTTCCCAGCGGACTTCCGTGTCGGAACTGAACGCCTGTCCTTTAATGAATGCTATCTTTCGGTGCCCGAGGTCAACAAGATGTTGCAGCGCGAAGGATGCCGCCTTTGCGTGGTTGAGGACGATGTTTGTTACCCCTGGCACATCCCGATGCCCCGAAACCGCAACACTGGGGACATCCACCGCTTCCGCAAGCGCCGTGTCCACTACGATTAAGCCCTCCACCGCGCGCTGCTGCAACAGTAAGGGATACTCTTTGATGAGTTCATTTCGATGGCGATGGCTGACCACAAAATAAAAATAGCCCTCTTGCAGCAGATGATCCTCGATACCAGACATCACCAAAGCCGCATAGCCCTCGCTGATCTCCGGAACGACAACGCCGATCGTGAAGCTCCGCTGCTGCCGAAGTGACCTAGCCAAATGATTAGGGCGGTAATTCAACTCCCGCGCAGCCGCACGGATCAGCTCCTGGGTGCGTTGCGGTATCGATTTTGCCGCGGGAGAGCGGTTGATCACGAAGGAGACTGCGGCCTGGGAAAGCCCGACGTGCTCCGCGAGAGACTTCAGGCTTACCCCTGAGCTGCAAGGCTTCTGCGCGTCAGAGGTACCCTTTGATTTTGAACGCGGCATAGATTGGCCTGGGCTTGTAGTCTCCCACAAGGATGGAGGCAGAACAAGGTCCAGAGCCACAGATCGGTGAAGCCGGCCGTGGCCGTCGCTTCCTTGGCTTGTGAATCCAACTAAATCGGTTTACTATGCTCTTTCCGTCGAGGAGGAACGAGCGCTCGTAAACTTGTCTTGGTCCGGAATTGCAAAAATTCGCTAAGAATAAGGATTTTTCTAGCGGCTCGGTCAAGAATTCAGTATCGTTTCTCGTTCTTGCCCGTCCCCAGCCTCACTCAAGTAGCTTGTTCGTAATTTTCGTGCTTTGGAGAACGGTTAGCTCAACGTCCGACGGCACCATCGGAGTTTTTTATAACGTGCTCACCTCGCTGAATCGGTTCGTCCTTGTTGTCTGCCTTGTGATTTGTTGCCAGGCCGCCACCGCGCAAGATTCTCCTTCTTCCGTGGCGCCCAGCTTCGCGACGACGCATTTGAATCTCAACGATCCCGCCGCGGAAAAGAAAATTGACGCTTTTCTCCGCCAAATGACGCTGGAAGAGAAGGTCGGCCAACTCGTTCAGTATTCCTCAGGGCAGCCCACAGGTCCCGGCACCGGGCGCACCGAATACAACGACATGATTCAAAAAGGTGAGATCGGTGCCCTGTTCAACATCACCACCGCGCGGCAAGCGAATGCGTTTCAGCGCATCGCGATGGAGAAATCGCGTTTGCAGATACCTCTCATATACGGTTTGGACGTCATACACGGGTATCGCACGGAATTCCCGATTCCTCTCGGCCTGGCAGCTTCTTGGGATCCTGAACTTGTCCAGCGGACCGCGCGCGTGGCTGCGCGGGAATCGTCCGCGAGCGGAATCCACTGGATGTTTTCTCCGATGATCGATATCGCGCGAGACGCGCGCTGGGGACGAATGGCGGAAGGCTCTGGTGAGGATCCCTACCTTGTTTCTGCAATGGCGCGCGCCTATGTCCTTGGTTACCAGGGCGAACGGCTCAACGCAGCGGACAGCGCCTTGGCGTGCCCCAAACATTTTGTCGGCTATGGAGCGGCCGAAGGCGGCCGGGAGTACAACTCGGTCGAGATTTCCGAGCACACCCTTCGACAATTCTACCTGCCTTCCTTTCACGCAGCGGTCGACGCAGGCGCTGCCACAATCATGAGCGCCTTCGATTCGCTGAACGGAGTCCCCGCCTCGGCGAATTCCTTCACTATCCAACAGATCTTGCGCAAGGAATGGGGATTCCGCGGACTCGTTGATAGTGACTGGACCTCCATCGCGGAACTTATTCCGCATGGCATCGCGAACGATCCCGCAACCGCCGCGCGCAAAGCGTTTCTGGCCGGCGTGGAAATGGATATGGTCAGCAGTTTTTACCACGACAATCTGGCGAATCTTGTGCGCTCCGGCCAAGTGCCCGAATCGGCAGTGGACGAAGCAGTTCGCCACGTTCTGCGCGTCAAGTTCGCGCTCGGTTTGTTTGAACATCCCTACGCGGACGAAAAGCAGGAAGCTTCCGCGATGCTCCAGCCGGATAGCGTGGTGCTCGCGCGAACAGCTGCGGAGCGTTCGTTCGTCTTGCTGAAAAATTCTCCTTTAGACCCCGGGTCCCCGCTGCTTCCTCTTTCAAGCGATTCAAAGCGCGTCGCTTTGATCGGGCCGCTCGCGGATGATGCCGCGATCATGCTCGGCTCTTGGTCAGCGCAGGGCCGCCCAGAGGACGTCGTTACGCTGCGCGCTGCTCTAACCCAGAAGCTGGGCGCGGACCATGTGCGGTACGCGAAGGGCGGCGACGTCACTCACGCATCGGACGAGCAACTGGCCGAAGCCGTCAAGGTCGCGCAGAACTCGGATACGGTGATACTTGCGCTGGGCGAAGACGCTTCGGCCATGACTGGTGAAGCTGCTTCGCGAGCTTATCTCGGGTTGCCGGGCCAGCAGGAAAATCTCCTGGAAGCGATAGTTGCTACTGGAAAACCTGTCGTCCTGGTGTTGTTCAGCGGACGACCGCTCACGCTTCCCTGGGCGTTCGAACATGTGCCGGCAGTTCTCGCCGCGTGGTTTCCTGGCGTCCAGGCCGGTCCTGCACTGGTGCGTGTACTCTATGGAGAATCGGATCCATACGGTAAGCTTCCCGTGACTTGGCCGCGCAGCGTCGGTCAAGAACCGCTGTACTACAACGCGTTGAATACGGGACGTCCAGCGGGAAACGCGGACCTCACGAAGCCTCCGTCGGTCGCCGCGAACAAATATATTTCGCGCTATATCGACGAGCAGAATAGTCCGCAGTTTCCGTTTGGCTACGGACTTACCTATTCGAGCTTCAGCTACGGACCGGCGCAGGCGAGCTCGGCTCAGTTGAGCACGGGAACGCTGAACGACGGTCTTCGTAACGCGAAGAGCTCGTCGAACTCCGAGATGACCGTTAGCGCCGACATCACCAACACCGGTACGCGAGCAAGCGAAGAAACCGTTCAGCTCTATGTTGGCCTGGAAGGCACGAGCACGGCGCAGCCGATTCGCGCGCTCAAAAGTTTCCAACACGTAAAAATAGCCGCGGGTCAAACGCAGCGCGTCACTTTCCGCCTTGGGCCGGAAGCTTTTGCGCTTTGGGACGACCAAAATAAATACACCGTCGAGCCTGCGCGCGTAAAGATATGGATCGGCCCCGACTCCGCCCGCGGCTCCGAGACGACGCTCGAGATTACAAACTAAAAGCAACACACGTGGTGCCCTAACATCTCTGAAAAACTGTCAAGTTCTTAGGAAGGGCGTCCAGACTTCCATCGACGTGGCTTGCCGATTGGACCACGCATAATAGGGGATAAACGTGAGCGGTACGCGCCGGCTTTTCAGCGGCTCGGCACTGTACTTCGAGTAAAGCACATCGCGCGACCGGTCTCGCTCGTAGACAAACCCAGCTTGATGAAGCACGACCGTTCCGCCGAGTAGTTCGCTCCTGAACTCTTCATGAAATTTCACCCCCGAGGACTCACTCAAATCCACTGCGACGTCTGTCAGGATTGTTCCTGCCGGTTGATCGATCTCCTCGAGGCAGTAAACAAGCGGACCGCGCTGTATGGCTACACGGCCCATATCATCAACGACGTGCGGGTTGGCCTCAAGCACTTGCGATGATATTTCAAAATTAGCCTGGATGACGTCGCCCGGCATCCAGCGCCGCTGTATCGGCAGGTACTCGCCTGGTTTTATGCTGCTCACCGCTTCGCCGTTTACGGAGACTCGCGCATGCTCCGCCCACGCAGGAATCCGAAGAAAAAATGTGAAACTTGACGGCTGTGCAGGAGTCACGGCGATTTCCACGCTGCCGTCCCATGGATACTTCGTCTTCTGCGTGACCTTCAGCCCCGTGCCATTTTCGAGATGCCAATTCAGCTCGGAATTGTCATAGAGGTGCAGATAGATTCCGTCCTTGCTGGTGCTGTAGAAATATCCCGGCAGCGCGGCAAACGTGCGCTCGAGATTAGGCGGGCAACACGTCGTGTCGTACCAGGGATTTCGAATTTTTTCGCCGGTTGCAGGATCAAACGCCAGCGGGTTCCGGTAGCAATAAAGCGTGCCGTCGAGCGACATTCCCGAATTGATGCCGTTGTACAGAGCGCGTTCCATGACGTCGGTGAACTTCGCATCACCCGTCGCGGCGAGCATGCGCCAGTTCCACATCAAGTTCCCAATCGCTGCGCAGCTTTCGCCATATGCGAGATAGTTCGGCAATTCGTAAGCGTCGCCAAAAGCTTCGCCATCGGAACGTGAACCGACTCCTCCAGTGACGTACATTTTCGTCTTCGTCATGTCGTCCCACAGCATGTTGAGCGTCTTCCAGTAAGCCGCATCGCCGGTTTCCAGGTAGTAGTCCGTGCTTCCGCAGCACGCGTACATGGCGCGCACGGCGTGCCCTTCGAGCTTCGTCCGCGCCGTAAACGGCGTTCCGCTGAACATGTAAATCGTCCGGTAGTCTGGTAGCGGAATGCGATCGTCCCCGTGGAGGATGTAGCCTGCGAGGTCAAGCTGCCGCTTGTCTCCAGTGATCCGGTAAAGTTCGATCAGTCCCATTTCGATTTCGGGGTGGCCGGAAACAATCGGTTTTTTCGGCGCGGGGCCGTAGTTCGGGATGAGGAAGTCGTCGACAAAACGGATCCCCGCATCGAGCATCTTGGTGTCGCCGGTGGCACGATAATAGGCAATCGCACCCTGCAGAAAGTGCCCCATGCAGTAGAGTTCATGCCCAGTCGTCTGCACTTGCGGCTGCATGCGTTGTGATGCTTTGTCACCCACATAATAAGTGTTCAAGTAGCCGTCGCTTTGCTGCGCGGCCACAACTTCGGCGATGGCGCGCTCCGCCATGGCGCGAATCTCGGGGCGGTCGCCCGATTGCAGCGCGAATCCCACGGCCTCCGTCCACTTGTACACGTCAGAGTCGGAATAGACGGGCCCGCGCTGCGGCTCATTGCTCTTGCCGGTGAGCCGCCGGAAATTGTTCATGCGCCCGTTGGCTTCCAACAAATCGTGCATGCTCGGGATACTCTTCGTGACGTTGACTTCGCGCCGCCATGCCCAAAAGCCGCCCTGGATCGTTACGGCGTGCACGGGAATGTTTCGGAGCTTTGCGTAAGGCGATTTCGAAAGATTTTCGATGCCTTGGTCCTTCCAATCCGTCGCCTGGACCGGCGCCGAGGTTTGCTGGCTCGTCGCAATCGTTCCACCCGCATCGATGAGCGCAGCGCCGGATAATTTGTGAATGGGCAGACAGGAAACCACCGCCGCCGTGGCCCCAGCCGATACAAATTCTCTGCGCGATACCTTTTTCTTTTTAAGCATGGGTGCTCCTTCAAAGCTGGCCCATATTGACATGATTTGACGAGATCGTGGAAACATGCGGATAACGCGAGTGATTGAAGAAGTTGGCTCCCCGGGCTAGATTCGAACTAGCAACCCTTCGGTTAACAGCCGAATGCTCTACCATTGAGCTACCGGGGAACCGCGCAGGCAGGAACGGTTCTAACAAGTGCAGCGAGTAGTCTAGCGAACCCTCCGCGAAAGTTCAACGAATCGCAACCACCGAGCTGCCATCGCGCCTCTCCAGTAAGACCTTGACTTTTTTTCGGGGCAGGCTATTGTCGGCCTTCCAGAATTTCTTGCGGAAACAACTGCGGTACAACGGGGGTGAAACAAATCATCGCGGGACGGCGGCGCACTAGGTTTTGAAGAAAACCCCGTGGGCCCGCGAACAGGGGAATTTCCATGGCTGATCTTCCAAGCACGGTTTCGTCGGACTTTGCGAGCTACTATGAATACATCGCGGAGCATGTTCACAAGTGGGTTGACCCGCTGACGCAGCAACAGTTCTGGCACAATCCGTTCGCTCACGGAAACTCGGCCGGGCACTTGATCCTGCACATGACCGGCAACCTGAACTATTACATCGGCGCGCGAGTAGCCGAGACAGGCTATCTACGCAATCGCGACCGGGAGTTTACGGAAACGGAAAAGCCGGCCAAAGCAAAAGTAATGAATGCGTTCGATCAAACTATTGCCATGGTCGTAGCGACTATACGAGAGCAAAAGCCCGAGGATTGGATGGCGGCTTATTCCGCCGAACGCGAACCGGAAGCTGAGGAGCGATTCATGATCTTTCTTCGATGCGCGGGGCACGCGTATCATCATGTAGGACAACTTATTTTCCTGAGCAAAGAGCTGCAACGGGAAGCAGAACCCCGATCCGCATCTGCTTGAGCAGCTTGACCGGAAGCCGAGTCCGATAGGCAGAATCAGGAGCGATTGTGCTGCACAGGGAGATGTCGAAGACCAAGGCGGCATTCCTGGTTTCACTCTCCGGACTTGCGGCCGTTATTTCCGCGCTGGGGCTGCATGGTTGGCACGTCTATCTGGCGCTGTCGCTCATCGGTATCGGGCTGATCATCGGATTCGTACGTTGGTCGCGGAAACATTGAACGATTGCATTCAGAACGAAACTTAAGGAGCAAAACAATGCGCAAGGCATCCCGGGCGGCCGTGTTTCTGATGATGAACTGTGTGCTCAGCCTGCGCGTCTTTGCCCAGCAACCGGCTCCTGCGGTGGCGGCTTCCAATTCGACCACGCCGACGATCGATCAGTCGCTCGAAATGAAAGGGGCGTTCAGCCCGGAGATTTCTCCCGATGGAAAGCGCGTGGTCTACGAAGTTTCGCGCACAAACTGGGAGGACAACGCTTTCGAGCGCGATTTGTGGATTGCAGATATTGCGACGGGCGAAGGGCACCAACTTACGGCGTCGAAGAAATCGAGCACGAACGCTGCATGGTCACCCGACGGCAAGTGGATCGCGTTTCTCTCCGACCGGCCAGGTCAGATATCCGGAACGCCCGAAGGCAAAAAGCAGATTTATCTGATTGCGGCGGACGGCGGCGAAGCCCGGCAACTCACGAAAGTCGAAACCGGCGTAAACATCTTGGCGTGGGCGCCCAGCTCGAAAGAGCTGGCCTTCTCCGCGGATGATCCAGAACCGAAAGCAATGAAGGACCGCAAAGAAAAGTACGGCGAGTACGAAGTGGTCCACGCCGACTACAACATGTCCCATCTATGGACACTGGACATTCCCGCGAGCGAGACGGGAACAATTTCCGAGCCGATGCGGCTCACCAAGGGAGCCACCTTTAGCGTGGGCGAATTTACGTGGTCGCCTGACGGGACGCGCATCGCGTTCAGCGCGCAGCGCGATCCGGACCTGATCTCGTCCGAAACGGCCGACATTTACGTTGTGAACGTGAGCGATGACAAAGTGAAAAAGATTGTGGACACGCAGGGACCGGACAGGAATCCGCAGTGGTCGCCTGACGGAAAAAAGATTGCCTACGAAACGTCTGGCGCGTCAAAATATTTTTTCTATACGAACGTGAAAATTGCAGTGGTAGATGCGGAAGGCGGGACGCTGCGCGTATTGACGGAAGCGTTCGACGAAGACCCGGGACTGATCGCGTGGGCGCCGGATGGCATTTACTTCGCTGCTGAGCAGAAGACTTACGCACATTTGTTTCGCCTGAATCCCGATACGAAAGCTATTGAAAAGCTCAGTTCGCCTGAACGCCTCGCGGCATTCTCGTTTTCCTTGTCAAAGGACTTCAAACAAGTTGCGTACCGCGCGGCGCTCGAAAACGAATATCCGGAGATATTCACGTCGGGTGTGGCGCCGTGGCAAGCGAAGAAACTCACTTCCCTGGGCGACCAACTGAAGACGTTCAAGATTGCGCAGCGCGAAGTAATTTCGTGGAAGTCGGCCGACGGGACCACGATCGAAGGCGTTTTATACACGCCGCCAGACTTCAAGCTTGGCAAGAAATATCCGCTGCTTGTCGTGATTCATGGCGGACCGACAGGCGTTGACCAGCCGATTCTGAATGCGGACCGGTATTACCCGATCGAGCGATTCGTAGCGAAGGGCGCGCTGATCTTGCGGCCCAATTACCGAGGATCCGCGGGATACGGAGAGAAATTCCGCGCGTTAAACGTGAGAAATTTGGGAGTGGGCGATTACGCCGACGTGATTTCGGGAGTGGATTCGCTCATCGCGAAAGGCTACGTCGACAAGGATCGCGTCGGCTCGATGGGCTGGAGCGAGGGCGGATACATTTCCGCATTCATTTCAGCGTCGAGCGACAGATTTAAGGCGGTGAGCGTGGGCGCTGGGATTTCCGATTGGGTGACCTATTACGTGAACACGGACATCACCCCGTTCACGCCGCAGTATTTGCATGCGACGCCGTGGGACGATCCGGAAATCTACAAGAAGACTTCGCCGATCACCTACATCGCCAAAGCGAAGACGCCGACGCTGATCCAACACGGAGAAAACGACCGGCGCGTGCCCATCCCCAATGGCTATGAATTGCGGCAAGCACTGGAAGATCGCGGTGTGCCGGTCAAGATGGTCGTTTACAAAGGATTCGGCCACGGGATCACCAAGCCAAAACAACAGCGCGCTGTGATGGAAGAAAACGAAAAGTGGTTCGCGAAATATATTTGGGGTGAAGAACCCGCTCCGACGCCGACTCCGGCGCCCGCATCGCCAGTGAAAACCGAGAAAGCAGATAAGACTGAAAAACAATAAGCCAAGACTTCTGACAACGGTTATGTTTCGAGTTTGAAGCGCGTCGAGGCAAGACGGTACAGTCGGCGCCACAGCAAACGATTGATCAGCACCACGATCGTGGCCATGATCAGCGTGGAAGCCAGCAAGATATCGAAGCGGCCAGCGTCGCTCGCACTGCTGATGGCGCTTCCGAGCCCTGTGGTCGAAACAATCCTTCCCTGAAAATGAAAATACTCCGCAATGATGCTGGCGTTCCAGGCATTGCCGGACGCAGTCACCATCCCGGTGACGAGGTAGGGAAAAATTCCCGGCAGAATCAAATAGCGCCAGCGATCCCATGAACCGAAGCGAAAGATACTGGCCGCTTCCTTGAGATCCGTCGGGATTGCCATGGCGCCGGCGATGACATTGAAGAGGATGTACCACTGCGTGCCTAAGAGCATCACGAGCAAAGCAGCGAGCTCAAGCCCGCCGCGAAACTTGATCAAAAATAAAAGAATGACTGGAAAGAGAGCGGTAGCAGGGATCGACGCTGCGATCTGCGCTAGGGGCTGTGCGATGCGCGCAAGGCGCGGACTGAAACCTATAGCAACACCTACTGGAACAGTCCAGAGAGCGCCAATGAGGAGCGCGGCATTGACTCGAAGAAGCGTGAATCCCGCGCTGCGGAGGAGAGCGAAATAGTCCGCGCGGTGCAGGTCCGAAAGTTCGCGAGCAGCGTGAAATATGGCGAATCCGAGGCCAACGAGAATCACTGCCGCGAGGATGACAAGAACTGAACGACGAGTGCCTTTGCGTTTCGGAACCGAAAAGGTGGCTGCCGCACGGCGCGCGCCAACGGCAAGATTCACGGTGATCCAATCGATCACCGGCCGCGCCGCAAGCCGATAGAGCCGAATGACAAAAGAAGCGCGACCCAGAAGGCTGAGCAAATTATGCGTGGCTGCTTTCGCGGTCTCCACTTGCTCAAATTTAAATTTATCCGCCCACGCGATAACCGGCCGCCAGATCAATTGATCGAGCAGAACAATGACGGCAACCATGGCCCCTAGTCCCCAGAGAATCGCGCGTGTATTGCCATGGCTCGCGGCGGTTTGTAGAAAGGAACCAAGCCCCGGCAGGCGGAAGTCGCGGTTGCCGAGAACAAACATTTCGCAGGCCATGAGGAAAAACCATCCGCCGGCGACGGACATCATCGAGTTCCAGACGAGGCCGATGGTGGAGAACGGCAAGTCCAGCTCGACAAATCTTTGCCAGCGGCCGAAGCGGTAAATAATCGCCGCTTCTCTCAACTCACGAGGGATGCCTTTTAAAGAGGAGTAGAAGCTGAAAGCAATGTTCCAGACCTGACCGGTGAAGATGAGGATGATCGAACCGAGTTCGATGCCAAGCTGGCTGTGCGGAAAAAGTGCAACCATGGCCAGCATGACGCCCGGAAGAAAACTGAGCACCGGGATGGATTGCAGAATATCGAGCAGCGGGATGAGAACGATCTCCGCCTGCTTGGAGCGGGCCGCAACATAGCCATAGGCGAGCGCGAAGAGCATGCTCAGCCCGTAGGCTACGCTCAGACGCACCAGCGAATAAAACGCGTACAACGGCAGAGCGCGAGGGCTCTGCGAGATTTCGACTTGCGCCGGGACCGGCCCCAGCCAGGTATGGCCAATGGCGTACACCCCATAGATCGCGGCGAAGACGAAGAGAAATACGGCAATATCGATGAGGAAGGACCAGGACCAGCGCGAACCCGCGGGCCGTCGGATGGCCGGGGGAACGGGATGTGCGCTTTGGGAAGCAATCGTCGTAGTCGTCACAGGAAGGTCAAGCCTCGGTGAGCGTCAGCTTGCCCGTAGCGGCGTCGTAATCGAAGATCTCTGCGTACCGCCCCCACTGGATGGCAGTTTCCAACTGGCGGCGCGATTCATCCTCGCTGAAGTGCTCGTCGAGGAGATCGCGGAAGAATTCGTCAGAGAGGGTGCGGTTTGATTTTGCTTTCAGGGCATTTTGCATCTGGGCAAGCAACGGAATGTTTGTGAGAGCGGCTTTGCGAAAAATTGCTTTGCGCGCCTGGATGTCCGCTTGCGCGTAGGCCTGCCCTTCCGGAGTAATGATGGCGTCACCTTCTTCGAGGCGGAGCAGGCCGAGGAGGACGGCGGTGTCCACGGTAGGAAGAAGCGCGTCGACTTCGAGGCTGAGCTCATCGGCGAGTTTGTGGAGATCCGCGTGGCCGCCCTGGTCGATGAGAATTTCGAGCAGGCCGGCCATGCCGCCTGGCCGCGTGTGCGGGAGCATGATGGCTTTGCGCGGAACTTGTTTGCCGGGAGCGGCAGTCTTTGGCGGAGCCGAATCGTGTTCGTGATCCGGCCGCGTGAGGACGCGATAAATCTCGTCGACGAGCTCGATGAAGCTGGAAGATTTGCGGTCGCGGGGATGGGGGATGTTCACGGCAAAATCAGCGTGGATGTGGGCGGGATTGCGGCCCAGGACAACGATGCGATCGGCGAGAACGACAGCCTCTTCAATGTTGTGCGTGACGATGAAAATGGCGCGCGTGGGAATTTTGTGTTCGAGCCAGAGTTCGAGAAGCTCGCCGCGCAGCGTTTCGGCGGTTAGCACGTCGAGCGCGGAGAAGGGTTCATCCATAAAAAGCACTTCAGGTTCGACGACAAGAGCGCGGGCGACGCCGACGCGCTGCTTCATGCCGCCGGAGAGCTCCTTCGGATAGGCGGACTCGAAACCATCGAGGCCTACGGCATCAATGATGCGCAGCGCGCGCTTGTGGCGCTCGATGGGAACCATGCCTCGCGCTTCAAGCGGAGCTTCGACATTTTCGAGCACCGTGAGCCACGGGAAAAGCGCAAAACTCTGGAAAACGATGGAGACGTTGGGCGCGCCGTCACCTACTGGTGCTCCATGCCAGAAGACGGAACCGGCGCTCGCGGGCGAAAGTCCTGTCAGCATGCGAAGCAGAGTGGATTTTCCGCAGCCGGAAGCGCCGAGCATGGCGATGATCTGTCCGGGATAGACGGCGAGATCCGTGGCGGCGATGACCTGGATGCGGCTGCCATCCGGCTGAGGATAAAACTTCTCGAGCTTGCGTGCTTCGATGATTGGTTCCGACCCGGCGGGATCGGACAATGTGCTGGGCGTGTTCATGAGAGCGTGTATTATCGCTCAAGTCGAAGCAGGACGCACAGAAGGATGAGGCTCGCATGACAGTTTATTTCCTGGTTACAATGGCATGAACACTGCATGACATCTCCCGGTAAACCATTGAATCCTCAGCCAGTGCAGGCGCGAATTCGCGGCTGGCTTCCGGCCTTTCTTATTTCTCTTTTGATTTCCTTGGCGATTGTTTCTCCTTTTTTCTGGCTGGGTAATGCCACGGGGCATGATTTTCAGTACCACGCGGCCTCCTGGCTGGACGCCGCCGGACAATGGAAAGAAGGGATTGTTTATCCGCGATGGACGGAATGGGCCAATTTCGGATTCGGTGAGCCACGATTTATTTTTTATCCGCCCTTTTCGTGGATGCTGGGCGCCTCGCTGGGTTCCATCCTGCCGTGGAACCATGTGCCGATTGTTTTCATCGTGCTCGTGCAGACTTTCGCGGGATTGAGCGCGTTTGCGCTGGCACGGCGCCTGCTGCCGGGACGGGGCGCTCTTTTTTGCGTGGCTTGCTACGCTGCGAATCCTTACGCGTTGCTGATTGTTTACATGCGCAGCGATTTCGCGGAGTTGCTGGCAAATGCGTTTTTTCCGCTGCTGTTTTTGCTGGCGCTGCAAATCTGCGATTTGCTTGAGAGTTCGGAGCAGCCTCAGCGATGGCCCTCGAGCCGGGCGATCGCTCTTTTCGCCATCGTGTTTGCTGCAGTCTGGCTATCTAACGCGCCGGCGGGAGTGATTGCCAGTTATAGCTCATTCGCCGTGTTCAGCTTCGCGGCGTTCACGCGGAGGTCGTGGTTGCCTCTGACGCGGGGCATGGTGGGTCTCGCACTCGGTTTTGGTCTAGCGGGATTCTACATTTTGCCTGCTGCTTACGAACAGCGCTGGGTGAATATCGCGCAAGCGCTTTCGCCCGGTTTGCTGCCTTCGGAAAACTTCCTCTACACGGTCATCAATGATCCGGAGCACACGCTGTTTAATTGGATTGCGTCGACCATCACCGTTTTGCTGATGATTTTGACGGGACTGGCAGCGCTGAGAACCCGCGGGGAAGTGCAAGAGCGCAAGAGCGGTTTGGAAAATAGAGTGTGGCAGGCGTTGCTTCTCCTAGCGGGGCTGGCGACGCTGCTGATGCTGCGCTTCACTTCCCCTCTCTGGCAACTGGTTCCAAAATTGCGTTTTGTACAGTTCCCGTGGCGCTGGATGTCCCTTCTCGCCGTGGTGTTTGCCGTTTTTGTCGGCGGCGCGATGGTCCGGCGGCGATCGGGATGGATTTGGGCCGTCGCCACGTTTGCTCTGATCGGTGGCACCGGCTTTGTGCTTGTGCAGCGCGGCTGGTGGGACACGCAAGATATTCCGGCTTTACGTGCCGCCATCGCGGACGGCTCGGGGTTTGACGGTACGGACGAATACGATCCCGCGGGAGACGATCACACAAACCTTCCGACGAAATCGGCCAAGGCGATGGTGATGGATACGGATTCCATCCCGGGACCGAATTCGATACCGAATATTCAGGTTGAGCGCTGGAGCCCAGAAGACAAAGAGGTTGCCGTCAGCTCACGCGAGCCATTTTTTCTCGGGCTGCGATTGCTGAATTATCCAGCGTGGCGAGCCGAGGTGAATGGCGTGACGGTTGTGCCGCGCGGTGGCGACGACTACAACCAAATGATCGTGCCCGTGCCAGCGGGGGAATCGCACGTTCGCGTACGGTTTGAGCGGACTTGGGACCGGACGTTGGGGGGAGGACTGAGCTTGTTGAGCGCGTTGGCGGCCCTGGGGCTACTTGTCACTGCGAGCCGACGAAGGGGAGCGGGCCTAGCGGCACAGGAGACTGAGCAAGTATCTAGATGAGCTGATCGTTGTTCCGCTGGTTAACAATAACAGAGCCCCTCCCCCAGTTTTTTGTAAGTGTTGATTCTAGAAGATTTAAGTCTTCTGTAAGTTGTTTAGAATCAACATTTATGGACCCCTTCTAAGATATTTATTCTAAAAGACTTGGAACTGCAAATAATGTGGATTCAGAATTGGCGTTTTGAGTCCTAGTAGCGCTGCGGTCTTGGGTCTGAGGGCTGCAGGTAAATTCGGCTGCTTCAGTTGCCGGAAACGAAAAAACGGCCGGTGGGCTGCCGCACTCCAAAACTTCGCCTAGGGAACATTGTAGATTAGGAATGGCGGGGAGTCCAGTACATTTTGGTGCTGGTACTGAGTAGTTATTCGAATGTGGCGGCGTTCGAAGAGAATTTGTGAGGAATAAGAGACGAGAAAGAAGAAAGTTGCAGGGAAAAGAAAGAGGGGCACGACATGTCGTGCCCCTACCGCGGCAGGTGACCCAGAAATCGGGGCTAAGAGTGAGAGAGGCCCGGAGCCAAATTGGGGATTAGCGGCGATCAACCGTTGGGTGGCGGACGTCCTGGCCTTGGACGATGTAGATGACGTCTTCGGCGATGTTGGTGGCGTGGTCGCCGATGCGTTCTAGGTTTTTAGCTACGAGGATCAGCTCGAAGGCGGGGAAGACAACACTGGAATCTCCCATCATGTAGGTGAGGAGTTCGCGAAAGATTTGATCGCGGTAGTGGTCGACCTGATCGTCGGTAGCGAGAACTTTTTGGGCGAGATCAACGTCGCGGCGGACGACGGCGTTGAGTGCGTTGCGGACCATCTCTTCGGCAAGTTCGCTCATGCGCGGAAGGTCGACGTAGGGCTTCACGCGAGGATGGCGAAGAATGCGGAGCGCGGCTTGTGCGATGTTGACAGCCTGGTCGCCGATGCGCTCGAGGTCATTGTTGATGCGAGAGACGGCCAAGACAAAGCGAAGATCGACGGCCATCAATTGATGAAGCGCCAATAGCTGGACGACGCGGTCGTCGATTTCGAGCTGCAATTCATTGATGGCGTCTTCTTCATCGAGAACGCGCCTGGCAAGCTGTTCATCGGCTTCGAGCACCGCGTGGACGGCCTGGTGCACGGCGCGTTCGCCGAGGCTGCCCATCCACAGAAGGCGTTCCTTCAATTCATTCAAATCTTTTTCGAAATGGCGTTCCATGAACTCTTTCCCTCAGTAGTTTACAGCCTCCAGGAGAAAAAAAGCTGATTCCTTCCGACAAGGTCCGAACCTTCGGTCGCTTCGCTCGGAGTAACGAACGACCAACGCCTTGCCTGACGCCGCATCAGCCGAAGCGGCCCGTGATGTACGCCTCCGTGCGCGGGTCGGTCGGCTTGGTGAAGAGTTGCGGCGTGGGGCTGAATTCGATCACCTGGCCGTTAAGGAGGAAGGCCGTGAAATCGCTGATGCGCGCGGCCTGCTGCATGTTGTGAGTGACCGTGACGATGGTGCAGAGATCTTTCAATTGAACGAGGAGCTCTTCGATTTTAGCGGTGCTGATGGGGTCGAGGGCCGAGCAAGGCTCGTCGAGAAGAAGAACCTCGGGCTCGACGGCGAGGGCGCGGGCGATGCAGAGGCGCTGCTGTTGGCCGCCGGAAAGTTCATAGGCGGACTTGTGGAGGTGGTCTTTCACTTCGTCCCAGAGCGCGGCATGGCGGAGGCTTTTCTCGACGGCTTCTCCCATGGGGACCTTCGAGCCGTTGATGCGAAGTCCATAGGCAACGTTTTCAAAGATCGATTTCGGAAAAGGGTTGGGACGCTGAAAAACCATGCCGACGCGGCGGCGCAACTGAGTAACGTCCTGATCGAGAATGTTCTTGCCGTCGAGGAGGATTTTGCCCTCGAGGCGGGAGTGGCGCACGGTCTCGTGCATGCGATCGAGAGTACGTAGTAGCGTGGATTTGCCGCAGCCGGATGGGCCGATGAGAGCCGTGACTTTGCTGGTGGCGATGCCCAAACTGATGTCGAAAAGAGTCTGTTTGGCGCCGTACCAGAAATTGACTTTGGAGATCGTCATCCGCATGTCCGCGGGGGCCGAATTTTCGCGGCTCGCGGCTGTCGTTACAGGAGGAGTTATATTTACGGACACTGCCTGCCTCACAAAAGCGTTCATGAATTACTACCTCGGAACCGAAATGCCACGGGACAGAATGGCGCGAGCAACAATATTTATGACCAGAATCAAAGCCAGAAGAACAAGACCCGCGGCCCACGCTTGGCGGTGCCAATCCTCGTACGGCGAGAGGCCGTAATTGTAGATCATAACCGGGAGCGAGGCCGTGGGCTCGGTCCAGCCACGGCTCCAATAGCGATTGCCCAAGGCCGTGAAAAGCAGTGGCGCGGTCTCGCCGGCAACGCGCGCGAACGCCAGAAGAATGGCAGTGAGAATGCCGCGATAGGCGGCTGGCACGATGACAGTCGCAATCGTTTTCCACTTGCTGGCGCCCAAAGCCATGGCGCCCTCGCGTAAAGTGCGTGGCACGGCCAGGAGAAATTCTTCGGTGCTGCGCAGGGTGATGGGAATCATCATAATGCCGAGAGCGAAGCCGCCGGCGAGAGTGGAGAATTGCTTGAAGGGATGCACGGCAATGCTAAAGGCAAAGATGCCGATGACGATCGAGGGCGCACCGTTGAGCAAATCCGCGGCATAGCGGACCACGAAGGCCACCTTGCTGCCGCTAAATTCCGCGAGGTAAATGGCACCCAGGAATCCGAAGGGAACACCGAAAATTGTTGCCAGAGCTAGCAGTTTGGCGCTGCCGACAATGGCATTGGCCATGCCGCCGCCCGTCTCGCCCACCGGAGCGGGCAATTTCGTGAAGAAATTCCAATTGATGGAAGTTCCGCCATAGTAGACGAGATAACCGAGAATGAAGAAAAGAACGGAGACGGCGACGACGGCGCAGAGACCGGTCATGGTGAGCATAAAATTGCTCACGAATTTGCGCCAGCGCAGGTGGGGGTTCATGCGTTCCCCATTCCGCTGCCCCGCTGAGAGGTTGCGAGGATCAAAATGCGGGCAAGGCCATTAAGGATAAAGGTGAGCAAAAAGAGCACCAAGCCCAGTTCGATGAGGGCCTGGGGATAGAGATCGCCGGTAGCTTCGCTGAATTCATTGGCGATGACCGCGGCAATCGAGTAGCCGGGGGAGAAAAGCGAAGCGCTAATCGCCGGTGTGTTGCCGATGACCATGGTGACGGCCATGGTTTCGCCAAGCGCGCGGGCCAGGGCGAGGAAAATGGAGCCCATGATACCGGCGCGAGCAAACGGCACGACAACTTTCCAGGTAGATTCCCATCTCGTCGAGCCAAGAGCCAACGCGGCTTCGCGCTGGTCGCGTGGCACGGAGAGAAGCACTTCGCGCGAAACGGAAATGATGTAAGGGATGACCATGATGGCCAGGACGATGCCGGCGGTCAGGAACCCGATGCCGTAGGCCGGTCCTTTGAAGAATGGGAGAAATCCCAGAGTATCCTTAAGCCTTGGCTGAATGTAGTCGCGCATCAACGGGACCACGAATAAGAAACCCAAAAGGCCGTAGATGACGCTGGGGACAGCGGCGAGCAAGTCGATGAAGAATTCCAGCGTGTCGGAGACTCTTGCTGGAGCGAGTTCGGCGAGAAAAATGGCTGCTCCGATGCCCAGAGGCACGGCGATGAGCAGGGCTACGATCGAGGTGACCAACGTTCCAAAGATGAAGGGGAGTGCGCCGAACTCGCCAGCGTTGGGGTCCCAGACGCGAGTGGCGAAAAAAGCAAAGCCAAATTTGTGGCGAGCAAGAACAGAACCCTGCCAGAGCTCGAAGACCAAAAGCAGGGTAATGAGCACAACCGAAGCGGCAAACAAAAACGTAATCAGCCGCACGATTTCGTCGCCTTCGCGGAGGCGGCTTAAAAAGGAGCGCGAGCCCACTAGGGGGCCCGAACTGGGAAGGGTTGTGCTCGAGGTTGACATTTCTTCCGAACGAAACTACTGGATGCCGTCGAGAGCCTTCATCTCCTTGGCGACGACTTCCTTGGGCAGCTTGGCGTAGGAGAGAGGCTCGGTGTAGTTCTGCCCGTCTGCAAGCATCCACTTTACAAAACCTTTGATCGCATCGCGTTTGGAGGCGTCTGAGAACTTCGAGGGGATCAGCAGCCAAGTGAAGCTGGAAATCGGATAAGCGGCCTTTCCCGGAGCATTCGTAATGGAAACGCGGAAGTCGTCCGGCATGCTCTTGGCTGCGCCAGCGGCTGCGGCCGTCACGCCCGCGAGATCTGCCTTGATGAACGCGCCGGAAGAGTTCTTCACGGTTCCGTAGGGCATCTTATTCTGGATGGCATAAATCAACTCGACGTAGCCAAAACCGTTGGCTGTCTGCTTGACTAGCCCAGCCACGCCTTCATTGCCTTTACCGCCGAGCCCCACTGGCCAGTTCACGGAAGCGCCTTTGCCTACCTTATTTTTCCAATCGTCGCTGATCTTGGAGAGGTAGTCCGTCCAAATGTAGGTTGTGCCGCTGCCGTCTGAACGATGAACCACAACGATGTCGTTGCCAGGAAGATTTACGCCTTTGTTCGCGCCCGCGATTGCCGGGTCATTCCACTTTGTAATTTTTCCGAGAAAGATTCCCGACAACGCCTCCGGCGTGAAATTCAAATCCGTTGTGACGCCAGGAATATTGTAGGTAGGGACGACCGCGCCGAGAACCGTGGGGAAGTGCAGGATGGCAAAGCCGTGCTTGTCCTGGAAGGCCTTCAGCTGGTCGTCATTCATGGGGCCGTCGGACGCGCCGAAATCAACCGTGCCCTCGGTGACTTGTTTGATTCCGCCGCCGGAACCGATGGACTGGTAATTGATCTCGATGTTGGTGTCTTTTTTGTGGTACTCATCGAACCACTTGGAATACATGGGGTACGGAAACGAGGCCCCCGCTCCCGTGATGGTAAGTGCATTGGCCGCCAAAACTGCGAGGGCCAGTCCGAGACCAGCCAGAAGGACAGCTGCGATTCGCTTCATCCGTCATCTCCACACGAAAGATTTAAATTGGCCCCTATTTTCCCGCTTCTGTGTTACAGGATTGTTACAATCCACTCAGGCCTATTTGATTTTATCCAGGGACGAAAGCGCCCCCGGTTAACCTCTTTGAGCACGACGACTTATCCTTGCAGAGTCCCTCTGGAAGCAAGTGCCCCCAAAAACCATGAACTGGCGTCCCTTTGTCGGACTAGATAAAACCGTATTGCTTTAATGTATTGATACGAACTAAAGTGTTAGCCGAAGCTGGCTAAAATTTCTGACTTGGTCCGGAGGTGTTACTTTGCGATTTTCTCGTTCGCTTTTTGAGAAAGATGATCCATCGTGAAACGCTCTGACCGCTCGCAGATCCTCTTCCGGTGCGCGAGGCGATGGAAAACTTTGACGCGCGCCGGCTACGTTTCAGCGTCTGCCTCACTGCCGCTGGCCCAACTCTTCGTGGTGCTTTTGTGGCTTGTGATGGGGGCGTTCCCGGCGTGGGCCCAAACGGGAGCCAACCTTGCCGGCGTGGTGACGGACCAAGCCGGCGCAGTCCTTCCGGGTGTCGCGATAACAATCAAGAACGTCGACACAGGTGCAACCCGCACGTCCACAACCGACGGCGGGGGCCACTTTCAGGAGTCCGGCTTGCCTGCGGGGCGCTTCGCGATTCGAGCGGCAAAACAAGGGTTCGCCGAAGAAACGCGCACAGGAATCAGCTTGGCCGTTGGCCAGGACACCACGGTCGAAATTAAGATGCAGCGGAGCACTCCCGACGCCTGCACAAGCGGCCACGAGTTCGCCACCACCGATTGCGCACTGACCTGGCACGGGATCACGGCCTACGGCGCGTATGACATCGGCATCGGCTACGTCAGCCACGGCTTACCGGTAAACGGCTATAACTATGAAGGCGAATCTCTGGTGAACCGAAACGGCTTTCAACATCGATTCCTCGTCGCACCGAACAACCTGCAGCAGACGGGTCTGGGCGTCAGGGGCAAGGAAGAGTTTCTGCCTGGGTGGTCCGTTGTGTTCAACGCTTCCACTGGCATCAATCCGAACTCCGGCCTGCTCGCTAACGCGTCAGCCACCCAGACTGCCAACAACGGCCTCCCCAGGGCCAGCTATTCGTTCGCCATCGACGGCGCGCGCGCGGGCCAGCCCTTCAATGACGAA
>Ga0074044_10000608_pt1 | contig 34414 bp, 32 predicted proteins | sample BogForMeECP23OM1_FD_94443 | JGI IMG/M metagenome (GOLD analysis project Ga0074044, IMG submission 94443) | Bog forest soil microbial communities from Calvert Island, British Columbia, Canada - Bog Forest MetaG ECP23OM1 | ecosystem: Environmental > Terrestrial > Soil > Wetlands ...
GCGTTGTAGTAGCGCGATACGGCTTCGGCGCGCTCCTTCCATCCGAAACAGCTGCTGTAGTAGTCCGGGACAGCGGAGTGTACGTTCTCTTCGGCTTCGATTCGGTGCAGCACCATCTTTTGGTGGTAGCGCGCGAAGGCATCGATCGAGAGGACGGGAACGAAGCTCGGCAACATGAGTGCAGATAGGGCGCAGGCTGCGATGACGTACGTAGCGACGAAGCGGCGGCTCCACGTGTTGGCGAACCAGCGTTCGGCAGCGACGGCTCCGGCGGCGAGCATGGCTGGATAGACGGGCGTGACGAGGTAGTCCTTGGCGTGGAGCGTGTACATCAGCAGCATGTAGGTAATAAAGGTCCAGCCCAGGGCTCGGAAGCGCTTCATTGGCGAAGCAAAGAAGAACACGGCGCCGGCAATGACGAAGGCGGAGCTTAGAATGTTGACGAGCAGCGCCTGTGCGAAGACGAACTGAAGCGGGGGAAGAATGACGTTCCGGTGATTGTGCTGAAGCTCCAGGAATGGGAAGTGACGATGTGCCTGCCACAAGATGTTGGGCAGAGTGATCGCGAAAGCGATGGCTACTCCGCCCCAGAACCAACGATTGAGGAGCCACCTTCTCCATGCTGATAGTAGCGTCCCGACCACGAGCGCGGCGAGGTAGAACGCGAGGCTGTACTTGTGCATCAGCGCAAGGCCGACGACTGCTCCGAAGGCGAGCCAAAGGCGCGGGTTCGAGGTCTTCTCGATGCGGACGAGAAGCAGCACTGCGGCGGTCCACAGCGGCATATCGAGGGCGTTGGTGCTGAGGATGTGTCCGAAGGCGAGAGCGACCGGAGCAATCGCTGTCAGTACAGCGGCAGTGATGACGGCGCGTCGCCCACCGCCAAGCTCGGACGCGAGTCGCGCTACGAGAAGCACGGTGGCTGCCGCGGCCAGTGCGGGATAGAGGCGAACAGCAGTGAGCGGTGTGCCGAGCGTGTGGATGACGATCCAAGTGAGCCACGGAAGGAGCGGCGGAAGATCGACGTAGCCCCACGCGGGATGCTCGGCGCAGGCGAGGAAGTAAAGTTCGTCGGCATGGAACCCGTAGCGACCGGCAAAGCAGACGAGAAGCACGAAGACGAGTGCCGCGAGGAGTGCCGGGAGCTTGAGGCTGAGGGGCCGATCCTTGGTTAGCGATGCTGTAGAGGGCATTGAGGTCCTCGGCATCAGGAGTGCTGTTCTAGACTGGAATCTTCTTTTTCAGCTCAGATTCGCCTGAATTGTACCGCGGTAGCCGGTTGCAAGACCAAACTCCCTTCCGCAATTGAAAAGCTGAATGGTTCGGTGCCTTCTTGGCCTGATCAGGCAGGTGTTGGCAGTATCCGACTCACTGGGCGGATAGTCGGCCAACCGGAAGTTATCCATAAACGGGCTTCGGGGAGATCTCCTCGAAGCCGACTTCGGGACCGCCTGGAGTCCGTCCTGGCCCAAAACTTCAGAGTTGCCCGCCAGCCTTGGTCTTCAATGGGGGAAGGGGTCAGAGGGCGTAAACTAATCGCTAGCGCAGGAAATCAGATGCCGAGAAAAAATATCGTAATTCTCGATGGCGCAGGATCTGGCGATCAGGACCTGTCGCCAATTCTTAACGTGTTGTCTCACGTGCTCCAAGCAGACGGTGTTCAAGTCGAGACCTTTCCCCTGCGCGAAATGAAACTGGCCCACTGTCTCGGTTGCTTTGGTTGCTGGGTCAAGACGCCCGGTCTGTGTGTGGAAGCGGATGCCGGTCGCCAGATCGCGAAAGCAATTGTCCGGAGTGATGTAACGGTTCTCTTCACTCCTGTGACATTCGGAGGTTACTCGCCGGAATTGAAGAAGATGGTGGACCGGTTCATCCAGCTCGTTTCCCCTTTCTTCCAGATGGATCACGGAGAGGTTCACCACCCGCCGCGCTATGCACATCGGCCACGGCTCATGGTGGTGGGAGTGCAGCGGCACCCCAACCCGGCTGAGGCTCATATCTTCAAGACCCTCGCCGGACGCAACGCGATCAATTTTCATCCTCCCAGTTACGCAGCCGAAGTGGTTCTCTCCACGGATGACGTGGATGCTCTTCGCGGCCACTTCGAAGCGCTCCTGACCCGGTCCGACTCGTTGCCCTTTGGCGATGCCGTCGCATCGCTTATGCCAGCACCAGTTATGTCCGGCATGGCGGTCGAACTGGTCAACAGGCGGGCGTTGCTCATTGTGGGCAGCCCCAAGACCCACGATCCCAGTACGTCCAGCGCCCTGGGAGGCTTTCTCGTGGATCGCCTCTCGACGCGCGGCTGGGAAACCGAATCGCTAGCGCTTCGGGCCAGTTTGAATCGCCCGGAGGGTGAGGGCGAAGTGCTTTCGGCGGTCGAGCGCGCCGGGCTGATCCTTTTGGTCTTTCCCCTTTACGTCGATGCCTTGCCCTATCTTGTAACCAAGGCACTGGCACTGATTGCAGCCCACCGTCGGGCTGGTCGTGAGCATGCCCCGCAACGTTTGGTGGCGATTGTGAACTCCGGCTTTCCCGAAGCGCAACAGAATTCGCTGGCGTTGGCGATATGCCGCGAGTTCGCCGCGCAAAGCGGCTTCACGTGGGCCGGAGGTCTTGCCTTCGGCGCAGGAGGGATGATTGGTGGCCAGCCCCTCACGGAGGCGAAACGCCCGGGTCCGTCCGTCCGACATGTAATCGTAGCCTTAGAGAAGAGCGCCGCGTCCCTGGCCGAGGGACTACCTGTACCGGCTGAGGCGGTAAGGATGATTACGAAGAACCGCATTCCCTTTGCTCTCTGGAGCCGGCTCTACGTATGGATGGGCGCCTGGGGCTTCAAAAAACAGGCGGCAAGGAATGGGATCAGCAAGGATAAGTTGCTTGCCCAACCGTATGCGGCGTAGACGGTGAGCCTGCAGCGCGACGTATCACGCCCTGCCCGATTTGGCCGATCTAGCGAATTGTCCGCCCCAGAAGTTGGCCACAAACGGGCTTGGAGGAGATAAACGGTGATGTCCTCGATGCCGACTTCGGGACAACGTGGTTGAGAATCTGTTTGGGGTATAACTTCCGGGTTGCCCGTCAATCTACAGTAATACCCGATGTACACGAGATCGAGGCTGTTTTCGCCGCAAAGTTGCGCGAAGGCTCCTCTCCGGAAGCCGGTTTGCGGAAGGTGAGCGCGTAACATTCTCCACCCTTGATCAGCTCGAGATGAATATCCGGCATCTCGGGTGGCACCAGATCGATGGGCGCGCTAACAGGCTGCTTGCGGTTCTTATAGAAGCCGCCTTGCTCATCGAGTGGTGTGTCACTCCTACTGTCCCGTTTTGACCGTGCGTGGCTGACAGCCCTCGTTTGGCCGGCGTGGGGAGAGCGTGGTTCGCCCCAACTGACCCCGACGAACGTGTGGAGTTCCTGCGCGGTTTCCCAAACAAACAGGTGAGGTGGAGAATGGCGTTGGTGTCCTTCGGTTGCTCGTTCAATATCTGAATCGCCTTCCCGGTTGGTCGAATCACCAATTTAACACCGCGCCTTCTGGCCTCTTGCCTCACTTCGTTCATTACAGGCAGGGCGCCCATTCCTGTGCCAATGACCAACTGGCCGCAATTCCACGGTATGTCTTCTTCTACTGACAGCGGCGTGTGCCCAAAGGACTCGCGGTACTTCTTGGACGGCCGCTTCTTGCACTTCTCAATCTTTCCGTGATCAATCACCAGATCATGGTCGTAGACTGTCCCATCGACCTGGATGCGGCCAAATGCAAAATCCTCGAATCTCATGGAACACCGCCAGAACTGGCAACTGAGCTCCAGTCCGTCCCCAAGTTCTCCAAATCTAGGTGTCGAAGAGATTTTTGTTTCAGGTATCCCTGTTGTTTGGCGAAAATCCGTGCGAGCACGACTTCAACGTGGTGAGATCGGCTCCTGCTTTTGGAGTGGATTGCACGCTCGTGTTCTCCACCAGCGGCTTTCGTTGCACCACTTTTCATGATGCATGCACCTCCTGCCGGGGTATGAAGAGGGAGGTGTCGGTGGCGGCCTATTGCCGCGTCGGCATCCCGTGTTCGAGGGAATTTTAGCGCGTCATGAGCAATCCGGAGCGACAATTTTCTGGAAAAATCGCGACGCTAGCAAGAATTGGTTCGCCCAGCGTCGTGGAACGTGCGGGGTCTTGCTGCCTCGAATCAGCGTCAGTCTGGCGCAAAGAGCTTCCTGATGGCAAGGGCAGGAAGACCGGATTTGTCAGCCAGTGCTATCAGTTCAATGCCAAGCTGGCGCATTTCATCAGGCGCCTGGGAACAGTGCCAGCCGGCACCGACTTCTGCGAATTTAGTGGAAAGAAAAGGACGCAAAGCGGCGACCAAAACGAAACTCGGAATGATGCTGACCATGTTTAGGGTCGACGGAACTACTTTGAATCCAGTTGCGCGCAGCACATCGAGTGTCTCGCGCAGAGCATCGACCAGCAGCCTGAGATCGGCTGTGGATCGGGCCAAGGCATAGGTATCGCAGCCGTGTTTAATCAGAAGATGCGCAAAAGGAGCGACGAGTGCTGCATGGGTTGCAAGCTCGTCCGAAATATCGGTTGATGTTTTGGACTTCAAACCTGCCTGGCATAAAATACCAACCAGCCGTGTCAACCGCGGCGTTATCCTGCCGTCGATTTCCCCAAAGGGCGTGCCAATCCGGCCGAGCCCGCTCATCGCGCGGATCACGCTTCCATCGCGTTTTCCTGCACCGAACACAAAGCCCAGCATCACCCGTTCCTTACCGAGTGCCTCGGTGAATTCATCGGGGCCGGATGGATTGTTGACCATGAAGACGACATTGGGAGACCGGTTGCGGGCCAGGACCGGCAAGAGGTCTGGTACCTGATTTTTTCGGATGACAACGAGAATGTAATCGTAGGAATCTTCGGCATCGAGGCGGTTGATGACCGGGACCTCCGTATGGCTGCGTGTATTTTTGAAGGGATCCTCGATGACGATCCCTCCCTCTCGCACCTCTTCATAACGCTTGCCGCGGGCGAGTATCGTCACATCGAAGCCCGCGGTATAGAGGCCCACGGCACAAATCGAGCCGTTCACGCCGGCCCCTATCACGAGTATTCTTGCGTTATCCGTGACCATCTTATGGTATTGAAAACAGAGATTCCCTAATGAAACTGGTGAAGTACAAGTGTATCGTCGTCACCAAACGAGGCCCACCGGAGAATCTCCGAATCACCGAGTGCGACCTGCGGGATCCGTCGGAAAAGGAAGTCCGTGTCAAGGTTCTGGCTACGTGTGTTTGCCTGCCCGACGTGCAGAATCGCTACGGACTCAGCCCGTTCGCATCCGAGGTGCCCTTCGTGCCGGGCTACGCCATCATCGGCGTCGTCGATGCGGCTGGCCCTGGTGTTAAGCAGGCCGCCCCGGGTGTAAGAGTGGCGGCGTATCTGATGGTCGGGGGCTATGCCGAGTATGTCTACCTTCGTGAAAACCTGATCATTCCAGTTCCTCCGTCCCTCGATCCAGCCAAAGCCGTTCCGTTGTTGCTGAACTACCTCACGGCGTACCAGGCATTGCACCGATCCGCAAAAGTCAAAGCGGGTGACAAGGTGCTCATCATCGGCGCAAGCGGCGGGTGCGGGACAGCGTTCTTGGATCCGGCAGGCTCGCCAACCTAACGATGTATGGGATCGCTTCCAAGAGCAAACACCCGATCCTGGCCGAATACGGCGCAACACCAATCGACTATCGCACTGAGGATTTCGTGGAGGTGATTCGTCGGGCCGAGCCCGGCGGACTCGACGCGGTCTTCGACGGTATGGGCGGCGATTACATCGACAGGGCCTTCCCGCTGTTGCGTCGGGGCGGCGTGCTCGTGGAATACGGCAATCCCCTTAGCATACGCAGCACTCTGCGTGTTCTTGCCAAAATACTCGTGCTTAACCTGCTACCGAACGGCAGGAGGTTCAAGCCTTACGGGGCAGGGTCCGTGCTCTTCAACCGAAAGCCGTTTCTGGAGGACTGGGCTCTCCTCTTCCGGCTGCTCGAGGAGGGCAAGATTCGACCGGTCATCAGCGGCAAGTTCCCGCTACTCGAAGCGGCGCGGGCCAACGCGCTGCTCGAAAGCGGTCAGGTCGTTGGTAATCTTGTCTTGGTGGTGCCGGAACTGCTGAAGGCGAGTGGGACTAATCCCGAGTAGTACCGTTACCTTGGGATTACTTCACGTTTGCTCGTCACTCGGGCATAATCGCCCAAGTGATGGGGCGGACCTCATTCATCGCGGGGGCTGCCAATAAACGGAAGTTCCATGAACGAAAACACTCACCCCGCGTCGGATTCTCTCGGGACAGTTGCCGCGAATTGTCAATGCCCATACTTGCCCGAGCGGGCAGCGTGAAGTCTACAGAAGTGAGACTCTGGAAAAACGCTCGCGCGGCTAATCCGAATTTGCAACTCCTGCCCTTTCGCCTAGGGTGACCCAAACGGAGGCGTGTTGGTTTCAGCGAGCAAAATACCTCGCGCGATCGTTGGGTTATGAGTGCCACCACCAACAGAATCTAAAGACAATGCGCGGCGCAAAGAGTAACGATTGTTCTTAAGAAGGGTGAACCGTAATCCTGCTTGCCCTTGTATCGCCCTCGTCATTTGTCCAAAGTCTTGCACTGTCGTCCCAGCGCTGGCTCCGGCGTCAATTTCTGAAGTTCTTGCCGGTCCGTACCAGCCGAAACATTTACGTACCGTAACCCGTACTGCGGATAACTTCCTTGATCTCGTGCGAGCAATTCGGGCATCAACCTTCGCGAAGAAGGTCATCGAAGCGATCAATGCGGCAGACTCTTAAGGCCTCTCCGACCGCGTTCTATAACGCTCCTTGCGCCAATCCGATTCAGTTCTTGGCAAAGCGTACGGATCTTCTCAAAGCGGTCGTGGAATTCGCAGAGTTGAGAAGATGTTAAGGGTGCTGGCTGTCCTAATGTCTCGATTTGAACATCAATCAGCAGGCGGACTTCATCCTTGATGGCAGTGGCTGGGGTTGTCATCATGGGAACCTCAACGACATTCTAATCGAACGGGAGGTATATTACCGTGTCTGTCACTGGTTTGCAACAACGTAGAGAACTTCGGGGTTTTCCGCTGCTCGGGGAACGATCATCGGCCTGAAGTCTATTCCTGCGATGCAATACGGGCAACGAATCTCGGGATCCGGTCAACTCCCAGATGGTCCGCAACCCTTATAGTATGCCGGACGCTTAGTGTTCGAAGTGTAATTGCACGCGGCAGAGGCCGTTCTTTTCGCGAATCTTCACACGATCGGCATATTGGCGGATCAGATATCCGGCGAGTTGCGCGACGCCGGCCTGTGTGCCCATCTCTTCCAATGCGGGCACGGAGTCAGCAAGTTCGATGGTGGGCCCAGCATATTCGATCTCGAGATCGAGCCGAAGCTCATCCCAGGAGGTGCGCAGAGTGATGATCTCGGAGCCTAGCGGCAGGAGGTCGAGGTTGTTGACCACTTCGTACGCAGCGTCGGTGGCGCGGGTGACGACTCCCTGTCTCATACCCCAAGCCGAGCCCTGGTCGTCCATGAACTGGGTGATCTCGTCGAGGTGGTTATGACCGATTCGCAATTCCAAGCTGCGTTGTTTCTTGAGACCGATGCGAAACAGGAGGCTTAAGATCACCACCAGAACTGTGGCCACCGAAGTTGAAGAACTGAAGACCGGTTTGAGGAAGGCTGGAAAGGTACGGTAGAGGTCGGGTACGATTTCAACGCTGAGGCCGAAGATTAGCGCGATTCCGACGGCGAAGATGCGGCGAGCATCGAGCATGCGAGATGTGAGAAGCTGGAGGCCGCCCAGAATGATGAAGCACGCGGAATAAATCAACACGGCACCAACGGCGGGACCGGGCATGGCGGCGACAATCGCGGCCGCCTTCGGGAAGAAGGCAAGTCCCATGACCAGCAGACCGAGGGGCAAGGCAATGGCGCGACTGGTCGTGCCGGCGGCCAGCGAGATACCGATGCAGCTCGATGCGGTGTTCTGCCCAATGCCTCCCAGCAGGCCTGAGATGGCGCTCCCGAAGCCATTGGCGAAGACACCTCCACTCACGGATTGCATGTCCGTGCGCTTCCACCCTGCGTCGTTGGATTTTTGACAGAGAGTGGTATCGCCAACGGTTTTCAGACTCGCGGTTAGGGCGGCAATCAGGAAAGGCGGCAGCAAGACAAACTTGAATGAAAGGCCGACAGCCGCGCGGTGGGGAAAACTCACGAACCCGTCAGGCATCTGCGCCAGCAGTTGGGCGGTGTGGAACTCTCCCGTGACCCGGGCAGCGGCATAGCCGGCCGCAACGCCAATCAGCATAGGAAACAGGTGCAGCTTGCTCCGGGTCCAAATGGTGGGGACAATCATGGCGAACAGAGTAATCACACCGATCAACAGTGCGCGCGGATCCGCCGCAGAGTTTGCCTTCGAGTAGCCGAGAAAGCGCGGGCATCCTAGCGCTACCAATTGTAGGCCCGACATGGCTACCATGAGGCCGGTCACTTCCGGGGGAAATAGGATGCGCAAGCGGCGGACGACGCGCGAAACGAGCATTCCTGCGATGCCGGCAGCGAGAAGCATTCCGAATATGAGAGAGTAGCCACCAGTGAGACCAGCCAGTATGACGGGGGACAGGTAAGTGAGGCTGCAGGTCAGCGGGCACAGGTATCCATTGCCGAAACCCCGCTTCGACTGCACGATCGTCGCGATACCAGAAGCGATCATTGACATGCGGATGAGGCTCTGCGTCTCCGCCGATGTGCCTCCAATCGCGTTGACGATCAGCAGAACGTATATCCAACCCACCGACATCACGAAAAGATGCTGAAAGGCCGCGGCAATCTGCACCGCCGTGGGCGGAATGTCATCTACGTCGTAAATCAGGTTTGCGGGCTTCTTGCGACCGGGGAAGGCAATCGTGCCGCTCCAATCACGCCAAGGGCGCAGCCGCTGCGGGAAAAGAGGACTGACATTGGAACTATTGGGGATCGACAATCAACCTCCACGGTAAACGCGTGATGCTATGCGTGGATTGTTACCGGATTGTGACTGGAAGATTAATTAAGAGAAGCTCAGGAGCAGCAGCGGAACCGTCCGCCTCGCAGGCGCGATTTCGTGTTGAGAGGCGAATCGGGCCCCCGTCAAGGATTGTTCCCGGACCACGGGCAGCGTCGGCGAGGGTGCCCGTCTTCAGCGGTCGGTCAACTCTCTGACGGCAACAGGTCCTCTTCCCACTTCTCCACGTTTGGCGGAACGAGGCCCTTGAGCAAGGCGACGAAAGCATCGAGGGTTTTGCGAGCGTCGCCAATCAGGTAATAGAACGCCTCCCAGTTATCACTATCCTCGCCGTCGTGATTCGGAATCACGTATTGGAAGTGCCACGCCCCTTGCAGTTCGCGGTAGGCACTGGAGGCGCGAGTCTCCAGGTCTTCCAAGTCCTTGGCCGACAGGTCCTCTTTTTGGCGGCGAGTCCTCCGCAAAAGCTTGCGTCGCATGATATCGGTGAGGAGTTCTTGAAGTGATACATTTCGCTCCGGCGCCTTTAAGTAAATGATCTCTTCCCTCGAGAGCGGTGAAACAAGAATGCTCAGGCGATTCACACCCACGAGGCGAGGGTGCGTCTGCAGTGCCCGGCCCACATAGAAATTCCCCTCGAAGAAGACATCGCCACGTCGCAGTAAAGACTCGAGCTCTTGAACATCCAGTGCTTGTAGGTCATCGCGCGCCTCCAGCACGGCGTATCGATGGTCCGCCCGTAACGAATCCACCTGAGCGCGCGTACGAAAATGGTAGTCCGCGCCGTCGAGTTCGCCGGGGCGCGGAGCGCGGCTGTTTACGAGCACCAGTTTGTGAAACTGGGCGCTCAGCTCAGGATAGAACTTGTCAAGGGACTTGTAGAGCGGACTCTTCCCGACGCAGGAAGGCCCGCTGAGAATTACAAGACGTCCGGTTCTGTCAGGGCTCATGCTTTAGCACCTTGCAGAAAATATTAACTTAGGAGGCTGGAGGAAGCGTCAATAACTTAATGCCCTGAGTGTCACAGTGTCGATTGCGAGAACGTGAGAACGCCATAGCACCTTTAGGTGTTTTGGGGCGGACTGTTCACGCACGCGGGCGGCCAATGCCGAGTAGAAATCTCATTAATCTAACTTTGGTTTTGTATTAACTGCACCTTAACCTTGCGAGGCGAGGATGCTCCCGCCAAACTTCTTGTACATTTGGCGTGCTGCCGTTCTTGCTATGGAAGGGTATCGCGCATTTCGTGGCTGCTCACACTGAAACTCCTGCGTTGTTCGGAGCCGTCAGCAGTAGCAACGAGTACAACAATTTCCCGCGCTATTTTGAGCAGCGCGAAGACGGCCGCGAATTTAGCTACCTCATCCAGGCACGCACACCCTTTCGTGCATCCGGGATTGCGGCGCGATCCGCAGTGCATTGCACGATCTCGACGAACTTGCCGAGCCGATCTCAGACATAGAAGAAGATGGCAAAGGATTGCCCATTCTGCTCAAGCAGTATGCCAAGGTGGGAGGCAGGCTGATGGGCTTCAATCTCGACCGTAGATTTTTCCGACGTTGTCGATGGCCTGATGATCCGGTGATCCTATGCGTCGATTGTTAACGGATTGTGACCGGAACATTAATTAAGAGACGCTGAGGAGCAGCGCCGGAAGTGTCCGCTTGGCAGCTCGAATTTCGTGTTGGGCGGCGAATCGCCTAAGCCTTTCAGGTGAGTCTGTGTCGCATGAACAACGAGTCACGGGCAATTCGAAAATAGTGAACATGGAGTAGCGCATCTGACACGCCTGACCTCACCCGACCGCAAGGCGGCCGCCCGGCTTTGATCGGACGAGCTCTCATAATTGTGTAACGGTCACCTCTGTGATGGATCCATCCGACACGGCTACATCGGTAGTTGCCAACGCTAGCTCAAGTTCAGGTCAAAACGGCTAGCCGCCGATGATTCCGGCGTATCAAGTCGGCTCTCCAACTTCGAGGACCACACTTGAGCACATGCCCGTGGGGGCAGAAGACGATCTAGTGAATCTGACGGGCGGTCACGAAGACTTCTTCTGTCGCCGTGTTCACTCCGATATTTCCAAGAATTAACGCTCTGTTCATATTTCTGTGGCCGTACTCTAACATGAACTGGTTTATAGTCGATCCCCGAACGACAATCCGCCTAGCGAACGTCAAAGTTGAGTGGAGCGAGGTACAAATTCCCGAGAGCGGAAGATCGCCGGTGTGGGTGGGCTCATGTACCTTACCGAAAACAGGAAAAGTTTTAATCATCGAAAAGATGTTTCGCCATCCAGGAAAGGCATCATTCCCCTGGTCTGCATTGTGGAGCGCGAATCTAGTGTCGCAAGACTTGCGCTGGACCATTTGGAGCACGAGGGTTTTGCCGTCCGTACGCTTTCGATGGAGACGGACCTGATTCAACGGTTGAAGCAGCTCCAGCCATCTTTGGTCATCATTGAAACGACGCTGTTGGGCGGACGTGCGCTACAGCTGTGCCGTGGAATTCGATGCGTCCAGTCTCTTGCCCGAACTCCGGTGATTCTTCTTGCTGCGAAGGCTTCTGAAGAGGAACGCATTCTTGGACTGGACTCGGGTGCGGACGACTACATCACGGAATCGTCCAGCGGGCGCGAAGTCGTAGCGCGAGTGCGATCTGTGCTGCGTCGCTTCGCGCAGCAGGAGCTTCACTCCGGGGTGCGTCACACATCACCTCCGTTCATCCCTTCTTTGGTAGGAACATCGAGTCCGACAATGAGAACTGGAAGCATCGAGATCGATCCGGCCGCAATGAGGATTTCGGTTCGCGGCACTGAAATAGAGACCACCAGTCTCGAGTTCCGGCTTCTGTATTATCTTGCGCAGAATCAGGACCGGGTGTTCACGCGTGAGCAGCTACTGGATGCCGTCTGGGGGAGCTACTATGTGGAACCGCGCAGCGTCGACGCCTGCGTGCGACGGCTTCGCCGCAAGATTGAACGGGACCCCTCGAACCCGACTTCTCTGAGGACTATCCGGGGAGCGGGTTACTCTCTGCAAGCCGCCTAGGCTCGACAGTTCCAGCAGACCGCCGATACTCACAGACTGAAACACTTACCTGCACTCTCGGGAACTCGATCCTGAACAGCCAGGGCTCCACCGCGGCTGCAAATCCCAATTGCGACACTATAGAGGTCTTGCATCGGTTGCGTGAGCGCCGGGGGATGCGTCGCGCAGCAGCGGTCAAACTGATCCACGGTTTGCGGGAACGGATTGATCGCTTGGTGTACAAGACACCGAACCTCTGTCACGCAGCGTTTGCTCTACGCCCAAGGGTGTGGGGGCGACAATTTTCATCAACTTTTCTTCTTGAGGTCACGGAAAGTTCACAACGAGTAGCTACTATGAGCCAAGTTGAGCAAAAGTTTTCGGTCGGTGTCACCGATACATGAGAGAGAGATCACGTGGTCGGTAATTGCCAGATCAGAATTGCCGGCGCCCCCACAGGATCGGGGGTTGGTGATTCGGAGTTTCGCCCTGTTGTGACGACGAGCCGATGTGGGCCTTCGGCAAGTTGGCTCGACGGTTCGTGGCCCGGTTTCCTGAAATTGGCTGAAGTCGCGCCACGTACGGCTTCTCAACGCTAAATTTTCAATTTGACCCAAGTTGTGACGGGAGCACTCAGTGAGCCAAGGCCGCATCTGTCATCCGGTTAGCCCCGAATTACCACAACAGTACCGTTGAGGTTCGACTTTGGGTACCGATCGCGATCCTTAGCTGGAATCGCTCAACTCGTTAGGTAAGTGGAGGTGGATAATGTCTTCGATGAACTGCATTCATCCGGCGCAGCCAATCAGGATTTTGATTGCTGACCGGAATCGCATGGGGAGTCAACTGCTCGCGGAGTCGTTAGACCGCGATTCGCGATTTGAAGCGGTTGGTGTTCTTGCCTCGACGGATATCCTGTCTGCGGTCAGCGCACGGAAGCCCGACGTCGCCGTAATCAGCGCTGACTTTGACGGTGGCCCGAGAAGGGGCCTCCAAGTCACTCGAGCCATAAATGCGAATTATCGCGACATCCATATCGTTAATCTGCTGGAGCTCAGTGCACCAGAATCAGTTGTTGCGGCGTTTCGCTGCGGCGCAAGAGGGGTTTTCTGTCGCAGCAACCCGTTGACTGAATTCCGCGCCTGTATCGAGCGTGTAAGTCGGGGAGAGATTTGGGCCAGTTGTGTTGAAACGGAGTATCTACTTGCAGCAATGAGAAGCGCGCCGTCTTGCGACGGAATCGATAACGACAAGGTCGGCACGCTTTCAAAACGGGAGGCTCAGGTGGCAGAACGCGCTGCTCAGGGCTTCAGCAACAAGCAAGTTGCAGACCAATTTCGACTCAGCGAGCACACGGTGAAGAATTACCTATCTCGCGTGTTTGAGAAATTGGGCGTCTCCAACAGGGTCGAATTGCTTTTCTTATTGCTCAAAGAAGGCCACGGCTTCTCCAGTCGAGCGGTGGGGCTCAATGCCTCTGGATTGGGCAATTCGCTGGAAGTCTATATTAAAGCCGCCGAAGAAGGGTACGCTGCTGCCCAGTTCATTGTTGGATTGGCCCATCTGGACGGGCATGGCGTCGAAAAAGACGGTCGTTCCGCCTATTACTGGCTGAGGATGGCCGAGGAAAATTCAGCGGCAGTAAGACAACGCAGTCGGGCGTTCACCGAAGACCTCAGAACCAAGATAGATCCGGGCGAGATTGAGGAGTTAGAACGGCGAATTGTGACCGCGGCGCAAAAGGACAAAATCCTTGCTAGCGAGCATGCGGACCTCTTCAAGCAGCATTCGTCTTCACCAACCGATTGGAAAGCAGTCTGAGCGGAAGAAGTAAGACGATCGGTTGAGCGGGGCAGTCCGGGGCCAGTTATTCGTCTTTTGGCCGAAGGGTTTGCTACGCCAAACAGCGAGCTGCGTTGTTTTTCGGCACATACGCGGGTCGCCTTGCTCCGCGTGGAGAATGTATGGAACCCGACCGCATGGCCGAAGCCCAGCCCGTTTTTGGCTCGACCAGCGCCGCGCATCCGGGACAAGTTGAAAGACTGGAATGGACCTCTTGCTGCTCAAAATACTGATCGGCTTCATCGTGGGAACGCTGATCGGGTTGACGGGTCTGGGCGGCGGCGTATTGCTGCTGCCCTTGCTCATCTTCGGGCTGCGCGTGCCCGCCATCGTAGCCGTCGGTAGCGACGCGCTGTTTAACTTCTTCACCAAGATTCCGGCGAGCCTCATGCACTTGCGCACCGGCACAGTGCGTGGAAAAGTTGTGCTGGCCATGGCGGTAGGCAGCATTCCAGGTTCTTATCTTGGCGTGATTTTTCTGCAGCATCTGCGCCACGGCTACGGCAACGGCGTCAACGATTTCATCAAGTCCGCCGTCGGATTGTTGCTGGTCTCGATTCCCACGGTGCTTATGTTTCAGGGGCGGATTGAAGAACATCTTGCGAACCGCAATCCCACCACGAAAGGTTTTGCCGGCATGAGTCTGATCGGCTTCGCCGGCGGATTTCTGGTCGGCATCACTTCGGTCGGGTCGGGCAGCATCATCATGATAATGCTTCTCTTGTTTTATTCCTTCCCGCCCAAAATCATGGTCGGCACCGACATTGCCCATGCCGTAATTCTGACCGGTGTCACCAGCCTGTTGCACTGGCGGGCGGGCAACGTCGACCCTCGTCTGGTCATTCCCCTGCTGATCGGTTCCATCCCCGGCGGAATACTCGGCTCGCAGCTGAGCACGCACGTTCCGGTCTTGTGGCTGCGCCGAATCCTGTGCACCGTTTTGCTGATGACGGGAGCAAGAATGTTGTGGGTGTGAAAGAAAGGTTCTTAGGTCTCAGGTCTTCGGTGTCATGTCTCAGACCGAGCACGCAACTTCGCACTCAAAACCTAAGACCTGCTATGTCCGTGACGCCATCATCGAACCGGCGATTGGGCGCGACCTGCTGGCGCTGGGAGCGACCCGGCGTCCTGCGCTACTTCGACAGGTGTTTGCGGTTACCGCAAGCTCCCCCAGCGCAGGCGCAGATTATTTCACTGCAGAAGCTACAGGGGCAACTTCAGGACCGCGCGGAGCACTCGAAACCGTGGCTCACTATAACGCAGCTCGGGGTCAAGAATGGCACAACCCCCATAAAGCAGACCTTCACCGTGAGCCCCGGCCGGGAAATATCGACTGATTTACGACCGAGCAATTATTCCCTTCAGGCCACTATCGGCACGACCACCGTCTCACTAGGGAATGTCGGCTCATCGATCGACACAGTACAGCTCATTTACATTGTGGGCTCAATCAGCAACAATTCGGTGAGCCTTGTCACGCATCTAATTAAAGATGTCTTCTAGTCTGCCAAGTACTGGTGGAACCGTCTTGGCGCCGTAGAATGGCACCTTCTCCTCAGCAGCGTAGTGCTTTCGCTCTTTCTTCATACGTTCGCTCCGCCGCTATCTTAACGGACGAACGCTTTCTACATTTCCAGTTGAGGCGGGACAATAGCACGCCGCGACGCGCTCAACGATTCGGTCCCAGGGTTGGTCATCCGGTGCAATTTTCTCTACCGCGATGCTTGAGCGTTCTTACAAATGCCAGATATGTCACCTGTAGTCTATTTGTCTCTATCCAGTGGTCCTCCTGTCCCCGGTGTACCCAGAGTCGTATGGCCTGGGGACTACCCCCGCTCTCCCGTAACCTGAGTAGGCTGATCACCTGTATCTGCGGGGAGGCTAGTTATCCCAGCGTTACAGAAGTTCACCCACTTGTTGTCAATCGACGCGCTCGATATTGTGGGTTCGCACCGAAACGAAGGAATGTCCAAGCATGAGATTGCCTTCACCGACCACGGGCCTAAAACTCATTTCAGGAACGCTGCAGACGAAGCAGACGAACAGGATGGCCCCCGTGTCAACAACAAATTCAGACGGACAGGATGCCCCTTGGGTTGAGCGCAGGACTCGCAAACGTTTTGCGCTGATTTTGCCGGTCGTCTTTCATTGGAGGGACGGGATGGACCATTCGGCCGTGGGCTATTGCAGGAACGTCGGATTAGGGGGAATTTTTATCGTAACCGGTGACCGTCCCCCGGTAGGCGTCGAAATAAAAATCGAAGTTGTCGTGCCGGCTTTCGATCCGGCACCCAAGGAGATCCTGTTTCGCCATACCGGACGAGTGACCAGAATTCAAGCATGCAAGGATCTGCTCGGTTTTGCCGTGGTTGGAAAATTTGAAGATGAAGATGCGATCCAGGCACATGTTGCTAATAAGTAGTTTGGCCAACAGTAAAGTTCGAGCACGTGACTGATGATTTTCGTGGGACTGGGAGCGCGAAGCTGTGCCCCTGCGGTCGGCTTGCACGGTCGTTCAACGTGGCAAGAAAACGGACTTAGGAAGCTCAGCGAATCCTTCCCTCGCAAGGTTTCCTGGGCTACGCGCAGATTTTTCGCGACGCCGGAAGGTGTGTGCCCGCCGGTAGTTTTGCTTGTTGCACCCGGTCGCACGAGCACATGTGACTCAGAGGCACGAAGTGTGAGCGTTATTAATCCAATTTGCGCGCCGTGGTTCGAATCGCAGTGGTCAGCTCCTCCAGTCCCCGAGCCGCAGTGGTACGCCGTTCACACCCGATCGCGGCACGAGAAGCTCGTGGTCAATCAGCTTGAGCAGCGGGGCATCAAAACCTTTCTCCCGACGATCAACGAAGTCCATCACTGGACCGATAGGCGAAAGGTCGTTCAGCTGCCGCTTTTCTCGTGCTATGCATTCGTGCACATGCGGCTGTTGCCTGAGATCTGGCACAAGGTGATGCGGACCGATGGCGTACTGAGACTCGTGGGTGGCCGCGGCGAAGGCATTCCCATCCCCGGGAGCCAAATTGAGAATCTACAGGCACTTCTGTCGCGTGACGTTCCCTATACACTCTGTCCTTTCCTGCAAGTCGGTCAACGCGTGCGAATTCGTGGCGGTGCGCTGGACGGTATCGAAGGCCTCCTGATCGCGCGCAAGGGAGACCGCACACTGGTGATTTCAATCGAACCCATTCAGCGGTCGATTGCAGTCCGCGTTGACCAGTACCAGGTGGAAGCAATCTAGACCCCAATTGGAATGGGGTTTGCAAGGTAAAGTCTTAACTTCACAATTTAACAAAATCTGAATAAATAGTCGAAGCTCAATCGAAGGTCGACACTGCGTAGTCAGACGGCTGGCTACCGCTCGCCGCATCTCGTGGAGTCGTGAAAACGCCAAGAAAGCGCGACTCGACGACTTCGCAGCGAAACAGTCTGACGGAAGTAACGATTGGCTGTCCAGAGGAAAGCATCTCGCGCAATGTTTTAAGTTGCAGCCAACATTTAGTTGCAGCTTAATTGACGATTCGAGGTTCGATTCTTAATTGTTAAGTCTGCGAGCCCGGATCCCGTGGGGCTTATTTGAAGCGCCGGTATCACCCAAAGTCAGCAATACAGTCCAGGAATGACGATTATGCTCAAGCTACGATTGTCTGGTAGTGCGCTAGTTCTGATTCTCTTAGCTATTTGCGGGGCAAGTTCCGCGCAGACGACTCAATCGGATTCGAGTCAGACCGACGCTGTCCAAGCGCCTGACACCCACATTTCGAATGGCCGGAACACGCCAGCCTTGCAAGAGCGGAACCCTCGTTACCAAGTAATGCCAAGTGACATACTGACGGTTTCCTTCCCGCTCATTCCTGAACTCCAAACTGTGTCGGTGACAGTTCAGCCCGACGGCTTTATTACTCTTCCGAATGGAGTGGGGACTATGTACATCAAGGGAGATACAATTCCCCAAATTGTTGAAATTATGACGAAGGCGTACTCGACGACAATGCACAACCCAATCGTGGCTGTGGACGTTTCAAACTTCCAAGCCCCGCTATTCACGGTGAACGGACAGGTTGGGAAGCCGGGCCAATACCCACTGCGCATCGATACCACGGTTTCGGAGGGAATTGCCGTCGCCGGTGGATTCTCGTCCACAGCCAAGACGCAAGTGTTCCTTTTTCATCGCGTATCCACTGATTGGGTGGAGGTCAAGAGGATCAACATAAAGCAACTTCTAAACGGCCACAATGTGAACGAGGATCCCCATCTACAGGCCGGCGACATGATTTTTGTACCTGACAAATTCATTTCGAATTTCAGAAAATATCTGCCTTATTCCTTTGGTCTTGGTAGTGGGTTGGGCTGGAGTGGGAACTCCCTTCTTGACCCCCCCAAATGACGGGCTTAGGAGATCAAAGAACAATGACTGAGCCAAACCCGGAAGGTGTGTTGGGACAGAAACCAGACCCCACCCTGCGAGACGTGCTTGCGCCGCTGTTCCGACGCAAGCGGATATTGGCCTACACTTTCGGCGGGGTTATGCTTGGCACCGTGGTGGCCGCTTTCATCTTCAACTCCACGCATAAAGCCAGCATGGAAATACTTGTAAATCAACAGCGTCTGGAGCCCACGGTTACGTCAGAGTCGACGCAAGGACAAATGCCGCCTCCTGCAGTAACAGACTCTGCCATCGGTTCCGAGGTTGAGCTATTGAAGAGCGAGGACCTCCTGCAAGGGGTCGTGACCGCCAATAATCTCCAGGCCGATGAGCGAAAATCGTTTACGGCCCTTTTTCATCCTGGAGCGGATGACGCTTGGTACATTGCCCGGGCCACGAAGCACTTGGGCGCGAACTTGGACATCCAACAGGTGACGAAGACCGATATGATTCAAATCCAGTACAAGTCGTCAAACCCGCAACTCGCCTACAACGTCTTGCAGACGCTTGGTAAATTGTACCTCGCACGACATCTCGCCATGCACCGGCCGCAGGGATCGTCCGCGTTTTTTGCCTCAGAGACCCAGAAGTATCAGCAAGCCCTTGCAGACTCAGAGGCGCGTCTGGCCGATTTTACAAGAACAACAGGTGTGGCGGCTCCTGATGTGCAGCGAACAGACTTGGCCCAGCACGTGGCCGATTCGGTCGCCGCTCTCGAGTCAGCTCGGCAAATTATTGCCGCAGACCAACACAGAATCGAAGACGAGAAGAACCGCATTAAGGTTACCCCTGACTACTCTCTGTTTTCACAGGTGACGGACTCTGCCCAGAGTTTGATGCAACAATTGCAGGCTGATCTCTTGGCTGCGGAAAAGAAGAAGACCCTGCTCATGATGAAATATGAACCAAGTTATCCACTCGTACAGGAAGCCGACCAAGAAATCGCCGAGACGCAGGCTGCCATAGGTACTGCGACCAAGCAGCAATACATCAACCAGACCACAACCCGGGACCCAACTTGGGAATTGATGAGAGAAGACATCGCAAAAACGCAAGCCGATCTGGCTTTTCACCAAGCGACCGCGGGAGCACTCGAAAGCAGCATTCGCAGCTTGCAGATGCAAATGCTCGACTTGGATCAAAAAGCTATGAAGCAGGTGGACTTGAGTCGCTATGTCAAGACCAATGAGGCGAACTACTTGCTTTATCTTTCGAAAAGAGAACAAGAGCGCACTTCTGATGCTTTGGATGAGAAACGGATCTCAAATGTTGCAATTGCAGTTCCACCGATCCTGCCGATCCTTCCCTGGGTTAGTCCAATCCTGGTATTGCTCATCGGCGTGGTTCTTGCAGCGTTTCTGAGTGCGGCGGCAGCGTTCCTCGCTGAGTACCTCAATCCGTCGCTGCGCACTCCAGCCGAAGTGCTTGAAGTTCTCAGAATTCCGGTACTGGCCAGCGTTCCGAAGCAAACCGCTTAGGCGATCACGAATGGTCTTGGACTATTACAACTTGAAAGAACAGCCCTTCGGGGTGACGCCGGACCCACGCTATCTTTATCCGAGCCCGACTCACCGTGAGGCATTGGCCTCATTGTCATACGCAATCCGAAGCGGGCGGGGCTTCATGTCCCTTATAGCTAAGCCCGGAATGGGTAAAACCTCGATCCTGTTTCAGCTTCTAAGCCAACTGGAAGGTTCCGCCCGGACGGTGTTCCTTTTCCGGACCTTGTGCAGCCCGAAAGAACTCCTGCGAGGTCTGCTGCGTGATCTTGGTGTGCTTGAAGATTGTGGGAATGCCATCCGCATGCAGGAACAGCTGAACGATGTGTTACTGGCCGAGGCCCGTCAGGGGCGGAGAGTTGTCGTGGTAATCGATGAAGCCCAAAATCTTAAGGACTCCGCTCTTGAGTTGGTGCGAATGCTGTCAAATTTTGAGACCACCAATGACAAACTGATGCAGATTATTCTGGCAGGTCAACCTCAGCTTCGCGAAAAATTAGCATCACACCACCTACTTCAGCTCCGGCAGCGAATGTCAATCTTCGCTCGACTTTACCCGTTCAGTGTCGAGGAAACTCATCTCTATGTGCGCCATCGCCTTCGGGTGGCGGGCTACGATTTCAAGACCCCACTTTTCACGCCGCAGGCAGGAGCGCTGATCGCAAAATACAGCGAGGGGATTCCTCGAAACATCAACAACATTTGTTTTAATGCCCTTTCATTGGGTTGCGTATTGAAACAGAAAAGCATACAGGAGGAAGTGGTTCGCGAGAGTTTGGATGACCTGGACCTCGACGCAGGAGGCGCTGACGACCCGGACGAGGAACGTCCAGGACGCAAGGTGGTTGACTTCAAGATGAGCGAGCCTACCACGGTCTCTCAGCAATTTTTCGGGTGGCGAAAACGACTTGCGCTTTGCATTATGTTGCTCCTGCAATTCCTCTGTTTCACTGGTGGCCGGCAGAGCCCAGAGGCACTCGGCTCGCATTCTTTAGCCGATGAAACTTCAAAAAACCCGCAGGCAGTCTCGTCAACACCGGCCCAGAAATCGCGGCAGCACCCGCCACGGCACTTGGAGCGGACAAGCGACCCCGCCAAGCTCTGGGCACAGGTGAAGAACCGGAGTAGCGATGCTGAAGTCGAGCTTGCTCGTCTGTATCTTGCGGGGACGGCGGTGCCTCAGAACTGCGCCCAGGCTCAAATTCTTTTGCTAGCTGCCTCTCGAAGAGGAAATGTGCGTGCAGCTAACTTGCTAAGTGATTACGATCGCCAGTGCCGCTGATGTCGGAGGAACGTACAATGGTCGTTGCGACACCTCGCTGGGTGGTTTAACCTTTGGAAGTTTCACTCGACGAATGTTCACCCTTTAAAACTGCGCCTTCCAGCCACCCGGGCACGGCGACTCCAGCTTGACTTTGATTCCGATTCAGAAAGGAAAAACAGGAGTGAGTAAGAATTTTGAGCTGATGCAAGAGGCGCTCAGAGTGCCGCAGCGAGAGACTCTTCGCAGTCCGGAGTCCACCAAGGGTGTGTTTGTAGGACCCGAGACGGGCCGCAATAACCATCGCGGCTCATCAGATTTCGACGCTGTAGCGCAGCAAGAGTGCTTCAAACTTGTTCAGCGCGTTTTTTTGGGGCAGCCGGAAAACCTCTTTCGCATCATTGTCTTCGCAGGAATCGACCGCGGGAATGGCTGTAGCCGAATCTGTGTAGAGGCAGCCCGTGTTTTGGCAGCAAATACTGTCGGTTCGGTCTGTCTCGTAGACGCGAATTTCCGGACTCCTTCTCTACCCCGATTCTTGGGCGTTCCCGACGATAGAGGCTTGGGCGACTCCCTGGCCGGAGAAAGTAGTATACGAAGTTTTGCAAAGCAACTGAAACCATCCAATCTGTGGCTGCTCACAGGAGGAACCCTGGTACCGGAGTCGCCCACCCTACTGAATTCCGGCCGCTTTAAGCTTCGCTTGCAAGAGTTACGTAAAGAGTTCGATTATGTTCTCATTGATGCGCCAGCTCTGAATCTCTATGCTGACGCCATTGCCTTGGGGCGGATTGCAGACGGGGTGGTTGTAGTGCTTCAGGCAGATTCCACCCGTCGGGAAACAGCGCGGAAGGGTTTGGAGAGCCTGCGTGATGCTCACATTGAGGTTTTAGGCGCAGTCCTCAACCGGAGGACGTTTCCCATTCCAGATTTTGTCTATCGCAGGTTGTAATCGCGGGTGCGGTTTCCGCCGGTACCTTCCCTCTTCCGTTCCGGATCGCCTACAGTGAACACAGCTAAACGGCGCGTCTATCTCGCCATGCTCAAGGTGTTTAATCTTGGGCTCATGATTGGGGCCTTCGGAATCGCCACTGTTCTGCAAGGTCCCCAACAAGATGGAGGCCTACCCCTTTCTGTTTTTCTTTCGACGAGGGTGAAGATCATCAATTTTGTGACTTTTTGTTTGATTCTCCTGGCATGGCACGGCATCTTGTCGCTCTGCGGACAATATCAGTCCCAACGGTTGGCCCGCCGGCGCTCCATCGTTGCGGGTGCCACCTGCGCCACCACGATCGCCTCTCTTTTCTTGGGTGTAGTGGTGATGGTGTTTCGAATCAGCATGGTTACGCCGCAGTTTCTGTTTCTATTTTGGATCTGTGCTTCGATCTTGGTGGCAGGATCGAGGGTACTCATCCGAAGTTTTCTCGAGATCGTCCGTGTGCGCGGTCGTAATCTCCGTTACATACTCATTTTGGGAAGCAACCGGCGTGCCGCCGAGTTTGCGCGTCGGCTGGATGCGACGCCAGAGTGGGGTTATCGAGTTCTTGGATTCGTGGACCGAGAATGGCATGGGGGCGCCGACCTGGAGAAACCATATCCGCTATGCTGCAGTTTCGATGACCTCTCGGAGTATTTGCGCCGCAATGTGGTTGATGAGGTCGCCAACTATCTTCCCTTGCGGTCCTTCTACGAACACTCCTCTCGCATTGCGGCCCTGTGTGAGCAACATGGCATCTTCATGCGCTTCGACCCCGATATTTTCGATTTGAAGATCGCCCGTGCTCGCGCAGAAGAACTCGATGGAAGGGCCCATATCACGGCACATTCGTCTCCGCTGGATGGATGGCCAGCTCTGGTGAAGCGCATCCTGGACGTGACCCTATCCGTCGCGCTCTTAGTCGTTGTTGCGCCCGTTCTCGTGGTGGTCGCACTGATGATTAAACTGACATCAAGAGGCCCAATTTTGTTCCGGCAAGAGCGTATAGGACGAAATAAAAGACGATTTTTCATCTATAAATTCCGCACCATGGTGCCGAATGCGGAGAAATTGCTGCCGGCCCTTGAGGTTTTGAATGAAGCTGGAGGACCCGTATTCAAGATCAGGAACGATCCGCGAACGACGCCGCTTGGCCGGCTGCTCAGACGTGCCAGCCTCGACGAACTGCCGCAGCTATTCAACGTGCTGCGAGGAGATATGAGCCTAGTAGGTCCACGACCTCTGCCCGTGCGGGATTATGAAGGTTTTGACCAAGACTGGCAAAGAAGGCGATTTAGCGTGCGCCCGGGCATTACTTGTCTCTGGCAAGTCAACGGACGAAGCAATATCGGTTTTGATCACTGGATGAGGCTCGATATTCAATATCTGGATGAATGGTCGATCTGGCTCGACGTGAAGATTCTTGCGCGGACAATCCCTGCCGTCCTGAGGGGTTCAGGCGCGGCGTGAGGCGCTGCAGCCCGACCATCATTGACTTTCCAGCCTACCCAAGCGGCCACCATGAACATTCTCATCATCCATAATAGTTACCAACAGCCAGGCGGAGAGGATGTTGTAGTCGCTCAAGAAACCGGATTGCTGGAGCGAAATGGACACAGAGTCAATATCTATAAGCGCAGTAATGATGAGATCGACGATCTGTCTTTCGGACAACGCCTCGGCCTGATCACGCGGATAATTTCAGCCGGCGATAGTAAACTTGATGTCCGCGGCCTTCTCCGGGATCTCAAACCAGATATTGTTCATGTTCACAATACTTTTGCGATGGTGTCGCCTTCCGTCTACGAAGCATGTCAGGAGGAAGATGTCCCTGTCGTCCAAACGCTCCACAACTACAGGCTTTTGTGTCCTGCCGCGACTTTCCATCGAGACGCCGGGCCTTGTGAGGAGTGCGTGACACATAGTCTTCTGCGTAGTGTGCGATACGCATGCTACCGCGACTCGCGTCTGATGTCCGGGGCGATTGCGCTCATGCTCCAGAGGCACCGCTCACGACAGACATGGAATCGACGGATCGATGCCTACATTGCGATTAGCAGTTTCGTGAGAGACAAATTCGTACAGGCTGGACTTCCAGCGGGCAAGATATCCGTCAAGCCTAATTTTGTCGACCCGGATCCGGGCGAGCGATCTCATCCCGGAGACTACGCTCTTTTTCTCGGACGTCTTTCACGGGAAAAGGGCCTGTTGACGCTTTTGGAAGCTTGGGAGCGCCTGCCGTCCGAGGTTCCGCTTGTAATTGCTGGTGATGGACCGATGCGCCATCGTCTCGAGGCAGAAGTTGCAAAGAAGGGACTCCAATGCGTTCATTTTGTTGGCCAATTGAGGCGTGATGAAGGGTACGACGCGATGAAGAAGGCCTCGTTCATGGTCGTCCCGAGTATTTGGTACGAACCGTTTGGCCTGGTTGTGGCGGAGGCTTTTGCGTGCGGCACACCGGTACTGGGCGCATTCGTAGGGGCAATTCAAGAGATGCTGGACGACCACGTAACTGGCCTGCATTTCGCGCCTGGCGATCCCGACGAGCTAGCGGAGAAAGTTGCATGGGCCTGGGGACACTTGCCTGAAATGGCAGCTATGGGTAAAGCCGCCCGGCGAGTTTACCAAGATCGCTATACCGCCAACGCAAACTACCAGCTTTTGATGAATGTTTATGCCGCCGCAATTGACAGGCACGCCAGATTCAAGCGAAATTGGCCACTTCGAACCGCCGCCTAATTTTCGCGTCCTCGGCGTTCCGGTGCATGCTGTACAGATCCCGGGAGTCGTTTCGCAGATCGAACTCTGGATCCAAAGCGGCGTAAAGGGACGGTACATTGCCGTTACAGGTATGCATGGGATCGCTGAGTCACGGACCGACAGCGATTTTCGACGCGCACTCGATGCTGCTGACTTAGTAGTTCCCGACGGGATGCCGCTCGTCTGGTTAGGCCGGTGGCATCGGCATCCACTGAAACGTAGAGTCTATGGGCCAGAGCTGATGGAAACATTCTGCCGCGAAACCGGAGCGGCTTACCGTCACTTCTTTTACGGCGGCGGACCCGGAACCGCAGAACGCCTCGCGAACTCGCTTCGCGAACGTTACGGCATTGTAGTGGCGGGAACCTATAGCCCTCCATTCCGTCCACCTACGGAAGAAGAACAGCGGGAGATTGCGTCATATGTGGAAAAGGTCTCGCCGAACGTATTATGGGTCGGGCTCAGCACACCTAAGCAAGAAAAATGGATGCACCGCAATCGTGAGCGGCTTGCGGTTCACGTCATGCTGGGTGTAGGCGCTGCATTTGATCTCAATTCCGGTAGAACTCGTCAAGCGCCAGCCTGGATGCGAGAAAACGGACTGGAATGGCTGTTTCGTTTATTGACCGAGCCGCAAAGACTTTGGCGACGCTACCTCGTTTCAATTCCCAAAGCTGCAGGTCTGGTTTTCCTGGAGCTTGTTGGACTCTTGCCCCGTTCTCCTAATCAGCCTCTTATTACCTAACAGTTTCATAACATTAAACAGGGGAAAATCTCATGGCAAAGCAAGTCAGAATCCTGGTGACAGGTGCTGGGGGGTTCATCGGCCACCATCTAGTTAATCGGCTAAAAGATGAAGGACAGTGGGTACGCGGCGTTGACCTTAAATTGCCGGTTTACGAGCCAAGCCGGGCGGACGAGTTCGAGATCCTTGACCTGCGAAGGTACGATAGCTGTCTGCAGGCCGCGCGGGGCCAAATCGACTACGTCTACAATTTTGCAGCGGACATGGGAGGTATTGGATACATCAGTGCCTCACACGCCGAAATTACTAGGAACAATGTCCTCATCAACGCCAACATGCTCGAGGCTGCGCGCCTGAATGGTGCAACTCGTTTTCTCTTCTCGTCGTCCGCCTGCGTTTACGCTAGCTATAAACAAAAGATCACCGACATCATTCCTTTGCGGGAAGAAGACGCGTACCCAGCCGACCCCGAGCCTGGCTACGGGTGGGAGAAGCTCTTCACTGAAGAGTTATGTCGCTATTACCAGTGCGATCATCGCTTCGATACTCGAATTGTTCGCTTTCACAATGTGTATGGACCCCTCGGTACTTACGAAGGAGGCAAGGAGAAAGCGCCCGCAGCGATCTCTCGAAAGGTAGCTTTGTCTCGCGATGGTGATGAGATTGAAATCTGGGGCGATGGAAAGCAGACTCGATCCTTTATGTATATTGATGATTGCATTGAAGGTCTGGTTCGACTCATGGCCTCGACCTATCACGAACCCTTGAATCTTGGTTTGTCAACAATGATCAGCATCGATGGACTGGTTGACTTAGTAATGGCGATTGCTGGTAAGCGTCTAGTCAAGCGCTTTGATCTTACAAAACCGCAGGGCGTTCGCGGGCGCAACAGCGACAACTCCCGCCTATCCCAGGTTCTGGGATGGCAACCATCCATTTCGCTTGAAGTTGGTCTCGAAGTCACATACCGCTGGATTGAGAACGAACTGAAAAATACAAATCGCCTCCGAGTCGCGTCCGCCAGTCAAGCCGCCTGATTAGGACACTTAGTTATGCTGCAAGATGAAGATATTGATTAAGCCACAAAACCACGACTGCCGCAGCAAACTGCATTCACTATTGGCGTCAAAAGGATGCAATGACTGAATACTAGACTGTTTGATGAACAGCTGGTTTGGGCGGGTAGTCGAACTTCATAAGACAAAAAATCATGCGACTTTTGCTTTCTGCTTACGCTTGCCGGCCGAATGCTGGTAGTGAGCCAGGATTTGGTTGGAACTGGGCAACTCACCTCGCTGCTCGCGGCATTGAGGTTCATGTTCTGGTTGCAAAACGCAACCAGGAACCGATCGAAGCGAGTCTACGGGTCAACCCTATCGCGAATCTACATTTTACTTATGTGCGTGTGCCCTACAAATGGGCTAACAAAAACGAGGCCTTGCATTATCTATGCTGGCAGGTTGCAGCGTTAAAGGCAGCCCGAGCGCTTGCCAGCAAGTTTAAATTTCAGCTGGCGCATCACGTGACTTACGGTAGTGTTCATGTGCCCTCACAATTGTGGCGCTTGGGTGTCCCTGTGGTGTTTGGTCCAGTGGGTGGAGGTCAAACTGCTCCGGCGAGCATGTTGCCATACTTCGGTGCAGAGAAATCCAGAGAACATCTACGTTCGGCACTGACTAAGGTGCTCAGGTTTTCGCCTTTTCACAGGCACTGCTTAAGACGAATGAGTTTCGTCCTGGCGGCTAACAGCGACACATTAAGTATAGTGCGAGCATTGGGCTGCAGGAACACGGGTCTGATGTGCGACACTGCAATTCCAACGGACTACTTTGCCGAAGGACCTCGGAACTTCCAAGAGCGAAGCGGGACTCTAAGGCTTCTTTGGGTAGGACGAATGCTTACACGAAAAGCGCTTCCCTTGGCGCTTGACGCTCTGCAAGCAGTTCACAAGAATGTGACATTGACGATTGCGGGCGATGGAATGGATCCACAGACAGTTCACCGGATGGTTCGAGACCGCAGTCTTCAGCACAGGGTATTCTGGAAAGGCAGTCGCCTGACGTACACGGAGCTACGGACGGCCTATGCAGAGCACGATGCAATGCTCTTCACCAGCCTACGCGATTCATTCGGGTCGCAGGTGCTTGAGGCGATGGCCATGGGACTTCCGATAATCACTCTGGATTTGCATGGCGCTCACGATTGGGTGCCGAACGGCGCCTCTCTCAAAGTCCCAGTGGTCTACCCCGAAGAAACCGTCCGGAGTCTCGCAGTCGCAATCGAAACATATGCTTTATTGTCCCCACCGAGAAAGAATCAAATGTCGATGCATGCGTGGAATTTTGCCAAGACGCACAGTTGGTCTGCGCGCGCTGAATTTTGCGAACGACTCTACCAGGAAATTCTCTCCGGAGCCGCTGCTTTGAAAAGTGCGTCCGACTCGAGGGTGGCGGCTGTTGGTATTTGAGCCGGTCCCCTGCTGCACCACTTAGGGCAGCGCAGACAATAATGCATGTGTGATTGTCAACAGCCGATTCAGATATGACCAGCACAACTCTAACTTATCCGTTGCGGGCTGCCTGGAGGCGGAGCGGCGGCGTACTCCGTGGCATTTTTGGTGTTTGCTCCATTGCAATTTCTACGATTGTAGTGATGGCCCTGATGGGGGTTTCGACGGACTCATTGTTACTTTTCCTCTGGTGCTCAATTTTCCTCACCGCACTCTGGCTGGCGCGGCCGCTTTCCGGGAGAGCTCTTGCCGGAGAGAGAGAATCATTCCTCCTTGCCAATTTGGTGATTTGGATTTTCTTGATGATCTCTGAAGCGATATTCATGCACAACCAATCGACCGCGAGCGCCGCTCAAGGGAATGTTGAAGCTGGCGCGATCTACCAGGCTTATTCCTGGATACTCTCTTTCTCCGTTCTCGCTTTCATTAGCCGCTTCCGACCCGCTTACCTCCGGCGGTTGTTTGCTGGCCCATTAAAGTGGGCGTCGATTTTCGCCATCGTTGCAGTGCTCTCGTGTCCGCTTTCGAAGAAGCCCTTGTACTCGGCAGCGCTCGCATTCAAGCTTTGCCTGATCGTTTTGGTGCTCTGCGCGATTGGGGAAGCAATCAAAGACGAGGCGGGCATCTTTAAGCTCTTTGCGGCGCTGTTCTTAGGAACGTTCATTACCGTTTCGGCGGATCTAATAGCGCCATTTCTTGGCTCTGGACCAATTTTTGACCCCCAGACCGGGCGGTTCGGAGCAATGGTTGGACTTTCAGGTATTTGCGGCATCCTGCTGCTCTTGAGCGTTCTGTTTCTCTGGCTCAAGAAGAACCTCTGGTTTCTTCTCTGCGGGCTGTATTCCGCGTTGGTGATGATGTTGGCCGGCACTAAAGGCGGCATAGTTGCCAGCTTCGTATCACTCATGATGTTTTTCGTTTTGCTGAAAAGGCCGGCGCAGGCTCTCGCCGCGAGCCTCGGATTCGCCGTAATCTTTGCACTCTGCATCGCATTTACCCCGCTAGGGCAATCCCTGGAAAAGTACACCGAGGCCGGCCATGCGGGTACCATTACCGGCAGAACCAATCTCTGGGCTGCGGCCTGGCCGGAAATTAAGGCGCACCCTATACTCGGCAATGGATACCGCGCCTCGAGATTCCTATCCGAGGACGTTCCAGGGGCATTCAAGGAAGCGGGGAATATGCATAATTCCTTCCTGGAGGTGTTGTACAACAATGGTCTGGCAGGGCTGGTCCCCATAGTGGCAATAAATCTCCTTATCGTGGTCAATCTCACGGGTATTCTAATTCGACCCCCAACGTTGCAACTGCGATACTACGCTGCTGCCGCGTTCGCTTTGTACACACATTTGTTCGTATGGGGGTTAGTCGCAGCAACCTTCGGTGGCGCACCCGACAATCGATTTATGACATTGTTTGCGGTTCTCCTGATCAGCATGTTTCTGAGAGGCCAATCCGACAAGAAGTATTGGAACACCATTTATGGCGCACCTAGCTCCCAATAACATCGATGGGACGGGTATCTCTGGAAAGGGGAGAGACACGCGTGTCGCGTGGCTGTTTCCATCGCTCGCGCGCGGCTATTATTGGCAGCCAGTTTTCAAGGAATTTGTTGCCCGGTGTCCACGTATGGCGGTTTTTACGTGCATCTGGCCTGGCTTCGCACCGGGTTACGAAAATGCATTCGAGGTTCATACTCTTCCAGGCTTGGGGTATATCGATCTCAAGAAAAAACTCCCGGATTCCCGCCGGGGATTTATTTGGACGCCACTCTCTATCTTAAAGAAGTTGACGGCCTTCGGTCCGGACGTGGTGTTCGCTTCAGGCTTCAGCGGCTGGACGCTGTGCGCCTTGCTCCTCAGGTTACTCGGGCGTTCTCGGGTAATCATTTTTTGGGAGGGGTGCTCCGTTCAATCCGTGGGCAGCTCCAAGGTAAAGACTGTGCTTCGGCGCTGGATTGCGCGCTTTGCTGATGGGGCAGTGAGCAATGCTGATGAGGGAACCACGTATTTGAGGGACGTAATCGGAATGCCGCAGGACAAGCTCCTATGCCATCCCTGTCAGGTACCCGATCTGCCTTTGCTTTGTTCGGTTGCAGGCGAGGTCGGCCTGCCCGACATCAGGCACCCCGTCTTTCTGTATGTGGGCAGCCTGAGCCCGCGCAAGGGATGGCGCCACCTTATTGACGCAACTCGGCTGTTGGTGGGCCAGGGCACTCAGGAGTTTTCAGTTCTGTTCGTGGGCAGCGGCGAGCAAGAGGAGGAAATGCGGGTTGCCATTAGGGATCACCAACTCGTTGGCATCGTGCACCAAGTTGGCGCCGTCGCCTATCACAATCTCGGCCCCTACTACCGGAGTGCCGATGTCTTTATCTCCCCAAGCAGAGCAGATACCTGGGGGGTGGCCGTACTGGAGGCCATGGCTTTCGGAAAACCGGTGTTGTGTTCCAAGTACGTCGGAACTAGGCAAATGGTCTCGCACGGAGAGAACGGCTTCATCTTCGACCCTTTCGATTCGCCGCAACTTGCAGGCTACATGGCCAAGTTCATTCAAGATCAAAGTCTTGCTGGGCGACTAGGTGCACGCTCGCTCGAGAGGATAGCGCCGTTCACTCCAGCGCGCGCGGCAGAAGCATTGGCAAACCTGGCCCTACAGGCCCACTGAGAGACAGCGGCATTCTTCGCGTTCTGTGGTGCCCCAAGGCTCGCTCTGACAGTGTCCACAAGGTAAGGTCATGGCTACTGCAGTCGAATATCCCAAGAGCAGCTCGTTGGCCCGCACTGAACTCCAAGATCCGCTATTTGTCCTAAGCGTATGGCGCTCTGGGTCGTCTCTGCTTTACGCCCTCCTCAATCAGCATTCTAAGATTGCGCTCCTCTACGAAGGTGACCTTCCGCGTCTGCACCTTTTTCTGTGGGGACGTTTTCGGAGTGGGGCATGGCGAGAGAGGTGGGAATTCTGGAACCAGGGCCCTTCAAGACACGGGATTGCTATTGAATCCATGCCGGCGAATGTATCTAATGCGTGGGAAGCCACTCGCATCGTTTACCAAGGGGTAGCACGCCGCAAAAAGGCCACGATTTGGGGTGAGAAAACACCGCACTGGTACGACTGTCCGCTGCACATGGCTGAAAAGTTTCCGGATGCTCGCTTCATCTTTCTTTGGAGAGATATGAATGCGGTGATGGAAAGCATTAGGCGAGCGGCTCTTAGCGAACGGTTTTTCAGGAAGGCAGGCTTTGCAAACAGAGCGTTGATTGGAAACGAGAAGCTGAGGCAGGCATGCGACGTACTGAAGAGCCGGGGGCGACCGGTGCACGAGGTGAACTATGAAGACCTCACCTCGAACACGTCCGAGTGCATGCGGCAGATCTGCCAGTTTCTCGACGTACCCTTTGAATCCCGAATTACCTCTCTCGAAGGGGCTGATAGGTCCGCGATATCTTCGGGCGAGCATCACGCAATGGTCCGACGTGACCGGGTTGTCGGTCAGAGAAAACACGCGGACCTCCTTTCGCCTGTTCTGCAGGCTAAAATTAGCCGTTACATCTGCCGCTGGAAGCGGCGCTACGACGGTAAATGGCCCAAATATCCACTCGAACTGCCGGAAGGTATTCGGCCACCAAGCCTTTTTGAACGTTGGCGCGACAGGATGGCCTATCAAGTCGTGCTCGGTCGGGACAAGATGGTCGCAGTGATTTACGCGGTCGTGCCTCTAGATCTTGCCCGTTGGTTGCGCTACTGGCTCCGGCGGCGCAGTTACAAGGGGGATACGTCCCGATGTCACAATGAATCATTCAGCCAATCAACCATTCGTGAGAAAGCCCGCTGAGCATTCGATTTATCTACGGACCGCGGTTTTTGATGTTATTTGCCAGCCTTTTGAACATAAGGTGACCTCGTGAATACTATTATTCACACAAATCCTGCTCCCGTGACACCAGCGCAGACTTTACGCCCGCTCTTTGTTCTGAGCGGTCCTCGCTCCGGATCCTCTCTGCTGTACACCCTACTTAACCAGCACTCACAGATTGCCCTTCTGTATGAAGGCGATCTCCCGCTGTTGCAGCTGTTTCTGTGGGGCCAGTTTCGCAGCGGGGCATGGCGGGAGAGATGGGAGTTCTGGAATCAGGCACCATCAAGGCACGGGATTGCCATCGAATCTCTTCCCGCAAGTGTATCCGATGTATGGGAAGCCACACGGCTTTCTTACCAGATTCTGGCGCGTCGCAAGCGGGCCATGATTTGGGGCGAAAAAACTCCGCGCGCCTACCATTCCGCTTTGCGCCTCGCGGAAGAGTTTCCCGATGCCCGTTTTATTTTTCTTTGGAGAAACTTGCATGACGTGATCGGGAGCTGGGTCCGAGCCGCGGTCACGCAACGTTCCTTCAGGCAACCGAGATCGATAGCGAAGATCTTGCTGGGAAACGAGACACTATGGCAGGCGTGTGATGCACTCCGGGTTCAGGGGCGGCTGGTCCGCGAAGTGAACTACGAAGATCTAACTTCGAATACGTCTGAGTGCATGCGGCAGATTTGCCAGTTTCTCGAAGTACCTTTTGAGGACCAAATTACCTCTCTTAAGGGGGCCGACCGAACCGGCATACCTTCAGGTCAGCACCTTGCACTGGTCCGAGGCGATCGGATCGTTGGTCAGAGAGAACAGGCTGAAGTCTTGTCGCCGGCCACGCGAGCTAAAATTGGCCGTTATATCTGCCGTTGGAAGCTTCGCTACGACGGCAAGTGGCCTAAATATCCGCGAAAGCTACCAGAAGGTACGCGGCCACCCTCCTTCTTCGAACTTTGGCGCGACCGGATTGCTGATCAAAGCCTGCGATTTTGGGACAACGTAAGGTTAGTGATATTGCATCAGATCCGGCCACGCGTTTATCCCAAGAAGTACACTCGGCGCCCTGTGGTTGTTTCGTAAGTACCACCTCGAGAAGTCTCAGAGCGTCTCAAACTGGCCAGGACATTGAATAACGGACCTAGACAATTGTTCTTAAGAAAAGTCCGCGTAGCCCTGACGCCCCGTTCAGCGCTCTTGCGCACCAGGCTACAAAATGGAGCCATCATAGAAGGATACAACCGAGCAGGCTATGGCGGCCGGGGAGTTTATGTCTTCGGAGATTCGCTCGAGCCGGAGCTCCGTTACTTGCAGCATTTTCTCGGGGCGGGACAGGTTTTCGTTGATGTAGGAGCGAACGTAGGTGTTTTCACGGTGAAAGCCGCCAAGGAGGTCGGCAACGACGGTCTGGTTATCGCCATTGAGCCTTTTATAGAAACTGCATTCCGGCTTTCCCATAACGTACGAGCAAATGGTTACAGCAACGTTCGCGTAAGAAATTTCTGCATAGGGCGTGACACCCAGCATGCGCGCCTGCACCTGAACAAAGGCAAGCCGAATTCCTTCAGCCTTATCCCCAATGGCAATGCCGAGTCCATTTCTGTTTTGTCCGTTTCACTCGACGATCTCTCCCGCTGGGAGAAGCTCGAACGCTTGGACTACCTAAAGATTGACGCGGAAGGCGCAGAAGCTGCAGTGCTCGAGGGCGGACAAGAAGCAATTAGCCGGTTTAGGCCCATCGTTCAAGTAGAAGTAACGATCTGCGACAGTGGTCTGAACCTAAACTATCGCAGATTCGCCGCGCCCAACAGCATAAATAACCTTTTCATCCCAGCAGAAAACGCGAAAGCGGTAGAAACAGTGATGAAATTAGGGTGGGCGGAGATAAAAAGCTAAGCTAACAACCTATACGTCGCGTCCCGCTAATGAAAGGCCGCTAATTATAAGCGCGTTACTACTGGCTACTGCTGGCGGACGGTCGCAGCGGCGGTTGGGAGCGATGCTAACCCGGATCGCACTGCTACCGGCAATTGAAACTCCACGGAGAGAAGGCTCACTATGCGCATCGCGGTGGTCGGTTCCGGATACGTCGGGTTGGTGACGGGAGTGTGTTTTGCGGATTTGGGACATGAGGTCATCCTGGTCGATAACGACGAGGAGAAACTCGCCGCACTGAAGAACGGCGAGGTGCCCATTCATGAAAACTTTCTGCCCGAACTGCTGGCGCGGCACCGGGGCGAGCGCATCAAGTTTTCCGGCGACTTGCAGGCGGCCACGCGAGAGAGCGAAGCCGTGTTCATCGCGGTCGGGACACCGCCGACCGAAAGTGGGGATGCGGATCTTTCCTATGTAGAGTCGGTGGCGCGGGAAATTTCCGGAGGCGTCGACGAGTACAAGGTGGTGGTGGAGAAAAGCACGGTTCCGGTGTATACGAGCCAGTGGATCCGCACCATTATCATGAGAAAC
>Ga0074044_10000609_pt1 | contig 34410 bp, 33 predicted proteins | sample BogForMeECP23OM1_FD_94443 | JGI IMG/M metagenome (GOLD analysis project Ga0074044, IMG submission 94443) | Bog forest soil microbial communities from Calvert Island, British Columbia, Canada - Bog Forest MetaG ECP23OM1 | ecosystem: Environmental > Terrestrial > Soil > Wetlands ...
ACTCCCAGACCAGAATCAGGAACATCATGATCGTCCCTGCCACCAGCACCAGCGCGAGCTCGCCAAACGCCTGCTGCTGCTGAGCGTACAGGCCGCCGTATTCGAGCGATACTCCCGCCGCCAGCGGCATTGTGGCCAGGCTCTGTTTGACCTCGTTGATCGCCGTGCCGAGGTCGATACCCTTAAGCCGCGCCGTGACGTGCACGACCGGACGCTGGCGCTCGCGCGCGATTTCGCTGGTCTCGCCGAGAAAGTTGATCCTGGTGACCGACGCGAGCGGGACGCGCGCGTTCGAGCTCGACTTGAGAATCACCTCCGCCAGAGTTCCGAGATCTTCGTGGAATGCGTCCGGGTAGCGCACGCGTACGCCGACCAGCCGATCGCCCGACGGCACGTTGGTGGCGATCGTCCCTTGAATCACCGAATTGAGCGCGGCGCGAATATCATCGGCACTCAGTCCGTAATGCGCCGCGGAAGTGTTGTCGACGACGACCGCCTGCTCCGGGATGCTCAGCACGATTCCATCGAAGACGTCCACCAGGCCACGGATCGAGCGCATCCGATTCGCCACTTGCCGCGCGCTTGCCTCGATCGTTTTCTGGTCGGGGCCGAAAACCTTGACTTCGATTGGTTCCGGAACGCCCGAAAGATCGCCGATCAAGTCCTGCAGCACTTGCGAGAACTCGATCGTTACGCCGGGCACGGTGTTCAGGATGCGATCGCGGATGGAATCGATGACCGCGTCGATTTCGCGTTTGCGGTCCGTCTTCAGGCGCACGGACATGTCCCCGCGATTCGATTCGGTCAGAAAAAATCCAAGCTGCGTGCCGGTGCGGCGGCTGAACGCAACCACTTCGGGCGTCGTCTTCAGAACCGACTGGATCGAGTCGAGCAGCGCACTCGTGTCGGCAATCGTGCTCTGCGCCGGCGTGAAGTAGTCGAGGATAAAGGCGCCTTCGTCGAGCGGCGGCAGATAGTCGGTGCCGATAATGTTGTAAACGAAGTACGCAACGAACATTGAAGCGACCGCGCCAACAATTGCCAGCGCAGGAATGCGGATGACGGGTCGGATCGCCGTCAGCAATACCGTCTGGACGCCGCGATAGATTCGCCCCGCTTCGCGCGCGCGCCCGCGCAGCCGCGCAATCGCGAGTTCCATTGCAGGCGTGAAGTAGATCGCGAGCACCAGCGAAATGGCCAGTCCACCGCCGAGCGTCGCGGCCAGCGAGCGGAAGAAAACGCCGGTTACTCCTGAAATGAAAACCAGCGGCCCGAAGACCACGATCACCGTCATCGTCGAGGCGAACAGCGGGCGCCGAAGACGCTCGAGCGCCTCGGCCACCGCGGTCCCGGTCGGCTGGCCCTCCGCGAGTTCGCGATGAATCGCTTCGATCATCACGATCGCGTCGTCGATAAAGAGTCCGATTCCCGTTGCCAGTCCGCCCAGCGTCATCATGTTGAAAGTCAGTCCCGCGACCTTCATCACGATGAACGTGATCGCGATCGTGCATGGCACCACGATCGCCGCGACCAGCGCGCTCAGCGGGCTCATCGTGAACGCCAGCACCACCAGCACCGCCAGCACCAGACCGAGTGCGATCGCATCGCGCACGCTGTTGAACGATTCGGTGACGAGCTCGGACTGATCGTACGAGACCGAGAACTGAACGTCGGGATAGCGCTGGCGAAACTCCGCGAGCGTCTGTCGCGCCTCGGCCGCGATCTGCACCGTGTTGCCGCTTGGCCGGCGCGAGATTCCCACCAGCACCGCCGCTCCGTTCTCGGACGCGGCCCGGATGTAGTCTTCCTGGATTCCAAGCTCGACCGAGCCTACATCGCTCACGCGTACCGGTTGACCGCCCGCCGCCCCAAGCGGCACCGCGGCAATCTGGTCGGCCTGATGCAAATCGGTCGTCACTACCGTCAGCAGCATCCGATGCGATTCGTTCATCCGGCCCGCCGACGCGATCACGTTGTTCTTCGCCAACCCCGCGACGACGTCGCCCGGCGACATGTCATGCTGCAGCATCCGCGCCGGATCGAGCCGCACCACGAATTCGCGATACTTGCCGCCGATCACGCCGACCCGGTAGGTGCCGTCGATTCGATGCAGGCTCGGAACCAGGTCGTAGTTTACGATGTCGGTCAGTTCCGGCAGGCTGCGAAGCTTTGAACTCAGGCTGAGATCGATGATCGGAAATGTGCCAGTCGTCAGCAGCAGGGCATCGACCGCCGTATCGCCCGGCAACTGCGCGCGCGCGTGCGCGACCGCGGCACTCAACATCTGGTAGCTGATTTGCGGGTCGGCGTCTTCGCCGAACGTTACGTCTATCTCGGCGCTGCCGCGCGTCGTCGTCGATCGAACCAGCGTCACCCCGACCACGCTGTAGGCGGCTTCCTCCAGCGGCCGGGTGACCGACGCGAGCATCTGCTCGGCCGGCAGATCGCCGCTGTCGGCGAGAATTATCGCGCGGCGAAACGTGATCTCGGGAAATACCGCGCTCGGAATTGTTTGGGCCAGGATCACCCCGAGCACGCTGGCTGCCAGCACCGACAGCACCACCAGCGTCGAGTTGCTGCGCGTCATTGATTTCCCTGCGCGACGCGAACGCCAAGGCCGTCGGACAGCGCATAGCCGCCCGAAGTCACGACCAGCTCGCCCGCTTTGATTCCGGCGGTCACCTGGACCAGGTCGCGATCGCGAAGCCCGACCCTTATGTCCGTGCGATGCGCGCGGCCGTCGGCGCCGATTACAAACACGTGGTAGCGGTCCGCGCCCTGATCCTGAAACAGCGCGGCGGCCGGAACCACGATTGCGTCGGGCGCACTCGCAGTCTCGACCCGCACTTCAACCGGTGCGCCTGCCTGCGCGATACGTTGCGCGCCGGTGAAATCCGTCCGCACCGGCGCGCTCGCGCTGGACGCGTCGAAATTCGGCAGGATCGCCGCGACGCGCGCGGGAAACTCGGCGCCGGGACGAAAGGGAGTCGTCACCGTCGCGGCCATCCCGGGCCTTACCAATGAGAGCTGGCTCACCGGCACCGACGTATCAACATAGAGGCTCGCCGGATCGATCAGATCGACCAGCGTGTCGAGGTCGGCAACCATTTGGCCGCTGGTGACCGGCGGTTGCGAGACAATCCCGGACTCCGGCGCAACCACCGGTATCCCGGCGCTCCGATTGTAGCGGCCGACCGATGCGCCGAGCGCCGCAGCGTCCTGCGGATCGATCTTGCGCGCGACCTCGAGCCCGATCTCCGCCGCTTCGATCTCGCGATTGACAACGCGCGCAACGATCTGGCCCTTGCGCACCGAATCGCCGCTTGAGAGTTTCATCCCCGTCACGCGCCCCGCGGTGGGCGCACGTATGATCACGTGGCGCATCGCGACCGTCTTCCCGAGCAGGCGAAGCTCGCTTGTCATCGGATGGACTTCGGCCCTGGCCGCACTCACCAGCAGGACGGGATTGGGTTGCGCCGCGTCTTCGTCGCCGCCTTTCTTTGCGCCGCCGCATCCCGCAATCAGCGCGCTCGCCATTGCCGCCGCGAAGATCGTGCTGGCTGGGCGGCGCAAACCCGCGCGCTTCATCATTGGATGCGGCCGAGAACCAGGTCGGTCTCCGCCACCGCCTCGCGCGCGTTGAATTCCTGGTCATGGCGCTGGAGGCGCAATTGCTCGGCCTGCTGATACGAATCCAGCACCTCGAGCATCGTCACCGCGCCACCGCCCAGGAAGCGCGCCCACGTAAGCCGGAAGTTGTCGTCCGCGGTCGGCTGCGCGCGCGACAGGAGGTCGAGCTGCCGCTGCGCCTGGTCGTAGCGAATCGACGCGTCTGCCATTTGCCGCTTCAGCAGGTACTCGGCCTGTCGCGCCTGCGCGGTCGCCGAATGTTCTTTGGCCTTTGCCTGATCGATGTGCGATGAGATCAAGCCGCCATCGAACACCGGGACCGACACCACGCCGTCATAGGAGCCGCCAAAGTTGTGCGCGATCGTCGGGCGCGGATCGACGCCGAGAAATCCGGTGGTGAAGGCGACCTGGAATGTCGGCAGGCGCTCGGCCTTCGCCGCTTCGATCTGCGAGCTCGCGGACGCGATCACGCGGTTCGCCGCCTGCATCACGGGGCTTTGCGCGAGATCGCCCGACGGCTTCGGCGGAACTCCGCTGATGCTGGCGATGTCGAGGTCTGGCTGATTGGGCTCGCCGATCAAAATGCCCAGCGCTGCGGTCGCGCGCTGGACGTTGCCGCGTGCCGCGTCGAGCGCAAGCTCGGCGCTGTCGCGCGCGGTGCGGAACTTGAGCACGTCATTGGTGATCACGCGTCCGCTTTTTTCGAGCTGCTCGATCGTGGTTACGTAGCGCGTCAACCGTTCGAGGTTGGCCTGCAAATCCCGTTGCGCGCCGCGCGCGCGCAGCAGATCGAAGTAGGCGATCGACGTATCGAAGACTATTTGCGCCCGTGCCGCCGACACCCCCAGCCGCGACGCTTCGCTCACATACTCAGCCGCGCGCACCCGCGCCTGCCGCCGTCCCCAGTCCCACGCCGTATAATCGAGCGTCAGCTGAGCGCTCGACAGTCCGCGGTTGGTGACGACCTCATCGTAGCCGGGCGCCTGGTTGTACTCTGCGCCCGCCGTGACCGTCGGAAACAGCGGAGCGCGCTGCTCGCGCACGTCGGCGGCGCTCAGATCGCTCGCCGCCGCCGCGAGGTCCACCGAAGGCGCCAGACGCAGCGCTCGATCGATCGCGTCGGACAGAGTGATGGTCGCGGCCGGTGCCGCCGAAGCCCAAGTCAGGATTGCGGCAGCAAGCACAGCCATAGATAGGTTGCGGCAAGTTTGCTCCATTCTCGCAAGAGTAACAGCGCCTTGCCTGCCGGCCAAATTAATGGACGTTAAGATGACAGTGAGTTGCGCCGGCTATCTCAGCAGCGCGGTCGCACGATTCGGGTCTTCTTTGTAGAGCGCGAGCGTCACGACAAACGCGCAGCCGCCGGTCGGCAAATTCGCGGCTGCGATGTCACCGCCATGCGCCCGCGCAATTTCCCGGCACAGGCTCAGGCCCAGGCCGCTGCCTTCGCCGGGCGACCCTGCGCCGCGAAAAAATCGATCGAAAATATGCGGCATCTCCGCCGGATGGATTCCCTCCCCGCTGTCGGCGACGCGGATGATCGCCCGGTTCGCATCGCTCCTCAGTCCAACTTCGATTGATCCATCCGCCGGCGTGAACTTCAGCGCGTTGTCGAGCAGATTGATGACCAGGCGGCGCAGATGCCCGGCGTTGCCATTGACGAAAACGTCCTCGGGCGCGTTGAGCGAAAGCTTTATCCCGCGCGCCTGCGCCAGCGGTCCCACCGTCGCCGCTATCTCGCCGAGCAGCGCGCGAAGATTCAGCCGCTGCCGATCGACCATCACCTCGCCATTGAGCCGCGACAGCATCAGCAGTTCGTCGGCAATCCTGCACAGCGACAGCGCTTCGCGATGCGCCGCCCCGAGCGCGGCGCGATTCTCCTCGGCCGAGCGATCGCGCGCCAGCGCTACTTCCAGCCCCGTGCGCAGCACCGCCAGCGGCGTCCGCAGTTCATGCGCGGCGTCGGATGCGAACCTGCGCTCCGTAGCCGACGCGCGTTCCAGCCGCTCCAGCAATGCGTTGATGACCGCGGTGAGCCGTGCGACTTCATCAGCCACCGGCGGGACCGGCAGCCGCGAGCTCAGATTGGTCGGCCCAATCGCGTCGAGCCCCGCCGTCACCGATTCGATCGGCCGCAGCGCCCGGCCCGCCAGCAAGTATCCTCCACCGACGCAAAGCAGCAGCACGATCGGCACCATCAGCAGCAGGAGGTTGCGCAGGCTGTCAACCGATTCCTGAACCAGGCGCGCCTGCACCCCGCTTTGCAAGTACGCGAGCTCGCCGTCGTACATCATCGGAACGACCGCGAACCTGAAGGCGCGGTTGCCGACGATCGCCGCGTGCGTGGGGAGTCTCGGATCGAATGGCGGCGGGGTCGTGTGGATGTCGCCGTAGTTTCCAACCTCGCCATGCGCCGTGACGATTCGTACACGCCGGCCGGGCCCAATATCCGTCTCGAGGCTCAGCCGCTGCAGGATTCCAAGGGCGCTCGATGTGCCGCTGCGCTGGATTTGATCGGCCGTGTTCTCGGCCTCTTCCAGCAGCGCCGCATCGACACCCCTCCATTGCTGGCGCTCGAAGAGTTTCACCACTACGATCGCCGCGACCAGCAGGATCGCCGCCAGCACCGCGGCCCAGTAAATAGTTAGCCTGAGTCTGATCGTCATTGGCGGCCACCGCGAGGCAACGAAAACCTGCGCCGTCATTCCGCGCGCATCGTGTATCCGACTCCGCGCACGGTGACTATCAGCGAACGATCGGCGCGCGGATCGATCTTCTGGCGCAGCCGATTGACGAATACTTCGATCAGGTTGGTCAGCGAGTTGTAATTCGAGTCCCAAACCGTCTCCGCGATCATGTCGCGCGTCACCACCTGCCCGGCGTTTCGCATCAGCAATTCGAGCAGCATCTTTTCCTTCGGCGACAGATTCAGATTCTGCTCGCCGATTTTCGCGCGCCGCTTGACGGTGTCGAATTCCAGCTCGCCGACTTTGAGAATCGCCGAGGCCGGCGCCCGCGGACGCCGCGCCAGCGCCTTGATTCTCGCCACCAGCTCGGCAAACGCGAACGGCTTGGTCAGATAGTCGTCGCCGCCGCTGTCGAGTCCGGTCACGCGCTCTTCGAGCGATCCGCGCGCGGTCAGGATCAACACCGGCGTCTGGTTGCCCGCCGCACGCATCTCGCGCAGCAGCTCCAGCCCGCTTTTCCCCGGCAACCCAAGGTCCAGGACGATCAGGTCGAGCGCGCCACGCGCGATGATCGCTCCCGCCTCCTCCGCACTGCCAGCGATCTCGACCGTGAAGTCTTCCTCGACCAGTCCCTGCTTGACCGCGTTAGCCAGCCGGGCCTCGTCCTCGATCAGCAGAATGCGCAGCGCGTTCATACCCTCCGATGCTGGCACGGCGGCGCATCCAAAAAAAGCGATGCGCCCACCCGTCAATGCGCGAAATCGTTGCCCCCTTCGCCCCCGCTTGATGTAACATCGCGGTGGCGCCAGCGCGGCGACTATCTGATCGGCACAGGATGCCCATGGAAGACAAAACAGTTCTCTACGAGAAGCACGACCGCATTGCCAAAGTCATCCTCAACCGCCCGCGCTATAAGAACGCGCAGTCGCGACGATTGCTCGAGGAGATGGACGACGCCTTCGCCACGGCCAACGCCGACGACGACGTCCGCGTCATCATTCTGGCCGGCGCCGGCGAAAATTTCTGCTCCGGCCACGACCTCGGCACGGCCGAAGAAATAGAGGACCAGGAGCGCCGCCCGTTTCCCAAGGGCGCGCGCGGCGAGTACGCCCGCTCGCGCCAGATGTTCCTTGACAACACGCTGCGATGGCGCGATCTCGACAAGCCCACCATCGCGCAGGTGCAGGGCCTGTGCATCTTCGGCGGATGGATGTTCGCGGCCGCGATGGATCTCATCGTTGCTGCCGACGACGCCAGGTTCCTGCCCGCGCTCTTGCAGTACTTCTCGATCCCATGGGATATGCCCCCGCGCAAGGCCAAGGAAATCCTCTTCCAGAGCCGCTTCGTGGACGCCGACGAGGCCTGCCGCCTCGGCTTCGTCAATATGGTCGTGCCGCGCGCCGAGCTCGAGGCCGAAACGATGGCGCTTGCGAATCGAATCGCCGAGAGCGACCGCTTCACGCTCCGCATGGTCAAGTGGGCGGTCAATTCCGCGCAGGACGCGATGGGCTTCAGCACCGCGATTCGCAACGCCCATTCGCATCACATGGTGCTCAGCATCGACGGTTTAATCGCCAGGATGGAAGGGAAGGTGCTTCCCAAGCGGATGCCCGGGGTCGATCAGGCGCTCAAGAAAGCAAAAAAATAGACGCGCAGGTCGCTGCTCGCGCTCAATTGATGTCGAATTGCGTTCGATTTGCGACTTTAAGGTCCCCATAAGACCCCTTCCGCACGAACTGCTTTCGCCTTGGTTTCCAAAAGTCGTCACTATTGAAGTGTGACGACTCCTATTCGAAGACTGAGCTACGCAATCGTCGTGGCATTCCTTTTTGTCGCGCTCACAGCGACCGGCTCCAGCGCGTCTCTTCTGCCCGACGCGCGTCCAACTGCCGCGCCTGCTCTTTCATCGGAGCCAAAGCCTCCCCCTGCCGCGGCGACCGCCCCCGAGCCCGGCGCGGCGCTCGCGCCGATTGCGCATCGGATCGTGGGGCGAGATTTCGATTTCATCGTCGCCGATGGCAACTCTTTTACAAGTATCGGTTCGCGATTCGGTGAGAGCCCCAAAATACTGGCCCGCGACAACGGCAAGCAGATTACAGACCGGCTGCATGCCGGCGACACGATTCATATCGACAATCGTCATATCGTCCCCGTCGAAGGATCCGATTTGATCGAGATCAACCTGCCGCAGCGGATGCTCTTTCATTTCGAGAGTGGCCGGTTGAGCGGGGCGTATCCGATCGCGATCGGGCAACCGGGGGTGCAGTGGCGGACCCCGATCGGCGCATTCAAGGTGATCCAGATGCGCGAAGATCCGACCTGGCGCGTGCCGGCGTCGATTCAGCGGGAAGAGGAAGAACAGGGCAGGGAGGTCGTGGACGAGGTCGAACCCGGACCCGACAATCCGCTCGGCAAATACTGGATCGGGCTGAGTTTCCCGGTGATCGGGATTCATGGCACCAATCATCCCATCAGCGTGTACAGCTACCGAACCCATGGATGCGTGCGGTTGCATCCCGACGATATCGAAGCGCTGTTCAACGCCGTCGATCTGAATGACCGCGGCGAAATCTTCTACCTGCCGGTGATGCTGGCGCGGCTGGACGACGGGCGGATTTTCCTCGAGAGCGAGAGGGACATTTACCGCAAAGGCACCGGCGGAATCGACGCGGTGCGGTCTCTTGCGCGAAGCAGCGGTGGGATTGATACTCTAATTGACTGGTCTCGTGCCGAGGAAGTAGTAAACGACGAGGAAGGAATCGCGCGCGACGTGACGCTCAAGTCCGAGCGCGCAGGGGAAACGCCAGCAGATCCGATCGCGGCGACCACAAGTGAGCGAACAGCCACAGTCGCAATCCGGGCATCGCGCCGAATTATCGCGGCGGCGCTTCCTCCGCATTAGCGCCTTGGCCGCGGCGCAGCTGGTTGTGCCTGCGGTCGCGATGGCGCGCACCAGCGTCCAGCTTCGGCGCCGCTCGCTCAAGTTCTATAATCTGCACACCGGCGAAAGTCTGAGCACCACCTACTGGCAGGACGGTCACTACCTTCCCGGCGAGCTCGATCGCGTCAACTACATCCTGCGCGATTTCCGCGCCAACGAAGTTAAGCCGATCGATCCCGCGCTCCTCGATCTGCTGGTGCGAATCCAGCATCGACTGAGCACCGCCGCGCCGTTCCAGGTGATTTCCGGATACCGCTCGCCCGTGACCAATGCGATGCTCCATGCGAACAGCGAGGGCGTCGCCGTCCACAGCCTCCATCTCGAAGGCAAGGCGATCGATATCACCGTGCCGGGGCGCAGCCTCGCGCAGCTTCGCGGCGCCGCCCTGGCGCAGCAGGCCGGCGGCGTCGGCTACTACCCGCGCAGCGGCTTCGTTCACGTCGATACCGGCCGCGTCCGCTTCTGGTAAATAAATCCGGTCTCGGCAGGGGTCCGCCCTTGCAGCCGAAACCAGAGTTAGCGAAACCCACACTGGGTTTCGCGCTCCCTGTGTGAATCTACCTTCCTCACTCAGGTGCAGGGGCTGGCCCCTGCCGCATTCAATATGCGGCGTCGAGAATCCCCACCAGCTGCTCCAGTGTCACGTCGGCGCCGACCGTGTTTGCCCGCTTCACCTCTTCGAGCACCGTCCCCGCGATTCGCGAAATTTCCTCGCGCGGCACACCGACGTCCCGCAGCCGCGTCGGCACCTCGAACTTGCCGATAAACCTGGCCGCACGATCGGCGCATTCCACCGCCGCCGAGCGTGGACTGTGCGCGTCGAAGCGCACGCCGAATCCATCCGCGATCGGCCCGAAGCGATCGGCGGCGACGCCGGCCATGAAGCGCATGACGTGCGGAAGCGTGATGCATGACGTGACGCCGTGCGGAACGTTCCACATGGGCCCGATCTGATGCCCCAACGCGTGCGAGATTCCGCTGCGGGTGTTCGTCATGCCGAAAATCGAGAGCCACGCGGCAAGCTGGCATTGAACGCGATGCTCTAGTTCATCATCGCCATGCGTTTGCAGCGACGGCAGCAGATGCTCCGTCAGCAGCGCAATCGCCCGCGTCGCGAGCGTGTCGGTAACAATCTGATGGCGCGTCGAGTACGAACCTTCGACCGCGTGATCGAGCGCGCGCATCCCGGTCGAGGCCCACAGCCAGGCCGGCGTTTCGACCGTCAGCGCCGGATCGAGGATGACCACCTTGGCCTGCAGGCGCGGGTCGGCAACCCCGCCTTTCACTCTGGTCGATTCGTCGGTGACGCCGCCCCCCGGCGTGAACTCGCCGGCCGACAGCGTGGTCGGCATCGCGATATGCAGAATCTCGCGTCCAGCCGCCGTCTCGGATGCGGCCGCGCTGAAATCGATAATGCGCGAGCCGGCGCGACCGCCCATCAACTGCCACGCCGCGTTCTTGACGGTGTCGATCGGGCTGCCGCCGCCGAAACTCACCATCGCGTCGGCGCCGACGCGGCGCGCCTCTGCCACCAGTTCCGTGACTGTATGCGACGGCACATGCTGCGCGGCGCCGGCGAACACGCCGGCAATTGCGGGACCGCCCGCACTCTTGACCTGGTCCAGCAGTTTCGAGCGGCCGAGCGTCTTGCCGGTCACGATGAGCGCTCGTTTCGCTCCGCGGCGCGCAAGCTCGCGTCCGAGTGATTCGGCCTTGCCGACGCCGAAGACAACCGTCTCCAGCCGCGTGAAATGGTATTCGCCGGAAGTCTTGTCCAATTTTTTTCTCCTGGCGGCAGCGAAAAAACGAAAAACGAAAAACGAAAAAAATCCCCGCGGCCGGGCTCGATGAGGCGCAGCCGCTCAGCGCGCGAACGCCGGCATCACTTCCTTTGCGAACGTCTCGATAGCGTCGGGCATCATGAAGTTCAGGAAGAAGTAGGTCATGCCGAACTTCTCGATTCGAACGGCGAGTTCACGCTTGATGTCGTCGGGAGTGCCGATCAGCACCTGCAGCGACGTACGCACGCTCTCGTTATTCTCGATTCCAAGCGACTGCGCAGTCGCGGCCGCCATCGCATCGGCCGCCGCGCGATCCTTGGCCATGATTACAAATCCTCCACCCGAGAGCTCGAGCGCGTCGGCGCCACGGCCCGCGGCTTTCAGGAAGCCGTGGATCATCTCGACGCGCTTGAGCACCTTGGTCCGATCGAACTTCAGCGCTTCAACGATATCGACGTAGCCCTTGGTCACCGGCGGGTTCAGATTCAGGATGTCCGCCTCCTCGGCCGCGGTTTCCAGGATGCGTTTGCCGCCGCCGCCAATCAGGATCGGCGGATGCGGCCGTTGGACGGGCTTGGGATCGCAATACGCCTTGTCGATCTTGAAGTACCGCCCATGATAGGTCGGCTCGTCCTGCGTCCACATCGCCTTGAGCACCTTGATACCGTCGCGCATCTGCTCGATTCGTTCGGCGTTCGACGGATACGGAAAGCCGTAGGCGTCGTATTCTTCCTTGAACCAGCCGGCGCCGATCCCCGCGATAAAGCGGCCGCCGCTCAGGTTGTCAAGCGAGGCCATCGTCTTCGCCAGCAGTGCGGGGTTGCGATAGGACATCGAGGTGACCAGCGGCAACAGCTTGATGCTCTTGGTGACCGCCGCGACCGCACTGAGCATCGTGAAGCATTCATAGTGCGGCGCGCGCGGGTCGGCCATCAGCCCGCGCATGAAGAAGTGATCGTCGATCGCAACCGAATAGTATCCCAGCTCCTCGGCGCGCCGCGCAGTCGCCAGCGTTGCCGCCGGATCGCCATTGGGAAGCCCGACATTGAATTTGATTGGTCGCATGGCTGATGCTCCTTGGATTCAGGAAATTCCCGCCCGCCACTTTAGACGCTCAAGAGCATTTCGGCCAACGCCGGAGCGCTGTCACGGCTTGATTATCACGACCGTGCCGTCGGGCAGCAGCCGCTTAAGCTCTTCCACGTCTTCGTCGTCCACCGAGATGCATCCCGTGGTCCAGTTGACACCGCTCCTGTTCAGCAGCGGATTGTCGGTGCCATGGATTCCGATTCTGCCGCCCACACCAACCGGACGGCCATCTTCGCTCGGCACCTCGCCGCCGTCGCGCAGTTCCTCGTAGCGGCGGCGATCAAGCAGGTTTGGATAGTTCAGCGTCAGGAACCAATCCCAGCGGCGACTCGGATGCTTCTCGACGATTGTGTAAACGCCTTCGGGCGTGCGCCGGTCCCCTTCCCACAGTTTGGTGCCGGGCTCGAAGGCGCGCCCGAACACGGCGTGGTAGTCCTTAAACATCCGGCCTTTGTAATAGAGGATCAGCTTGTGGCGCTTTTTGAAAATATTTACCGACCAGCTGAGCGGATCCATGAAAGTTATGTCGTGCGTCGCTTTGAACAGAAGTTGACCCGGAGTCGGCACGCGATCGGTCCGGACCCCGTCGATTTTCACCTGCGCGGGAGGAGTTGGCGTCGCGGTCGGCGTCGGGGTGGGAGTGACCCACGGATCGGGCTCGGGCGTCGACATCCCCGGATCGACGTACTTCACCACGGTCGGATCATAGGGCGGAGGCGGCGGTAGCGTGCCCGATTTCTCCGCGTCGGCGGCGGTGATCGGCGCGTTCTGCAGCATGATCGCCGCCGAGGATTCGGCGCGCCCGGGCTGGGCGGCGCACATCGCGGCTGCGGCCGCGGCAACCAATGCGGCGGCGATCGATCCAACCGTCCGGCCCATCAACTCCAGCAAAGCTCCAGCATCGCGGTCACATTCTCCATTTTGGGAACGGTTGGTGTCCAGGTCAATTGTAAAGTAGCGTCAATCTGCGATTTTTTTATCGGCGAGTAATCCCGGGAGCATTCATCGATGGACAACAACCTCGCGCGCGCGATGGCCGGCCTCACCACCGGAATATACGTTTTGACCACGCAGGAGAATGGGCGATGCCACGGGATGTCGTCGTCGTGGGTCGCGCAGGTCTCGGGCGAGCCGCTGATGTTCACGGCGGCGGTCGATAACGCGCACTTCAGCTACGGCGTAATCGCGCGGACGGGTGCGTTTGGACTGAACGTCGTGGGACGCCGCGGCCGGGAACTCGAAGATTACTTTTACTCGCCGCGCGCGCGCCGCGGCAACAATCTCGACGCGCTCGAGTTTGAACTGTCCCCGACGCTCGCGGTGCCGTGGCTGAAACTCGCCATGATCGCTCTGGAAGCCCGCGTGATGGATAGCCGCGTCGCGGGCGACCATACGATTTTCGTGGCGTCGCCGGTGGCTGTGCGTCCGAGTGCGAATGACCGGCCTTTGACCTCGCTCGATCTCGACTACGTTTATCTCGGCGGGATGCAAGTCGTCGCGCGCGACCGGTCGGGATGGGACTGACGCGGCCGCGCTTTGCGCTTTGACGGTCGGCAAAATCGTCTGATAGCATCCGCGCGCGGAGAGATTTGGATGGCAATCGAAGCGAACGAACTGCGGCGCGTGATGGGTCACTTCGCAACCGGCGTTACCGTGATCACGTCGCGCCGCGGCTCGGGTGAGCTGCATGGCCTGACTGCGAACGCGTTTACGTCGGTCTCGCTGGTTCCTCCGCTGGCCCTGGTTTGTGTGGACAAGAAGGCCGAGAGCTATCCCTGCTTCGAGGAGAGCAAAATCTTCACCGTCAATGTACTGGCCCACGACCAGGAAGTGTTGTCGCGCAAGTTCGCGGTCAGCGGCGGCAACAAGTTCGAGGGTGTCAGTCACAAAATTGGCGCGAACGGCGCCCCGATCCTCGACGGTGCGCTCGCCTATCTCGAGTGCAAGGTGACCGCCGCGATCGACGGCGGCGACCATACGATTTACATCGGCGAGGTCGAGCAGGCCGAGACTGCCCACGAGGGCAAGCCGCTGCTGTTCTTCCGCGGCGGATACCGCGAGCTCGGCGACTAGATCGCGCGCGTCAACGTGAGTTCCCCGGTCCGAATCCCCGCAATCAGCGTTTTCCTGCCGTCGCATAACGAGGAAGGCAACGTCGAGCGCGTCGTGCGCTCCTACCTGGCCGAATTGCCGCGTGTCGCAGACGACTTCGAGGTGATCGTGGTTGACGACGGCAGCCGCGATCGCACCGGCGAGATCGCCGAGCGCCTCGCCACGGAGGATACGCACGTCAAAGTCGTACGTCATCGGGTCAACAAAGGCTACGGCGGTGCGGTGATCTCCGGAATTCGGGCGGCGACCCGGCCGTACGTGCTGCTATGCGACGGCGACGGGCAATTCGATCCTTCAGATCTCGAGCGCTTGACCCCGTTTGTCCCCGAATACGACGTTGTTGCCGGGCGCCGGATGCATCGTGCCGACCATCTGATTCGCAGAATCAACGGCAAGGCGTGGACGGTTCTGGTTCGCGTTCTACTCGGCATCACGATCAGCGATATCGATTGCGGCTTCAAATTGTTCAAACGCGAGAAGCTTGAGGGGATGGATTTGCGGGCCCATGGCGCGATGATCTCGACAGAATTAATGGCGCGGTTAGCGGGCCGTAACGCCAAGGTAATAGAGGTGGACGTGAAGCATCTGCCGCGGCTGACCGGCGAGCAGTCGGGCGCCAATCTCAAAGTGGTCGCGCGGGCATTTAAGGAGCTGATAGCTCTATATCGAGAGCTCAGGGCTGAGCGCCGGGCGCGCGGATAGGGGGGTGGGGGACCGTCTAAGGAGACAAACGCAGACGCAAAGGGGATAGACAATAGACCGATTGCGTCATCGCCGACCGCCCGCCCGGCGAAAATGCCGTCTAGTTCCCTGGGGATCTTGCCGTCACCCCGATGGCACGGGTATAGCAATAGCCCTAATAGTCACATTGCGGTCCATTAAGGGCCGCCCAGATCAAGGAGATCCAAGAGTATGAAGCGCACCCTTTCAGTTCTTTCCGCAGCTTTCTTCGCCGTCGCGTTGGCGATGCCGGCTTTCGCCCAGGAGGCCGCGCCTGGGGCTACGGGCGCTACTGGCGCGACTGGAGCGACCGGAGCACCGGGAGCCACCGGCGAGACCGGCGCGACCGGAGCTACTGGAGCACCTGGCGCGGAAGCATCGCCGGCGGCGACCAAGCATCATCATCGCCATCACCACAAGGCGGCTACGGGCGAAACTGGCGCGACTGGCGCAACGGGAGCCACCGGGGAGACCGGCGCGACCGGTGCAACTGGCGCGACCGGCGCAGCTGGAGCACCGGGCGCACCTGCGAACCCGTAATAGCTTGATAGATATTTCGACGGGGCGGCCGCGTGACGCGGCCGCCCTGGTTCGAATCGCTTAAGGGCTATCGACCCCCCAGGATCGTGGGCCGAGTCGGCTTTGCTATCGGCGTCCGGTTGGCCCCGTGACCGCGGATTAATCCGGGCCGCGGCTTGCAACGGCGCTTTTTTTCTCTTTTTCGTTGGCTCGTAGCGTCCAAAACGCGCTGCGCGTTTTTTTAGTCGAAAATTCCTGCTACCATCAGATTTCTTCCTGCGGGGACGCGGGCCGCGGGAGATAATAAGTCGTTGAGCTGTCGCCGTTTGAGCCTCTGTCTTTTTGTTCTGATTGCGCTGGTACTCCAGTCGCCGATCAGCGCGCGAGCTAGCGCCAAAAGCAGTTCTTACGACGAGCAAGTTTGCGATCCGCTGGCAGACTACTTTCTGGGTATGGAAGATTACCCTGAGGCAATCCGCCGTCATCGCGCCGTCATCGACCATGATCCCGCCAACGCGCTCGCACACTACCACCTGGGTTTCGCGTACGGCGTCGTCGGACAGCATCGGCAGGAACTCGCCGAGTATCAGAAGGCGATCGGTCTTGGCCTCGATGACTGGCAGTTGTTCTTGAACCTCGGCCTGCTCTACCTGGAAACCGGGCAGACTCACGACGCGACCGAAGTGCTGCGGCTGGCGGCGCTGCTCGGACCGGAACGGCCCGAGACGCATTTCAACCTCGCGCTCGCATACGAGCGGCGCGGAGCGCTCGCACAAGCCGAGCAGGAAGCGCTACTGTCGCTACAAATAGATCCGAGTCAGCCGGACGCGCGCAACACGCTCGGCGCAATCTACGCCGAGGAAGGCAAGTACGTCAGGGCAAGCCAGGAATGGAACGAACTGGTCGGTGAGATTCCCGATTACGCGCCGGCGCGGACCAACCTCGCCATTCTGCAACACGTCGAAAGCAGCGGCGCCAAGGGCGCGCCCGACTCAACCGGTTTCATGTGCATTCCTTGAGCGTGGCGAATCGGATTACGGCAGAGGACAAACCGGTGGCGGAATTGGGTAGGTGGAGGTGGGCAATCGTTAATTTAAAATCTGCAGTCTCGTTTGGCTCGGCAGTGATGTTGAGCGCGGCGGTCCTGTTCGCGGCGTCTCCCGCGGGCGCGACAGCGCAATCGCGCCGGCATAGGGCGGTCCGCTCGAGGCGGACGGCAAGCGCGACGGGAGCCCCACTCTACAAGGGTGCGCTGCTCGAGGATGCGGACAGCGGCCGCGTGCTGATGGCGTACAACGCCGACATGGAGTGGCCGCCGGCCTCGATGGCCAAGATGATGCTCCTGCTGATCGCGCAGGAGCAGATCAACGCCGGTCGTTTCAAGTCCGATGAGTTGGTCAGAATTTCCGAACGCTCCGCGCATACCGGTGGCTCGCGCGTTGGCCTCAATGAGGGCGAGGTTTATCCGCTGCGCGAGTTGATGAAGGCGGCGCTGGTCAAATCGGCAAATGACGCCGCGGTCGCAATCGCCGAAAAGATCGGCGGTTCGGTCGAGGCGACGGTCCGCATGATGAACGAGCGGGCGCGCGAACTCGGAATGATGCATACCGAGTATCAGACCGTCGATGGACTGCCGCCGCGTCCGACCCACGACGCTGACCGCACCAACGCCTACGACCTCGCCATGGTCGGTCGCGCGATCATCCGCGAGACCAATCTGCTGATGTGGTCCGGCCAGGAGAGGATGGATTTCGACAACGGCGTCTGCGTGCTGAACAATACCAATCATCTGATCGGCCATTTCGAAGGATGCGACGGGCTCAAGACCGGATTCACGTTTGAGGCAGGGTTCAACGTCACCAGCACGGCCAAGCGCGGCAACATGCGGCTGATCGCGGTGATTCTTGGCGCTCCGTCGAATCAGCAGCGCTTTGCGCAGGCGGCGAAATTGATGGAGTGGGGCTTCGACCAATTCACCGCGCTGTCGCTGCTGAGGTCGAACCAGCCGCTTCCGGTACAGGTGCAGGTCAGTTCGGGTCCGCTGATTCAACCGGTCGCGGCCAGCGATCTCAAAGTCGTGGTGCCGAGGGCCGATGCCTCTGCGGTCAAGCTCGTGTACGATGTGCCGCCGGCAATCGACGGGCCAGTCGCGACGGGAGAGCCGCTCGGACGAGTGATCGTGCAGGACCAGGGGCAGGTGATGACGGAAGTGATGGCGATAAGTCCGATCACGTTTGCCGCCGCACAGACCGGAGCGGGCGAGGCGTCCAACGCATCCGCGCCGCCGCCGTATAATCCAAACCAGGAGAACCAATGAAGGTAGCCTCGAGGCAGCGAAATCGGCGCAATCGCAAACTCGCGCGCAAGAAGAAGAGCGATCCGCATCAGGCGAAGTCACGGCTGCGCAAGATGCAGCGGACCCGTATTCGCGGCAAGTAGTTCGCGCGCGCGTCGCGATGTCTTTTCGACGGGCGGCCCAAAATGCGGGCCGCCCGTTTGTTTGTGGCGCCGGGAAAACCCGCGAGGATCGGCAAAATGTTGGTAATCGTTGCGCGCGAAATTGACAAAGGCCGCGGCGGTCAGTTACCAATGTACGTGCCCCTCGAATCGACAATCTCAGACAGCGGAGAAAGTTTCTGGCCGACGTCTCAGTGATCGCCGTTGTACCGGCGCGGTACGGATCTTCCCGCCTGCCCGCAAAGGCGCTGGCGGAGATCGCGGGGGTGCCGATGGTGGTGCGGGTGTGGCGACAGGCGTCGAAGGCAAGCTCTGTTGCGCGCGTCATCGTTGCGACCGACGATGAACGAATCGCGGCGCCCGTGCGCGCGGCCGGCGGCGAAGCGATCATGACCTCGCCGGCGCATCAGAGCGGCACCGATCGAATCGCCGAGGTCGCGGCGAAGCTCATCGCCGATGCTTATCTCAGCGTGCAGGGCGATCAACCGTTTATTGCCCCGGCCGATCTCGATGCGCTCGCTGCGGCGATGCGCTCCGACGCGTCGATTCAAATGGCGACGCTCGCGACGCCGATCGTTGACCAGGCCGAATGGGCGAATCCAAGCAAGGTGAAGGTCGTGTGCGGCGCGCACGGGAACGCGCTATACTTTTCGCGAAGCCCGATTCCTCACGCGCGTGACGGCGGGATGCCCAAAGAGGCGCTCCGCCATATCGGCGTTTATGCATACCGGCGCGAGTTCCTCATGAAATTCGCCGCCCTCCCAATGGGGGTGTTGGAGAGAGTGGAAAAGCTCGAGCAGTTGCGTGCGCTCGAGCATGGCTACACGATCAGGGTGGTTAAGTCGGTGGCGCCTTCGCTGGAAGTGGATACCGCGGACGACCTCGCGCGCGCCCGCGCGGCGGCGGCGCAATCAACTCGTTGAGGATGGGGAGGGATTCAACGTGGAGCGGGGAAAGACAAAATTTATTTTCGTAACCGGCGGCGTGGTCTCGTCGCTCGGCAAGGGATTGGCCGCGGCGTCACTGGGCGCGCTGCTCGAGGCGCGCGGGCTCAAGGTCACGCTGCTGAAGATGGATCCCTATATCAACGTGGATCCTGGCACGATGAGTCCCACCCAGCACGGCGAAGTGTTCGTAACCGACGACGGCACCGAAAGCGATCTCGACCTCGGCCATTACGAGCGCTTCGTGCATACCCCGATGGGCCGGCGCAACAACTGCACCACCGGCCAGATCTACGACACGGTTATTCAGAATGAACGGCGCGGCGACTACCTGGGCGCGACCGTGCAGGTGATTCCGCATATCACCGACGAGATCAAACGGCGCATCCTCAGCGCCGCCGAGGGCGCGGACCTGATCATCGTGGAAATCGGCGGGACGGTCGGCGATATCGAAAGCCTGCCGTTCCTGGAAGCTGTGCGCGAGTTCCGCTGGGACCTCGGCCGCGAAAATGTCCTGTACGTGCACCTGACGCTGGTCCCGTTTATACCCACCGCGGGCGAGCTCAAGACCAAGCCCACGCAGCACAGCGTCAAAGAGCTGACCGGGCTCGGGATTCAGCCCGACATTCTGCTGTGCTGATGTGATCGCCAACTCGAACAAAAGCTCAAGGCGAAGATCGCCCACTTCTGCAACGTCGAGGAGAACTGCGTGATCTCGGCACCGGACGTGCCGACGATCTACGAGGTGCCGCTGCGTTTTCACGACGAGGGTTTCGATCAGCGCGTGTGCGAGAAGCTCAACATCTGGACCGGCGCGCCCAACCTCTCCAAGTGGCGGCGAATCGTCAAGACCGCGCAAAATCCCAAAGTCGCCGTCAACGTTGCGGTGGTCGGCAAGTACGTCAACCTGCAGGATTCGTACAAAAGCCTGCACGAAGCGATCGCGCACGGCGCGATCAGCAATGAGGCCAGGGTCAACATCGACTACGTCGATTCCGAAGAGCTCGAAAAGCAAAACGTCGAGGAGCGGCTCGCCCAGGCCCACGCGATAATCGTTCCCGGCGGCTTCGGCGAGCGCGGCACCGAGGGCATGATTCGCGCCGTCCGCTACGCCCGCGAAAACGGCGTGCCGATTCTCGGCATCTGCTACGGCCTGCACATGATGGTGATCGAGGCGGCGCGCGACCTGCTCGGCCTCAAGCGCGCCAACACCTCCGAGAACGCGCCCGACTCACCCGACCCCGTCATCGACATCATGGAGTCGCAGAGGGACGTCTCGAAAAAAGGCGGTACGATGCGCCTGGGCGCGTACCCGTGCGTGCTGAAGTCGGGCTCGCTGGCGGCGTCGCTGTACCGCAGGTCGCGCATCTCGGAGCGCCACCGCCATCGCTTCGAGGTAAACAACTCGTATCGCGAGAGGCTCGAAAAAGTTGGCCTCATCGCGACCGGCACTTCACCCGACGCGAGCCTGGTCGAGATAATGGAGTTGAAGGGGCATCCGTGGTTTCTCGGCTGCCAGTTCCATCCCGAGCTGAAGTCGCGTCCGCTCGATTGTCATCCGCTGTTTCGCGGCTTGATTCGCGCGGCCGTACAGCGCCGCGCGGAGCTTGGAATGAAGCGCCCGAAGGTGCGGGAGCTGAGATCGGTTTCATGAGCGTGGCCCGGGTCAAAGCCGGCGCCGCCGTTTTTGGCGGGCCGGAACTTGTGCTCATCGCGGGCCCATGCGTGATTGAGAGTTACGAATCATGCATCCGCCACGCGACGCGGCTGGCCGATATCACTCGTCGCGCCAAGCTGCCGTTTGTATTCAAGTCGTCATTCGACAAGGCCAATCGCACCAGTCACGGCTCGTTTCGCGGCCCCGGCTTGACCGGCGGGCTCGAGATTCTGGCGCGGGTGAAACGCGAGGCGGGCGTGGCCGTGCTGACCGACATCCACGAACCGTCGCAAGCCGCGGCCGCAGCGCAAGTCGTCGACGTGATTCAAATTCCCGCGCTGCTCTCCCGCCAGACGGATCTTATCGACGCGGCCGCGAAGACCGGATGCGCCGTTAACATCAAGAAGGGTCAGTTCCTCGCCCCGTGGGACATGAAGGCGGTGGTCGCGAAGGCCGAGAGTGCCGGTACGCGGCGAATCATCCTGACCGAGCGCGGCTTTTCGTTTGGCTACAATAATCTCGTCTCCGACATGCGATCGCTCGTGATAATGCGCGGCTTCGGCTACCCCGTCGTCTTCGACGCGACCCACTCGGCGCAGCTTCCTGGCGCGGGCGCCGGCGGCGAACGCTCCGGTGGTCAGCGCGAGTTCGTGGCGCCGCTGGCGCGCGCGGCGGCTGCGGCCGGAATCGACGGAATTTTCATGGAGGTGCATGAGGACCCCGACCGCGCGCTCAGCGATGGTCCCAATTCATATCGGCTCGACGACCTGCCGGCGTTGCTCGATACGCTCAAGCGAATCCATCAGCTGTCTCACGAAGGCGACTGATTTGCGCTAACCGGGTTTGTCTGAGGTTACGCACGCGCGGTCGTTGCAAAGTAGTGAGCGCAAGTTCGCGGCGTTTTGCAAGTATGGTGCCGAAGCGCCGCTCGGTTTACTTGGAAAAAAGCACTTGATACCTTGAAAGATTAGAGAGATTGAAGTTGAGTCCCAGGCAAATCGCCAAGGCGTTGGCCGGTTTCGGCGCGGTCGCGCTGATTATCCTGCTGATTGCGACCGTTTGGATCGTGCGCCATCGCTCCGCCACTAAAGTGTTGGAGACGGCGGCCGGGCTGGTCCCCGGAACTCTCCTTCGTGCGCATCATTTTCATTGGACGCAGATGAAAGCCGGCGAGCGCCAGTGGGTGCTGACCGCGGGCGAGGCAGACTACTCCGCTGACAAGACCACGCTGAAGCTGACCGACGCTGTTGTCACGATGGTCTCGTCAGACGGCAAGCCGGTGGTCGTCAACGCACCGCATGCGGATTTGACCTTGAACGGGAATCATGTGACGCGCGCGTATTTGACCGGAGGCACCATCATCCATTTCGGCGATTACCTTCTTACCACCGATTCTGCGACCTTCATGCCTGATGATGACAAGGTCGAAGCGCCTGGTCTGGTGACGGTCGTGGGCGACGGATTGAAAGTGACGGGGGTGGGACTGAGCGGTCATCCCAAAACCCGCGTCTTCCAGCTTCGCACGCAGGTAGAGACCGTAGTCACGCCGAAGAAAGATAGTGAAAAATCCAAGCAAAGTTAGCCGGGCGTCGCGTATCGTCGCGACTGCGATAGTCGCTGTCGCGCTCGCGTCGCCGGCATGGGCTCAGGGCGGCGTCAACGCGCCGATGGCGTCGCCGGATTCGGGGCCTGCGACAGGTTCGGGGACGATCGGTGATTCGATCCGCAACGAACCTGCGAATGCGGCGCCGCCAGCCGCGTCCGTTCCCCAACCCGCCAACAGCGACGATTCAAGCGGCGATTCGATCAGCGTGACCGGCGGAGTGCCTGGCGCGCCGCCATCTGCGCCTGCATCGGACACCAGCGGCGGCGGTTCGCAGGCTCAACCGGCGGTGGCGACGGCTCCGGCAGAAGCGCCGCCTTCGGCACCCGCCGTGGCGACGGCTCCGGCAGAAGCGCCGCCTTCGGCACCCGCCGTGGCGACGGCTCCGGCAGAAGCGCCGCCTTCGGCACCCGCCGTGGCGACGGTTCCAGAAGAAGCGCCGCCTTCGGCACCCGCCGTGGCAATCGCGCCTGCTCCGGCGCCGCCTTCGGCTCCCGACGTGCCGGTGACGGCAGCAGACGCCGCACCCGCTGCGGCACCGTCAATTGCTACGGCCACGGCCGCTCCGGCGGCGGTTGCCCCGGAATCAACGCCAGTGACGACCGCCGCGACAGCTCCACCGGCTGGCGCGATCGCGCTGCCGATGACGCTGGCGCCGGTGCCGGCGGATGTGCCCGCGCCCGAACCGCCGGCTTCTCCGGCGAGCGCTCCCGCAGCCGCGACGCCACCGGCGAGCGCCACCGCGCCGGCAGAAGCCGTCGCTGTGCACAAGGCGCCCAAGGCGGCGGCCGGCGGCGAAACCAAGCTCGCATCGAACCCGCCGCAACAAGGCGGTGCGTTTGGGGGGATGCAATTCGGCAACAACAAGGCCCCGATCGATATAAAGTCCGAGTCGATGTCGCTCGATTACCAGAATCATTCGGTCCTGTGGCTCGGAAATGTGCACGCTACCCAGGCGGACGCGCAACTTACCAGCGATCAGCTGCGCGTAAACTATTTCGACAAAGACTTCAAACAGATGAAGGACATGGTCGCGGACGGGAACGTTCGGCTCAGTCAGGGCACGCGATGGGCCACCGGCAAACACGGCGTCATGGACCAGACCAAGCGCACCGTAGTCTTGACCGGCAGTCCGGTCGCGCATGACGGCAACGACCAGATTACCGGCTGCAAGATCACGGTATTTCTCAACACCAGCCAGAGCGTGGTCGATTGCGCTCATGCTGTACTTTTCCCTCATTCGGACTCATCTCCGGGTGCGGGCGCGACTCCGGGCGCTCCGACTGCTGAGCAGTAAGCAAACCCTCTGATGGCGCTGGAAGTAAAACTCGGACAGGATCTGCGGCTTCGCCAGCAACTGGTGATGACGCCGCAGCTCCAGCAGGCGATCAAAATTCTGCAGCTTTCGCTCCCCGAACTCGAAGCGATCGTGCAGTCGGAACTCGAGCAGAATCCGATGCTCGAGCCGCTCGATCAGAGTCCCGCCGAAGCCGCTTCCGAATCCGAGATGTCCGATCCCGAAGCCGCCGCCCAAGCCGACGGCGAACCGCTGCCGCCCGAGGCCGACGGCGCCGCCAGCGCGAATTCCGATGACGACTGGGAAACCGGTTCGCGCGAGGAAAAACCCGCGCCCAGCGTCGAGACCGAAGCGCGTGACGCCGCGCTCGAACTCAAGGAACTGAACAATCTCCAAAAGCTCGACTGGCGCGAATATCTCGAGACCTACTCGAACAACTGGCAGGAAAGCACGCCCTCTGATTCCGACGACGACCATCGAAGCGCGCTCGAAAACACGCCCCTGCGCCGAAGTTCGCTCGAAGACCACATGATGTGGCAGCTGAGGCTTTCCAACCTGACCGAATCCGACCAGCAGATCGGCGCGACCATCATCTACAATCTCAACGAAGACGGATATCTGGAAACCCCCGTCGATGAGCTGGCGGCGCAGCTCGAAGTTGCGCCCGCCGAAGTCGAGCGCGTGCTCGCGCGCGTGCAGCGCTTCGATCCCCCCGGTGTCGCCGCGCGCGATCTGCGTGAATGTCTGCTCGCGCAGCTGCAGAACTTGGGGATGGAAGAATCACTGGCAGCGCGAATCGTAAGCCTTCACCTGGATTTGCTCGAAAAGCATCGCTACGCCGAAATCGCCAAGGTTCTCAGCGTGCCGGTCGAGACAGTCGGGCAGTCGGCCAAGATAATCTCGCTGCTCGAGCCCAAACCGGGGCGCGACTACGGCGGCGACGAGCCAACTTACGTGGTGCCCGACGTTTATATCCACAAGGTCGGCGAGGATTACGTCGTCACGCTCAATCGCGACGCGGTGCCGCGCCTGCGCCTGGCAAGTTACTACCAGCGCGTGCTCAATGACGTGGACGTTGCGCCCGAGACCCGCGAGTACCTGCAGGAACGGCTGCGCTCGGCCCGCTGGCTGGTCAAATCGATCTTCCAGCGCCAGCAGACGATCTTCAAGGTCGCTACCTCGATCGTGAAATTCCAGCGGGCGTTCTTCGATCACGGCATCAGCCTGTTGAAACCGCTGGTGCTCAAGGATGTCGCCGAAGACATCGGGATGCATGAATCCACCATCAGCCGCGCGACCGCCAACAAGTACGCGCATACTCCGCAGGGAATCTACGAGTTGAAGTTTTTCTTCACCTCGGGGGTGAAGGGCGCCAGCGGCGAAGACGTGAGCGCCGAGACTGTCAAGGAACAGATCCGCGGGATGGTGACGGCGGAGACTCCGCAAAATCCGCTGTCGGATCAGGCGATCGCGGAGATGCTGCGGGCCCGGCAGATCAATATCGCGCGGCGCACCGTGGCCAAGTATCGGCAGGCGATGGGAATTCCGCCGTCGGCAAATCGCAAACAGATCGGATGACAGATCCGCGCGCGGGCAACGAAAAAACGAAAAACGAAAAACGAAAAAAGCTAGATGAGTAAAATCGACAGGCGCGGAAAGCGCGGCCGGGCGACAACCCGAAAGGTGCGGCGCGCGGCGCGGCTCGCAGACGCCCCGGCGACTCAAGTGACGGTGACCTTTCGTCACGTCGAGCCAACCGATGCGATCCGGCTGTACGCGGAACGAAAATTCGCGCACGTCGGCAAGTTGATCAAGCGCACCTGTCAGGCTCACCTGATTCTCACGGTTGACAAATACCGGCAGCACGGCGAAGTTACTGTCAAATCAGGGCGCCTATCGGTGAGCGCGCAGGAAGAAACCAAGGATCTTTACTCGGTGATCGATCTGCTCGCGGACAAGGTCGGGCGCCAACTGAAGAAGCATCTGGAAAAATTCAAGGCGAAGAAAGTCAGATCGTCCTCGACCGGCGAGGTCCTTAGCGCCAGCGAGGAAACTTGATTCGCGGCGGTCTCGCTTCGCCAATGCGCGGCGGCGAGTTGCATTTGCAGGCAGCAACGGCAACCAGAACGAATTCAAGGCCGCCAGCCGCCAAAGCCATTCGCACGGACCCGCATGTTTCGATTTTGATTTTTCACTGGACCTGGACGACGAGATGAAAATTACCGATATCCTCAGCCCTGACATGGTCATTGCCGACTTGAAGGGCACTACCAAGGCCGAGGTCTTGGATGAACTGGCCAATGCGCTGGCCGCCAAGTACAAGGAGATCAAGCTCGCTGACCTGATCGCGGTGCTCGCGGAGCGCGAGCGGCTGGGCTCGACTGCGATCGGCGACGGCATCGCAATCCCGCACGGCAAGTTGCGCGGCGTGACGAAGATAATCGGAGCCTTCGGCCGCCACCCGCAGGGAGTCGCTTTCGATTCGCTCGACGGCGGCCCGTCGCAACTGTTCTTTGTGCTGGTCGCGCCGGAGGATTCCGCCAGCCTGCATCTGAAAGCCCTCGCGCGCGTGTCGCGATTGCTCAAGGAGGGGTCTTTTCGAAGCCGCCTGCTGGCGGCCAAAGACAGCGCCGAGCTCTATTCCCTGATCAAGGAAGAAGACAACAAGTACTGAGACGACGTATCGCGTCCGCCTCGTACCGCGGCACAAACCCGGAGCCCGATGAGCTCGCCTCAGCCACCCCGCCTGATAATAGTTACCGGGGTCTCGGGATCGGGACGCGCGTCTGCGATGCGCGTGCTCGAGGACCTCGGCTTCTACTGCGTCGATAATCTTCCGGTGGCGCTGGCGCCCGGTGTCGCGATGCTCGCCGCGGGACGCGATCCTGCTCTGCAGGGCGTCGCGCTCGGGGTGGATTCGCGCGAAGGGCTGTTCTTCCCGCAATGGCCGCGGATATTTGCGGAACTCGATGCCGCCGGAATCCATCCCGAAGTAATTTTTCTTGACGCGTCCGACGACGTGCTCGCGCGCCGCTACTCTGAGAGCCGCCGGCCGCATCCGATGGCTGCCAGCGGAGCGACTGTCGCCGAGAGCATTCGCCGCGAACGTCTCGCGCTGGCCGAGATGCGCGAGCGGGCCAATCGGGTCATCGATACGACCACGCTCACGGTCCACGAGCTGCGCGAGGTGGTCACCGCGGCCGTGCTGGGCGCGGGCGCGGGATCCCGGATGTCGATATCGATCGTTTCCTTTGGTTACAAGTACGGCTTGCCGGTCGGAATGGACGTCGTGCTCGACGTGCGGTTCATTCCGAATCCGTTTTTTGTCCCCGAGCTGCGGCCGCTCACCGGGCTGGACTCGCGCGTGCGCGAGTACGTCAAGGCGCAGCCGGAGTCGCAGCGCTTTATCGACGAGGTCGGCCGTCTTTTCGATTTTCTGATTCCGCTGTATCAGCGCGAAGGCAAGAGTTACCTGACGGTCGGTCTCGGATGCACCGGCGGACGGCATCGCTCGCCCGTGCTCGCGCGCGAGCTGATGAAGCGGCTCGAGAGCGGCGGCTTCGCCAGCAGCGTCCGCGACAACGACATCGCGCGCTAGCTGCCGGCGCCGCGCTTATGCGCCGCACACCCTCAACTCGCCATCTGTGCGGCGCGATCTATCGCGCGGCCGCCATGCGGTCGGGCCGTGACGCACGAGCCTGACGCTCGAGCGTGTCGAGCCGCTCGGCCAGCGCGTCGATTTCGCTGTTCTTCTTCTGCAGCGCGACGATCCGGCGCTGCATAGCCGCGATCTGAGCATCCTTTTGTGCGAGTTGGCGGGACTGTTTCTGAACTTCGTTGAGCAGCATCGCCGGCAGCACTTGGTAAGCGACCGTCTCAGCCTTGCCGTCGCTGCCATCAATCACCAGCTCCGGGTAAACCTTCTCGACTTCCTCGGCGATCAGTCCATATTGCTCAGTGCCGGTTGAGTCGGCTTTGTAGGTGAAGGTCACCGGCCGCAGCTTCATCAGTTTGTCGCTGGCGTCACCCATATCGCTGATGTCGCGCTTGTAGCGCGCAGATGACTTCACGCATCCGACTAGGCCGGTGCTTTCGACCACTACTTCGCAGGCTTTCTTTATTTTGGGGGTGCCGAAGATGCCGGCGATGAAGGTGTCGGTCTGCGTACCCTGCGTGCCGATGCGGATGGTGTTGGCGTCGGTCGCGTCGCCCTCATTGCCGATAGCGATATTGTTGCTTCCGGCAGTGAGATTGCTGCCTGCGTTATAGCCAACACCAATGTTGTTATTGCCGACGGTGTTGCTGTAGAGGGCGTCCAGTCCGGTGGCGGTATTGTTGACGCCCGTTTCGTTGTACTCGAGGGCATTCGCCCCGGTCGCGGTATTGCCGCCGCCCGTTGTGTTGTACTCGAGGGTGCTCACCCCGGTGGCGGTATTGAAGCTGCCCGTGGTGTTGTTGGAGAGGGTGCTCGCCCCAGTGGCGGTATTAGAGCCGCCCGTGGTGTTGGCGTTAAGGGCGTTCGTCCCGGTGGCAGTATTAGAGTTGCCGGTGGTGTTGCCCGCGAGTGCGCTGTATCCGGTGGCGGTATTAGAGTCGCCCGTGGTGTTGGAGACGAGGGCATCGAATCCGAACGCAGAATTAGCGGTACCGCCGATACTGCTGTTGAGCAATGGCGTGCAGGTACCACCGATGGTCGCGTTTAGTCCGGCGCAGGTTTCGCTTCCCGCCGCAGCGGCGATGGTCGCGCTTGCGAGCGCGATGAGCACAGCCGCCGCCAGACTAAGTGCAAAACTCGTTGCCGTTTTCATCGATTTCTCGTTCGCGTGCGTAAAGTAAAACACTCTACCATTCTGTCTTAACGGCTCGCCGAGCCATTTCAACGCGCGACAACGACATCGCGCGCTAGCTGCCGGCGCCGCGCTCAGTTCATGATGCTGCCGCAATCGACGTTCATCGTCTGCCCGGTGATTCCCGCCGACAAATCGAGCGCGAGGAATAGCGCGACGCGCGCGACTTCTTCCTCCGTCGCCATTCTGTTCATCGCCGCCTGCGCCACGAACTGACCGCGTATTTGCTCGTACGGTCGCTTGAGCGCCTCGGCCCGCGCGCGCATCACGCGTTCGATCCGTTCGCCCTCGATTGCGCCGGGGCAAATGCAGTTGCATCGGATGCCACGCTGACCCCATTCGCCGGCCACCGTCTGCGTCAGCCCGATCATTGCCCACTTCGCCGCCGCGTACGGCGAGCGCATCGGAAAACCGCGCCGTCCCGCGCCGGACGAGATGTTGATGATGTTGCCGGAGCCCTGCTTGTCCATGACCGGCAGCACGGCGCGAGTTGCCAGCCACGTTCCGGTCAGGTCGATATCGAGCGTCTCCTGCCATTCGGCGAGCGACATATCGGTGATCCGCTTGGTCGGTCCCGAGATGCCGGCGTTGTTGACGAGAATGTCGATGCGGCCGAATGCTTTCACCGCCTCGCCGGCCATCTTTGCGCAGTCGGCCTCCTTGGAGACGTCGGTGCTCACGTGAATCGCGCGGGCGCCGATGCGCTCGAGTTCGGCCCGGGTCTGCTTCATCGGTTCGATCGAACGCGCCGCGATTACAATTTTCGCGCCGGCTGCCCCGTACTTCAGCGCGATCTGTTTGCCGATTCCGTAGCCGCCGCCGGTGATGATTGCGACTTTATCCGAGAGTTCGTTCATGGAAATGGTTTTTTCCTTGGCGATTTCGGGAGCTGATCGCTGCGCCGACTTTAGTAGCATCGTGACGCGCCCACAACGCGCGAAGCCTTGTCTCAGTCCGTTGCCGCCCAATATCATTGAGCACTCATGGCCGCCGTCAATCCAATCGGGACTCAAGCAGGCAAGCCAGGCGCCAACGGCTCGAAGCTGATGAACGCCGTGAAGCTCGCGGTAATCGCGATCCTGCTTGGCGGCTCAATCTGGCTTCTGCTTGCGCACTCCGAATGGTTCACCGATCCCGCCTTGGTCAAAGTCCAGGTGATTCAGTGGGGCGCGTGGGGACCGGTCGTTTATATGCTGCTGTACGCGGTGGGGCCGTCGTTCCTGGTGCCCGGCGCGGTGATGACTATCGCGGGCGGACTGGCGTTCGGCACGAAATGGGGATCCGTGTACTCGCTCATCGGCGGAGATGTAGGCGCGCTGGTTGCGTTTGCGGCGGGAAGATTTCTCGGCAAGTCGTTCGTCGAGCGGATCGTCGGCGAGCGATTCGAGTCGATGTTGCGCAGAATCGCGAAGCACGGTTTCCAGATAATCCTTTACCTGCGGATGGTCCCCGTGATTCCGTACAACGCGCTGAACCTGCTGGCGGGCGCGTCTCCGATCACCTTTCACGATTACTTCTGGGCGACGATGATCGGCATGATTCCGGGGACGATCCTGTTCGCCTTTTTGGGCGATGCGCTATGGCATCCGCTCTCGCTGAGGTTCCTCCTTGCGCTGTTGCTGATCGGCGCGTCGGTCGGATGCGGCGAGATCTATCGGCGCTGGTCGCGCGTCAAAATCGACGAGTAGCGCGGCCTGCTATCTTCCGTGCTGGAGTCCAAGCATCACCGCGACGCCGGACCGGTAACGCTCGAAAACGCGAGCGCCGCGGAAATGTCAACCGTCGAGCGCCTTAAGCATGCGAGCGAGGGACTCTTTTACGTCCAGTCAACGCACGAGAGCCGGCATACGATGCGCTCGGAGATCGACGCGCTCAGCGCCCGCGAGGCCGAGACTATCAGCGAGCACGCCAAGGAAATCGCCAAGCATTTCGGCATCTACAAGCAGCGCGAGCGCAACGAAAGCGGCAAGAAGGACGGTGACTTCATTTTTATGGTGCGGGTAAAGAATCCCGCGGGCGGCGAGCTTACGCCGCTGCAGTGGCTCGCGCTCGATGCGGCCGCCGATCGCTACGCCGATGGCAGCCTTCGCCTTACCGCGCGCCAGGGCGTCCAATTCCACTACGTGCGCGGGCACAATCTGCATCCGCTGATTCGCGACATCAATGCCAGCTACCGCGATAACGGCTACCAGCTTACCACCCTCGGCGCGTGCGGCGACGTGAACCGCAATACGGTCGCAAGCCCGATCGACGATCTGGACGCCGAGCTGCCCCTCGATTCGCACGAACTGGCTCACGCCGTGGCGCGCGAGATGGCGCCGCGGAGTTCGGCCTACTACCAGGTGTTCCTTGCCGACCAGAGCGGACTACAGATCGCGCCGCTGAACTCGGAAGAGCCGATCTACGGCGTACAGTATCTGCCGCGCAAGTTCAAAGTCGGCTTTGCGCATCCGCACGACAACAGTGTCGATCTGCTGACGCAGGACGTCGGCTTCCTGCCGCGCATCAACGGCCGCGAGGTCGCGGGCTATGATCTCTACAGCGGCGGCGGGATGGGCATGACGCACAACCAGGCGCACACGATGCCGCTGCTGGCGCTTTACCTGGGCGTGGTCCAACGCGCTCAGGTGGTGGAGACGGTGCGCGCGATCGCGACGATACAGCGCGAGCATGGCGAACGCCGAAACCGGCGCGCGGCGCGGTGGAAATACACGATTCGCCGCATCGGCGTGGCCGCGGTCAAAGAGGGTCTGCGCGAACGCTTTGGAATCGAGCTCGCCGACGCAGAACCGGTGCCGATGCCGCCGGTGCGCGATCACCTGGGATGGCACCGGGAAGCCGGCGCCGGCGATTATTTTTACGCAGGAATCGTGATTCCCAGCGGACGCGTGCGCGACGAAGCGACGGTCCGCTATCGCAGCGCTGTCCGCCGCATCGTCGCGGAAATGGAGGGAATCGGCGTGCGCATCACGCCCAACCAGCATCTGATATTGGCGCACGTTCCGGCGGCGCGGCGCGAGTGGATCGAGCGCACGCTCGCCGATCATGGCGTGCCTTTCGATGAAGTGCCGCGGATCCGACGGCTCGCGATGGCCTGCCCGGCCAAGCCGACCTGCGGTCTTGCGATGACGCATGCGGAGCGTGTGCTGCCGCGCTATCTTGCGGAACTGGAGGCGGCAGGGCTCGGCGACGTTGACGTGATCATCCGCATGGCCGGATGCCCCAACAGTTGCTCGCGTCCACCAACAGCCGAGATTGGAATAATCGGCTATGGCAAGAATGACTACGTCTTGATGGTGGGCGGCGCCCGTAACGGCAGTCGGCTTGCGAGGGTCCTCTATCCGCGGCTCGGCGAGCGCGAGTTGATCGAAGCGCTGAAGAACCTGGTGAGGGCGATCCGCGATAGCAATCCGCAGCGACTGTCCGCGGGCGACTACCTGGACCAGACGCCTGACGCTGAGCTCAAGGCGCGCTAATCGACGAGGTACGCGTCAGAGGTCGCGCCGCTACGAAAGATCTATCGGCAACTCGAGGTAGTTCTTGAAGATGAAATCGCGGTGCTCGATTAGTATCGGCTTCGTCGCGGCGACTATAGTCGGTTCGGTGGTCGTGAACATCTCGCGAATCATCTCCGGCATCGGGCATAGCTCGGGCGCGAGCGGTCTCATCGCATTCGAGAAAGCGGCCCAATAGACGTCGAGTGCCGAGAGAGAGTCACCGATAAAGAATCGGCTGCCGCGAGCCTTCTGCTGCTCGAGCCGCGCCGCGAGTGCGGTCAGACCTGACACGACTCGTCCAGCGGCGCGTTTGCCGATTTCCGCAGTGTAGCCGTACTTCTTTCCCAAGTATGCGGAGACCCCTGCCGGATCGCCACCGGGCTTTGTGACTTGCTCATGAACTCCTTGAAGCCGTCCGCTCCATCCAAGACCGTTCTCGCCGCAAATCTCGTTGCAGTAGCCGAACATCAATACCCGGTCCTCGAAGCGTTCGGGGATGAGGCGCGGCGTCGGCGCCAGCCGTTCGGCGAGATAGAGCTGGTCGATCCACGTGGTGCGCGGACGTTCGTCATTCCATGCCATGACGGGAAAGCTGTCTTGCGCGGTCCATTCCAGAAGTGTCTGCGTCGGCGAACCAAAGACATGGCTGACTCGCGCGTGGGGGAGTTGCTTGATATGCAGGATGCCCTTGAGCGCTTCACCCCATGGGCTTGGGACGAGCGCAAGCGTGACGATTCGGAGTCCGCTGGCGCGCCGCGCCTGTTCGATATCGATTTTTTCCGCTTTCACGGTCGCACCCGGCTAGGTGCCGGATTCCCAGCTTGCCAGGTACTTGCGCTGCTCGGCGGTCAGCGTATCGATCTTGAGACTCATCGCGGCCAGCTTCACGCCGGCGATTTCCTCCTCGATCTCGACCGGCACCTCATGAACCTTGACCGTGAGCTGCGCGCCCTTTGCCACCCACTCCGACGCCATCGCCTGCGTCGCGAAGCTCATGTCCATGACCTGCGCGGGATGGCCTTCGGCGCAAGCGAGGTTAACCAGCCGGCCCTCGCCGAGGAGATAGACGATGCGCCCGTTGGACAGATGGTACGCGTCCACGTTGCGGGTGACGTCGCGATCGACCTTTTTCGCGGCGTCGTTCAGGTAAGCGACGTCGATCTCGATATCGAAATGGCCCGAGTTGCCGAGGAACGCGCCATCCTTCATCAGGCTGAAATGCGCGGAAGTGAGAACGTGTTTGTCGCCGGTCGCGGTGATGAAAATATCGCCGACTTTCGCCGCCTCGATCATCTTCATCACGCGGAATCCGTCCATCGCGGCTTCCAACGCGCGAATCGGATTAACTTCCGTGACGATTACGTCCGCGCCCAGCCCGCGCGCGCGTGACGCGATGCCGCGGCCGCAATAGCCGTAGCCCGCCACGACCATGACCGAGCCCGCGATCAGAACGCCGGTAGCGCGGATGATGCCATCAAGCGTGGACTGGCCGGTGCCATAACGATTGTCGAACAGATGCTTGGTCTGGGCGTCGTTGACCGCGACGACCGGAATCTTGAGCGCGCCATCCTTGGCCATCGCGCGGAGCCGGATTACGCCGGTGGTCGTCTCCTCCATGCTGGCCCTGACGCCGCCGGCATGGCTGGCGAACTCGGTGTGTAGCAGGCTGACGAGGTCGGCGCCGTCGTCCATCGTGATCGTCGGACGGCGTTCGAGCACGGCGCGCAGATGGCCGTAGTAGGTGTCGCGATCTTCGCCGTGGATGGCAAAGGTGGGAATGCCGTACTGATCGACGAGCGCCGCCGCGACGTCATCCTGGGTCGAGAGCGGATTGGACGCGCAGGCGAGCACTTCGGCGCCGCCCGCCTTCAAGGTGCGGAGCAGGTTGGCGGTCTCGCAGGTGATATGCAGGCAGGCGCCGAGGCGCTGGCCCTTGAGCGGCAGTTCTTTGACGAATCGCTCGCGCAGCCGGCGCAGCACGGGCATCTGCTTGTCGGCCCATTCGATCCGCTTGCGTCCGGCGTCGGCGAGTCCGAGGTCGTGCACGTCGAAGTCGTGGCCGTTTCCGTGGGCGAGAGATTTAGGGATTGTTTTGAGCCTTCTTGCCGTCGTGGCCATCGTGTTCAAACTCCGAAAGTTACATGTTTGGTGGAGGGCGCGGGGCTATCAGCCGCGGCCGTTGAGCCCGAACGCGGTGCGCAGAGTCTCCGCCATATCGAGCCGCTCCCACGGGAACAGCCCGTCATGCGGAACGCGGCCGAAATGCCCGTAGGCCGCGGTCGGCTGATAGATCGGGCGCTTCAAGTTCAGCGTCTTGATGATTCCGGCGGGCCGGAAATCGAACAGCTCGCGCAGGGTGGCTGAGAGTTTGTGCTGGGGCACGATGCCGGTGTCGAAGGTATCGACGAGTATCGAGACCGGCTCGGCGACGCCGATCGCGTAGGCGACCTGGATTTCGCATTTTGTCGCGAGTCCGGCTGCGACTACATTTTTAGCCACGTGACGTGCCATGTAGCAGGCCGAGCGATCGACCTTGCTCGGGTCCTTGCCCGAGAACGCGCCGCCGCCGTGACGGCCGTAGCCGCCGTAGGTATCGACGATGATTTTGCGGCCGGTGAGTCCGCAATCG
>Ga0074044_10000610_pt1 | contig 34295 bp, 24 predicted proteins | sample BogForMeECP23OM1_FD_94443 | JGI IMG/M metagenome (GOLD analysis project Ga0074044, IMG submission 94443) | Bog forest soil microbial communities from Calvert Island, British Columbia, Canada - Bog Forest MetaG ECP23OM1 | ecosystem: Environmental > Terrestrial > Soil > Wetlands ...
ATTCGCAGTCCGCGTCATCGGAGATTATCTGCGCACTGATTTTTTTGATTCTGCCGGCGCAGTGCAGCCCCAAAACAATTTTCGGGTAACCACAAGCCTCGTTTTTCGCCTGAAGTGATCAAGCAGAGCATGCAGGCCGTGTTCACATAAAGCGCCGTGTCCAAGGGGCACGCAAAACATTCATACGTGACGACCTCCGCCAAGTTTCCTTTTTCCTAAACCGAATCTATCTTTTTGGCATCGAGAAACAGTGACAGCCATTTCGCCCGCTCGCAAGAAGTTTGTGAGTGCGACTTTTCGCCTCAGGGAATGTTGCGTCTCGACGGGCGGGGACTGCTCTTCGGAGAGGCGAGCAGACGTATTAATGCCACACGAATGAGCCCGTAATGTCAGTGATTAGAGGCACTCATTGAGCGTGGCTGAAGCAGCGCCCCTCCAAAACAAAGTCACAAAACGACACTTAGGGCGTGCTACGCCACCCAAAGTCAGCGTCGCACGGCGGCTGCTACTTCCGCCGGCTCCAGCTTGGCCGTGAAGTGCCGCAGGAATGGCGCTTCGTAGGTGAGCTTCATGCCATGAATCTGCTGGCGCTTCTTCCAGACTTCGAGGATGACTTCAACCACGTAGTCGATGTGGCTCTGCGTGTAGACGCGGCGGGGAATTGCCAGACGCACGAGATCCATCTTCGCCGCTGCTCCGAACATCAGTGTGCCGATCTCGACCGAGCGGATGCCACCTTCGAGATAGAGTTCATTGGCGAGCGCAACCGCTGGAAACTGATCCGGCGGAATGTGCGGCAGGAAGGCCCGCGCGTCAATATAGACGGCGTGGCCGCCCGGCGGCTGTACGATCGGCACGCCCTCGTCAGCAATGTGGTTGCCGAGGTATGCGGTGGAAGCAATGCGGTATTCAAGGTAGTCCTCGTGCAGCGCTTCCTGCACCCCGACGGCGATGGCCTCAAGATCGCGCCCGGCGAGGCCGCCATAGGTAGGATAGCCCTCCGTGAGAATCAACAGGTTCTTCTCCTGCTGCGCGAGCAGATCGTCATTGGTGCAAAGAAATCCGCCAATGTTCGCCATGCCGTCTTTCTTCGCTGACATGGTGCAACCGTCACCGTAGCTGAACATTTCCTGCGCAATCTCTTTCGGCGCTTTCTTCTCGTATCCTTGTTCGCGGATCTTGATGAAATAGGAATTCTCGGCAAAACGGCAGGCATCGAAGTAGAGCGGGATGCCATGCTTCCGGCAAACCACACTAACGGCTTTGACGTTCTCCATCGACACCGGCTGGCCGCCGCCGGAGTTGTTGGTGACGGTCAGCATGACCAGCGGCGCACGCTCGCGACCGACTTTCTCTACAAGAGCTTCGAGCGCCGCGACGTCCATGTTGCCCTTGAAGGGATGCTTCAGGCTCGGCCGCCGGCCCTCGGCGATAACCAGATCCACCGCCTCGGCGCCGACAAACTCCACGTTCGCACGCGTCGTGTCGAAGTGCGTGTTATTAGGGACGACATCGCCTTTCTTGCACATCACACTGAACAGAATGCGCTCGGCGGCACGCCCCTGGTGAGTCGGAATAACGTGCTTATAGCCGAAAATATCTTGCACCGAGGAGCGGAAACGCTCGAAGCTGCGGCTGCCCGCATAACTCTCATCGCCTTCCATCATGGCCGCCCACTGGTGGGTGGACATGGCGCCGGTGCCGGAATCGGTGAGCAGGTCGATGAGGACATCGTCTGCCGGCAGGAGAAAGAGGTTGTAGCACGCGGCGCGGAGCAGTTGCTCGCGCTGCGCGCGGGTCGTCCAGTGAATGGGTTCGACGCTCTTGATGCGGAATGGCTCAATGATCGTGCGGGGCATGGTGGTTTCTCCTTTTTACCACAGACCTGTCGCCTGCGGATGTCAATGGCTGAGATCGCGGGGAGGCAAGAGCGGGTCTCTGAGCTTTCCAACGTTGGTGCGATCGCAATGTCCGGATGGTAGAGGCTGGGCAGGCCCCGTCTCTACAGGAGGAAGAAATGTTCGGCACCGCTAAAACGGCGCCCCGATACGAGGCTCGAGTTCTTCGCACTTGTCACCATCATCAGACTTTGACCGAATCGCGGCGCTCGGCGGGAACGTATTTCACGGCGGCCGTGCGATCCAGTTTGTCCCAGGCGAAGGGACGGCCCTGGATGGCACGCTTCAGGGTGCGGAACAGAACAAGGGAAAATACCTGACGATAGGCGAAGCGCTGCAACCACACCTGGCTGAGCAGCCAAGCGTCTTCGCGGGCTTCGGGCTGGCGCCGCTCCAACGCGAAGGCGATCGCCGAGGCGATGAAATCAATCACCAGGAATGCGACGAAGAAAATCAGCAGCCGGTGGAAGCTGGCCGGATCGTTGGATTCAGGATGGAAGTATTTCTGAACGAAATACCAGATCACGCCGACCGCAAACATCAGGTCAATGAAGGGCGATACCAAGGGAAGCAGAATCTGGAAGATGAGAATGTTGGGAAGTGCGACAAATCCTAAAGCGCCTTTGCGCGCGAAAACGCCCTTATGCTTAAAGATGGCCTGCAGAATTCCGAACGACCAACGGAAGCGCTGCCGCATGAGCGCGTTGGCACTGGTCGGAGCCTCGGTGAAGGCGAGCGCCCGGTCTTCATATTCCACGCGATAGCCATTGCGCAGCAGCGCCATGGTGAGATCGGCGTCTTCGGCAACGGTATCCACATGGTAGCCGCCCGCTTCGCGTACCGCCGTCATACGCCAGGCGCCGATCGCGCCCGGCACCACGCTTACCGCACCCATGGTGTTGAGCGCTCGCCGCTCGAAATTCTGGCTGGTGATGTATTCCAGTGCCTGCCAGCGCGTCCACAGGTTGACGCGGTTGCCGACCTTGGCATTGCCGGCCACGGCTGCAACTTTGGGATTGAGAAAGTGCGGTACGAGCCGCGCGATCGCATCGGGAGCAACAATTGTATCGGCATCGATACCGACGAAGACCTCGGCATCGCCAATGTGCTCCAGTCCAAAGTTAAGCGCCTCGGCCTTGCCGCCGTTGGGCTTGGTGAGAATCAATACCCTGCCGGCAGCCTCTTCGGCGGCAAACGCCCAGCGGGCGATTTCCAGAGTACGATCCTTGGAACCGTCGTCGATCACGATCACGCGCAGATTGGGATAGTCGGAGTCGAGTGCGCCCTGGACGGTGCGTTCGATGACCTTCTCCTCGTTATAAGCGGGGATGAGAACCGCGACCCGGGGCCGGTAGGCCGCAATCTGCTCGGGCGTTCCATATACATGCGAACGGAGACGGTCGTAAATGGCGAGAACCCCGACCGAAATCAGGCGCCCCGTCATCAGGATGTCACCCAGGAAGAAAATGACCGTGATGCCCGTCATCGTCGCACTGAAGAGCCAGAAGCCGATCCAATTCAGGCGAGCGGACCAATATTCGTTGGCCGGGAGCGGCGGCATGACATCCGCTTTGGTTTTGCCCATCAACTGGTAGACGGGGACGAATTGAAATCCGCGGGCACGGGCGCCGTCGATGATCAGCGGGAGCGCCAGGACGGTTCTTTCCCGGTTGCCACCGCCATCGTGCATGAGAATGATGTTGCCGCACTGCTGATCGTTCGGTTGGCAGGGTGGCAGGTGGTCGAGCACGCGAGCGGCGATTTGCTTTGGCGAGAGCGCGGGCTCGTCGTTCCAGTCCCTGGTGTCGATCTTGTTGCCGATGGTGATGTAGCCCATGCTTTGCGTAAGTTCGAGCGGGCGCACCTCGTCTTCTGTATCTGGCTCCGCATCGACGGAGTACGGCGGACGGAACAGCATGGCGCGAATGCCCAGGCGGCTGGCGAACAATCGCTCGGTCAGGTTCAGCTCCACCTTCATGTAGCCGCTGCCAATCGAGCTGATATCGGGATGGGTAAAGGTATGGTTCCCGATTTCATGGCCTTCGCGGTAGATGCGCTGGGTCAAACTGCTGAACTTCTCCGCCTGGATTCCGATCAGAAAGAATGTTCCCGGCACATGTTCGCGTTTGAGGACATCGAGAATTTCCGGCGTCCACTCCGGATCGGGACCGTCGTCGAAGGTCATGGCGAGTTGGTTCTTGCTGGCGCCGTAGCGCGCCACACGATACGGCTCCGGCAGACTCTTGAAGGTTTCCCCGTCGATGAGGCCGGTCTGCTTGTCTGTGGTCAGGTCGCGCTCGCCATTGGTAGGCCGCGCCTCGATGTGCAGGATTTCGCCGTTACCCTCCATATCGACATCCTGTCCCGGAGGGACGTCTTTCAATCGATCCGAGGCATTGGCTTCTCCGGGCATATCCCACACGCGCCACAGGGAGCGGTCTTCCGCGCCCAGTCTCCACAAGGCGAAGGTCTGGATGCCGAGCGTCTGCGCGGCGCGCATCTCGTTCAGCGCAGTCACCGCATCCAGAAACCAGATATCGTGGCGGAAGTTATCGTCGTCCTGGTAGCTGAAGTGCGGATTGAGCGCGTCGCCGTCAAAATCAACGTCTTCCTCGGAATCGCGCGCCCCGATCCAGGCTTCCTGCACGGAAACGCTCTTGTCAGCCTCGCCGGGCGGAAGCTTGCCGGTCTTTGTCTTTGGCCGCTCGACCCAGTCGTATCCGTAGTTGGCGATGGCACAGATGAGCTTGTCTTTTGGAATCTCCTCGACGGCAGACTCAAGGTTGTCCATGAACCAATCCTGCGAAGCGACGGGGCCAGGGGTTCCGCCCGGAAAGTGCTCGTCGTAGTTCATGATGACGACGCCATCCACGGCGGACGCAATGGCCTGGTAATCGTAATCCTGGTTGCGCACCTGGACGCTGACGTACAGCTTCATCCCCTTGCCGTGCAGGTCAGACGCGAGTTCGTTCAGCAGAGCCACGTATCCGGGTTGCGCTTTCTTCGGGAAGGATTCGAAGTCGATCATCAAACCGCGATAGTGATCGGAGGCAAGATAAATCCCGATCTCGCGTCGAAAATTGGCGCGAGCTTCCGCATTCATCAGGAAATTGCTGATACCCGGAACAAAGTCGGCGCCGTCAAAGTTCTGCACCACCGGAAACACTTCCATGTCGGTGTCTTCCGCCTTCAGAAACTGCATGACTTTGTCGTCGATATGATGGACCGTTTTCCCCTGAACCACGTCAAACATGGTGTTCGTTTCCGGATCCGAGGCTTGCAGATGGCCGTCCGCATTGAGCACCTGCAGCCACGTCGGGAAGAGCAAGTCGACCTGGCGCGCATACTCACGCAAGGAAGAGAAGCTGGCCGCGTCCCAGGAAACGTAGAACGCGGCCCGAACCCCTTGCACGGAGTTCAGCGTGAGTTGGGAGGGAGCTTTGCGGGACTGGTGTCGGTGTCCGGAGCGGGCCAGAGTGGCGAGACGGCGTTTCTCGCGCGCTTTCGCCTTTTCGTTTTCTTTCAGAGCATGGTAAGGCTTCTTTTCCGACAGCCAGGAAAGATCAGGCAGAGGCTCGCTGCGCAGGGCACTGTAGATGAAAAAGACCACCAGCAAAGAAAAAGCCAGGGCGGCCGCGTCGACAAAGCGGCGAATCCGCCTCCAGCGGGCCTGCAAGGGATCGTAGAAAACCTGTTTGGCCATCTCGTTGTCGCCCCTTCATCCTAAGTTGAGATCGGCAGGGGGTCAAACCCGGTTCTCAACAGAGCAGCCATTCTTGTGAGCCGCCGAGGAAAATCCCGCGATTCGCGATATATTCCCAACGTGCTCCGCTTGATCCGCGAACATCGCAGTTTTTTTCTGGGAACCACACTGGCCGCCCTGGCATTGCGGCTATTTTTCGTCGTCTATTTCCCGGCGGTCACGGATGACTCACGCATCTACGCCAACCTCGCCGCCAACTGGTTGCAGCACGGCATTTACGGCCAGACGCAAGGCGGCCAGCCGGAGAAACCGATCTTGCCGACCGACGCGCGCCTGCCAGGATATCCTGCCTTTCTGGCTGGGATCTTCTGGCTATTTGGAACGGGTAATTTCAAAGCAGTCATGCTAGCGCAGATCCTGGTGGGCCTGGCCACCGGCCTGATCGTCGCCGACCTTGCTCGCCGCGCCGTTTCCGAGCGCGCGGCAAGAATCGCTTTTGTCCTGGCGGCGCTATGTCCCTTCCTCGCAAACTATGCCGCCGCCGTACTCACCGAAACCTTGGAGATCTTCTTTACAGCGCTCGCTCTCGATTGCGCAATCGCCGCGCTGGGTCGGATGCATGAGGCTCGTTTAGACGTGGGCGTCCCTTCGGCAAGCTCAGGGCAGGCTCTCGACCAGACTGGCCGCAAGCTCTGGGCTGCGGCTGGCGCGGCGGTTGCGGCCTGTATCCTGCTGCGTCCCGATGGCGGCCTCCTGCTGGCGGCAATCGGTCTTTATCTGGCAGTCTTGGCGGGGAAGATCCTGGCGTCGAACGCTCACGCCGGCAAGAAAAACGTGGCGGATCTCTTAGCCGCTGGAATCATCGTCGCAGCCGTTGCCCTGGCGCCGCTCGTTCCCTGGACGATTCGTAATTTTCGCACTCTCCATCATTTCCAGCCGCTGGCTCCGCGCTACGCGAACGACGCCGATGAACTCGTTCCCCGAGGTTTCAATCGCTGGGCCAAAACCTGGATCGTCGACTACGTGTCGGTAGAAGAGATCTTCTGGAACGTTACGGGCGACAAGATTGATCCGAAGAAGCTGCCGTCGCGTGCCATTGATAACTCCAACCCGGCCGAAAGGGATGCAACGCTGGCCGTCATCGCGGACTACAACGAGGCGCAGGACATGACGCCGGAACTGGATGCGCGCTTCGGTAAAATAGCTGCCGGCCGCATTCGCGCTCATCCTGTTCGCTACTATGTTGTGCTGCCTGTGCTGCGTGTCGCGGACATGTGGCTGCGCCCGCGAACCGAGATCCTTCCTCCCGACGCGCGCTGGTGGGAATTCAATGACGACGCGAAGCTTTCGGTCATGGCAGTAGGCTTCGGACTGCTGAATCTGGCTTACGTGGCAGCCGCGCTCCTGGCGCTCTTACCTGGAAAGTCCCGCAGACCGTCAGGAATGCGCTGGGCGGGATTGCTGCTCAGCTTCCTGCTGCTCCGCTCGGCGTTTCTGGGAACGGTAGAAAATCCGGAACCGCGCTACACGCTGGAATGCTATCCCGCCATCATTGTGCTGGCATCGTCGTGGCTGGGCAGATACGGCCAACGTAAGCCGGCCTGATTTTTCCCGCTCGACTTGCTGGCTCGTATTCAACAGTTGTCTTGGAAGGAAAGCAACGGAAGGAAAGCGATTTTCAGCTCAAAGGCGAATCGGTCATGCGGAAACGGGTGCGGACGAGTTCCGACAGAAGTTCAATGGCCCCGCGATTGGCCACTGGATCGGTCTGAGCCAAATATTTCATCGCTTCCACCAGCATCTTCTGGCCGTCCACGTAGCGGGGATCGTCGGTCCGTACACGTTTCTTGCGCGACAAATCGGGAGGGACGGGTATGGTAAACACTTTGGCCATGCAAACTCAACCTTCCGAGGCTCTTTCGCAGTATATAGCCGCAACCGGTCTTTTTCAGCTTGTTTCTATTGGTTCGGGTTTTGCAGGATGCGGTGCGGAAAAGCCTATCCTTGTGGCGAGACGAACTTGGTTTTCTTGGTCGTCTTCAACTTGAACGCGTTTCCCGGAAGTGGTTGATTGATCTGAATATCGGAATACTTAGCCAGTCGGTAGTTGCCGTCTGGCTCAAAGAACTGCTGCTGCACCGAAACTCCCTTGGCTGGGTCGATCCAGAGCAGGATACGCGCGATATTGTTCCTTAAACGGGCGGACTTCGGAATCAACTCTAGTTTGTCGGCTGCAATGCCGCCCACGGTCTCCGTCGCCACAAGCCTCAAGACGTATGACTTGAACAAATCGCGCCCGCCGCCGCCGAAACCGAGCACCAGAAAGCTCTCGACGTCGCTGCGATTCTTGCCCGGATCGTATTCGTTGACCTGATCGATTTTGGGCTGGTACACCTGAACCTTGCCGCCGCTGTAGATGACGTACTTCTTGTCGGGTTCGACGAAGTCGGCCGCCATCTGTATTTCACCGCCTTCACGACGGAAATAAACCTTGCCCTTCTGCGTCTCGGTTTCGTTGATGACCTTCTGGTATTGGTCCCAGACGACACTCGCCTCGGTGGTTCGAAAATTCTTGGCGGCGAGATCCATCTGGGCGAGAACGTGCTCAAGCTCAGGGGATTCGCCAACAATCTGCGCCCAAGCCGCCGCGCTCAACAGACAGCCGACAACCATGGTTCTGAGAACAAGCGTCTTGTGCACAGCTTTCATTTATGAACCATGAAACTTTGAAACCTTCTCTTACTCTTTTTCAACCCAGACTTTGTAGCTCAGCGTGTGCCCAGAAGAGTCTTTGAGCGTCTCCACATTGGTAATGCTGACTGCCCCGGAGATCGGTTCAATGATCTGCTCTAACTGCCGGCGAACATCTCCACCTGCGGCCGTATTCACCGCCGAGGCCTGGATCTGATAGATCAAGCCGCCTTTCTCGCCCGGAATCACACTCACGCCGGTGAGATGCGGATTGCGCTCGACCGGTTTGTCTTTGAAGTTGATGAAGTGCGGCGAAACAAAAACAAAGAGGAGAATCAGCGTTACCATAATGTCGTAATGCAGGCTGCCCCGCTCATACGACCAAAGAATGTATCCGCGGATTGTGCGCCAGATCGCGCCCATGGGGGAGACGGCGCTTGCAAGCGCCGTCGAAGCTTCAGGTTGCTGCCAGTGTATGTTGGAATTCATATGATGGCAAATCGAGCCAGTCGCGCGTTTCATGCTGCAACTGGCGCGAATTTACGCGCTCCTTGTTAAGATGCGGTCGGTGCCCATATAAGGCTGCAGCGCCTCTGGAATGCGCACGCTGCCGTCGGATTGCTGATAGTTCTCCACGATGGCAACCCATGTACGACCTACCGCTAAGCCGCTGCCATTCAACGTGTGCACGAATTCCGTCTTGTTCTTGCCCTCGGGCCGGTAGCGAATATTCGCCCGCCGCGCCTGAAAACTTTCAAAGTTCGAGCACGAAGAAATCTCGCGGAACAGATTCTGCCCCGGCAGCCAGACTTCAATGTCATAAGTCTTGGCCGCAGAGAATCCCGTATCGGCGGTGCACAGCGTGACCACGCGGTAGTGCAGGCCGAGTTTCTGCAAAACGGTCTCGGCATCGTGGGTCAGCTTCTCCAGTTCATCGTAAGAAGTCTCCGGACGCGAGAACTTCACCAGTTCCACCTTTTGAAACTGGTGCTGGCGGATAATTCCGCGCACGTCCTTCCCGTACGATCCCGCTTCACTGCGAAAACAGGAAGTGTGCGCGGTCAGCGAAACCGGCAAGTGCGCCCCGTCGAGCACTTCGTCGCGATAGAGATTCGTAACCGGCACTTCGGCGGTTGGAATCAGCCAGAGATCTTTCTCTCCGTGCGGCACGCGAAACGAATCCTGCGCAAATTTCGGAAGCTGCCCCGTGCCATACATCGACTCGGAGTTCACCAGGTACGGCGGAAGAACCTCAGTGTATCCGTGCTCTCGCGTGTGCAGATCGAGCATGAAATTGGCGAGGGCGCGCTCCAGTCGCGCACCCAGCCCCCAGTACACGGCGAAGCGAGCGCCCGACAACTTGGCGGCGCGCGCCAGGTCGAGCACTCCCAGCGCTTCGCCCAGTTCCCAGTGCGGCTTGGGCTTGAAATCGAACTGCGGCGGCGTACCCCAGCGACGCGCTTCCACGTTATCTTCAGCGCTCGACCCCACCGGCACGCTGGCATGCGGAAGATTCGGAATGGACGCCAGAATCTCGCGCAGGCGAGCTTCCTGTTCGGCCGCCTTTTTTTCGGACTCTTGAATCTCCTCGCGCAGTTCTTTTGTCTCGTTGATTTGCGCCGAAGCGTCCTGCCCGCTTTTCTTGAGCTTGGCAATCTCTTCGGAAGCCCGGTTGCGGCGCGCCTGCAGGGTTTCCGCCGCCGTGATGGCCTGCCGGCGCTCAGCGTCGATGACGCGAAAGTCTTTCAAAACCTCCGCTGGATTCATTCCGCGCTGGCGCAGCTTTTCTTCCACCAGCGAAAGGTTCTCACGAACAAAATTCAGATCGAACATTCTGCTCTAACTTTAGCTGAAAAACGCGATTCCGTGCACGTCGACGACATGACCAACGCTGGCAAAAACCTCTAACGCAGAGGACGCAGAGAACCACCGGGGGAGAACAACGCAGAGTTTTTGGCCTTCTCTTCTCAGCGAGCTCTGCGTTGTTCTTCGCGTCCTCCGCGTTAAAGGTTCCTCTGCTGTAAACTAGCTCGCGTTGAGACTCCCCCGTTCCCTGCTCGTGGCGCTAGTAGCCCTGGCATTACTTTGCTCGATCACGGGAGCGTTCGCGTCCGCCTACAACGCCCGCCCTAAGCTCGTTGTCGTCATCGTGATTGACCAGTTCCGCGGCGACTACCTGGAACGCTATCGCGACCAGTTCGGCGATGGCGGTTTCCGCGTATTTCTCGATCGCGGCGCTTATTTCACCGACTGCAACTACGACTACGCCAACACCCGCACCGCTCCCGGACACGCCACACTTTTCACCGGAAGCTACACCAGCGGACACGGCATCGTTGCCAACGAATGGTGGGACCCGCAGAAAAAGAAGCGCGTGACGTCAGTCGAAGACGACGCCACAAAACTTGTCGGCCACTCCGGTGTAGGCGCATCGCCACACAACCTCCTGAGCGATACGCTCGGGGACGAACTGAAACTGGCCACCGGCGGCAAAGCCCGGGTATTCGCCATCTCGCTGAAGGATCGTGCGGCCGTTTTGCCGGCGGGGTTTTCCGGAGACGCCGCCTACTGGATCGATCCCAAAAGCGGCGACTGGATCACCTCCACCTACTACCGTCCTGATCTTCCCGAGTGGGTGCGCAATTTCAACGGCACGCGTCCTTCGGAAAGACGCGCGGAAAAATTCTGGAATCGGGAGTGGAAGGATAGCGACGGCAATACGCTCGGCTCGACTGCACCGCGAAACGGCATGAACAAAGATGGCCCGCCCGCCAGCTTCTACGAGGTCGTTGGCTCCACTCCGTTCGCCAATGATTACCAACTGGAATTCGCGAAGGAACTCGTGTTGTGCGAAAAGCTGGGCGCGGGCCCGGCGACCGACCTGCTGGTGATCAGCCTCTCCGCCAACGATATCCTCGGCCACCAGGTTGGTCCCGACTCCCCGCAAATGCGCAGCATGGCGCTCGCACTCGACCGGAGTTTGGCAGAGTTCTTCGGCTTCCTCGGTCATCAGGTAGGAATGGCCAACGTGTGGATGGCGTTGTCGGCCGATCACGGCGTCGCGCCCCTGCCTGAATTCGCAAAAACTCTTCGTCTGCCCGCAGCCAACCTTGACGCGAAAGCGTTGCGCGAGCAGATCAATTCCCTGCTCTCGAAAAAATACGCCAAGAAAGCCGACTACGTCGTCGATCTCGATTACCCGGTCGCCTGGCTGGACAAAGACGCCTTCGCCGGAACTCTCGGCGCAAAAGACGAATCCGTCGCCGAGGGCGAAGTAGGCGAAGCCATGAAGCAAATGGGATTTACGGGATACTTCGCCAAGTCGCAACTCGCTCGTGGAGATATTCCGCCCACCGAAATCGGCCGCCGCTATGCCCATAGCTACTCTCCCGAAGGCGGATATTATGTGATCGGCATCCCCGTTCCATTTCGCGTCGGAATCACGAAGGGTACCGATCACGCGACGCCTTTCTCGTACGATACCCATGTGCCGCTCGCCTTCTATGGCCTCGCTTTCCAGCCCGGAATCTACCGGACGCACGCGGAGCCGGTCGATCTCGCGGTGACGCTAGCCTCTTTGCTCGGAATCAATGCACCCGCGCAAGCCACCGGAAGAGTACTGACCGAGGCGCTGCAGCCGTCGCATCACTCCATCGCATCGTCCAATATGCCGACCGCCCCGCCGCCCGCCAGAGGAACCCAATGACGCCTATCGACAATCCCGACTTGCGCGTCAGCTTCGCTGGCATCGACCTGAAGAATCCGATCATCGCCGCTTCCGGCACATTCGGCTACGGCATCGAATTCGAGGACATCGTTCATCTCGACCGGCTCGGCGGATTGGTCGTCAAAGGTCTCTCCAAAGAACCGATGACCGGAAATCCACCGCCGCGCCTGTTTGAGACGGCTGCCGGAATGCTGAATGCCATCGGACTGCAGAATATCGGCGCACCCGCGTTTCTCACCGAAAAACTCCCGGCGTTGCGCGAGAAAAAAAATGTGGTCGTGTTCGCCAACGTCTTCGGCTACACCCGCGCGGATTACGAGCAGACGATTGAGATCCTCAATCAGGGCGAGGGCATTGCGGCGTACGAAATCAACGTATCCTGCCCGAACACGGCGCAAGGTGGCATCCAGTTCGGCAGCGACCCGCTCTTGCTCGACGAAGTGGTGCGGACGGCAAAGCGGGTGGCGGCGCGGCCGATCATCGTGAAACTCTCGCCCAACGTCACCTCGATCGCGCAGATGGCCTATGTTGCCCAGGAAGCGGGCGCCGACGCCATCTCGCTGGTGAACACGTTTCTTGCCATGGCGATTGATGCGGAAACGCGCCGCCCGAGAATTGCCAATGTAACCGCCGGCCTCTCCGGCCCGGCCATCAAACCCATCGCGCTGCGCATGGTGTTTGACGCAGCGCACGCCGTAAAAATTCCCGTGATCGGCATGGGCGGAATCACCACCCCGGTGGACATAGTTGAATTCATGCTGGCGGGAGCAAGCGCCGTGCAGGTGGGAACGGCAAGCTTCTTCGATCCCGTAGCAACCGAAACGCTGGTGGAGGAACTGACGACTTACTGCCGAGAACATCGCATCGAGCGCCTCAGCGACCTCACCGGCGGCCTGCTGACGGATTGATAAATCGCAACATGTTTTCCCTTGTGATTCGGGAGACCGCTTCTATCGTCCGCTGGCGTGCCAGATCGATCCCGGCGACTGATAGTTCAGCCCTTCGCCCCACACCACATGCGTTTCCCCGTGGTTATCGATCGCGAGCCCGAAATAGTCACCAAAAGGAAAACGGAAACCTTCCTTGCCGATATAACGATAGCCGGGCACGTAGCCCGAGATCCGTATCTCTTCTCCCCAGGTCGCGCCGCCGTTGCTCGAACTTCGATAGTAAGTGTTCCAATAGGAAGAGTTGCGAGAAGAGTTGCGCTTATCCATCCACGCTATGCGGACGTCGCCGCCGTTCCCGGCCACGATCGCCGGGAAAGCATGTTCCACTCCCGGCTCGGCGTAGGAAACGCTGGCGCGGGGCAGCCAGTTTTCGCCGCCGTTGGTCGACGACGAGAAATAAATGCGCTGCGGCCCCAGAGACGCGCTGCCCGCGCTCCAGAGCGCGTAAAGAGTTCCGTCGGTGTCGGAAGTCAGCGCGACCTGCGCGCCCAGATACCCCTCGCCACATTCCTCGTCCGTGCAGCCGGGCGCTGCCGCGGAAACGTCGAGCCGAGTCGCACTCCACGCCTTGCCCGCGTCCGCCGACTTCGCCACATACAGGTTCACCGAGCCGCGCGCTCCTCCCGCTTTTGAGTAGGAAGCCCACGCCAGATACGCGTTGCCTGCGGGATCGACCGTGGCCGCGCCCAGCAGAGACCATCCCGGACGGCTTTCAGCATTCACGCGCGTCGGTGTAAAGCTGCGTCCGCCATCCTGCGAGGCCGCCACCCACACCTCATCTTCGTGATTGAAAGCCACGTAGACACCCTGTCCGCGCACCGCCAGCGCCGGTTTATCGAGTTCCACTTCGCCGCGAACCGCAATCGCAAAAGTCCACTTGGCGCCGAAGTCCACCGACTTCGCGAGCACGACCACGCGCTTCCCGTTCTGCAGCCATGCCGCATAAATGGTGCGCCGGTCGGCTGGGTCCACGGCAATCTGGGCGTCAAACTGCCCCGAATTCGTTTCCAGCATCACCTGCGGAGTCTGCCAGGACTTGCCGTTGTCATCGCTCGGCACCAACAGCATGGCGGGCACGCGGCAGCGCTTGCAATCTGGCACGCTTCCATAGTGCGGATAAAGCACGTAGATTCGCCCCGAACCATCGGCCGCCACGGCCGGTTCCCACTGGTCGCCGCTGGCCAGGCCGATCCGCCTCTGCCCGGAAAATTGCGGCGCCGCCCAAGCCAGGCTGGCCAACACACACAGCAGCACCACGAGTTTGGAAGAGGCGGAGCGCATGCAAACTATCGAACGAAAACCAGGGGGGAGGGATAAACCAGGTCCTTAACCTTGAACTTTACCTCGAAGCCGGTTGCCGGTCAACCACACGGACGCTCTACGCCATACGGATGCCCTAACCAGCCATCAGCAAAGCATCGCCCTGTTCGTAAACCGGAAAATCCGGCCCGCCCATTGTTGTCGATGGTCAGCTAACAGTCTAGTGCTTGAAAGAAAAATTCAGACCCGTAGCAAACTGCAGGTCGTTCTTTTTCGTCGTGGGCGGCGGGTTGCTGACATAAATATCTCCGAACGAATTTTGCCAGCCCAGCCACTTGTTGAGCTTGGTGACGGTGCCGAAATTGAATGTGCCGCGGTATTGTGAGGTATCGCTTAGGTCCGGGTAGATGAAGAAGCTCTGCGTAATGTTTGTGCTCTTCCCGACCTTGTGCGTGAAGGCCTCACCTAGCGTCAACCCCGCCAAGCTATTGGAATAAGAGTACGTGCCAGTTGTGGCCGGAGGCGGAATCGGGACATCCGAGTAGCTTTCATGGGTGTAGTTCAGGCCGGCTAGCAGATCGAGGGTAGTAACAGCATTCTTGAGCGCGTGCGCACCGATACCACCGCCGAGCGTGGATCGCAGACTCAGGTCTTGCAACGAATTGGAAAGGAAATCGCCATTCACAAATCCGAAGGTACGTGGGGAGAAATCGTGGTCGTAGCGTGCTCCTCCACCCGTCGAGTTAGCAGTGGTGTGAGGCGATGCCGTCGGCAGATCGTTGGTCGCGTAGACCGAGTTGGTGTAGAGGATCAGCTTGTCGTGGAATCCCGTGCGTGCGGCATTGAAAGCGATGTCCAGGTTCTTGGTCTCGCTGTTGCCACGGGTCACGGCAAAGCCCAGATTCAGACCACCGGCCCAGCCCTCGCTCCACCCCGGGTGCAGACTCTTTTCATACGCCGCCTGCTCGGCCGGGTTACGCACCAAAGTGACAGAAGCCTTCGGCGCCTCCACTGGTCCTGCGGCCTTGGTGGCAACGACCAGATCGTCACCGCTGGTGGTCACCGGACCAACCACCGTCTTGCCCCCCAGCGTGACGTTAAGATCGCCCGCAGACGTTATGCTTTGAATTGCGTCGAACTTCACGGTTACGTCGCCGGCGTAGTCGGTCTTGATCACGAGTTCCTTACCGTCTGACTTCGTAATCGAGCCGGTCAACCGATCGCCGTTCTTCAGGACGACCTGGTCGGCGAGCGCCGGAATCGCGAGTAACAGAAGAAGACCTGCCACAAATTTCTTACGCACAACAACCCTCCTTAAAGTGATTCAAAATGAGATGGAATTTCTAATCTAACCTTGGGGACACAACGGCCTTCACAACCAGGAAGTGAGTTACAGAACCTTCCCACTACCACAATCTACATCAATGAGATTTCCTTAACCCCGCGGCGGTGAGGCCTGCGATGCGGAGGGACGTCAATCTCGCGAATCGGCTAGGGTCTGCGCGCCACCGGTTGGCGCGCTTCGTTCAACAGCACCAAAGTCATGTTGCTGCGCTTGCTGTCGCGCTCCGCTTGGATGGCCTCCAGACGCAAGCGCCACGGCGTAAGATCGAAAGGCTGCTCGGCAGGTTTCGCGACGTACGTGTCAATCAACTCGCGGTAGAAGCGCACGATGCTTGCGACTAAGGGCACGGGATACTCACGCCCCTGGACCTTCAGGCAGTGAACGCCCAAGTCGATGAGCGCCGGAATATCGTCCAGGAAAAAGAAGGCGTCATTCTTGAGCGTGATCACTGGCTCCAGCAGCGCCTTGTCATCGAGCAGTTCCCACTGTTCCAGGCAGACGCGGTAATCCAAGCCGCCGCGGTTGGGGCTGCCGCGGAACACGTCCTTGCCGAAATCATCGGCGGTCCGCTCCAACCGCATATACGGCGACATCCAGCACTTGCCCAGGTAGGTGTAGCACTTGTTGGCATGAATCAGGATTTCGATGCCCACATCGATATTCGCCTGGCGCGAAGTCAGTTCCCCCAGCGTGATCTTGGTGTCGGCCACCACTTGTGAGACCCCGATCGAGCGATAAAACTTCACGTCTTCGTTGTTCAGGATGTTGGCGCCGATGCTGGCGTGCAGAACCAGATCAGGGAAACGGCGGTGCACCTGCGCGATCGCGCCCACGTCGGTCATGATCGCTCCGTCGATACCCCAACCGACGAACTTCTCCATCTTCTTTAGCAGCGAGGGGATTTCGCACGACTGCATATTCGTGTTGATGGCAACGCGTATTTTGGCGCCTCCGGCGTGCGCGATCTCGGTGGCTTCATGCAATTTCTCGTCGGAGAGTTCATAGGCGTCACGCCGCCGGCTCCAGCCGCGTGCTCCCACGTAGATCGCATCGGCGCCGTTTTCCACGGCCGCCTTTACCATTTCCAAATTTCCTGCAGGCGCTAATAGCTCAACCATCGCTCACCTCTAAGAAGATAAGAACTAAATAACTCAGCAGGCCACAGCTGGTTGCGTGCGTTTGCCGACATACTCGGCGCCGGTGCGGCCGAAATAAAAACCGTTGCACAAACCCACAGCTGTGTGCTCGCGAATCGTATTCCACGCGGATTCGTCCTCCGTCCAACCGCCGGCGGCGGCCCGCTGCAGCGCCGCGCGATAGATCTTGGCAATATTCAGACGGTACGCAGGCGTCTCATAGGCCGCCTCGATCCGGAACACGTTGTGTCCGGCCGCGATGAGTGCCGGCAAATGCTCGAGCATGCACACGTCCTTGCCGCTCAGCACGCCCTTGCCCACCGACCGCATGGCCCAGTCGCCCTGCTTGAGGAACAAGTTCTTTTGGCATAGCGTCGGGCATTTCTCCGGCCAGTTCTTCTCATATTCCAGTAAGAAGCAGTAATCGGAAACGCCCAGCGGCATTTTGCCGTGAACCACCAGCTCCGCCGGCATACCGACGCCGCTCGTTATCGCTCCCACCTCGTCGAGGCTGATCTCGTAGTTCGGCGTGAAGCGGACCGCACCATACTCTTTCAACACCTCGGCTCCCGCGTCGGTGTACACGTTGGCAAATCCGCCGATGTGCGCCGGCATGCCGGGAAACTGCTCATGCACCATGCGCAGCACGCCGAGGTTATGGACCTCGACCGCATCGGCGCCGGCCGCGGCTGCGGTCTCCAACGCTTTCTGCACCTTGGGCAGCACGTCATTGCGCGGCGCAGCGTACGAAGTCACGTAGGCTCGCAGACCCTGGCCCTTGACCAGCGCGATGCCTTCTTCGAGGTCGTCCAGGCGCTCCAGGAAGTTGTCCTCGTAGATGCGGCAGTAAATGTTGCCCAAATAAACCGCGTCATAAGCACTCAGGTCCGATTCGCGCAAGTTTCGCAGGTTAGAGATCGTCGTATTCAGTTCGAAGGGGCCCATTTAACGTCCTTGTACCGTCCACATCACCGGCAGCGCAGCCCGGTTCCCATTGGTCCTCTGATCGCTTCTCTGGCCGCATTTCCAGGCATCCGCAGCCGCACGGTACGTCCCAATGATAGCACCCACCATCTCCGCCGGAAGGCTGCGGCCCTGGATCTTAATCACGTCCACGCCCGCATCGAGGAACTCCCCGAGTTCTGCCACCTGGCTAATCTGCCGGCTGGGAAACAACCTCCGGTCAGCCTCCACGCCATCTTTCAACAGACTCCACGGCTGCTGGCAGATACGGAAACAACTGCCCACTCCGCCGCGTTTGACGCTGCCACCCAACCGTTGCGATCCGTCGCCCCGCTCCGCCGCGGCGAAGTTCAGGTAGCTGGGCATCCAGCATTTTCCGAGCTGAATGAACTCCTGCACCATGTGCAGCATGACCTCGATCTGGATCGAGGCCTTCGCCTTCACAGCCGCGATTTCCTGCGGCTCAACGTACCCCGGCAGCACCACCGCAGTCGCGCCCAGGTCCTGGTAGAAGAGCGCGTCGCTTGTGTTCAGCGCACCGCAGCCGATGCTGGCGGTGATGGCCAATCCCGGCAGCTTCCGCCTGACTTCGCGCAGAAACCCGACGTCGTTCAGGATCACCGCATGCAGTCCACAGTCCGCCAATTCGGCCAGTTGGCGCAGCAGCTTTGGGCGCTCCTGCGGCTTGGGTATGATGTTGGCCGCAAGCTGCACCTTTTTCCCAAGGGCGTGAGCTAGCTCAATGCACAATCGCAATTGCTTACGGTCAAATTCACCTCGCGCCCCGCCACGGCTCCAACCCTTTAATCCCACGTACACCGCGTCCGCGCCTGCCTGAAACGCCTGCTTGGCCGCCTCGAGATTGCCGGCAGGAGCCAGCAGCTTCGCACACCCCTTGGGCAAGCCAATGCCGCAGCCCTTCGCCGTGGAAAGTGGGCTGGCCTTCACCGGTCCACAGCCCGGGATTGCACGTTCAATACCCAAGTTGGCCCCAATTTTTCGCTGGATCAGTGAGCAATGTCACAACAAGGCGTGACGGCAAACTAGACAACACCGGAGGAAGTTCCTCGCGACATGCCGTAAGCGTGTGCCGGAACTTAACAAGCTTCTCCACTTCTCCGCGCGCCCCGATTGGTACTGGTTTCGCCATCGTTTACAGTTTAAATGCCCGCTCTGTGCTGTGTCACCCAGGAATAGAAACGCAATACCCGACAACCAGCGAACCCAAGATGATCGCGGCAACGCCGAGGCTAGATCGAGGAGGAAGCGGACAACGATTCAAATTCGCCGAGGAGAGATTCGTTGTCGGTCAGGGCTTCGCATTGTTTGTCAAGAGCGTCGTAGTCAGCTTGATGAGTCTGTTTGAATTGGCGGAGCGCTTCGCGTGATGTCCAGTGGTCGAAGGTTAGATAGCGTCCAGGCCAGTCGATATCGCGAAGAAGTTGAGTGCCGCGATAGTCGGAGCTCCGGCTGAAGAGTCGGACCCAATCGCCAGCGGGGCCGTAGGCTTGCTCAAAGGGGAGTTTCGCTTCCGTGTTGACTTGGAATTCCCAGATGACCAATAGTAAGGACTGTGAGTGTTCACGCAATCTAGGTTCAGCGGCCGAGCCTCCTAACGGATAACATTGTACGCGGCCCTCAGAGCTGCCTCTTTTTAATTATGTCTATCCAGGAACGCTTCCCTGATAAATCCCTGATCGGATCTGACGGAATCGTCGGGAATAGCGGAATAAACCTGCATGAAACGCGATGCTGGCCATCAATTCGGCTCGGAGGCGAGTTGCAAATTCCCTGTATTGTTCCCTGTTAAACGGGAATTCCGCATTTAAGCCCCTGCCAAGCTTGGATCGGCCCATGCGTGCGAGAAATGCCTCTCCGCCTGAGGGCCTAAGGCTGGGCAATCGGTTACAATCCTCGCGCAGATGAACCGCGAATATCACAAACAATACAGCCACGAATTAGGGCGCGACATGGAGTCGCTGGTGTACGGGCATGCCGGGCAGCCGATCCTCGTGTTTCCGACATCGATGGGACGTTTTTTTGAGTATGAAGATGCGGGGATGATCCACGCGCTGGGTGGGAAGCTGGAGGCGGGGGCGATCCAGGTCTTTTGCGTGGACAGCGTCGACGGCGAGAGCTGGTACAACAAGGGTGTGCATCCAGGAGCGCGGATCTGGCGGCATGTGCAGTACGAACGCTACGTGATCAACGAGTTTCTGCCACATTTGAAGTGGAAGAACTGGGCTCCGCAGATCGCGGTGACGGGATGCAGTTTTGGCGGCTATCATGCGCTGAATTTTTCCATGCGGCATCCCGATGTGGTTTCGGCTTGCGTGACCATGAGCGGATCGTTCGACATCAAGAGCTTCCTCGACGGCTATTACGACGACAATGTCTACTTCAATAATCCGCCGGACTACTTGCCGAACATGAGCGATGAGTGGTTCCTGAGCCGGCTCCGGCAAATGAAGATTGTGCTGGGATCGTCGGACTGGGATATGTGCCTGGACGCGAACGTGAAGATGGCGGCGATTCTGCATGGCAAGGGGATTCCGCATTGGTTGGATATCTACGGGGACAATAGCAAGCATGATTGGCCGCTGTGGCAGCGGATGGCGGGGAAGTATTTTTAGGTAAGGCGCTATTCGCTGTTCGCGGTTCGCTCGTCCGCAGCCGCGCGGTGAGAACGAGCGATTGGCATCGGTCGGCGAACGACGAATAGCGAACAGCGTTTTTCACCAAGGAGTCTCTTATGAGCATCAAGAAAGTCGGAATTCTTTTTGGCATGGAAGATACGTTTCCGCCGGCTTTGGTCGAGAAGATTAACGGCATGAAGGCGGCGGGGGTTACGGCTGAGTTTGTGAAGATTGGCGGCATCCGGATGGATGAGCCGAAGAAGTACGACGTGATCATTGACCGGATTTCGCAGGACATTCCTTTCTACCGGGCCTATTCGAAGAACGCGATGCTGCAGGGGACGATGGTGATTAACAATCCGTTTTGGTGGACGGCGGACGACAAGTTTTTTAACTATGCGCTGGCGCACAAGATGGGCGTGGCCATTCCGCCGACGGTGATTTTGCCGCATCACACGCATCCGCCGGATACGACCGACAAATCGATGCGGAATTTGATGTATCCGCTGAATTGGGAAGAGGTGTTTGCCTATGTTGGGTTTCCGGCGTTTTTGAAGCCTTACTCGGGCGGCGGATGGAAGCACGTATATAAGGTGCATTCTCCGGAGGAGTTCTTCCACAACTACAACCAGACCGGCGATCTTTGCATGACGCTGCAACATGGCGTGGAGTTTGAGGATTACTACCGCTGTTATGTAGTCGGGCAGGAGAAAGTGCACATCATGAAGTACGATCCGAAGGCTCCGCATCATGAGCGCTATGTGAAGGGAAACCCGCAGCCGCGAACGAAGTTAAAGGAGCGCATCGAAAAGGATGCGCTGGCGTTGTGCCGCGCCCTCGGCTACGACCTGAACACGGTGGAGTTTGCGGTGGAAGGCGGCGTCCCCTATGCGATTGACTTCATGAATCCGGCTCCGGATGCTGAGGTGACGTCGGTGGGGCGGCAGAATTTCGGGTGGGTGGTGGATTCGGTGGCGGAGATGGCGGTGAAGAAAGCGCTCAGTGGCGAAAACCCGGTGGAGGAATTGCGCTGGGCGGCGTTTTTGAATGGGCCGAAGTAGGCGGAGATTCGGGCACATCCGCTTTTACAACCGGCATTGGTATACTTAAACAACTTCTGCCAGAGTCTCTCCCCGCCTGGCAGCTCTGGCTGCTGCGATGAAACCTACATTCACGCTTGGAATCGAAGAGGAGTATCAGACCGTCGATCCTGAGACTCGGGATCTTCGGTCGCACATTCAAGTCGAGCTCATCGAGAAGGGCAGATTGATCCTGCAGGAACGGGTCAAGACGGAGATGCACCAATCGGTGGTGGAGGTAGGAACGTCGGTTTGCGCCAATATCAAGGAAGCCAGGGAAGAGCTGAAGAATCTGCGGAGGCAGGTGATCCGGCTGTCGCGGGAGAATGGGCTGCGACTGGCTGCAGCGGCCACACATCCGTTTGCTGACTGGCGTGTGCAGGCACTTACGGAGGGCGAGCGCTACAAGAACATTGTGGAGGATATGCAACTGGTGGCCCGGGCCAACCTGATTTTCGGGCTGCACGTGCATGTGGGCATCGAGGATCGCGAGACCCTGATACAGATGATGAATCATGCGCGGTATTTCGTGCCGCATCTGCTGGCGCTGTCGGCGAATTCGCCTTTCTGGCTGGGGATGGATACGGGGCTGAAATCGTATCGCTGCAAGGTGTTCGACAAGTTTCCGCGGACGAATCTGCCGGATTATTTCCCGAGCTGGGGCGAGTACGAGAATTACGTCAAGCTGCTGGTGAAAACGAACTCGATCGATAACGCGAAGAAGATTTGGTGGGACATGCGCCCGCATCCCTTCTTCAACACGCTGGAGTTCCGGGTGTGCGATCTTCCGATGCGGGTGGACGAGACCATTGCTTTGGCGGCGCTGATCCAGGCGACGGTGGCAAAACTGTACAAGCTGCACTCGCAGAACCAGGGATTCCGGCTGTACCGCAGGTCGCTGCTGATGGAGAACAAGTGGCGAGCGGCGCGCTATGGGATCAATGGAAAACTGATCGACTTCGGCAAGTCGATGGAAGTTCCGGAACGCGAACTGATCGAAGAGTACCTGGAATTCGTCGATGACGTGCTGGATGAACTGGATTGCCGGGAAGAAGTGGAGTACATCCACGAAATTATGAAGATGGGCACGGGCGCGGACCGGCAGTTGCAGGTGTACCGCGAAACCGGCGACATGAGGGCCGTGGTGGACTACATCATTGAGGAGACCGGGGTGGGCGTGGACGAGGTGGATAGTTTGCCCACCGCCAAGGCCGTCTGATGAGCTTGATGAAGACTTCAGAACAATCCAAGCGACAACTGAACCAGATGGCTTTTGATCCGCAACTGACGCCGGGGGCGCGGAATGCGGTGCGCGTGTGCCTGCGTGTACAGCCTTCGGAAAGAGTCACCGTCATCACCGATGAAGTGAGCCTGGAGATTGCGGCGGCCCTGGTGCGCGAACTGGAAGACATGGGCTGCCGGTACCAGACGTGGGTGCTGGAGGATGTGGCGACACGTCCGCTGACGGATTTGCCGCTGGCGATCGCGGAGGATCTGTACTCCAGCCAGGTCAGCATTTTTGCGGTGCAGGCACAGACCAACGAATTGAAGTCGCGCATGCAGATGACCGATGTGGTGAATCAGCGAAAGATTCGGCACGCACACATGGTCAACGTCAACAAGCGGATCATGCTGGAAGGCATGCGCGCGGACTTCCTGAAGGTGGACCGGCTAAGCGTGAAGGTACTGGAAAGGGTGCGCCGGGCCAAACAAATCCGGGCGAAGACGCCCGCCGGGACGGACCTGGTGGCGGATCTGAACCCGAATTACCGCTGGGTAAAGACGAGTGGAATCATCAGTACGGAAAAGTGGGGAAATCTGCCGGGTGGTGAAGTGTTCACCACGCCGGGCGAGGTAAACGGAATCTTCGTGATTGACGGCGTGGTGGGCGATTATTTGTGCGCGAAGTTTGGCGATTTGAAGGTGCATCCGCTGACCATCCAGGTGAAGGGGAATCGCGTGATCGAAGCGCACTCGGCGAACCAGGAATTGCAAGCCGATTTCTGGGCTTACACTCATACCGATGAGAACAGCAATCGAGTGGGCGAGTTTGCGATTGGGACGAACATCGAACTGAAGGACGTTATCGGGGAGATCTTGCAGGACGAAAAATACCCGGGCATACACATTGCGTTTGGAAATCCGTATGGGTCGCACACGGGAGCGGAGTGGTATTCGTCGACGCACATCGATGTGGTGGGGCGGAATTTCGATATCTGGGTCGACGGCGAGCAGATCATGCGGCGCGGGCAGTTTCTGATTGAGGCGTAGGAGCGGCTTTTAGAGCTTAGTTTTAGCTCTTGGCGCTTGGCGGCTGCGTGAAAGCTCGCGATTCGTATCAGGGCATCGCTTTAGCGATGCCGAAATGGTTCGGTGATAACCGCCCCTTTAGGGGCTGCCGTAAAGTTTGTACCGGCGAGGACGCCCGTCTCTCCACTGACTTCCATGATTCCCTCTTACCGCCAGGACTTCAACTCGCGATTCACTTCTGAAAAATACGGGCGCTTGCAGCGCGAGATGACTTCGCGGTGCGGGATGGAAGTTCCATTCGCGCTTTGCGAGACGCCTTGCTTCTTCCCGGCGGAACTGGTCGGGCGTATGGCCGAGGACGGCAAAGCGCTGATCCGGCAGTTGGTGGAGAATCCGGAGTATCGGGCGCGCTCGGAGGCGTCAATTCCCGCGAAGTTTCGAGTGCCGAATGAATCGCCGCATCCGATGTTCATCCAGGTGGACTTCGGGCTAGTGCGGGATACGGCGGGTGAGTTACAGCCGAAACTTGTCGAGTTACAGGCCTTCCCTTCCCTTTACGCATATCAGCCGGTGTTGGCGCAGGCTTACATCGATGTGTTCTCGCTCGACCCGAAGCTTTACTACTTCTTGAGTGGGCTGCACTCGGCTGCTTACCAGAAGCTTTTGCAGGACGCGATTGTGGCGGGGCACGATCCGGCGAATGTAGTGTTGATGGAGGTATATCCCGAGGAGCAGAAAACGCGCCCGGATTTTCTGTTGACGGAGAAGCTGCTCGGCATTCGCACGGTGTGCATCACGAAGATTCGCAAACAGGGGCGGCGTCTGTTTTATGAGGAGCGGGGCAAGCAGGTTCCGATTGAACGAATCTATAACCGCACCATCGTGGATGAACTTGCGCGCAAGGGCGTGGCTTTGCCGTTTGACTTTCGCGATGAGCTGGATGTGGAGTGGGCGGGGCATCCAAACTGGTATTTCCGGATAAGCAAGTATTCGATTCCTTACTTAAAGCATCCGTCCGTGCCGCGGACGTGGTTTCTGGATCAACTGACGGAAGTACCGGCGGATCTGGAGAATTTCGTGCTCAAGCCGCTGTATTCGTTTGCCGGGCTGGGGGTGGTGATTGCGCCGTCGCGGCAGGATATTGAAGCGATTCCTGCCACGAAACGCAGCGAATACATCCTGCAGGAGCGATTGAATTTCACGCCGGTGGTGGAGACTCCGCACGGCGCCACCAAGGTCGAACTGCGGATCATGTATGTGTGGCTCGATAAGTTAGTGCCGGTGCTGACGATCGTGCGCATGGGCCGCGGTCTGATGATGGGCGTGGATCAGAACAAAAATATGGCTTGGGTGGGATCGTCGGCGGCGCTGGTTAGCGGTTAGGTCAGGTCGCCCTGCGCTCGGGCGTGGTCGCGTCTTTTCCCGCTTATGAACTATCCCCCGAACTCGGTTGACCCGACCGGGATGACAGCCTACCATTACGCCTTCACGGGCACGAGCCAGCTTTCAGCGCTACCCGTAGAATCAAAGGCAAAGGCGGCGGACAGGAGTGTCCGCCCACACCACTATGGAGATCGTCGGGCAAACGGTGTCCCATTACCGCGTGCTGTCGAAGCTGGGCGGCGGCGGAATGGGAATCGTTTACGAGGCGGAGGACCTCCGCCTGGGCCGGCATGTCGCGCTGAAATTCATCCCCGAGCACCTGGCGCAGAATCAAATCTCTCTGGAGCGGTTTACGCGAGAGGCGCGCGCGGCATCGCAGCTCAACCACCCCAACATCTGCACTATCCACGACATTGAGGACAACGACGGGCACCCGTTTATCGTCATGGAAAAGCTCGAAGGCGAGAGCCTGAAGCAGCGCATCCACGGTCAGCCTCTGGACCTTGACGATCTGCTCGACATCGCGGTGCAGGTGGCGGATGCGCTGGCGGCTTCCCATGCCAGGGGGATCGTGCACCGCGACATCAAACCGGCAAACATTTTTCTGACTCCGAGTGGGCAGGTGAAGATTCTCGACTTTGGGCTGGCGAAGCTGGCCAAGTCCAACTCCAACGACCAGGGCGTGGGTACGACCACGGACACGTCGCTGGAGGAATCGCTGACCCAGGTGGGAGTGATTCCGGGGACGGCGGTCTATATGTCGCCGGAGCAGGCACGATCGGAAGACCTGGACGTGCGCAGCGACATATTTTCGTTTGGCGTGATGCTGTTCGAGATGGCCACCGGCAAGAAGCCGTTCACCGGAACGAACGTGGTGATGACGCTGCATGCGGTGATCAATTCGAAGCCGGCATCGCCGCGGTCGATCAATCCAGCGGTGCCGGCGGAACTCGAAGCCATCATCGGAAAAGCGATGGAGAAGGACCGCAACCTCCGTTACAAGAACGCGGCGGAAATGAAGGCCGACCTCGTGAAGCTGAAGAAAGTAACGGACCCGATGCTGCGGAGCGGGCTTCGTCAGGTGAGTGGACTGCACGTGGCGACGAACACATTCCAGAAGTCGAGTTCGATGCGGACCTGGATCATCGCCGGACTGGCAGCACTGCTGCTGACGGCAATGGCGATGGGGGTATGGTTCGTTAAACGCAGGGTGCCGACAGTGGAGGCGGGAACCCGGACAATCGCGGTGTTGCCCCTGCAGAATGTGAGTAACGATGCGGAAAGCGAGTTCCTGCGCTTTGCGCTGGCGGATGAGATTGCGAATGCGCTGACCTATGCGCATTCGCTGGAAATCCGGCCCTCGGCGTCGACACAGAAATTTGCCAATGCAGAAGCCGACCCGGCAAAAGCCGGGCGCGAGTTGGGAGTAGGTACGGTGGTGGTCGGACACTTTCTGCGCCAGGAAAAGATGGTGATGGCCACGCTTGAAGCAGTGGATGTGAAAAACAATAAGGTGGTCTGGACCGGCACGCTAACCTCGCCGACGGATAACCTGATCGCGCTCCGTAACCAGATGGCGAAAGAAGTGCGGCAGGAACTGATGCCGGCTTTGGGCATCACGCGCGGGGCGGTGGAAACGGCCAGCAGTCCGGCGAATCGCGAAGCGTATGAGGCGTATCTGCGAACGCTGGCCATTCCGCGCGAGGTCAAAGCTAATAAGGATGCGATCGCGATACTGGAAAAGGTGGTGAGCCTTGATCCGAATTACGCGCCGGCGTGGGAGGTGCTGGGACGGCGGTATTACTTCGATGCGATCTACTCGGACGGAGGCGAGGCGGCATATCAGCGTTCGATTGCGGCCCTTTCTCGAGCGCTTTTGCTCGAACCGGGACGGGTCAGCGCCGCGGGACTACTGGCGGCGCAGGAAGCCGAGGCCGGAAACCTCGCGCGGGCTTATGACGACGCATTGGCACTGGTGCAGAAGCGTCCGGATGCAGCGTACGCGCATTTTTCCCTGGCGTATGTACTGCGCTATTTGGGGCGGCTGGATGAGGCGCAGAAAGAGTGCGACAAAACTTTGGCGATCGATACGAATTATAACTGGCGAACGTGCGCACTTGCTTTTGCTGAGGCCGGAAAAGCGGTGCGTGCCATACAGTTTCTTGAACAGGATACGGGCTCGGAATGGTCAAATTCGGTGCGAGTTTCAGTGCTGATGCGGCAGGGGAAGATGCTGGAAGCTCAGCAAGCCGCGCCGCAGATGACGGAAAATCCCATGTGGATGCGAGGACTGGTAGAGGCATGCCTGGCCAAGGCGCCAGCAACGGATATTCACCGGATGGCAGAGCAGGCTGAAAACGAATTATTGGCGAAACAGAATCCCGAAATGAAGTATCACCAGGGCACTTTACTGGCGGCTTGCGGCGAAAAGCAGATTGCATTCGCGTTTCTGCGCCAAGCCGTGGCCGGGAATTATTGCGCGCACCAGGCGTTGCAATCCGATCCTCTGCTGGCGAGCGTGCGCGGCGATGCGGAGTTCCCTCAGATTGTGCAAGCGGCCGCGGATTGCCAGAAGAAGTTCGCCGCGGCTCAGGACTTGGGCAGGTAGGGGCTCGCGGAGTATTTTTGCTCTTTTCTTTGGGGAAGATCCATCAGATGGTCATGTTTGCGATGCGGAAGACGTTCGAGTTCGGTTGGGTGTGCGGCAGGCTTGCGACTGCGATGCTGCTCTTTGCTCTGGCGGCTTCGACCGCGATATCCGCCGCGGCGCAGACGCCCGAAAAGACCGCGGGCGATCACAACGTCGATCGTTATTATGAACCCCTCCCCCAGGAAACGGGTGCAGCGGGGCTGAAGCTGATGCTACGACGCCTGCAGACGACGGCGCGGCTGATGCAGGTGGATGCGCATCCCGATGACGAAGATGGTGGCATGTTGACGTTGGAGGCGCGGGGCAAGGGCGTCTCGACGTTGCTGATGACGCTGAACCGAGGCGAAGGCGGACAAAACAAGCTCGGCAGCAATTTGTTCGATGTGCTCGGCGTGGTGCGGACTCTGGAAGTGTTGGCAGCCGACCGCTATTACGGCGTGGAGCAACGGTTCTCGCGAGTCGCGGATTTCGGATATTCGAAAACTGCAGAAGAAACTTTTCAGAAATGGCAAGGGCATGACATCGCGCTCGCCGACATCGTGCGCGTGGTCCGCACGTTTCGTCCGGATGTGCTGATTGCGCGCTTCTCGGGAACGGAGCGCGACGGGCACGGGCACCACCAGGCGTCGGCGATATTGACGAAAGAGGCGTTTCGTGCGGCGGCCGACCCTAATCGTTTTCCGGAGCAGATCAGAGAAGGATTGCAGCCCTGGCAGCCGAAGAAGCTGTATATCGGAAACGTATGCGGCTTCGGCGCTTCGACCTGCGACCCAGCCAATTACACCGTCAAGCTGAACACCGGCAAGGAAGATCCGGTGCTGGGCGAGTCCTACGTGCAGTTTGCGATCGAGGGATTGCGGCATCAGCAATCGCAAGCGCTGGGTGGCGTCTCGATTCCCAAGGGCGATCGATTTGCCTATTACAAGCTGGTGGATTCGGTCGTTGACTCTCCGAAGGACAGCGACGGCCACGAGCAGGACTTCTTCGATGGCATCGATACCACGCTCCCGGGGCTGGCGTCGAGGCTCGGGAATGAAGAGAAAAAGGTGCCGTGGCTGCGTGAGCAGCTATCTCGGATCCAGCAACGGATTGCCGAAGTTGGGCACAACGCTGATAGCGACCCGGCAGAGAGCGCGATGGCTCTGCTGAGCGGACGAAAGGCAGCGGATGATCTGTTGCAACGCGTTCGACAATCATCGCTGTCGGATGATGCGAAACAGTTGCTTACAAGTGAACTTGAGACGAAGCGCAATCAGTTTCAGCAAGCAGCGAACGTCGCGCTGGGAGTCAAGTTGACGGCAACTTACGACGGCCCACTCGCGTCTTCTCCGGAATCGGCAACGATGGCCGTTCCGGGAGAAAGTATAGCCGTGAAGTCATTGGGCTTTGCCAAGAGCGGGATCGTAGTCTCGGCAAAGTTGATCTTAGACGCTCCGGGTTGCCAACAGAACGCGCAAGGAGCAAAGTCGGCCGACAAACCTTCAGTAGCCGAGTTCGATTTCCGCATGACGCCGTGCGCGAAGGCCGGCTACACACGGCCGTATTGGCATCGACACGATCCAGAGCGCGACGCGCTGAATACGATTGACGAGCCACAGTATCAGACGCTCCCCTTCCCGCCACCGCCGTTTCACGTGCGCATGGAATATCAATATCAAGGGCTCGCCGGATCGATCGAGGTTCCCGTCATGGTGCGGTTCAAACAGTCTGACGGAAGCGAGGGCGAGCATCCGCTGGCGATTGGCCCGGAATTCTCAATTGCGTTGTCACCGTCGAACTCAGTCATTCCCTCAGACAAGCGCGGCAGCACGAGCGTAAAGACCACGGCGCGCGACCAGAGCAGTGGCTCCGAGGCGCAGATTGTTTTGAATGTTCCGAACGGATGGCGCGCAGAGCCGGCGCATGAATCCGTTGAGATTCCCAAAAATGAGTCGAAGGACGCCTCATTCCAGGTCTTCCCTTCCAAGTTAGAGGAAGGCCAAACTCATATTCGAGCGGAGCTCACGAGCGGGGAAAAAGCCTACGGCGAGGGATATACGGTGGTCACGCGTGAAGATCTCGGCACCTTTTATTACTACCAGCCGGCCGTGCAGCGCGTGTCGATCGTGGATGTAAAGGTCCCTACAGACCTCGCAATTGGCTACATCATGGGCGCTGGCGATGACATTCCGACGGTGCTCGAGCAGATCGGGATGGATGTCACGATGATTCCGGCTGACAAGTTGGCAAGCGAGGATCTGAGCAAGTACCAGACGATCGTGCTGGGCATCCGCGCTTATGATACCCAGAAAGGCGTGATTGACAACAACAAGCGGCTGCTCGACTTCGTCGAGAAGGGTGGGCGCTTGGTCGTGCAATACAACACGCTGGGATCGTTTGGGGTGCCGATCGATTTTAATTCGGGCAAATACACGCCGTATCCGGCAACGCTCAGCCGTGCGCGGGTTTCGGTGGAAGAGGCTGCGGTTACGATTCTTGATCCTGGGAACCCGATTTTTCATTCTCCGAACGAAATTACTCAGAAAGACTTTGAGGGATGGGTGCAGGAGCGCGGCCTGTACTTCATGTCGCAATGGGACTCGAACTTTACGCCGCTGCTCGAATCGCATGATCCCGGCGAAGGCGAGCAAAAGGGCGGACTGCTGGTGGCGCACTACGGCAAGGGGACGTATATCTATACGGGATATGCGTTCTTTCGGCAGTTGCCGGCGGGCGTGCCGGGGGCGGTGCGGTTGTTTGTGAATCTGCTGAGTCGCGAGTAGGGGTCGTCGTTCGCTGATCGCTGTTCGCGATTCGCTGTTCGTCGTTCGCTTGATCGTTGGTCGTTGGTCGTTGGGAAAAACTCGCTGCGAACGACGAATAGCGAACGACGAACGACGCAAGTCATCCATGCAAACCACCGACAATTCCGAACATACCGCGTCCCCTGGAACCCCTCTCGTCCGCGGCATTGGCCTCGGCTCGGCGACTGCGCTGAACATGATTGACATGATCGGCGTGGGACCGTTTATTACGATTCCGCTGATCGTAACCGCGATGGGCGGTCCACAGGCGATGCTGGGTTGGGTGCTGGGCGCGCTGCTCGCCGTCTGCGATGGGCTGGTCTGGGCCGAACTGGGCGCGGCCATGCCGGGGTCGGGCGGATCGTATCGGTATTTGAAAGAAATCTATGGGCCGCAGAAGCTGGGACGGCTCATATCTTTTCTCTTTATCTGGCAACTGTCCTTCAGCGCTCCGCTGTCGATTGCATCGGGCGCCATCGGGCTTTCGCAATATGCGGCTTTTTTCTGGCCGGGTTTGGAGCGCGTTTGGTCGACCCGCACCGGCAGCCTCAATCTGCCGCTGATCGGAACTCTACAGTTGACGTGGGTTGCGATGCCGGCCACGCTGGTGGCAATCGGCGTCTGCGCACTCACAGCTTTCCTGCTTTACCGGCGGATCACGGCGATTTCCCGGCTCACCAACCTGCTTTGGCTGGGCGTGATGGGAACGATTGGATGGATCATCGTTGCCGGGCTTACTCATTTCAATGCGCATCGGGCATTCGATTTACCTCCGGGCGCGTTCTCGCTTTCGCGCGGCTTCTTTCACGGACTCGGCGGGGCAATGCTGATCGCCGCCTACGACATCGGTGGATACTACAACGTCTGTTTCCTCGGCGACGAGGTTAAGCAACCGGCGAAAAATATTCCGCGGGCGCTGTTCCTATCCATTCTGGCAGTCGTCTGTCTCTATATCGTGATGAATGTGAGCATTCTCGGCGTCATCCCGTGGCGGGAGATGGCGAACTCGGGCGCGGCGAACAGCAAGCTGTACGTGGTCTCGACGCTGATGGAGAGAGTTTACGGACATGGAGCGGGGTCGGTCATCTCGGTCCTGGTCATGTGGACGGCTTTCGCTTCGGTGTTCTCGCTGACGCTCGGGTATTCGCGCGTGCCGTACGCGGCGGCGCTCGACGGAAATTATTTTCGGGCCTTTGCGCGGGTGCATCCAGTGCACCGGTTTCCCTATGTTTCGCTGCTGGCGCTGGCGGGAGTGGCGGCGCTGTTCTGTTTTCTGCGGCTGGCGGATTTAATTGCGGCGTTGGTGGTGATTCGCATTCTTTTGCAGTATTTGGTGCAGGCGGTAGGCGTGATTGTGCTGCGCATCCGGCAGCCGGAGATGGCGCGTCCGTTTCGCATGTGGCTTTATCCGGTGCCGGCGCTGGTGGCGGCGGGGAGCTTTGTTTTCATTCTGGTTTCGCGCACGGGATTTTTGCGAGAGATCCGGTATGCGGCGGTGATTCTGGTGGTGGGGATTGTGGTTTATTGTGTGCGGGCTTGGCGGCGGCGGGAGTGGCCGTTTGGGGATGGGTCATTGGTTGTTGAGCGGTAGTCTAGCCTGTGCGTTGGGGTACCCCCCCACCGGCTTTGCCCACCCCCCCTGTTCCTATTGGAATCATGGAGTTATATGGAAAATATTCCGGAATAAGGACTTAGGGGGCAGCCGCCAGCTCAGCCGTCAGCTTTCAGCCGTCAGCCATCAGCCGTCAGCCGTCCGTAAAACCTAGCTACCTCCGGCTGGGACTAGGACCTTCAAGACACCAAATGAAAAAGGGTGCGGAAGTGACTCCGCGCCCTTTTCTTACCTATAACTTTATTATATCAATTCCGACCCACCTGACCGCCAACTTTTCCGACTTTATTTTCCTAGCCAATTCATTGACTTACGCGGAGAACCTCAAAACAGGGACTTGACAAGATTGGCCGGAATCGAGGAGCAGGTCTCGAAGCTTTGCTGGTGGGGTCGCCCGGCTAGGCCGACGCCAATGTGATCGACGCGATTGGGTGGTTTTGAGCGTTATCGAGATCTTACGCCAACTAGCCAGCACAATCGTAAATAGATGATTGGTTTGTATCGCCTTGGTGCGACAGGAGCTTTACATTTTAGACGACCACAATCAGGGCGTAGCTGGCAGAACCTTAGCTTTGGCTACGTACAGGCGGTAATCTGAGTAACGGTGGCGCCGCTGAACAGTCTGTGTTTTGAATTCCCATTCGATAACGACCTCTTGCGGCAGCCATAACGACGATCCGGCTTTTGCTATGTTCACTTCACCAAAGCGAATCGTGGTCGTGAACTTTTTCAGCCCTATATCAGGCCTGGGGACCAACAGGTCCTCCCTCATGCGAAGAATTCGGAAGTCTCTGGAATCGATCCACATTACTCCCTGCAGGAAAATGGCGACTTCTTTTCCGGGCAATTGAAAGCGCGCCGGAAATCTGACCGATTCTGGAATCTGAGCAAATCCCAGTACGAACACGTGGTGTTGATCCATCATTTGCTGCCCGAGATAGCGGAATCTAGATTCGGATCTGTTCCCGGGATAGATACGCAGCCATTCAGACGTAAATCCCTGCGAGAGTTGGCCCAATGCGGTCGCAGTTGTTGCGGGACGACCATTTACCATGCGGTACTCTTCAAGTTTTGTGCCACTCTCAGTGTGCTTAGACAGCAGCAGATAATCGAACTTTTCCCGCTGGATCCCGATGTAAGGCTCTATGCTGACGCCCATGCGCGGAGGTTTAGGTACGAGTGTAGTCACCTCTTCGCGAGAAATCACATTCGGTATCCGACTCAGCAAATCAACGCACTTTTCGCCAGCACGGTCAAGAATGTAGGTGAGCGGATCCTGGCTGGTAGCAGGGGCGAGTCCCTTTAGTTCCGGTACATTTGCGCGCAGGTCCGGAAAGGGTTTCTCAAAATATGGTCTAGCCTTCGCCCATGGATTACTTTCAATCTCGCTCGCAGAAGGGTTGGCGGTGGGGGAAGTTTGCTGCGCGCCGGGACTGGCTTTGTTGTCGACTTGCCAAGAGGTGATTGAGCCGACGTCCAGCCTTGTCCATCCACTGACGACCGTCGTCAAAGCCAATACTCGAACGAACGATCGGTACACCATAAATGGTCTCACCTAAACAATCCGATATGTCTATTTTGCCTCAACTGGCTCCGGGGCCCCCCAAAGTGGACATGAAGGCCTGCTTGGAAAAGCTCTGTCGAACCCGTTCCTCGTGCGTGCTCACGTATCTCCTCGATTAGGCAAGATCCCCTCAGTCACACTTTTCGCAATGATAAATGCTTCCCGCAAGATGAGCCTCGGAATCTGAAACGTAACTGTTGAAACCAGGCGATAGCGCTCAAAACCCCCGGCCACGGTCTGTCCAACAATAGCGACCCTATCCGACAGCATGGTGCGCAAGGTCAGGTCTTGGCTCTCGTAGATAAAGATTGAGTCGCAGACAGCGCTGCTGCCGGGCTACTCCACCCCGGTGCGCTCGGCTTGGACCCTTCGGCTCCCCCCTCGGCTTCCCCCACCCCATCGCGCCAAAAGCAGGCGCGCTGGGGGCCCCGGTTCGCTCGGGGCTTCGGCAAAGCAGGGCAGGCTCGCGAAGCCCCGTCCCCACACGGCCTTATTTTTTGGCGGAGGGATGATGCTTGCGCCAGTCGGCTCCATCGCGTCCGCCGTGGAGCGCGATCTGGGTGAGGAGGAGTTCGGCGGTAAGCCGGCGCTTGGTGAGGTGAGCGGCGATTCTCTGCTTCGCTTTTTTCGGCGAAACCTTCGGGTCGAGGAACACCAGCACGGAC
>Ga0074044_10000611_pt1 | contig 34275 bp, 22 predicted proteins | sample BogForMeECP23OM1_FD_94443 | JGI IMG/M metagenome (GOLD analysis project Ga0074044, IMG submission 94443) | Bog forest soil microbial communities from Calvert Island, British Columbia, Canada - Bog Forest MetaG ECP23OM1 | ecosystem: Environmental > Terrestrial > Soil > Wetlands ...
AACATTGCGTCCTCCCGGGCGTCTCCAGGACTGCTCTCGGGTTGCGCCCTATATTTTATGAAACACCCCTGCACCACAAATGTTGCGCGGTGCAGAAAGAGTGGCGCCGGCGGGGATGTTCGGGAAGACGTTACAAAAACAAAAAGAGCGCAGCGGAATTCCGCTGCGCTCCGAAGGAAGTCCAAAGCTAGCGGGGAGGATGATCGTGGTCGTGCTCGTCCCAATCGCGTTCCGTGTGCCATTTCTTAGTGTCTTCATCCCACCAGCGATGGCCGTGTTCCCAACACGATTCCCGCGCTACTTCTAACGCAGTGCGCTGTTCGGCTGCCTGAGGGCTATCCCAGCCGTGTTCCGCAGCGGCTCTGTGCAGATCATGGTCAATCTTAATGATGCGCTTTTGGCAGTCGTCCTCCGCCGCGCGTGACTGCGGCGCACCAAAAAGCAGGAAAGAGCCGGCGAGAGTGGCTCCTACGAGCAGCGTTTTTTTGAACAGCGAAAAATCCATGCAATGTCGCATAAGTGTTTTCCCTCCGATTCCACCCTAACGAACGCTCGGAAGAGCCGCTATCGGGCAGAAACCGTAGAACGGTCTGCGACAATGCTGTAGGCAAGAAACGGGCGGCGGTTTCGGTTAGTAAGCCTGCAAAAAGGGATCAACTTCCATGTGGTATTTTTCGAGGCCGGCACGGATGTGGTCGAAGGCTTCGTCGACACTGTCGGCAAACTGCAACATTTTGTACTCGTCTTCGTTGATGGTGCCCCAGTTCACCATGGCTTTCCAATTCAGCACTTTGTCCCAGTATTTGCGGCCGTAGATGAGGATGATGTTGTGCTTGGCGAGCTTTCCGGTTTGCAGCAGCGTGAGCATTTCCCAAAGCTCATCCATGGTGCCAAAGCCGCCGGGAAAAACGACGAGAGCTTTGGCGATTTGCGCGAACCAGAGTTTGCGCATGAAGAAATAGTGGAAATTGAAGCTAAGCTCCGGGCTGATGTAGGCATTCGCAAATTGCTCGTGGGGCAGCTCGATGGAAAGGCCGATGGACTTGCCTCCGGCTTCGCTGGCGCCGCGATTGGCGGCTTCCATGATGCCGGGACCGCCGCCGGAACAAATGACGAAGCGGCGCGGCTTGGGGCCGAGCGTCATGGACCAAGAAGTAATTCTGTGCGAGAGCTGGCGTGCTTCCTCGTAATAACGGGACATCTCGAGAAGGCTCTTGGCGTGGCGCACTTCGCTTCGGTGCCGAACTTGTGCTGCTGCAGAGAGCTTTCTGACGTTTTCTTTTTTCAGACGCGTGACACGCGCCTGCGCCGTTTCGTGAGATTCGATGCGCGCTGAGCCGAACATAACGATGGTGTCAGCGATTCCCTCTCTCTTGAGCTGCACAAGAGGATGGAGATACTCCGCCAGGATCCGGAGGGGCCGCGCCGGAGTACTTTCCAGAAACCGGTGATCCTCATGGGGCGCTTTTGGAGCGTGCTGGGGCTTGAGCTTGGGCTGACCTGCGGACATGGGCTGTTCTCTCCGAAAGATGCAAACAATCATTGTAGGAATCGCGGAGGCTCGCGGCAACGTCTTCCGCCAAGCGTGCGTCGAATTGAGTACACTGCTGGAACGGGTTGTTTCCGGCGGAGAGACGGAATGAAGCAAACCACAGGTAAATGTACATTGCTGCTCGTTGCTCTCGTTGCCGCGGCCGGTGCGGCGCAGGCGCAGGCTCCTGAAGGACCGATGACGCCCAGGCCCGGCCAACCGATCCAGCAAGCTCCGCTGGACGTGCAGGCCAAGCTGAAGGTTCAAGTAGCGCTGGTGAATATGCCGGTGACGGTACGCAATGCGAAAGGCGACATGGTGCATGACCTGGAGGCCAAGGATTTTCGCATCACCGACAACGGCTTCGAGCAGAGGATTTTGCATTTCGATCTCGGAGGCGATCCTGTTTCTGTGGTCATTTTGATCGAGACAAGTTCGCGCATTGATCCGCTGCTGCCGCAGATGCGCAAGACAGGGATACTTTTTACGCAGACGGTGATGGGGCCGGAAGGCGAGGCCGCCGTGGTGGGGTTCAACGATGCCGTCGACAAGCTGCAGGATTTTACGAGTGACGGCGATGCCATCGAAAATACTGTGGCACATCTGCAAACGGGAACTTCCGGCCTGAGGCTCTACGACGCCATGGCCGTGGGCGTGGACATGCTCAGCGGGCGGATGCCGCAGCCGACGGCGGAGCAGCCGGGACGGAGGCGATTGCTGCTGATTATGTCCGAAACTGTGGATGTGGGGAGCGAGGCGAAGTTCGGCGAGGTGCTGCGAAAGGCGCAGCTCGCGAATGTGACAATTTACAGCGTGGGGCTTTCGACTACGCGGTCGGAATTGAAAGGCAAACCGAGAGACACGCCGGCACCGATAGCGCCGCCGGGTATCATGACACTGCCGCCACCGCCGGGGACGGTGCAGACTCCGGCGGGCCAAGATGTCGCCAACGCCAGTGGGGTCGATTTGCTGGGGCTGGCGATCTGGGCGGTGGAACACGCGGATAACAAGGTGAAGGATCACGCGATGGAGGTAGCTTGCACGGCGACCGGGGGCGCACACCTCTCAACATACAAGGACCGTTCGATTGAAAAGGCGATCGACGAAATCGGGGGCGAGCTGCACTCGCAATACACGATTAGCTATGTGCCGACGGATTCGGACGCCATCGGGTATCACGAAATCAAAGTCGAAGTAGAACGCAAGGATCGCAAGAACTTGAAGGTCCGCGCGCGGCCTGGGTATTACGTGGCGCCGCCCGAGGGCTAGACACCCGCCTGAGCAGTTTCAAACAACTTGCTTCCAGTAGGTGACCTCGCGGGAGGCTAGGAGTGAGTCTTTGCGGGCGTTCCAGCGCAGGAAATGCGGTGTGTTGGTGTGCTTGGAATGCGCTTCGCGGCTTGCCCAAATTTCGTGGAGCAGGAAGGCGCTTGGGCCTTCGGTGGAACGGTGGAGGTTATAGGTCATGCAGCCGTCTTCTTTGCGTGTGGGACCTACCAGTGCGCGCAGTTCGGCCTCCAGGAGCATTTCCTGGCCATCGCGAGGGCGCAGTTGGACGATGAGGGTAACGGCGTCTTTGGGGAGCTTCGTGCTCGCGGCCTTCCGGGATTTGTGGGGACGAGCTGGTCTTTTCTTTGCTTTGCGCTTCGCCATGGTGGGCGGGATTCTACTCCAAGAAGGCCGGAAAAGCCCAATTCACCAGAGCAGTGATTTTTTCGCCAAAGAGCCGCGAGGCGTTAACGGAACGTGCTACTTCTCCGCCAGCTTGCGGCCGGCGTTGAGGCTGTCAAAATTCAAAATCGTATTCAACACGAGCGCATAGGTGCCGCGTGTTTCGCCGCGATACACCGGATTGATGGAGAAGAGCACGACGTGGCCGTTACCGGTGGGGACGTCGACGACGGCGGGATGCTGCGCGATTTCATCGCCGCCTTCGACCAGGCCTGAAATGAGCAGATCCTTGCTATCGGCGTAGCGGAAAATGACGCGCGCACGGTTCGCGGGAGGAATCACGCGGAAGTTGTTGTGCAGTTGCTCGTCGGTGAGAAGAGGATTTTCCCAGATTTCAGATTTTGGCTCTTCGGGAACTTCCGTGCCGGGGCGTCCGACCGTGAAATCCGGATCATCCATTGTGCCGCGGCCAGTGGGGCGGGTGTGCATCTCGCCGCCCAGGCGTCGAAAGCCGCGCGCGCCGGAAATACTGCTGAGCGAAAAAATAGGTCCGTTGTCGCAATAGGCGGAAAGCTTTTCATCATAGCCGTAGGCGATGGGACTTGTGCCGTCAACGAGACGCGTGCCGACGACGGAGCCGACGATCTTCATGCGCTGTGCGTTGCCGACGCTGACGCCATCGGCGAGGCCGATGGACAGGGCGAACCGCGAGGTGTCTGTCGCGGTCAGAAGAACGCCGCCCTTTGCCACGAAATTCTGAAGATTGGCGACGCCTTCCCAGCCGAGGCCGGGGCGCATGTCATCTGTCGAATCGTTTTTGCCGACGAGGTTCGGCGTTTCCGGCGTGTTTTTCCAGGGGAGCGGATTGCCCCAGGCGCTTGGCAGACCGTTGACGATGGCCGTCGGGCTGGAGAAAAAGCCCACCGGCGGAAATAAGATGACGTCGTACTTGGCGTTGAGGTCGCTGGCCTTGGATATGGTTTGTGTGCTGATGTAGTCGTAAGGAATGCCGAGATTGTCGAGTGCAATGCGCCACCAGCCTTCGGCCTGCGTGCTGAGCCAGGTGTGGACAAACGCCACGCGCGCTGCGCGTACGGGGTGCGTCTTGACGCTGGGCATCGCGGAGACAGGCGTCGCCTGCAAGCCCAAGTCGGAGATGGCGTCATTGAGTTGTGCGCGCGTGACGTTGCGTAAGAGGAACGAGCCGCGGGCGAACTTTTTCCCTCCGCTTTCGAACGGCTCTTCCGCGGCTTCCATCGAAGCGTCGTGCAATTTGTAGCGCAGCGTGGCTAGCGTAGGCTCGGCGTTGTTATTGATGGCATAAATCGTGCTTTCGCCGCTTACGCCCGCTGGCGCGCGAATTTCTTTCACACGGTCCATTGGAGCATCGAGTACTTTCGGATCGGTGACGCGCGTCACTTGCACGCCAAACAGCTCGCCAAAGGTCCAGCCAGTGTCGTCATAGGGCGTTTTCTGCGGATCGTCCGGACTCCAGTATTGGTAATCGAGAAGCGCGTCGGCGATTCGCGAATAGGGCTGATCCATGCGGACGATGTAACTGCCCGCGGGGAATTCGCGCGTCGTGGGAGCCGGGGCCGCTTCTTTATCTTTTGCGTCTTTGTCTTTTTTGCCTTTGGCAGACTTTTTTGCTGGAAGGGTTACTGTGAACGCCGCGGTCGCACGCGAAATTTCGACCGCCTGCTTTTGCAAGACGCGTAGCAGCTCCGCTTGCGAACTCGTTCGGGGATCATCAGAGGGCAGGACGTACGCAGCGGGTCCCTCCGCGCCGGGCTTTGTGACGGACCGCTTGGCCTTGAGATAGAAATTTTTCAGAAAGAGCCGTTTGTTCTCGTTGAAATAGTGCAGTGAGGTGAGCAAGCCGGTCTGCTCGTAGTTGTTGTTGTCGCGCTGCGACCATAGCGCCTTGGGCAGCGGGGGATTTTGCCGGTACCAGGTGCGGGCGTACTCTTCCTGATCAAGCGTGCGCTCCAGCGTGTCCGCGCCGCCGTTGCCGAAGGTTTCGTAGAGACGGCTGATGCCGTTGTGCATCGCGGCGATAAACATCAGATAGCCTGGCGACCACGTGTCAAAGACCCCGTGCGTGAAGACGCCAGGCATGCCGAACTTGGTCATGTCCGAAACGTTGCGCCAGCCGATCATTTCCCACTCGTCGGTGAGAATCGGATCGACCCAGGCGTTGAAGGGGCCATCGCCGGCGGTGTTGTCGTAAAGATAGGGCACGGATTCGTGCAGGTCGTGCAGCACTTGCGCTTTCCACCCGACATACGTGTTGAGAACGTTTTCCGTGAGCTTGAGCGTCACGCCCATGGCGTCGCGGTTGTTGTCGTGCGCCACGTACTTGCCCCAGTAAATCAGCGGCGGATAAAAATCTTTCGGGTGCGAGAGGTGCCAGCGATAGATGTCCACCATGCGGTCGCGGCCGTCGACCTCGACGACGGGAGTAATGAGCGTGATCATGCCGTCGCGGATTTCACGGATGTAGGGGCTTTCGTCGACGGCGAGGCGGTAGGCCAGCTCCATCAGCGCTGTGGGCGCTCCAGTTTCGGGCGAATGAATTGTTCCGGTGATGTAGTAAACGGGTACCGCTTGCGCGACGATGCGGTCGGCTTCCGCGTCATCGAGTTTTATGGTGCGAGGATCCGCCAGCTTCGCCAGTTGCGCGCGATTTTCTTCAAGATTTTTCAGGTTCTCCGGCGAGGAAACCGCCACGGCGATCATTTCCCGGCCTTCTTCCGTCTTGCCGATGGAGAAGACTTTCACGCGCGGACTCGCCTTTTCGAGCAGGCGCATGTATTTGTACACGTCTTCCGCATAAGGAAGGATTCCCGGCGCGCCGGCCACGTCGCCGAGGACGGCCTCGGGGGTTGGAACCGTTTTCGAAGCGGGGAGATAGTCGACGAGCGGCGAGGTGAAAAACGGCTGCGTGGTGTACTTATGGATTTTCGCCGTGTACGCGTCATCCACGGGCTGCTTAGAATCCCGAGCCGGCGCGGTTTCGCCGTCGGCAAGCGCCGCGGACCCGGCAAGGGAAAGAAGTAGTAGCAGGACGAGACTCCGAAGTATGTTCATGCGCGCTTCTTCGTAGCGAATCATTTGGTTCCCCCGAATAGCCGAAGTGGAAGGCGGATTGTAGCGCAGGCGCTACTGGACGGCGACAAATGTTATGCACACCGGCGAAGGCACCTCGATCGTCTGGCCCGTCGGCGTCAGACTGCCGGTTGCGGGATCGATGTGGAAGACGACGATGTTGTTCGACTCCTGATTCTCGGCGAGCAAGTACGCGCCCGTGGGATCGATTGCGAAATGACGCGGCGTTTTGCCGCCGGTCAAGACCTGGCCAAGAGATTTCAGCGTTCCCTTCTTTTCGTCGATGGCGAAAATCGCGATGCTGTCGTGACCGCGGTTCGATGTGTAAAGAAATTTGCCGGAGGGGTGAACGGCAATCTCGGCGGCTTCCTTCGGGCCGGAATAGTCTTTCGGCAGCGCGGATATGGTTTGCAGGGAGGCAAGAGCGCCGGTCTTGGGCTGATAGGAGAACACCGTCACCGACGACTCCATTTCGCTCAGGACGTAGGCAAACTTGCCGTTGGGATGAAACGCTAGATGGCGCGGGCCGGCGCCGGCTTTCACCTTCGCGAAACCCGAAAGCATCGGCGTGAAAATTCCTTTGCTGGAGTCAAATCCGTAGACGATCACTTGATCGAGGCCCAAATCGACGGCCAGCGCAAAGCGATTGTCTGGTGACACGCCAATCCAATGGGCGTGCGGGCCTTCCTGGCGCTCCTTGTTCGGGCCGGAACCGGAATGTTGGACGAAACCGCTGGTGGTGCCGAGACTGCCGTCATCATGGACGGGAAACGACGCGATGCTGCCACTGTCGTAATTCGCGACCAGTACAAACGCCCCATCCTTATCGAGCGAAACGTAGCAAGGACCCGCGCCCCGCGTAGGAACCTGATTCAGAAACTTGAGTGCGCCAGTTTTCGCATCGATAGCAAAGGCGCTCACCGCGCCGCTGGTTCCCCCATTGAAATTGCCAATCTCATTCACGGCGTAGAGATATTTACCGTTGGGGTGCACGGCCAAAAAGGAGGGATCGGTTGTCTCTGCCGCAATGCCGATGGATGTGAGCTGGCCCTTCTCTGGATCGAACCGATACGCGTAAATCCCCTTGCTGTTCGTTTTTGACGTGTATGTGCCGACGTAGGCGATGTATTTGCCGTTCGCGCCGGGTTTTTCTGGCGATTGCGCCCGAGAACGCAAAAGCAATGGCGCCGAAAAAAGCAGCACGAATGCAAACAATCTTCGCGTAATTTTCATAAGGGAAAGGATTCTAACACTAACTATTGGAGTTGTAGTGGCGCAGCATTCCTTCGCTCGCGCTCAGGATAAAGCTGAGCCCTTACAGAGGATGAGGCTCGGTTACTTCTTTTCTTCTTCCTGCTCTTCCTGCAGGACCGCAGCCGCGGCGACGGAATCGTCTTGTTCAAGCCGCAACAAGCGAACGCCCTGAGTGGAGCGCCCCGCCTCGCGAATTTCGTTCGCGTGCACGCGAATCACTTTTCCGTCGTGCGTGATGATCATGACGTCGGACTCCTCCGTCACCTGCAGCGTAGCCACGACGGAGCCGTTGCGGTCCGTGGTCTTCATGTTCACGACGCCTTTGCCGCCGCGCGACGTGATACGGTACTCCGCCAGCGGTGTGCGCTTGCCAAAGCCCTTTTCCGCAACCGTGAGCATCAGCGTTACCAGCGAGTCCTTAATCTGCTCGTTTTCGAGCTCTTCGAGATTCTGCGTGGTGACCTTGTGCTCCTTGGCGATGATCTCGAAATCCGGCTGGACCGCGTCCATGCTGACGACGTAATCGTCTTTGTCGAGGTCCATGCCGTTCACGCCGCCTGCGTTGCGCCCCATCGGGCGAACTTCCGTCTCCCGGAAGAGAATGGCTTGGCCTTCATGGCTGGCCAAGAAGATCATCTGCTTGCCGTCGGTAAGCTTCGCCCCGATAAGCTCATCTTTGCCATCAAGATTGATGGCGATGATTCCCGTGGAGCGCGGATTTGAGAATTCCGTCAGCGTCGATTTCTTCACCGTTCCGCTCTTCGTGGCCATGAAAACGAAGCGGCCCTCTTCTTCGAGGTTGTGAGCGGCGACGAGAGCCGTTAGTTTTTCGTCTTCTTGGAATTTCACCAGGCTGGAAATCGCCTTGCCACGCGTTGCGGCGGCAGCTTCCGGCAACTCGTATACCTTAAGCCAGTAAACCCGCCCCTTCGATGTGAAGAGCAAAATGTAACTGTGAGCCGAGGCGATGAACATATGCTCGACGAAGTCTTCTTCCTTCGTGCGAGCGCCGATGCGGCCCTTGCCGCCGCGCGACTGATGACGGTAGGTGTCCGCCGCCGTGCGTTTGATGTAGCCCGCGTGGCTAACGGTGATCAACATCTCCGTGTCGGCAATGAGGTCTTCCAGCTTGATTTCGTCGACCTTATCCACGATCAGCGTGCGCCGGTCGTCGCCGTAAGCCTTCTGGACTTCGCGCAACTCCCCGGTGATGACTTGCTTCAGTTTTTTCTCACTGGAGAGAATTTCCTTCAGCTCGGCGATCTGCTCGCGGATGGATTTCAATTCCTTCAGGATTTCGTCGACCGAGAGCTGTGTGAGGCGATGGAGTTGCAGCTCAAGAATGGCGTCGACTTGAACCGGAGTCAGGCCCTCGGAGACGGAGCGCGTGATTTCGCCTTCCAGGGCGGCGACTCGGTATTTCCGGCCGTCGAGCTTGACGCCTTCGAGTTTCCTGGATTTCCCGTTTTCGGTGATCGTGACGTCTTGCTCGGAAAAATAGTTGAGCAAGTTCTGCTTGGCCTCGGCACGGCTCGAGGAACCACGGATGATCCGGATGACGGCATCCAAATGATCGAGAGCAACCTGGTAACCGACGAGGATGTGCTCGCGCTCTTCAGCCTTGCGCAGTTCGTAGCGCGTGCGGCGCAGCACGACGTCGCGGCGGTGCTCGAGAAACAGCTTGATCAGAGGAATCAGCCCCAGCTCGCGCGGCTGGCCACCTACGATCGCGAGCAGGATCATGCCGAAAGACTCCTGCATCTGCGTGTGCTTGAAAAGATTGTTAAGGATGAGTTGCGATTCTTCACCGCGCTTGATTTCGATTACGATGCGCATGCCTTCGCGGGAAGATTCGTCGCGGACGTCCGCGATGCCTTCGATCTTTTTGGTCTGCACCAGTTCGGCAATGCGTTCAATCAGCTTGGACTTGTTGACCTGGTACGGAATTTCAGTGACCACGATGTTTTCGCGGTCTTTGCCGACTTCTTCGATGGCGGCTTTCGCGCGCATCATGAAGCTGCCGCGGCCCGTCTTGTATGCGGCTTCGATGCCCTCGCGGCCGGCGATGTACGCGCCGGTCGGAAAATCCGGGCCGGGCACGATCCTCATGATTTCTTTCAGCGGCGTGTCTGGTTTGTCGAGCAGAATCACCGCGGCTTCCACGATCTCGCGCAAATTGTGCGGCGGAATGTTCGTGGCCATGCCTACGGCGATGCCGCTGGCGCCATTCACCAGCAAATTCGGAATGCGCGACGGCAGCACGAATGGCTCTTCGCGTGTTTGGTCAAAATTGGGAACGAAATCAACGGTTTCTTTTTCGAGGTCGGCGAGAATATCTTCGCTGATCTTCGCCAGACGCGCTTCCGTGTACCGCATGGCCGCCGGAGGATCGCCATCGACGGAGCCGAAATTTCCCTGTCCATCGATCAGCGGGTAACGCATGTTGAAGTCTTGCGCGAGGCGGACGAGCGCGGGATAGATGACGGCTTCACCGTGCGGATGGTAGTTGCCGGAAGTGTCGCCGCAGATCTTCGCGCATTTGCGGTAGCCGCGGTTGGAGGCAAGGCCGAGGTCGTTCATGGCCACGAGAATGCGCCGCTGCACGGGCTTGAGGCCGTCGCGCACGTCGGGCAGCGCGCGCGCGATGATTACGCTCATCGCGTAGTCGAGATAAGACTTCTTCATCTCGGCTTCGATATCGACCGGGAGCAGTATCGACTTGTTTGTCTCGTCCGCCATTTCCCCTCGCTGTGGCTCAGTTTCTACGCTGTAGGGGCACGATATATCGTGCCCTACGAGCAATCTCTATCGTTTCCCCGCGTACTCCAGTGCGTAAGCCTTCACTGTGTCGAAGGCGTCCGCTGCGTTCGTAAAACGCCGGGGACTAAAGTGCTCTTCCGCTTGCTTCAAAAAGCTGTCGCGCTCGAGATCACTCGCAAATTCGATCGCTACGCCTCGCTCGCTGTCCGGCGCATGCGTCGGCGTCGCGCGAAATTCGCTGACGCTCAATCCGCGCAGCCCGGGCAAAGTCGTCCAACCCAACTGCCACATCATGTCGCGGACTTCTCTTTCGGCCGCAATAGATAGAAGGCTCCGACGCCAATAGCCAGCACGATCAGGACGCCGATCAGCTCGACGGTGAGAACCCGATGCCAAACTTCCGCAACGGAAACATCACCCAGGCCAAAAGCCTCTCGCCACGTCCGGAATTCATTCACCAGCCGCGGCAAGCGAAATCCGGCGGTGCATACCGCCGCCAACAGCAAACCCCAACGGATAGCGTTTCGAATCGAGCCGGCACCCGCATTGGACTCCGCCGCCACCGATCAAATATCCAGGTTCACGACTTCGAGCGCGTTGTCCTCGATAAACTTGCGACGCGCCTCGACGTTTTCGCCCATCAGCGTGGAGAATATATCTTCGGCCGCGACGGCGTCTTCCAGTTTTACCTGGAGCAGAGTCCTCGTGTCCGCGTTCATGGTGGTGTCCCACAACTGCTCGGCGTTCATTTCACCCAAGCCTTTGAATCGCGTGATCGTAAAGTCTTTTTTTGCGTCTTCCACGACGTAACTGAGCACGTCGTGGACGTTTTCTTTGCTCACTTTGTCGCCGTTGCGCGCCACCGTGAACGGCGGCTTGTTGTACTCCTCAATCTGCTTGGCCAGTCCGCGCAGTCGCTTGTAATCCGCGGTTGAAGCCAGCGCCCAGTTCACTTTTTGGTTGTGCGGCGGGCCAAACTGGATTTCGTAAAGGCTGTGCTCTTCATCGAATGCTACTTTGCCTTCGAGCTTGAGTTTGGCTTTTTCGACTTCCTTCAAAAGCTTTTCGAGGGCTTTTTTATCCTCGAAATCCATCTTCTTCTCGAGGCCGCTCTCCGCAAGCAATTCCACCAGGCCGTGCTCCCGCAAACGCCGGCCAAGTTTTGCCGCTGCAGCTTCGTACTCCTGCACATTAAGCAGAAACTTCGTCAGGCCCCCGCCCTCGAGAGATACGCCTTCTTTTGCCTTCACGACGTGATCTTCCGTTGCGCGCTTCATGAGCTCATGCGCGAATTCACGCTCATCGCGGATATATTTTTCCGTTTTGCCGCGCTTCACGCGGTAAAGAGGCGGTTGCGCGATGTAAATGTGTCCGCGATCGATCAACTCCTTCATGTGGCGGAAGAAAAACGTCAATAGCAGCGTGCGGATGTGCGAACCGTCGACGTCCGCATCGGTCATGAGAATCACTTTGTGATAGCGCAGCTTGCCTGCGTCGAAGTCATCCTTGCCGATGCCCGTGCCGAGCGCCGTGATGATGGCGCGAATTTCTTCATGCCCGAGCATTTTGTCGTAACGCGCTTTCTCGACGTTGAGAATTTTTCCCTTGAGCGGCAGGATCGCCTGGAATTTGCGGTCGCGGCCCATTTTCGCCGAGCCTCCTGCGGATTCGCCCTCGACGACGAACAACTCACAGCGCGAAGGATCGCGTTCCTGGCAGTCCGCGAGTTTGCCTGGCAGTCCGCTTGAATCCATCGCGGATTTGCGGCGCGTCAGTTCGCGTGCCTTGCGAGCAGCCTCGCGGGCGCGGGCGGCGTCGATGCACTTGGAAATGATGCGGCGAGCCACTGTCGAATGCTTGTCGAACCATTCGCCGAGCTTTTCGTTGACCAGTTGCTCGACGTCGCCTTTGATATCGCTATTCAGCTTGCCCTTGGTCTGCCCTTCAAATTGCGGCTGCGGCAGACGCACGGACACGACCGCGACGAGGCCTTCGCGAACGTCGTCGCCCGTGATGGTCACTTCATCCTTTTGTTCTTTCAGCATGCCTGCGGACGAGGCGAAATTGTTGATCGTGCGCGTCAGCGCGGAACGAAAACCGGAAAGATGGGTGCCGCCATCCACGGTATTGATTGTGTTTGCGAATGCGAAAACGTTTTCGCCGTAGGTGTCGTTATATTGCAGGGCAATCTCGATTTCGACGGTGCCACGCTTGCCTTCGATGTAGATCGGCGAATCGTGGAGTGTGGTTTTGCCGCGGTTTAGGTGCTTGACGAACTCGCCGATGCCGCCAGTAAAGCGAAATTCCGAAGTTTTCTCCGTGCGCTCATCGGTGAGCGTAATTTTCAGCCCTTTGTTGAGGAAGGCGAGCTCGCGCAAGCGTTGCGAAAGTGTGTCAAAGCTGAACACAGTCTTATCGAAAATTGTCGCATCGGGATGGAAGGTTACACTCGTGCCAGTCTTTCGCGTTTTGCCAGTCTGTTTTAGCTTGGTGGTCGGCTTGCCTTTTTCGTAGGACTGTTCCCACACCGCGCCATCACGCGAGATTTCCAGCTCGAGGCGGTCGGAGAGCGCATTGACGACGGAAACGCCGACGCCGTGCAAACCGCCGGAAACCTTGTAGGTGTCGCTGTCGAATTTTCCGCCAGCGTGCAGCACGGTAAGTACGACTTCTGCCGCGGGACGCTTTTCGGTGGCGTGCATGTCAACGGGGATGCCGCGGCCATTATCCACCACGGTGACCGAATCATCCGCGTGCACGGTGACGTTGATCTCGTCCGCGTACCCGGCCATGGCTTCGTCGACGGAATTGTCAACGACTTCCCACACCAGATGATGCAGGCCCATGTCTCCTGTCGAACCGATGTACATCGCGGGACGCAGGCGCACGGCTTCGAGACCACCGAGTACTTTGATCGACTTCGCGTCGTACTGATGACCCGGACCTTTTCCGGCCACCGCCTCTTTGTCGCCCATGTACGCTCCTGACAAAACTCTTACCGCGCGAGACGGACCCCGAGCTATGCGGTGAGCCTCAGCGCTCAAAAACTTTGATCAATTTCTAGTGAAGCGAGGAAAGGCGTGCTCGCGGACTGCTCCGTACGTCGCCTTACCCTTTGATTCCGACCGCATGCGATCGGAACTCGTAGGGTTCCTGCTCCATCCCATCTCGCGCAGCGAGACGTGGCGAAGACTTCTTAACTCCAAGCTTCCGGCTCGATAGCTCCTGGCGCGAAGCTAAAATACAAAGCCGAATTTACTTGGCCGACGTGCCGATTGGGAGGAAACAAACAACGAATCGACAACGCTGAGAGTATAACTGAATGGGGCAGCATTCTCAAGGCTAGAAGAGGCCGCGAACGCTATATAAAGTATCTATTTTCTGCTACTTAGACTTGCCTTCGGGGGACTGGCCGATTTTGTGGAGAACTCCAGTCTAGCGTGAAATCCGATCGGTTTCTTTGCTGGAATTGGTGTTTCCAGCATCTGACGAATGGTGTCAAAAACGGCTTGAAATCTCGCATCGTACCTTTTTTCCATCGCGTCTATTTTGCGCCGCAACTCTTCATGTGTTGCGAGCATTTCGCGAAGCCGAACGAAAGTTCGCATGATCGCGACGTTTACCTGCACAGCGCGCGAACTGCGAAGCACACTGGAAAGCATGGCAACGCCTTGCTCCGTGAAAACATAGGGAGCATAGCGACGGCCGCCTCGGCCCGTTTTTGAGGTTCCAGTCTGGAACCTCAAACTGTTCAATTCCGTGGGCGAAAGTTGAAACATGAAATCCGCAGGAAACCGGCTTGCGTTTCGCTTGACGGCCTTGTTTAGGTTTTTTGTCGCAACACCATACAGCCGGGCGAGATCGGCATCCAGCATTACCCGAGTGCCGCGAACAAAAAAGATTTTCTGGCTAATCAGGGCGGTTGGAACAATGGCGTTCTGCGAAGGCATTTGCGTCGAAGCACAATTTTGAGGTTCCAAACTGGAACCTCAAAAACGGCACGCCGGAGCATATATGTTTATGTGAGTTAAATCAAGATATAGATAATTTATTGGTAAAAGATTCGCCCGAGATTCGCATCACTCGCACTATCGGTCACACCGATTCAAATGCGCATGGGCATGATGATGTAGCGGTAGCGGTAGGATTCGTCGGCGAGCGGGCGCATCTGGCCGGCGGACTGCTCGTCCTTCAGTTCGATGCTGATGGGCCCATCGGCGGCCGCGGCAAGAAAATCGAGCATGTACGTGGAATTGAAACCGATGCTGATCGCGTCGCCTTTGTACTCCTTCTCGATATTTTCCTTGGCTTCGCCGTATTCCGGACTCGACGCGGAAATCTCCACCCCTTCTTTCGAAACAGCCAATTTTACGGCGTGTGAACGCTGGTCGGCGAGTTGCGACACGCGGCGGACCGCATCGCTGAGTTCCGCGCGCTCCAGCACGACGGTTTTGCTATTGTCACGCGGCAAGACAGCCTCGTAATTGGGAAATTGGCCGGTCAGAATCCGCGAAATCAATAGCCTGTGCCCGACCTGGAAAAACAAATGGCTTTCGTCCTTGGCGAACTCGATGGACGCATCGGAGCCAGCTGCGCTCGCCAGCTTTTCCACCTCGTCCATTGCCTTTTTGGGGATGAGCACTTTTACTTCGCCATTCAAGCCCGCGAGTTTCTGGTCCGTCTCCGCAAGCGCGAGGCGGTGGCCGTCGGTGGCCACCATGGCCAACGTATCCGGTTTCAAAATCAGCAAACCGCCGTTCAATGTGTAGCGTGACTCTTCCATGGAAATAGCAAACTTCGTCTTCGCAATGAGGCTCTCCAAGACCGGGGCAGAGATTTTCACGAGCGTGTGCGGCATTGCAGGCAGCGCCGGGAAATTCTCCTTCGCCATCCCAACGAGCTTGTACTTCTTTCTGTCGCTGACGATTTCCACCCAATGATTTTCGAGCAGTTTGATTTTGATCTCGCCCTCGGGCAGCAAGCGCACAAGCTCGAGCAGTTTTTTCGCTGGGATAGTCCCTGCGCCCTCTTTTTTGATCTTTGCTTCGCATGACGTGCGGACACTTAGCTCCAGGTCCGTCGCGGTGATCGTCAAGTGGCTGCCCTTGGCTTCGACCAATAAATTCGAGAGAATCGGAATCGTCGTCTTGCGCTCAACGACACCTTGCGTGGTGCTGAGTTCATTCAACAGAGCCGATTTTGTAACGCTGAATTCCATCGATTGATGTTCCTCGCGTGCGGTTCCTGGTGCGCTCATTCGGGTTCCTCGGCAGTCTTGTACCGCTGTCGTACTGTACTCGCTTTTGAGCAAAGTATAAAGCCCACAAGACCGGTAAAACCTGTGGAAATACGTGGGAATCAGAACTCTCTTACTTAGTGCTGGTAAAGAATGGCGCATGCAATTTATCCACAACCTGGAAGCACCATCACAACCACAAGGGCACTTATTGATTTCTAAAAACTATAAAGCTTGTTGTTGTGATGAGTGCGGTGAAATTGTGGAAAGCCTAGTAACAACTTCTGTTCCAGTAGCGTAGCGTTAAGTGTTCAAGGTGGCCAACTGTGGGAATCGGTGAAATCGCAACGTTTGCTTCGTACCCAACACAGTAAATCAAAATATCTTCCACCACACTCAACAGATTATCCCCATCTTCTCCAACATCTATTCACAGAGCTTCACCCTTGAATCATTACGAATAAACGCGGCAGATGAGCCATGTAGGCAAAAATGAAAATTTTTGCAAGGAACAATGAGCCGGATGCGTCGAGGATAGTGAAGTGTGTAAAGGTCAACAGTGCTGAGGGTACGAGCAGGTGCTATTGCAGCGTATCCATCAGCCGCGTAATCGTCCGGTTCAAATCTTTGTCAGATCGGCGCATTTCCTCGATTTTGTTGATCGAGTGGAGAACGGTAGTGTGATGCTTGCCGCCAAATTGCCGGCCAATCTCGGGCAAAGACGCTGTTGTGAGCTGCTTCACGATATACATCGCCACCTGGCGCGGAAATGCAATGGCGCGCGTGTTGCTGCGAACCTTCAGATCCTGCTCGCGCATATTAAAATGCTCGCTCACGCGCTTCTGAATCAGATCGATAGTGACGCGCTTTTCCTGCGACGCGATGATGTTTCGCAACACCTGTTGTGCCGTCGCCAGGGAAATCGTCGCGCCTGTTAAGGACGCATACGCCATTAACCGCGTCAGCGCGCCTTCCAATTCACGCACGTTGGACTTGATGGCTCGCGCGATGTACTCCGCCACTTCGTCCGGCAAACTGAAGCGGTCGTTCTCCGCTTTCTTCTGCAAAATCGCAATCTTGGTTTCCAGATCAGGCGGCTGGATGTCCGCGATCAAGCCCCATTCGAATCGCGAGCGCAGCCGCTCTTCGATCGAATTGATTTCTTTCGGCAGGCAGTCTGAGGAAATCACAATCTGCTTTTGCTGTTCGTACAGCGCATTGAACGTGTGAAAAAACTCTTCCTGCGTCCGCTCTTTTCCTGCGATGAACTGGATATCGTCCACCAGCAAAACGTCCACGGTATGGAAGCGGTCGCGGAAACTGGTCATACGATCGAAGCGCAACGAATTGATGACTTCGATCGTGAATTTTTCCGCGCTCACGTAACTCAACCGCATCGCAGGGTTGCGCTTTTTGATGGTGTGCCCGATAGCATGCATCAAATGCGTCTTGCCCATCCCCACTCCGCCATAAAGAAACAGCGGGTTGTAGGCTTTCGAAGGCTGCTCAGCCACCGCGCGTGCCGCGGCATGCGCAAACTCATTCGATTTGCCGACCACAAACGAATCGAAGCTGTACCGCAAATTCAATTGATGATCGCTGCTTTCAAAATCGAGTTTCGCTTGCTTCACGCCGGATGCTGTGGGAGCGGCTGGCACGGGCTCTTCCTCCGTACAGACGTATTGCACTTTCACGTTAGGAGTCCCAAGTTCGTGGAATACAGCTTTGACGATCTCGCCGTAGGTCCGCGTCAGAACCTGCCGGAAGACCGTGCTGGGGATCTGCACAAACAGGTTTTCACCCTCGGCGCGGTTCAGCCGCGTGGGTTGAAACCAAGTAGTGTACGTGTTGATGCTGACCCGGGACTTCACGCGCTCCAAAAACCGCTCCCAGGCATTCGTCGCAGTAGTCATCGCAAGAGAAAAGCTCACCCCGTTATTTCCACAGATGTGAATAAGCTGTGGAAAGCAGGTCCCTTCATTATCTTTTTCAGGCTTCGGGAATCATGCCCGTACTGGAGCGTCTTGCTTTCCCCTGGCGCCCCGTGCGCGGCCCTTCTAGATTTGCCGGCCCCTCGAACTGCCGCTATCAGACAGCGCGGGATTGTCGCCGATTGGACGGAATGGGGCAAGCGAAAAGTGTGCGAAGGGATTCACCAGGGTGCACACGCCATGCACAGCTTTTCCACAAGCACAATTATTGTGCAACTCCGCCTGCCAGAGCGCGTTTGCAAGGAAATTTCCACAAAATTTTCGAGCGCTCCCACACCTTTGCACAGGCTTGCTCTAAATTGCCCTGAGGATAATTCGCTTATTGTTGAAATTTTTTATCGGGCCGCTCGAATTCGTAGATGCCCAGCGGGTCGCTTCCGATAATCAGGCGGTCTTGTTCGATGAGAATCGTGTTGGCATCCAGCCGCGCTCTCTCGGGTGTATAGATCAGGTAGGTCGCGCGCCGGTTTCCTTCTTTGTCGAAGTGCAACAATTTATCGCCCAGCGCCATCCACACTTCTCCGCTCGTTCGTTCCACGCCAACCGCAGTGAGGATGCGCTTGAACATGGGAGCGTCCCCTCGCTTTTCCTGCCGCTCAATCTCTTTGCGGGTTGCCTGCGCCGCAGGCCATGCGTCCACTCCCGTGTACTGAATATCTTGCCCCGCGTAACCATACCGGTCGTATTGCCGCACGGTCGCTTCCGGCAGGTAAGGAAATGCGAAATACAGATGGCTTGCGCCGTCCGTCACGAGCATGCCGATGTTTAGAAAGCGGTTCACTTCCGGCCGGTCGGAGATCGTCTCCGGATCGCCAAACTCGCGCACGTCGCGCCCGTTCTTGTCGAACACCATCACCAAATGCTGTTCGTGCACAGTTGCCACGGCAACTTCCCCATCCGGAAGCGCCGCCACCGCCACCGGGCCGTTGACCTTCACCACGCGCTCATTTCCCTTGGTGTCCCAGATCTTGATCGCGTTTGCGCCGCGGTCCGCCACGTACACGGTTCCCTGAGCGTCTACGTCCAGGTCTTCGCCAAAGGCAATCGTTGCCAGTTGGGATACCTGCGGGTTGGGACTTTTGCTCTCTTCGAAGGCTGGAACTCTCCTAAGCAGTTTCCCTACTGGGTCGAAGACCGACGCCGACGAGCCCGGCGCGCTCAACACATAATAATTTCCGTCTGTCCCGCGCTTCAGCGCCCGCAGCCCTGGCCCAACTCCTGGGAAAAGGCGCTTTTTGGCCGTAAGCTCCCCTTCGTCCTGGCCAAGCGCGCACCCTGCAAAACACGCCAGAAGACACAACCCCGCAAGAATTTTCACGTTGAGCACTACCCCTTTGCCCCGCCCCCATTTGTTATGAGTCTTCAGAGTATGACGGATGGATACAGGTTGCCCGTTTCAGAAGCTTTGGTGTGCCCACCAGTCAATCCTGGGTCTAAACCGCTCAGTCGCCTGCGCCGCCAGATGTACGTCCGATCAGCGGAACCACTCGGAGACGCTCCCTCCGACTGGGATTCGAATTCTCACGTGCTCACGGATTAGACCTTTCTTCCGGGAAATTCAATGTTAGCGTCGTGTTCATTTTCGGAAACGCCCTTTGAAGGGAATGATAAAACTGGTCCCAATCTGCTGACGCTCTCATAAACCCCATTATTGCGTACAGGTGCTGACCTAGAGCGGGATGGCCAATGTCTTCAGTCAGCCACTGATGGTGCTTCGATTTTCGATTACCGCGTTGATCTTTCGGGTTCTTAACTTCTAGTTCCTGCAAAATTCCCGGTGCTAGACGCTGGTAAACCAGATCGTTGGTGTATTTACCCACAACGCTCGGACGATTAACTCTCATTCCTTTCCATGTCCAGTCCTTGAGGCGAAACATTTCTCTGTAAAATTCATCCGGAAAGCGCTTCGCCCAAGCAGCAAACTCTTTTCTTAGAAACTTATCCAGAATCGCCTGCAATGCCAAGCGATCACGCACTTCCTGATATCCAGTGGCCTCATCGACGAGAGCAATGATTCCGATATGTGCCAATCCGCGCATCAATATCTCAGCTTTGAGTGCCTTATCGAGTTGCTGCTTCTGGAGCTTTCCTGCGTCGCGCGCCTTAAGCCAGATATCGCAAACTATCGGCAACACGCTCGCATCAAAGCCAGTCACTTCACGCTGTCCGCTGAGATAGACGATGGGCTTGAGGGGCCCGTCCATTAAATCTTCTGGGATATAGGGCTTAAGGTTTTCAGGTGCCAGAAACAGCGGTACGAGGGCCCCTTGCTCACGTTTAGCACGCTTAATTCTCTTTGATGCTCCACTCCTGGAGCCAAGCAACGCGTTGGTGAGGCCGTTCTCACTAATCACTCGCGTGCCACCCTCCAAGACGGCGCACGGGATGATCGTATTTCCAATCGTGAGTTCTCCAATGTGAGTCGCATTAGGGGGATTGGGCGGGCGTCCGCCAGCTCGTACTTTCCTCATGGCCTGAATTTCTGCGTAGTATTCAGGGCCGCGCTCGGCGGTTTTCTCTCCACCTAGTCGCCCCAATTCGGCAGCTGCGTTGTTTTTTGTTTCGTCGCTCATGAATCTACACTACAAGAGCCGCTTGCAGTTTGTCAAGTTAGATAAAATAGTTCTTAACAAACAGCAAGCAACTTCCTTAGGCTGTCCTTGTAAACAAAAAGCCCCGTTCTCGGCTGTAACTGGGGAATATGGGGACAGACGGAAGTTCCCTCGTGTTTCTCTTCGCACGAATCAAAGATTAAAGATTACAGGAAACGATCCGTCTGTCCCCGAGTTCACTAGCTCCGGATTGTGGGATGAATGAACTTGCTTCGCTTAGTCTTCGAACATCTTGCATGAAGTTCATTTCTTCCTCCTATCCACGTATTGTGATTTCGATTGCTTCGGCCGGCACGCCAAACGTCATCGAGAGCCCTTCCTTTGCCTCGGCTATCGTGAGTGCCTTGCCGTGTTGGGCTGACTTTGGCATTAGGTCGGGATTGGATGAGTTCGGCATCGGCTCCCATTTCAGCTTCGATGGGTCAATGCTTAAGTCCTCCAGTTTGGAGTACCGAACAGGGTTTCGATCGCCCTTGTTCCACGCCTCCGGCAGGCCCAGGCGCGCATACTCTCGAAATTTAATCCAATATCTGCCGGGCTTTTCAGTGGAGGGGACTATGTCCCCTATCTTGCCGACTAGGAAGGCTGAGCGGTGAGGTTCAGGCCCCTCAACTTTGGGGTTTTTGGCATTGCGAGTGAGTACGACGAATTTGCGCTGGCGAGCGTGACTGGGGACCAGGCGCCAGCGCCCTGACCCACCGTCCCGAAGAACCTTTTCCACGCTCTGTTTTGTAAAAAGAACGATTGCGTCATCCATTGCGCGATAACCTCCCCAATAAAGTAATAATACACTATTATGAATATTATTGTCAATAGTTTATTTCAATCTTTGGTTTGGGGGATTCGGATTTTACTTGACAAAGTCGTAAAATATGGTAGCCTTGGGAGGTAGAGAATTGCGCCTCAGGCGTGGTTCTCTTTTTTGTTTTTGGCCCTCCTTGTGGTTTTCCCCAAGTTGAAAATGCACGGTTTAGTGTGTTTATGAGCGCAAGAAGGACGCGCTGAAGCGCGCCTCTACAGCGGCTATGACAAGAAGCGGCAGCGAGCTGCCGCACTACAAAGAAGGCGCTGATCAACGCGCCTACAGGATCTCCGACCATGAAAAACGGTAAAAGCGATGGGATAGGTGTGTCTGAACCCAGTCTACAGTTCACAGTCGACAGCTAAGAAAAGCTGGGGAGAAAGGCGGCCCTTCGCTCGCGCTTGAAGCAAACCGCACGCAAAAAGGAATCGACGCGAGGTCGCTGTGGAAACAGGTGGAAGATGTCGTGGTGCCACGGCTTCGGCTGCCAGTGATCGACCACCTTGTGTATATCCATCTGTTGCGACACAGCCGGCTGGAAGGAAAACGGAGGCTGCGGTTTTCGATTCCATGGCTGGCGCACAATATCAACCTTTCCACATGCCCGACGCGCGAAGCGGTTCGCCGGCTGGCTGCGTGCGGCGTTGTGCGCCTGGTGGAACGCAGCAAGGCAGGCCATGTGGCGGAGGTGCGCTTGCCCGAAGAGATTCGCGGCGTGCGCGCTGCAGCCGCAGTACGGGCACGCGAGGCAGCCAGGACGGCTGTCACCTCGGACATCGAGGAGGTAGATTTCCTGAAGACGTTGGAACTCCGAAGGGCGATTCACGCGCGGGAGCGGGGCCGATGCTTCTATTGCTTGCGGCGAGTCGCTCCACGGTTGGAGTGCCTTGACCATGTCGTGCCACGGGCGCGAGTGGGGTGCAATTCGTACCGCAACCTGGTCTCGGCGTGCATGGAATGCAACGCGCAGAAAGGAGAGCGGCCAGCGGAGGAATATCTGCGCTGGTTGTTTCGCGAGCACCGGTTGGGCGCGGCGGAGCTCAGAGGGCGGTTTGAGGCGCTGGAACTGCTTGCTGCGGGGAAGTTGAGACCAACGCTTCCGAGTCACGGTGGAGAAGGGAGTCGGAGAGCTTAAGATCCAGTGTGAGAACTAGACCGAAGAGAGGTTCCTCGACTTCGCTCGGAATGACAGTTCTGGTGGATTGGGGCACGGTTGAAGACGCGGCCCGTCGGATGTGAGCGGAAGAAACAGCAGGTTCCTCGACTCCGCTCGGAGTGACAGTGCAAGAGGGACGCGCTGCCTTCGAGGCTCAGGGTGAACAAGGGCAAGCAGGATAAACCGCACTCCAAAGTCAGTCGATGCGGAAGCGCAGGCGTTCAATCGAACGCGCGCGCAGGCGGCCTGCGGCGTTGCGCGGCCCGTTGTCGTCTGTTTCGATGAGCACGCAATTCATCTGCACATCGCCGCTCGCGACTTCGAAGCGTGCGGGCAACCCATCGAGAAACTTTTTGATAATGCCGCCGCGGTCCATGCCAATTACGCCGCCGTGTGGGCCGCTCATACCCACATCGGTGATATAGGCCGTGCCGCCTGGCAGGACGTGCTCGTCCGCGGTCGTCACGTGGGTGTGCGTTCCCACGATCGCGGTGACGCGCCCGTCGAGGTACCAGCCCATCGCTATCTTCTCGCTGGTAGTCTCCGCGTGCATGTCGACAAAAACGAACGCAACATCCGGCGGCAGTTTGGCCAGCTCGCTGTCGGCTTTGCGAAACGGGTCGTCGATCGGCGTCATGAAGACGCGCCCCTGCAGATTCAGCACGGCGTATTTCACGCCATTCTTTGCCGTACCAATGAAAAGCCCGCTGCCAACGTTGCCTTCCGGAAAATTCGCAGGCCGCAGCAGCCGCGGCTCGTGTGGCATGAATTCCAGAATTTCCTTGCGGTCCCAGCTGTGGTTTCCGCCAGTGAGGACCTCAATTCCCATGCCGAGCAACTCTTCCGCCAGCCGCGGGGTGATGCCGAAGCCCGAGGCGGAATTCTCGCCGTTGGCGATGACCAAATCGATCTGCCGTTGCGCGACGATGTCTGCCAGCCGGTCGCGGACAATCTGCCGCCCCGGCGACCCAACAATGTCTCCAATGAAAAGTACGCGCATGCTCTTTTAGGTCTCGTTGATACAAAAATAGAGCGGACTGCTTGGCCGTGGGGAGCTAGGCCGTGAACCTCTGAATTAGGTGGGCGCCACGAGCCAACCGTTAGGCTTTCCTGCCCCGCTCGCCCGTCTCCATTCGCCAGCTTCCAGCGAAACGCTCCGGCGACAAAGACGTACCAGCGGGACAGGCCGTGCACACAGGCTGTCTATCCGCGGCTCCTCAGAGATTCGTCATTGGTTCAAACAGCTTTCGCTCCCTCACCTGCTTCGAAGGACCGCTCCGCCTCTTATTCTAGCAGGGGCGAACGCCCATTCAAAAATGGCGTGGCCGAGGCAGTGCGCGTGTTTCAACGAGGGCTAGAGTTTTCGGAATCCGCTGTCTCCTGCGTTACTTGACAGGAACAGCCCTGAGTAAAGGCTGGCCGCGAACGACGTTTGCTATGCCATTCTCAGCTTCAGCGGGCGCTATGGGAATAGGCTTCGTTCTCTTACTTTGGGCGGTGGTCGGCGCAATTCTGGCCGGCGTTGGGGCAGTTGTACTCGGCGGCTCGACGGCTCTACTCACGCGCGGAGTCGCGCAGGGCCGGAAGAGAGTGATTCTCGCCGCAAGTGTTTTCCCCTTCCTGTGTCTCGGGTGGGCCGGGATCGTTTTCTTTTTCCAGGCTGCGGTCAACGAATTTGTATTTCATCGCGATCCTGGCCTGGGGGACACTTGGCAGTGTCCCTTGCCCGACGGCTACGCGCTCTTGATGATCGACGAGACTGAACAAGGCTGGGTGTTTAATCCGAAAACACAGGGCGGGGACGGCGTTGCAGAGGGCGAAGACTCAATCAGCGGCGTAAGAGTTCTTCAGCTATCCGGACCCTACATACTCGGGGGACGTGACAGCCATGCCTACCAGTTCGCATCAAAGGACGACAACATAGAGTCCTACTTCCTTTTGGACACGAAAACAGGAAAGCACGAAAGTTTCCCAGCCTATGAGGCGCTGCGTGCTAAAGCTCAGCAATTGGGGATCAATTTAAATCTAGAGCGTATCAGCGCTGTCTACTCGAGGTACCGCTACACCTGGTTTGAAGCATTCGTTGGCCTACTGGTATGCGGGCCACCGCTGCTAGCTGCCCTGCTGCTCGTCCGATGGATCGTGCGGCTGCGAAGGGCGCGCGGATTGCTTCTGCAGCCGGTGTGATCTGCCCGTGGCAATCAAAACGACTTAGTCTATGAAATCGATAACCGCGCCGTCGCGCCGGTCCAGGAATCCGACAAACTGACCGAAGTTCGGCGCCGTCACATTGTTGTAGACGGCGTTGAAATTGCCGTGATTGGTGATGTTGAGCGAATAGAATCCCAGCCGAATGTGGTGAATTTTTCCGCTTTTCGCCCCAAGAAAAGGAACTTGGAAGACGCGGTAAATTTTCACATCCAAAGACAGAAAAGTAGCGAAGCGTTCTCCATTAGGAGTGCCCACATAGTCCTGCAGCACATCCACATTCGAATAGGTGTAGCCCGAATGCACGTCGAGGATGGGACTGAGGATGAACTTCTTCGGTAAGGAAAAGACGCCCCAGGTCACGATGCGATTCGGGACGTCGGAAGGCAATATTCCATAAACGTTAGGACGGATGACTGGCTCCAAGAACGGAATCATGACGTCGGAAAGGTTATTCAAATCTCCTCGCGAGCGGCTCCATATATAAGAGGCGTTCACCTCATTGTTTTCGTGAACGGTGAAGCGCACGGTGCTTTCAATCTCGCGATAGTGGGAGGAACCGGTATTCGTGAGGCCCAGAAAGGATTCCTGGCCCGGCGCACCCGTGAAAGGATTGACGACAAACAGGTAAGTCGTGTGGCTATCGATGTAGCCGACCCGCAACACCATATTTCTCCGCAACTCGCGATCACCCTCGATGTTCCACGTGAAATTGCGCGGTGTCGTACCCGGCCCCTGCGGCAAAATGCCGGTATTCAGCGGATTCACCCCGCCCACGTAGGCGTTGGTGTACGTTACAGGCGGCGCGATCAGTAGCCCGGTGGGATCAAACTGGCTCACTACACGAGTCGGGTTCACATCAAACTCGGATGCCAGCAGAGGCAGCATGCTATAGAAGAAGCCCGCCCCCGCTCGAATAACCGTCTTACCTTTGCTCCCCGGCGAGTACGCGATTGCCGCGCGTGGTGCGAACGCCGCGGACCAGCCAGAGGTTTCACTGGACAAGCGCGCCCCCGCATCGACCGTCCAGTGCGAATTTAGTATCCAGTGATCCTGGACGAATTCGGCAACGGCCGTATCGGATGTATTTTGAGCCGCCGATGGCAGAAAGTTGATTTCCTCATCTAACGTGCCGTCCTGCTCGAGGAGTTGAATTGGATTAGCCGTACTCACGCCGAAATAGGAACGATAGTTTAGATCCACGCCCACGTGGATCTCGTGTTTTCCCAGCCAGTGTTTCTCCGCAAACTGATAGCTGGGCAGCAACTGGTACTGCTTGCCTCTCCTGGACCATTGGTTGAAAAAGTTTCCGCCCCAGCCTTGCGGCGAAATCAGCATGTCATCCAATCCCTGTCCGTGGGCATTGCTGTCGAACCGCGTGTACTGCGAGATCACGCTGAAAATGGCCCCGGAATCCAGTTGGTACTTATCGGACAAATGTACGGCGATGCCCTTTTGATTCAGGTCGTTCGAGGCAGGCTGCGGAACGAGAGCATTGATGCCGACATGCTGCTGCCGGAGAGGAAAGGCATTGACCGTAAGAGTCAAGATTTGTTTAGGCGAAAGAACGAACTCAAGGGTCGTAAAAGAATTAAAGCCTTGTTTCTTGTTGATATCGTAGGGCCAGGGCAGTCCGCGAACCGTGGTCTTTTTCATGTCGTACTGGAAGACTTCCGAGAAAAACAGCTTGCCCGCGATCAGCGGCCCTCCAAAGTCAACGCCAGGTGTTGCTTGCGCGATTCCGACAATCGAGTCGTTTTTGCCGAGAATGGAAGGCACAAAATTCTTTACGTAGAAATTCCATTTTTCCGCCGGAGGCTTGGTCTCAATAGTTGTCAATCCGCCAGAGAAACTTCCAAGCGCGGCGTTATAGGGCGTTTTGTAGACCGCGAACGATTGCACCGCATCCGTGGGCACCGCAATGGAAAAGCTTCCGGTCACTGGATCAGCCGTCTGCGCGGAATTCACCAGGAACAGGCTCTGATTTTCGTCAGCGCCTTTAAACGTGAGCTTTCCGTCCATCGTCTTTATCACTCCCGGAGTAATGGGAATCACTTCCCGGATCTTTTCCTCCGGCGTGGGCAGAGCAACCAGATCGGTGTGGGTTATGGTGGCTTCTGGGTTCGAAACGCTCTCCGTTGAGATGACCTGAGTTTGTTCCTTAACCTCGACCTGTTGCGTCACCACCTCCAGTTCCAGTGTGATGTCTTGGACTGCAGCTTGTCCTGGACTCACGGAAACGGTTTTCGTTACGGCCTTGAACCCCTGCTGGCTGACCGAAATCGTGTACTTTCCAGCTTTGAGGCCCTTGAACTCGTAGTGCCCCGCGTCATCTGTATCCGCGGTCAGGGAGTTTCCATCGGGCGGAACGGCACTCAGGTTTACACTGATTCCCGACAAATCAGACGAAGCGTCCTCTTGCTTGGTGGAAATCGTGCCGCGGATGGACCCGGTCTGCGTTTTCTCGGCGCTGCCCTTCGTACCTTGCGCAAACGCCGGGATGGCCGCCGCTAAAATCGCAAATAGGACAGCCGCTTGGAGCGCCCAATCAGGTGTGGCGCGGCCCGACACGCTTCGGAGTGACGCGAGAGTTTCTTTGAACCGCTGAAATGCTTTTAGAAATGGATTCATGATCTGGCTGACAAGAAATCTGTCTATCAATGCGCTCTTTCTTTAGCGTGCACAGGTCAGTCGGATTGGCGAGCATCACACGCATCTCTGGCCAGCCGGACGACATCCCCCTTATTGTCAATTTGAAGGGCTGAAATCGGAAGTCCGGCGAGGTCAGGGTGTGCCCCAATCTCCAACTCCGCGAACCAGTGTACCAACTTGGCGCAGTCCTCTTCTCCCCCGTCCGGACCTTCTTGGATGCATGAGGGGATATCGCCGTTAGGTCCGCTAAGAACCCTATCCGCGATTACGGCGCCACGGTATTCAAGAGCCCCTCAACCTGATTTTTCCGGGCGCGGGTTCCCCCGGTTGTTTCAGCAATTAGCCATGCCTGCCACCAATGGATGCGTGGAGAAGCCGTAAGGGCTGCCAGAGAGGGAGACCGCGCCGGGCAATATCGCTTGGGATCGTCCGCAACGAAAAGCTCATCCGCGCGCACAAATCCCGCACGTCTCTCCCTGCTGCGATTGCGAAAGCTTCTTTTGCTGCGCTGGGGTTCCTAAACGGAGACGGCTTTGTGAGGCTTCTCTTCAAAAAGGCGCTCGGCGTTCGCATGCAACTGCGAGAGTACGGTCTCAAGCTTATCGATGTCGACGTTCAAGACCCCCTCGAAGAATTGGCTGCGAACTTCCTCGAACCTCAGCTTCAGGTGCGGTACAACACGCCGCCCCTTGCTGGTCGCCTTGATGATCAAGAGCCTATGATCGCGAGGGTCGCTCCTGCGCGAAAGAAACCCGCTCGTTTCGAGCCGGTTCACGAACCGCGTGATCTTGCCTTTGTCTCGGCCCATAGTCCTCGCGAGCTTTCCCGCGGAGGTTGCTCCTTCCTCCACGCAATGCAGAAGCACTGTCGCTTCCTGCGCCGTCATCCCGAATTGGCTGAAACAGCGATCGAACGCTGTTTGCAGTCGAATGCTGGTGCGGAAGAGCCGGGAAATCGAGAGTTCCGCCTGCCACTCTCGGATCCCGGTATAGTTCCGCTCAGACTTCTCCGGCCGTCTTCGAGGATTCCGTAACAATCCACGCTTATTTCCGGTCTCGGTCGTCTCCGTCATCCGTTTGGCCGTCTCAGCTTCTCGAGATAAACGTATGAGCCACTCGCTCCAATCCATCTAGAAGTGGAAGCCCAATTCTGCGGTCAGCGCTCGTGGTGTCACATAGTGAGTCCCGCTGAATGTCGACAGGAAATTGTAGAGAGCCACTTTGTTGGTCACGTTGATGGCCGTGAACCGCAAGCTCCACTTGTAGCGGTCCCCATGGAACAGATCGTCTTCTCCCACCGAGACGTCGAACAAATTCCGCGGCGCAATGCGCGGCGGATTGTGGTCATCGTTTTCGGTGCCGGGCGCTGGAACTGTTACGTACTTGGAACCGTAATTTGCGGCCGGGCAGAGATTCGAACCGGACGCCGAGCTGATAGGTGTTGTGGGTGTCGCAAACACGCTCCCGCAAAAGAGCCCTGCCTGGAACTGTTGATCGGGAGTCAGCCCGGACACATCTATGAGATTAAGGGGGCCACCGCCGCCTGGTCCGTTCGCGCAAGATTCGCCTCCGAAGCACGGCAGGGGACCAGCCACAAGCCCGCTGTCATAGCGCCAGTTGAAGCCGACAAATGGCCCGCGCTTCCACGGCTGATATTGCAAGTGTGTGGTCTGGTTAAACCTTTCGTCGTGGTCGATGCGAAACACAGAGGGTCCACCGGGCGTCAGGGGCGTGGCGCCAATGCCGCTGATCTGCGGAGTAAAGAAACGTGCCGCAACGCTGGACATCACCACAAACGCCGTAAAGCCATGGAAATCCGGAACGCTCGCACGGATGGCATACCCGGGAATTTTCGAACTGGCCCACTCGATGGGATACGTGATCGGGGTATTTCCCAGCACGCTGAAGTCAAACGCTTCGTGCGTGTATTTCCAGATGTACTCGGCATCGACGACCAGGTATTTTTTGAACGCTTGCTCAAAACCGGCATGGAATTCATTGCGGTGGCTCGGGCTTAACGGCGGCACCGTCGACGAGACGCACTGACCACCCGGCACGGACTCCTGGAGGGCGAAGATTACGGGGTAATTGCAGCCCGTGCTGGCAAGGATGAGGTTTTCGTTGAACGGAGTCTCCATCGTGCGGGCATACGATAAGCGCAGCACTGTGCTGGTAGGTTTCAGCTTGTAGGCGATGCCCACGCGCGGCTCGATTTGCTTGGCGCTGGCAAGACCGTTGTATAGATCGGAGCGCAGCCCGAGGTTAAAACTCCAGTCCTTGATCGTGATTGTGTCCTGGAAGTAGAGCGCCGTCTCTTTAATATCGGTGTGGCCATGAAAGGGGTATAGCCCGCTCGTGGTTTGTCCCGCCGGGCAGCCGTCGGACGCTGGCAGAGGAGCCGTCCTGGTCAAGTCGTAACACCCGAGCAGAGGTGTAAACGTGGGATTCAGCGATCCTCCGGGATTGCTGACCCCGCCGCATTGCGCCGGGTCGGTTATGGTCGGATTTGTATTGAGGCTTCCACCCGGATTCAAACAAACCGCGTTCACCGTGGGATTGACGATGCCGAATTGATCGTTTTCCGTGAGGAAAGTGTGCCCGTAAGTGACACCCATTTTCACGTTGTTGATGCCCTTTACGTAAGACAGGCTTGCGCGAGCCCCAGCATTCGTCAACGTGCGGTGCTGTCGAATGGTCTCCAGTTGCAGTTCGGGTGTCTCGTCGGCAAAGGGATTTCCGCTCGGGTAGTAGTTGTATTGATCCTGCCGCACGAAACCGCCCAGCGTGAAGACCGTCTTCTGATTAATCAGGCGTGTCCACGAAGGCGCGATGTTGAACGTTCCGATCTTCGAACGCTGATCCTGAGGTCCTACGGGCTCACCGTTCGGTCCCAGGCCTCCGCAGGACGCGGTTTGTCCAGGTGGGCACGTTGGGTCCGCCGAGTTGAAGGTCCAACCCGTCCCATTTTGCGCGTCGTACGAATTCGGCGTCTGGAACCAGGACCGGCTGTAGCCAAAGTTCATGTTGATGGTATCCGCCGACGAAACCTTCAAGTCTACGCGGTCGAAAAAATTCTCCTCATTGCCTCGATCGTGCATGACGTCGAGTTCCGGTCCATCGAGAAACCTGCCGGTATTCAGGCCGCTGCCGGAAAAGTAGTTACCCCAGTTGTTTCCTCCATAAGCCAGATCGAACCCCGCGCTCGCACTTCCAAAAGAGCCGTAAGAGGAGGTCACTTGGCCATGAGCCGGTTTCACTCCCAAGCCAGAGCGCGTGGTCACGACAATCACCAGGCTCGTCTTGCCCCCAAATTCGGCAGGCGGCGCTCCGGAGATCACTTCCATGGATTGGATTGAATCGGAAGGAATCTGGTTGGAGAACACTTTGCTTTGCTGATCCGTGATGGCCTGGCCGTCCACGGAAAACGAGTTGGACGCGTGGTCCCCGAGTCCATGAAAAAGGCCATTCGAATCCGCGGCAACACCAGGCGACGTGAGCGTAACGAGCGAACTCACCGAGGAAGACGCGCTTTCCAGCGGAAGCGTATCGAACAGCGCGCGGTCCACGTCCGTGTGAAACGTCGACTGCGTCTCCACCAGATCCCCGGCATTTTCTGTAACCGTCACGCTGGTCGTGGTCGAAACGATCTTCAACGCGATCTGTAACGTGACCGGTACCCTCGAGCGCACCTCCACGTCTTGCGTGTACGATTCAAATTGATCGGCCGTGACGACCAAGTGGTAGGGATTGAACGGAACGTTTGCGAACTTGAAGCTCCCATCCGTCCCTGTAATCACCTCGCGATGAAATCCGCTCACCGAATGCGACATTTCAACTTTGGCGTTCGCGACTGCGCTCCCCGACGGATCCTTAACCACTCCCTCAACGGAACCTGAACTCCCCGATTGCGCTCGCGCCGCCGTCCCCGAAAACACCATACCTATCGCCAGAAACAATGGCGAAAGCCTCTGCAAAATCTTCATTTTTTCCTCCGTCCCTGAGAAGGGACTCTCGTCATAGGTGTGTGAATAGAGGCCGCCTGGAAAAATGGCGGTAGCGCTGGCCCATCTAAGGGTCAGCACTCATTTGTGTAATTCAATGGGAGGAGTTGTGAATTAAGCGGAAGGAGGAGCTCGAGACGCGCGGTGCAGAGAAAAAGTATTGCTCGGCGCATCATGCTGCGGGAGCGAAGTATATCGGGCGATCGGTTCGGGGGCGGCAACGAGGTCAAGGGCGGCCGCGGCCAGCACGGGCAAGTGCAGCGACTGGCAGATGTGGCAAGCGTTCTCAGTGCCACCCGTATGTTGGTGGAGCAGGCTGCCGCCAGCCGCAAAATACAGCAGAACGGCGCACGCCAACACTGCGACCGCTCGGCGCGCCAATCCCCGCCCGAAGATAGCCCGGCTCAGTTTCATCACCCTCTCTTTTAGCCTAACACCTTTGACGCACGAACCATGGACTTTGGTGCGGAAAGTTGACCCCTATCTCTTTCCGTTGCTTGACCCCGCAACCATTCCGGCCTAAGCTTCGTCATAGTAGAAAGATGTCCGCTACCCCTAACAGGATGCGTTTATGCGCTTTGCTGCTCGGAATCATCTTCCTGGCGGCGCAGTTCCACTTTTGTGCCGATCTGAATTCCGGCCCCAGCGGTTCGCATCCCTGCCAGCTTTGTTCGACCGCAGGCTCCGCGGTCACCCCCCAGACTCTTGATCTGGCGGTGGTTTCCGTCGTGCATCGTCTCGTAGTTGTCGCCGCGATTCTCTCTCCCTCTGTCGAAATTCAGCGCTCCACCTCTCCTCGCGCGCCCCCGGCTCTGTAGTTCTCCGCATCCCTTCCATTTTTGTTTGTTCCTTCATAACCGCATTGACTTGTCCCTATCGCAAGGGACTCTAGAGGAGTACTAACATGAGGAAAGGAACGGCATTGGCCACCGCGCTGCTGGCCCTGCCCGTCTGCTTGCCGGCCCAGCAGAACGCAACGCTTGCTCCGCCCCCATCCCCCGCACAAGCTGCCCCGCCGCGCGCGGACACCAGCCAGTCCGCTCCCACGCGCATCACTCTCGACGAGGCCATTCGTCTTGCTTTGCAACACAATCACGCGCTGCTCGCTGCGCAATCGACCATCCTTCAAAATCAGGCCCAGGAAATAACCGCCAATCTCCGTCCCAATCCCACTTTGTCTTGGGACACGCAATTTTTTCCGCTCTTCAATCCCAGTGAGTTCAACTCGAACTATTTGGCGAACCAGGCGCAATTCGACCTTGGCATCGGTTACCTCTTCGAACGCGGCGGCAAGCGCAAGCGCCGCTATCAAGCCGCCAAAGACGCGACCGCCGTCACTCGCGCTCAGGTGACCGACAACGAGCGCCAGCTCACCTTCAATCTCTCCCAGCAATTCATCAACGTTTTGCTCGCGCAGTCCACCCTCGATCTCGCCCAGCAGGACTACGACAGCTTTCAGAAGACCGTCGATATCAGTGAGGCTCGTTTTAAAGCCGGCGACATGAGCGAAGGCGATTTGCTCAAAATCAAATTGCAACTGCTGCAATTCCAGTCGGACGTTTTTGCAGCCAAGCTTTCCAAAGTCCAGGCGCTGGCCGCTCTTCGCCAGTTCCTCGGGTTCGAATCCGTTCCCGATAATTTCGACGTTGAGGGTTCTCTCGACTACCAGCCCGTTCACGGCAATATGGACGATTTTAAAGCGCTAGCCCTTCGCACTCGCCCCGATCTTCAGGCTGCCCAATTGGGAGTAACCGCTGCCCATAGCCAGGAGTCGCTGGCAGAGGCCAACGGCAAGCGCGACTTGAACGTCACTTTTGACTACACCCACACCAACGGCCAGAACAGCGGAGCGTTTTATTTCAATATCGATCTCCCCATTTTCGACCGTAATCAAGGCGAAATCGCCCGCACCCGTTACGCCATCACCCAATTCCAGGAATTGCAAAGCGAAGCGGCCCAACAAGTGATCACCGACGTTGTCGACGCCTATGAGGCCTTGCATTCCAACGATCAGATCATTCAGCTGTACCGCGGCGGTTTCGTTGATCAGGCCGAAAAATCCCGCGATATCACCGAGTACGCCTACAGAAAAGGCGCTGCCAGCTTGCTCGATTTTCTCGATTCAGAGCGCACCTACCGCGCCAATCAGCTTGCCTACCGCCAGGCGCTCGCCAGCTATATGACCGCGCTCGAACAGATGCGCCAAGCCGTAGGAACGAGGAATCTGCCATGAATTTTAAATCTAAGTTCTATATCTCGATTGTTCCCGCCGCGTTCGCTGCCGTCTTTTTCGCTGCCGTCGTTGCTGGCTGTGGTTCCGGCGGCTCAGAGTCCAAGATGACGTCCTTCTCCTCGAGCGAAACGAAAGAGGAAACCGCCGATCTCTTCACCGTTCCTCAGGACCAATTGGCGCACGTCCAGGTAGTGGCCGTCGAAAAGTCCGCTCTCCCGCGCGTCCTGCGGCTCACCGGCGCCGTGGCTTACAATGCTTTCAAGACGACGCCGGTTTTCGCCGCCATCGGTGGGCCCGTTCGCGAAATTCTCGTCACGCCCGGCGAAAACGTCCACGCCGGCCAGCCGCTTCTCACTGTCAATAGCCCAGACTACTCGGCGGCCCGATCCGCGTACCTCAAGGCTCGCTCTGCGTTTCTTCTCGCCGACAAGTTCTACATCCGCGCGCAAGATCTCCTCAGTCACGGAGCCATTGCCGAGGCAGATTTCCAGACCGCCGAGTCCACGCGTATACAGGCTCAGGCGGATCTCCAGGCCAGCGAGGACGCTCTTCGCGTTCTCGGCATCACTGACGTCGAATCACTGGAAAAAAATGCTCCAAAAACCACTTCTCAAGTTCCCGTCCTTGCGCCTGTCGGCGGAGAAGTTGTCGAACGGCTCGTCGGCCCCGGTCAATTGCTTCAGGCGGGTACGACGCAAGTCTTCACCATCTCGGACATGAGCACTGTTTGGGTGCTCGTTAATGTCTACCAGGGTGACGTCGCCTACGTGCGGTCCGGAGACAGCGTGAACATCAACACCGACTCTTATCCCGACACATTTCGCGGGCGCATTTCTTATATCGCTCCCGCGCTCGATCCCAACACGCGCACGCTTCAGGCGCGTATCGTCACGGAAAATCCCGGCGATAAGCTCAAGAAGGACATGTATGTCACTGCAACTGTTAGTGCCGGCGTAATCGCTAATGCTCTAACGGTTCCGGACGCTGCTGTTCTGCGCGACACTGAAAACCAGCCTTTCGTTTACGTGCAGTCCTCCACGAAACAAAACGAATTCGCCCGC
>Ga0074044_10000612_pt1 | contig 34233 bp, 37 predicted proteins | sample BogForMeECP23OM1_FD_94443 | JGI IMG/M metagenome (GOLD analysis project Ga0074044, IMG submission 94443) | Bog forest soil microbial communities from Calvert Island, British Columbia, Canada - Bog Forest MetaG ECP23OM1 | ecosystem: Environmental > Terrestrial > Soil > Wetlands ...
CCGGCGCGGCTTTCGCAGGCGATGGCAATGCCAAATCGTCTTGCCACCTCCCCGACTTCGCGCTTGCGCTCCTCGAAATAATCGGCAGCGGCCTCGGCTTCACCCTCCGGTTCGCCGGGCAAGTCGGCGTGTTGGGGCAGGGGTTGGCGCACCCAGAGCGCCGTCAATTGAGCGTTGTAATGTTTGGCGGCGACGGCGGCGCGTTCGAGCGCGGCCCGCCCGCCTTTTGAGCCGTCGTAACCGACCAGTATTTTTTGAAACATGGTTGCCTCACTTTCCAATGGGTTGGGTTGTGTTCGTGGATTTGCCGTTGATTTTGCGCTGATAAAGCTGTCCCCACGCCTCCATCGTCCGCCGGGAGGGCTCGTAAAATTTCTGCGCGATAAACGTCGGCACGAGGGCGCTCAGGATGACGACCGTGACCATGATCGAATACTGTTTCTGATCAATGATCTTGTTTTGCAGCCCGAACAGCGCCGAAATCGTGCCGAACGTCAGCCCCGTGGACATGAGCAGGGTGGTGTAATTGGCCTCGCGCGCGCGCATGAAGAACATCCGCGAAAGCGGCAGCACGCCGGCGAATTTGGTGATGATCTTGAGCGCCAGCAAAACCGCGATGACGCCCAGCGCCGTCCAGAGCGCTGGCAACGAAACGAACGAGCCGGCACGGATAAAATAAAACGGTGTGAACACCGCGAAGGCGATGCTCCGCATCCGGTGCACCAGTATCTTGTCGCGCAGGAAAACCCCGGCCACAACCAGGCCGATGAGATAGGCCGGCAGGACGGCTTCGCTTTTGGCGGTGGAGGCCAGTCCGCCCAGGAAGAACAGCACGAAGAAAATGAATTTGATTTCCGGCTCGCTGACGCGCGTCGCGCCGAGTTTGGCAATAATGAAGCGTGTCCATCTCGGCATCAACCACAGCACCGCCGCCGTGACGATGATAAAAACGAGCAGCCAGACGTCGTAGTTGGCGAAAATAAGACCCAGCGCCAGCACCGTGCCAAGATCATTGATGAAGCACGCTGCCAGAATCATCTTTCCCAGCGCGGTTTCATTCTGCCGCGTCTCAATCATCACGGCATAGACCACCGCCACGGAAGTCGTGGAGAGCGCGATCCCGGCGATTTGCGCCTGGTGCAGCGGCCAGCCAAGAACGAACTGCGCAAACAGCCACACGCCGGCGAACGGCAGGAGAAACGCCGCAATGCCAATGGCCATGCTCGCGCGAAGATTGGCGCGCAACGAAACCGGATCAATCTCCGCCCCGGCCAGAAACGTCAGCACACCGCTGCCCAGCATCGCCAGAAAATTGACCCAATCGGTCGTTTGCAAAATGTGCTGGCCACCGGCGAACTGAATATTGCCTGCGGCGACGCCGACCAGGATTTCGATGAGCGCGACGGAAATGCCGACACGGATGGAAATTAAACTGGCCGCAAACGCCAGTCCCATCCAGATGGCCGCGATAAACCAAATGTTCTCGTGCATAAGCGAATTCCCACCAATACAATTTGGTAGGAGTCATCAGCGCTGAAATGGTCAGGCAGTTTCCTCACCTCGGGATGGCAAACTCCATTGCCGGGGAAAATTGTTATGCCATTGGCATCCGGTCTGCAACCAGAATCCGGCTTTGGCCAAGGTCCGGCATCAGGGTGCGTGCGCAACCTTGACCGGGGTCAGGATTTTTTTATCAAAGCCCGGGCCGGACCAGGCCACATGAAGGATCGGATCGCCGGTGGCATGGACGTATTCAATCTTGATTTCAGCCGGCTGGTTGCCGGTCAGGGTGATCGTTGCAGCAACTTCTTCGCGACCCGGGGTTTTCTTGTTCAGCAGCAGTTTGGAATTCACAAACAACTTCACCTGATTGTCGCCATCAACATAAAAGGTATAGGTTCCACTGGCCGGCGGCAGAATGGTTCCGGTCCAGCGCGCGGAGAAATTCTCCGCCGGAACGCCGGCTGACGCATCGGGCGACCCGGTTCCCCGTTCCGTGCCCAGATCAAAGTCAATCATGGGTGTGACGGATTTTTTGGCCGGCTCGGCAAAGTTTGCGTCCTTGTAATATTCCACGGCAAACAGAGGAGCGTTCGCGAAGCCTTCCGGTCCGAGCAATGCCTTGTCGTCATCCACCAACCAGGGGTGGCCGTCCGGATAAACCACGCCGTGGAATGGTTTCGGCGTTTCATCCTTGCGTGGATGTTCGCGGTTTTCATCCCAGGTGAAACGGCAGTTGTCCCGCCCAATTCCGAATTCCCAGACAATAAACCCGGTCTTGTCTTTAAAATGTTCGACAATGCCCGGAACCGTTTGTCCGCTGCGGTTCATGCATTCAGTGCAAAGCGAATCCGGTGTGCCGGTGTAATCGTAACCGCCATATTCGTGCCACGATTTGAAATCAGAATACGGTTCACCGGCAAACCCGCGGCCGGTCGCCGTCACCGGAATCGTCGTGCCGGTTTCGTGAATCCAATCATAGGCATCCTTCAACAGTTGTCTGGTTTCCGGCGATTGGTTGGGCTCGTTGTAGGTCTCCCAAAACGCAATCCGTTGGTCATCCTTGTGCGCCTTGACAATGTCCTGAAGGTAAGACTTCAAGCGATCCTTATGTTCAGCATAGTGTTTGCGCACCTCCTCGCCCGGAGAAACGAGCCAGCGGCTGTTGTGCACGCCAAAGATGGGCGGGGGATACTTGTAATCCGGCGCGAGCATCGCCCGCTCAGGCTGGTTCCAGCAATCATCGAAAAAGACAAATTCCGTTTTGATGCCATATTTATCGGCCCGCGTCAGGAAATCCTCGATGTTCCTGAGCAAGGCATCCTTCTTTTTCAGGTAGATGTAGTAATGCAGATAAACCCGGACGCAATTGAGTCCGTAAACGGACGCATAATGAAGTTCGCGGTCATTGATGGCCGGATCGTATTCGTCCCATTGCTGGGCTTCGTTCACATATTTTGTGGGAATAAAAACCGCGCCTTTCACCCAGCGCCAATCGGCCTTATAGCTCAACGGGGCGGGCACGTCTGCATTCGTGGCCGGCTGGGCTCCGGCTCCGGCAATGGATAAAGAGAACAGGACCAGGGCAATGACCGTGCGACTGATGGCCATCCATGGTTGTGCGAGTGTAAAATTCCTTTGCGGATGCGACATCTGTTGGCAGGAAACAGCAAAGCGGAAGCGATCAGCCCCGAAAGCTTTCGGGGTAGTGCGGGATTCCAATGATGGGAGGGCAAACTCCATTGCCGCGTTGTTTGATAGCGGGCGGACCGTGGGTTGGCAACCGGAAATCGGTTTCGTGCCCGGCAAGGTTTTGATTCATGGTTTGCCATTCCAGGCCGGCAATTGGACAAACCCGCTTTTCCGGTCGCTTTTTTCCCAAAGCCGCCTGGCAAAGGTACGGCCGTTGTCAAAATGAATTGACCGCAACAGTTCAGTTCTTTAGCCTTACTTTGAAAGTCGAAGGTCAACCATCAGATAAATTTAATCCGCTGGATTTATGGTGCGACTGCGTATTGAAGGAAGGGCGTACGGCTTGCAGGAAATCCTGCTCAAACCGGGATTGAACCGGTTGGGACGGATCGCGGACAACGATTTTCAAATCAACGATGATTCCATTTCCAGCCATCATTGCCAGATAGAACTGAAAGACGGCGTCATCACCGTGTTGGATCTGAACTCCACCAACGGGACCTTTCTCGACGGACAACCCATTCAACAGGCGGTGCTTCATCCCGGACAGGTCTTGTGTCTGGGAACGGTGCCCATGGTTTGTCAGGTCGACCCCGTCATGGAACCGGCGGACACTCCTCCCGGATCGCCTTCGGGCGCGGGCATGGCCCCATCGGCGGCAAATCCCGCCGGCATTGCGGTTGCCGTCAACACCGACGTATGCAGCCAGCATCCCCAGGCTGGCGCCAAGTGGCGTTGTGTCACATGCGGCGGCGCGTTCTGCACGGCTTGTGTGAGAACCACCAGGGTGGGTGAACGGTTTTTTCGCGCGTGCCCCAAGTGCGGCGGCAGTTGTGTGAGCGTTGCCGAATACACGCGCCTTACGACCCCGGCCCCCACCCCCAATTTCTTTGCCCGTTGGCGGGAGGCATTGTCCCATCCGCTCAAGAAGTTTTGGAAATGACTTGCTGGCTTTGTCTCATCATGAGTGTCGGCTGCCGTTGAGATGCGGTTGCTGGGGCTGCTCTACTTCACCAACAAATCCAAGCTGGCATGGTTTGAGTGAAGTGAGGCGCGCCACCATATTCAGCCCGGCGATTTGGCAATCGCAAAGACGTTTTAAATCGCTGGCGGTGCGACCGGCATCGGCGGTGCGGCTGGCGGGAACACGTCATATTCCGGGCCGAACTGCGCCAGGAAATAAAGCGGATACGACCTCTTGAATACCAGCACCGGCAACAGCAACACCGTGCCCAGGTACGGCAGCAGCATCAAACAACCGGCGCAGCAGCAGGTCACGAGCACCACCATCACAATCAATACGCCAATCGCAATGCCGAGGACGATTTGGAACAAGATATACAGCACGAACTGCCAGAAGTGGGCGGCAAGCAGGCCGTAAAATTCCCTCCACGCCGCCAGGCATTTGGCCCGGCGCAGCAGCATGATGGGCACGACGAAGTCCACCGTGAATTTTTTGATGATGGCAAAGAAGATCGCCACCAGGAAAAGCGCCAGTCCGAGTCCGACGGCCGTCATGATGCCGGCCAGGTTCGATTCGCCGTGGTAAATCATTTTCAGAATCATGACGGCGATGATCCCCAGCAGCGGCAGCGTCAGGACCATCCCCGCCAGTGCCAGCACGAGCCGGAACCAGAACAGGCTATTGGCCTCGGACGCAAATTTGTTCCACGGTTCGGTGACTTCCGCCCGGTTCAGCGCCACGCAGTGGAGGAACATGAACTTGCCCCGGCTGTTAAGCCATAAAAAGAGCAACCCCAGTCCCAAAATAATGACGATCAGGAAGGCAGCCAGCGGGATGATCCAGTCCAGATTGTTCAACAGATAATCCCGGGCCTGGTCGAGGGCGTGGTGGAAATCTGTCCCGTTCCGGTGCGAATGATTGCCAAAGTTGTAGTTGCCGCCGCCGGAACAGGAACCGGCCTCGCCGAGATAAGCCAGCCACGCGCAAAAGCCGATGACGAACCACCTGCCGAGGTCGAATGGCTGGAACAGCATCCGCTTCACATGTTCCAGCGCCGGGCTGATGGGCTCGACCACGTTGATTTGCCGGGGCGATGCTGTCATGGGTTGAATCGGATTCACTGGCATTGAACTTTATTCCGCGCCAGTCGCGCGGGGAAGTATATTTTGGAACGGAAATTGTAACAGTGCGCATTTTGCGCACTGCGCCAGGAGTGCCGATCTCCGACCCGGTGCAAAGTTTACTGTTAATAAAACACGCTGTGTCGGAGATTGGCGCTCCAGATTTACGATCTCGGATGGTGGCCGTACCAAAGTCCCCTGCTTGAAACCGCAACGCTTTCTTGACTCGCCGCGCGCAACTTTTATAATGTCGGTTTCGGATTTTAAGTTTGAAAATTTGAAAATGAATTATGAGCAAAATTGTTGATATCCAGGCGCGCGAAATCCTCGATTCGCGCGGTAACCCCACGGTGGAAGTTGATGTGACGTTGTGCTGCGGCGCGTTCGGACGCGCGGCAGTGCCCAGCGGCGCGAGCACCGGCGAACACGAAGCCATCGAACTCCGCGACGGCGACAAGAAACGTTATCTCGGCAAGGGCGTGCAGAAGGCCGTCAAGAACGTCACCGGCGTCATCGCCCCCAAACTCATCGGCCTCGACCCATTCGATCAACTGACCGTGGATGCCACCATGCTCAAGCTCGACGGCACGGAAACGAAGTCGAAGCTCGGCGCGAATGCCATCCTCGCCGTCTCGCTGGCGAACGCCAAGGCCGCTGCCGCCGGCCTGAACCAGCCGTTGTTCCGTTATCTCGGCGGGCCGAATGCGAAAGTCCTGCCCGTGCCGATGTCCAATGTCATCAACGGTGGCGCGCATTCGGACGCGCCGATTGATTTCCAGGAATTCATGATCATGCCGCTGGGCTTTTCCAACTTCAGCGAAGCCTTGCGCGCCAATGTGGAAACGTTTCACGCGCTGAAATCCGTTTTGAAAAAGAAAGGCTGCAGCACCGCCGTCGGCGATGAAGGCGGGTTTGCGCCCAAACTCAAAAGCGTGGAAGACGCGCTGGAGACCATCATTCAGGCCATCAAGGACGCGGGATACAAACCGGGCACGGACATTTACCTCACGCTCGATCCGGCTGCGTCCGAGTTTTACAGCGGCAATGCCAAATACACCTTCAAGAAGAGCACCGGCGAAACTGTGACTGGCGACGACCTCGTGAGCTTTTACACCAAACTCGTGGCGAAGTACCCGATTGTCTCCATCGAAGACGGCTGCGGCGAAAGCGATTGGGCGACGTGGAAAAAACTCACCGACAAGCTCGGCGGAAAAATTCAACTCGTCGGCGACGACAATTTTGTGACCAACCCGAAATTCCTGCGCAAAGGAATCGAAATGGGCGTGGCCAATTCGATTCTGGTGAAGGTGAATCAGATTGGTTCGCTCACCGAAACTTTGGATTGCGTTGAACTGGCCAAAACCCACGCCTACACCGCCGTCATCAGTCATCGCTCCGGCGAAACCGAGGACGCGACCATCGCGGACATCGCGGTGGCGACGAATTGCGGGCAGATCAAGACCGGCAGCTTGAGCCGCACGGATCGTCTGGCCAAATACAATCAGCTCCTGCGCATTGAACAGTTGCTCGGCAAGAATGCGGTCTATGCCGGCACGAGCGCATTGCCGAAGGGGCGGTAAGAATGTAGGGCAGGCTTTCCAGCCTGCCGGTTCACCGGACATTCCTGTCCGGTGTTCCGACGGGCGACTGGGAAGTCGCCCGAACTGGCAGACAAGAACGTCTGCCCCACAAAAAATTCAGCAACCGGAAGCCGGGCGACTGGCTTCCGGTTTCCGTTTTGGGTTGCCGGCTTTCTGCCGCCCCCGTGTTTCTTTCGTGAATTACAGCATCTTCCAGGGATTTTCTCCCGGCGGCCTCGTTAAAATTGACGACACCGTTTGAACAAATTTCGATTTTTTCTTCCGGTTTTTGAGTTATATTTGAATACAGTGATGCATCGAAGTCGTTTTTTAAGCGTCAACCGTTTTTCTCGCGGTTGGTTTCAACATTTCCCTGGGAACACCCTCAAAAATTTGTCGCCCCGCCGGTGGCTGGCCTTGGGAAGCATGGCGCTTTTCGCCCTGGCCTCACCGGCTTTGGCCAACGACGACCAGCTCGTTTACAGCCAGATGCTGAATAATGGGTGGCAGGATTGGGGATGGGTGCCGCATTACACCACCAATAATCCCAATTTTGACGGCACCAACTGCATGGTCATCGTCGCCGGCGCTAATACCTGGCAGGCGTGGTATCTGGAACATGATCCGATTGATACGGCCCTTTATACCAATTTGACATTATGGTTGAACGGTGGCGCCAGCGGCGGACAAACGGTTGGTGTCGAGGCAGAAGCGGGTTCAACCTGGGGAACCACGATATATGTGAACGCCCCGACCAATAGCTGGCAACAATTCACTTTCTCCCTGGCTTCCCTCGGCGTGGGCAACATAACCAATCTGCAGGCGTTTTGGATTTGGAATCCTGGCACGGTGCAGTCCAACTTTTATATTGCTGACATCACACTGGTTGCTATTCCTCCGCCCGCCACCGTCCATGTCAGCGTCAACGCCACGAACCCGGTGCGTACGGTGGACGCTCGGGTGTTCGGCATCAACACCGCTGCCTGGGACGGCGATCTCGACACGCCCAGCACCATCTCTGTGCTGACGAACATGAACAGTCAGGCCTTGCGCTGGCCCGGCGGCAGTTGGGGCGACATCTATTTCATGACCAACGAAAACTCGAACGCGAAAACCACGAATTTCATCCACGTGGCCACCAACACCCATGCGCAGGTCTATTTCATCGTCAATTACGGCAGCGGCAACACGAATCAGGCGGCGGCTTGGGTGAAGTTTTGCAATATCACCAATCATTGCTATGTCAAATACTGGGAGGTGGGCAATGAGGTTTACGGCGCCAGTTGGGAGGAAGACATCAATACCAACCTGGCGTATTTCGGCCAGGAAGTCGCGCACGATCCGTGGACCTATGCGATGCGGTTCAAGGATTACTATAACGCGATGAAGGCGGTGGATCCGACCATCAAAATTGGCGCCGTTGCCGTGCCGGACGAGGGTTCCTATGCCAACAACACGAACCATCCGGCGGTCAATCCGGTCACCGGTACGACGAACAATGGTTGGACGGCGGTCATGCTCAATACGATGAGGACCAACGGTGTGACGCCGGACTTTCTGATCGAACACAACTATGCCCCCGGCGATGGCGATACCTATAATCTTCTTTGGACCAAGACCTGGGTGAGTGATGCGGTCAATTTGCGCCAGATATTGAATGACTATCTTGGCAGCGCCGTGGCCACCAACATTGAACTTGTGGATACCGAGTTTGGCCCGGAAGGCGACAAACAGTGGATCAGCCTGGTGGGCGGGTTGTTCGCGGCCGACGCCATCGGGAAAATCCTGCAGACGGAATTCAATGCGTTCCTCTGGTGGGACCTGCGCAATGGCCAGGCAGTCGTGGCGAATTCGGACAACGCCTTGTATGGTTGGCGCACCAACAGTTCCGGCAGCATTATCACCGACGAGGGCTGTATCAATGGCAACGTCCTGCCACCCAACTCCAACTGCTACCCGAGCTACTACTGCATGAAGTTGATGCAATACTTCGCCCGCGGCGGCGATACGGTGGTTACGGTGACCAACGATTATGAGCTTCTCGGCACTTATGCCGTGCGTCGCACGAACGGGTCTTTGACCATGCTGGTGGTCAATAAAAGCTCCTACGCCAGCCTCAGCGCCGCCATCAACCTTGCCGGTTACGTGCCGTTCTCCAACGCGACCGTTTACTCGTATGGCATTCCGCAGGACAACGCGGCCCGCACCGGTATCGGGACCCTCGACATCGCCCAGACAAATTCCCCGGCCGCCGGCACGAGCTTCAACTATGCTTTCGCGCCCTATTCGGCCACGGTGCTCAGTCTCACGCCGGGGGCACCGGCGCTCGTCGTGCCGGCCTCGCCGCCACCGCCGCCCGGCCAGTTCGTCTTCCAGCTTCAGGGCTTGCCGGGGGTGCCGTACGTGATCCAGATGTCCACCAATTTGACTTCGACGAATTGGATTGCGATTTCCACCAACACGCCGGCAAGTGGCACGCTCAACCTCACCAACGCCATCTCATTCGGTGCACAGTTCTATCGCGCGGTCTGGCACCCATAGGCATCGCGGAAGGAACGGTAACAATGGAGCGCCGAACTCCGATTCGGCGCGAATCCGCCACACTTTGAAATCCGCCGATTTGGAAATCGGCGCTCCAATTCAAAACCGGAAGCCGGGTGACTGGTTTCCAGTTTTGAATTGAGTTGCTCGTCAATTTGCGGGTGGTTGACGGTAGGCTTGCATGAAGGGTTGCTGCTTCAACCAGGCAATCAACTCATCGGCCATGATGCGATCGTCAGCCACGCGCGGATGGTTATGGGTCCAGTGTTTAAAAACGAAGTGGCGGATGGCCGGGTTGGCGGCTTCGAGTTGCGTCACGGCAGATTCCCAAGCCTGGCGCAAGGGTTCGCTTTGCGCGCCGCCGTACATGCCGCCGCGCAGGAGCACAACGTGGGCGGCCGGAGACGCCGTGCGGATGGCGCGGACGAGTGCGATGTAGCCGTCGGTGTAACCTTCGGGGAACGGTTGTCCGTGGGCTCTCGGATAGGAATCGTCGTTTTCGCCAAGGTTCACAAAGATGACTTGCGGCACCCATTGCGTCAGGTTGGCGCGCGGCGATGCGGGGTTGGGATAGGTTTTGTCCCAGACCTCGCCGGCCTTCCGGTCAACCCAGCCGGTGGCAATGCCCATGCCGCTGACGGCGATGTTGCGATAATCAGCCGAAAACGCGTTGGCCGTCAGGGCGACATAACTGAGGGCGGCGTTGTGCGTGTGGCGGTTGTCCCACTGGTCGGTATCACCGTCTTCATTGCACGCGCCGACGGTGATCGAATCGCCGAAAAATTCCATCCTAAGCCGGTAAACCGGCGGCGGCGGCGCCCAGGCTTTCTCACCGGCGGCCAACTCAACACCGCGAAAATGAACCGTGCCGGCATCCGCTTCGCTGCGCTTGAAGAGCGCCAGGTGATGACGCCCGGGGCCAAAGCCCGCGAGCGTTGCGGGCGTGACCGGTTTTCCTTCCCGGATTTCAATGACCGTGTTCGAGCCGTCCACCTCCGCGTTGAAATAACACTGGCCCTTGGCGTCGTCAAAAAGCAAACCGAGTGTGTTGCCCTCGAAGTCGAGGCTGATTCGGCTGGCCTGCCAGACGATCACCGGCGCATTCGAATCGGAAAAATCAAAGCGGCCCTCATATCGGAAACGTGCATCCGCCGCGGGAATTCGCAACGTCAAGCGGTCGGCTGGCAGTTCCGGCGCGACCAGTTGCGGCTGGAAATTCTGCGTCGCGGATGGACCGGGTCTGAAGGTGCAGCCATCCAGCGCCAGCAGCGCGAGAACGAGGCCGGTGCAGAAAACTTTGACGATTTTCATCTGCCTGGACGAATCAATACCCCTGTTTCAACAGCCAGTAAACCGCGAACATCAGCGCGATACAAGCCAGCGACATCAGCAACGCGCTGCTGATTAAAAAGGATGCGGCAGTCATCGCCACGCCGCCGACAAACGGTATCGTGGCCCGCTGGCGCCAGCCGTAAATCAGATAACCACTGGCAATGGCGCCCCAAATGCACGACGCCCAGAGATAATGTTCATTGAGTAAATCCATGCTCCGTCATTATGCCAAAACCTGCCGTCGCTGGCCAGTAATTGGTGGATGGCCCGTCCGGCTTTACTGCAAAGAACAGGTTGTTTTCGGCACGCGACATGCTAAATTTTGGTTCGTGAGCCGATTCTTCAAGCCCAACCTTAATTTCCGCGGCCGCATGGCGCGCGGGGTCATCGGTGCGCTGTGTCTCGTTGCCGGGATTGTCATTGCCGGCGACTATTCGTTGTGGGGGTTGATTTTCGTGGCGGCGGGACTGTTCGCCATTTTTGAATCCCTTCGCGGCTGGTGTCTCGTGCGCGCGTGCGGTGTCAGAACCAGGTTCTAAGGCGCAAAAATCATTTCCCTCGCGGGGTGCTCGTTTATGCTGAATGCAAATGATTCCCTGGCTTGAGTCGTTGGCTGATGGCTTGTTCGCCTTGTCGGGAGCAGGGTTGGGATTTTGGTTTTCGCGGCTGAAAAAACCTTATTGGACACTTGGCTATTTCATTCCACTTTCGTTGATTCTTCTCTACGGCTTTGCCATTCATAAACCCGCGACGTGGTTTGTGCCGCCGATTTCGTGGTTGATGCTGGGCCGCAGGAAATTTGCCGTCATTGGTTTTGTTGCCACAATGGTTTTGACAACGCCACTTTCCCGGCTGCCGCGAAAGCGGGATCGCGCCGTAATTTGCGTGCTGATGGCGGCGATTGTTTCGGGCATGTCCGTTTGGCCGTTTCTCGCGCCGGCGTTCAACCAAAATTATCTTGCCCGGCTTCAGACGAAGATTGATCCAGATGGAATCTGCCGGCAAAGCACCAGTTACACCTGCGGTCCCGCCACTGCTGTGACCGCCCTTCGCAAACTCGGATTCCCAGCGGAAGAGGGTCAAATTGCGATTCTGTCACATACCACTGCCGCGACCGGCACGCCGCCGGACATTCTTGCGCAAGTTCTGCAGGAACGTTACGGCAAGGACGGGTTGATCGCTGAATATCACTCATTCAAGGACATTTCTGAATTGAAAAATGCCGGGCTTGCCCTGGCGGTCATCAAGTTCACTTTCATGGTTGACCACTATGTTGCTGTTCTCGAAGTCACCGATTCCGAGGTCGTCGTCGGTGATCCGCTGGATGGATTGGACAGAATGTCCTACGACGAATTCCGGCAGAAATGGCGGTTCGAGGGCGTCGTCCTTCGGCGCGCACAATGAGTTGTGTAAAATTCATTTCCCTCAAGCCAGCTTTGCCTATCCTTTGTGCGCATGAATCTGTTGCCGTTTGGAAAATTGCCCGCGCACAAGCCGCGGACCTTTGTTCCGCAAACCGTTGACCTCGGCGACTGGCCGCAAATAGCGCCGCTGTTCGACCAGTTGGAAACCCGCGCCGCGCAGTGCCAATCCGCCGCCGGCCTCGAACACTGGCTGCTCGACTGGAGCGAACTCACCGCCGCGCTGGACGAGGAATCGTCCCGCCGTTACATCGCCATGACCTGCCACACGGACAATGCCGAGGCGGAAAAGGCCTACCTGTATTTTGTCGAAAACGTCGAGCCGCAACTCAAGCCGCGCCAGTTCGCGCTCGAAAAAATTTACGTCGCCCATCCACAACGAGCGGAACTGCTCATGATTCGGAGGGGCGAGTTCCACGAGCCCCAAACTGAAAATAATAATGGGACTCGCATAGCTCGTCCCTCCGAAGCGAGGTATGCGGTTTTCGACCGCGACGTGAAAAATCACGTCGATCTGTTCCGGCCGGAAAACGTGGCGCTGGAAACCGGGGACGCCAAGCTCTGCCAGCAATACCAGAAATTAACCGGCTCGCTCACGGTGAACTTTCGCGGCGATGAAAAAACACTTGTGCAAATGGGCCGCTACCTGGAGGAGCCGGACCGTGCGCTGCGCCAGGAAGCCTGGGAACTGGTGGCCAGACGGCGTTTGCAGGAAGTGGACAATTTCGACGAAATTTTCGACCGGCTCATCGAACTCCGCGAGCAAACCGCCCGGAACGCCGGGTTCAAAAATTACCGCGATTACGCCTTCCGCCGGCTCGGCCGGTTCGATTACACGCCGGAAGATTGCACGCGTTTTCACGACGCGGTCGCCCGGGAAGTCATGCCTGCCGTGCGCGAACTCCATGCCGCCCGCCGTCACCAACTGGGCCTTGATAAATTGCATCCGGGCCACCTGCGTCCGTGGGATTTGGCGGTGGACCCGCAGAATCGTCCGCCGTTGAAACCGTTCGGGCAGGTGGGCGAAATGGTTTCGCGCACGCAGAAAATTTTTGACCGGCTGGACGGCGAACTCGCGGGCGGTTTCCGGCAAATGCAGGACCTGCGCCTGCTCGACCTCGACAATCGCAAAGGCAAGGCCCCGGGCGGCTACCAACAGACCCTGGCCGAGGCGCGCGTGCCGTTCATTTTCATGAATGCTGTCGGTCAGCAGCGCGACGTGGAGACGATTCTGCACGAGGCGGGCCATGCATTTCATGCGCTGGCCGCGCGCGACGAGGATTTGCATGCCTATCGCAACAACCCGCCCATTGAATTCTGCGAGGTCGCCTCGATGAGCATGGAGCTGCTCGGCAACGAATTCATCGAGGAATTTTACCCACCGGATGAAAATGAGGCAGGGCCGGCTCGCCGAGCCGACCGGACGCCTCGGCGAGGCATCCCTACCAGTTCCGATGCGAACCGCGCGCGGCGGGTTCATTTGGAAGGTGTCATCGGGGTTTTTCCGTGGATTGCGACGGTGGATGAGTTCCAGCACTGGATTTACACTCATCCCGGCCACAGCCGCGCCGAGCGCGCCGCCGCGTGGCTGGAATTGATGGATCGTTTTGGCGGGGACGTGGATTGGAGCGGGTACGAAGCGGCGCGGGCCAATCTCTGGCACCGGCAGCTTCACATTTTCACCCACCCGTTTTACTACATCGAATACGGCATCGCGCAACTTGGCGCGCTGCAGGTCTGGGCGAATTCAAAACGCGACAAGGCAAAGACGCTGGCTGGTTACAAGCAAGCGCTGGCGCTGGGCGGTTCGCGGCCATTGCCGGAATTGTTTTCCGCCGCCGGTTGTAAATTTCAATTTGATGCCGCGACAATCAGACCGTTGATTCAACTGGCGAGGAGCGAACTGGCGAAATTGTAGGACCGGCGTCGCGCCGGTCTCTATTTTGGGCAATAATATACTTGTCACAACATTACCGGCGTTGGCTTGCGGTGCGATTGGGCGCGACTGGTTTTCCATTCTCAACGACATAAAAATCCACTTCAATGCCTGCCTCAATAAACATTTGGTGGGCATATTGCCACCATCTTTTTTTATCCCATGCCGCCGCCCAAGCAACGCAGTTATAGGCAGAATCTTTTGGGCTTTTTCCTTTTCCGCCATCTGAGGAAAGACCGGGATATGATTGCGCCAATTCAGGCGAGAGCATTTTATTAAATCAACTTGTTATCTTTTCCCCACGCAATCCACGCCTTAACAGCATCCTCGTAGCTGTCGCTGGGTTTTGTTATGTCATCGCGTTTCGTAAGTGCTTTCAATGCCTCAAACCATCGGCCTCCATTCGTTTGCAAATCCCGAAGTATGAACGGAACAACTTCTGATCCTAAAACCAGAATAGATTGATATGCAGGATGAGCATATTTTTGAGAAGTTAGAGAATATCCCCCTGTTTCTTCTTTCCACTTTTTGACAAGCCCATTGAAAATGGTTTCCAATTCTGCTTTATCAGCAGACTTGGTTTCTGGCTCGTCGGCCACATCAATTGGTTTGGAATCAATTTGTGGAAATACAAAGCGGGGTGCTGATTGAGGATAATTTATTTTTCCAGTTTCAAGTGCCAGCTTATAATAGATTTGTAAAGTTTCGACTGGAACGGTGTCAACTGCTTTGGCTTGCTGTGAAAGTAAAAACGAAGTGATTAAAGCGCTTTTCTGCAAAAGACCAAACCAAACATTTGTATCAATGTGAGCAACTGCGGTTGTGTCTTTCCAAATGGCTTCAATCAATGCGTCGTAATTAGTGCTTTGCCAAATAACAGCATTCGCATCCCGAAGCGCCAGAAGGTCATTTAGGTTTTCAACTACCAGCGTTCTATTTGTCAGAACACTCATTTTGATTGTTTAAGCGTTGCAATTCTATCGTCCATCTGTTGTTTGGTGGCTTTAATATAAGTATCAAGCAGGCCATAAAGCTGGACGGCAGATACATACGTTAGAATAACACCACACTGAAAATCACGGATTATAACAAAATAATCGGGATCGTCTATGCCCTCCATTATCTGTTCGCCTGTAAAATTTCCATCCTTGACTGGCTGGATAACAGCCGATGGCGTCGGAGGATGCTCCACGCAAAAATCAACTAGAAGATTTCCATGAGAGTTTATGACCCCCCACGCTCCGTCTGCGTGAAAAATGCGATATTGCGCTCCTTTTTCGTTAATAACCTTCACTGGCTTCATCGGAACTGGTGCAGCCGGTGTGCTTGGAATGGCCGGTTTGGTTTGGTCTGGCATGGCTATGACTTTCGTTTTCCACGTTGTTGTCTGGACATTCAGCCCAAACTCATGTTACCCGTCAATCCTTTGTAGGTCAAGCGACCGAATGCTTGCTCGTCCAAATACCGAAACAGTTGGAACGGCTCGACGCTGACATACGTTCCACGAATCCCACGTTTTATACGTCCGCTCTCACGGCACGGTGACAACACATCGCTTACACTTTGGTTTTCCGATGACCTCTCCGCCGATGCCGATACACCATTGGGCGCATCGCTCCAGCATCTGCGTCGTGCAGATGACCGATCATACATGCGAATGCTGCCTGACAGTGAGCAGGCGGCATTGTTTGCAGCCTATCTCGTTTGAAATTTACACTTCAATCCCGTACGCCTTGATTTTGTTGTAGAGGGTCTGGCGGCCGATGCCGAGGCGTTTGGCGGTTTCGAGCTTGTTCCCGCCGGTTTCCTTGAGGGTCTGGATGATGGCGTTGCGTTCCACCCCTTCGAGCAGTGTGAAACTCGTGTCGGTGCCGTCGGCCGATCCGACTTTGGCGTTGGTGATGGAAAGATCAGCCACGTCCACTTCGTTGCCTTCGTTCAAGAGGACGGCACGCTGGACTTCATTTTGCAATTGTCGAACGTTGCCCGGCCAGTCAAAGGCGATGAGCCGCTCAATCGCTCCCGGCGTGAAGCTCGAAATGACGTGATTGGCTTGTGCGGCGAACCGTTTCAAAAATGCGTTCGCCAGCGGCATGATGTCTTCGCGGCGTTCGCGCAACGGCGGCAGGTGAACCGAAATGGCGCTGATGCGGTAATAAAGGTCCTCGCGCAATTTGCCCTCTTTGAGGGCGTCTTCCGGCTTGCGGTTGGTGGAGGCGATGACGCGGCAGTTGGTCTTGTAGCTGACCTTGCCGCCGACCGGACGGACTTCGTTGTCCTGCAGGACGCGCAGCAGCTTGCTTTGCGTGTCAATGGGCATTTCGGAGATTTCATCGAGCAGCAGCGTGCCGCCTTCAGACTGGCGGAAAAGCCCTTCGCGGTCGGTGTGCGCGCCGGTGAACGCGCCTTTGACCGAACCGAACAACTCACTTTCGATCAATTCGCGGGGCAGGGCGGCGCAATTGATTTTGATGATTTTGTTTTTGCTGCGCGGACTGAGCGCGTGAAGGAGGTCGGAGATGACTTCCTTGCCGGTGCCGCTCTCGCCGGTGATGAGCACGGTGACGTCGCTGGGGGCAATGCGTTCAATGGTGCGCACGACTTCCTGCATGGCGGCGCTGCGGAAAATCGGCGACGCCGTGCCGCTCATCGTTTCCAGCGCGCGCCGGAGCGCGCTGTTTTCCTGGTTTTGCTCATTGCGTTCGACGGCGCACTTGACGTCGGCCAGCAGCTTTTCGTTTTCAAACGGCTTGGCGAGAAAGTTATAAGCGCCGCCGCGTCCGGCTTCGACGGCCATGCTGATGGTGCCGTGTCCGGTGAGCACGATGACCTCGGTGTCGGGCCAGCGTTTCTTGATTTGGGGCAACAGTTCGAGCCCGTTGTTGTCCGGCCCGCTGCCCAACATCACGTCAAGCACGATCACGTCGGGCGGGGGCTGGGCAAAGGCCTTCTGCACCGCCGCGCCGTTGCTGGCCTGGGCGACTTCGTAATGATCTTCAAGCACCGAGGTGAGTAAATTCCGCACATCCGCCTCGTCGTCCACGATGAGAATTTTGGCTTTCATGTTTAACGTCTCCGCTTGCACGCTTCGACAAACCGGCGAAAAATCGCCCGGTGTTCAGCGTATCGTTCGGTCAATCGTTCGGGATGAAATTGCACACTCAACAAAAACGGCATTGCCCGCGCCGCGTCCGGTTTCAATTCCATCGCTTCAACTATTCCATCATGCGTTCGCGCCACAGCCATTAACGGTTCCGCCGGTTTCAAGACGGCCTGATGATGCGAACTGTTCACACCCAAAACCCGCTTCCCCACCATCTTGGCCAGTAACGAACCCGATGTCAATGGCACTTCATGCACTAATTCACCCGCTTTGTCCATCCGCTGGTGGTTCAGCGCGCCGGGCATCTGGCGGCGAATGTCCGCAATTAACCGGCCGCCGAGCGCGATGTTCAACAATTGATGCCCGCGGCAAATTGCCAGAAGCGGTTTGTGCTGGCGAAAAAGTTCGTCAATTAAAACCAGTTCGCGCAAATCACGCCCGCCGCCATCGGATGTCAGGCCGACGGCTTTGCGGACGGCCCGCGGAAGGTTTTTGTCGTAAAGGTCGGGATTGATGTCGTCACCGCCGGTCAACAACACACCATCCGCGCGGCGGACAATTTCAGCGAGCATTTGCCGGTCAGTCGTCGTTGGCGTGGTGACGGGGATGCCACCGGCCTGGAGCACGGCATTTTCGTATTTGACCGAAAGGCTGACGGAAAGGTCATGAAATTCGACACCCCGTTTTTCGATGCTCGGTGAAACAAGAATCAAAGGCGGTTTGGCCATCCGCGTGAAAGGTAAGGGGACAGGATTATTTTGTCAGGAGAAAATAAATCTCAGTCTCCATAACTTTTTGTCACCAGCCGGGTTGCAACCTTCTCAAAATTCCGGCCTGATTCATGCCTGAGGGGGGAGGGTATGAGAATAGATGCGGTCAAAATAAATCGAAGCGGCGTTTATTATTTGATCAACACATGGTCGAATACGCCAGGCCCCACTCGCACTAAATTTTTGCTTCGGGAAAGCGCTCGCGGATCCGGCGGGCGCACGGGTCGTTCGTTTGGGGCGGCGGCAGTTCATTTTTGCGCCAGCGCCCAGGCACACCACAACACGGGCGCCTGGCCGTGCAAATCGCCGACGGCACGCGGACGGTTCAAATAGTATTCCGTGTCCTGGCTCTGGCTCGTGCCAACGCAAATCTCACGGACGTTGCCATCCGCGTCAATATAGCCGCACAAGCCAATCCAGCCTTTGCGCGCGCAATCGCCGTATTCCTTTGCCTCCAGCCAGCCATGCTGGACACCCACAATCATCGCGTAGGTAAACATGCCCGTGCAGGAGGTTTCGACCCACGATTGGTTGTCGTCAATAAGCTGCCGCCACAAACCGGATGGCGCTTGATAACGCTGCAGCCCGGCCATCATTTTGCGATAGCCGTCCATCAACCGCGCGTATTTCGGGTGGTCCGGTGGGAGCGAACTGAGCACTTCGGCGAGCGCAACCGCGAACCAGCCGTTGCCCCGGCCCCAAAAGTGCGGAACTTCCGGGCCGTGATAAAACAGGCCGTTGGTTTTTTGCAATTGATCGAGGTAGGTGGCGAGTTGGGTCGCGGCCCGGTCGGCGTATTTCGGGTCCTTCGTCGCGCGATAGGCCTGGATTTGCAGGCTGCCGATCATGAACGCGTCGTCCACCCACCAGCGGGTTTCGCGCGTGAGACCGTCGGGCAACGGGTCTTCCCATTGCTGGTCGGCGAGGTCGCGTCCGGGGTTGAGGTAACGCGTGTCGCCCGTCTCCAGGTAAATTTCCAGCGGCACAATGCCCAGGACGCGGAAATCCACATGACCGTTGGTCGAGATCAATTTTTGACCTTCCGGCGTCAAAATCGGCGCATACCGTCCGACGAGTTTTTGCAACAATTCCTTGTCGCCGGTCGCCCCCGCGAAACGCAGCGCGCCAAACGCGGTGCAGGCTTCGGGATAAACGATGAAACCGGCCTTGTTGGTCAGGTAATCGCGCTGGAGAAAATTCCGCGCCACCTTTTCGCCGACGGTTTTGGGGTCGGCATTCGTCGGCCAGTTTTGGAAAAGGCCGGTCGTTTTTTCACCGGTGTCCGTTTTGCCCTTCTCCGGGACGCAACCTCCGGTCAAGATTGCGCCGAGAGACAATGCCATGGCCAGCCGAAAAGGTATGTACATGATGTGTCTTTAATCCAAATCGCCCCGGTTTGTCCAGCCGCTGCGCACTAAATTTTCGCCTCGGGAAACCGTTCGCGGATCCGGCGGCGAAGATGCTTCGCATGCTCTGGTTGCAAACGGCGGCGGGTGATGAGCCGTTGCACCGCGTCGAGCAATTCCAGCCAGTCCTCCAACGGCGGTTCCGGCACGGGTTGCCATTGATCAAAACGCTTTTCGCGCTGAAAGAACCGCCACTCGCGGCTCACGCGCCGGGCATTAACTTGCAGCTTCACGCCGTCATCGGTCACCCGTTTCCAACTGATTTCAGCCTTCGGCATGATGTTTTGGGTCTGGGGTCTGGTGTCTAGGGTCCAGGTTCTGGGATAAGGCGGCGGCTGGCCCCGGAGCCCAGACGCCAGACCCGAATTCATTCAGGCAAATCCACGCTCGCCACGGCCATCGCGGCGATGCCTTCCTCGCGTCCGACGAACCCCATCTTTTCGTTCGTTGTGGCTTTCACGCCGGTTTGTTTTTCGGAAACACCGAGCGCGACGGCAATGCGCTTCTTCATTTCGGCAAGGTGCGGATAAATTTTGGGCTCCTGCGCGATGACGGTCGCGTCCACGTTCACGATTTTGCCTTTGCGCTTCGCAACCTGCTGGGCGGCTTCTGCCAGGAACACCTTGCTGGGCGCGCCTTTCCAGCGCGGGTCGGTGTTCGGGAAAAAATGGCCGATGTCCGGCTCGCCGAGCGCGCCGAGAAGCGCGTCGCAAATCGCGTGCATGAGCGCGTCCGCGTCCGAATGGCCGTCCAGGCCTTTGGTGTGCGGAATCTCGACGCCGCCGAGGATGAGTTTGCGTCCCGCGATCAGCGCATGAACGTCGTAGCCAATGCCAACGTGAACCATGCCGTGAATTGTAGAAATTCCGCGCGCAGAAAGCGAAGAAAAATAAAAAATCGAACCAGCCCGGCTTACAGTCCGAACCAAAAGCCGAGCGCCGCATCCAGTTTTGCCAGATCGGATTCGTGCAATTGGCCGAGTTGTTTCCTGACCAGATTTCCCGCCGCCGAAGCTATCGCGCGTTTTGCGAACGAAGGATGAATCAGCCCCGCCTCGCGCCAGAATTGAAAAGCGAACTCGCCCGGGCGCAACCCATCGCCCACCGAAGTCACCGCCACCACGAGCAAATCATCCGACGGATAATCCGGGCTGACCACGACTGCGGGACGGATTTTTGCGGAGGATAGATCCGAAAATGGGAACGGCAGCAGGACGATTGAGCCGCGTTTATAGCCGGTCATAATCCGCATCCAGTGGATTGTCCCAGATTTTTTGGAAGGCGGACTCGGACAAGCGCGCGCAGCCTTCCGCCAGGCCGTCGTCGTTCGCATCCGGCGCGATGACCGTGACCTTGTCGTTGGGTTTCAACCGTGCCGGTTCATCCAGCACAATAAACCGTCCGTCAAAATGCGCGTTCCATGTCTGCATGATTCAACCCTAATTTCCCCGGCGGCTTTTATCAAGCGGCAAAACAACTGGCTGGCCTTCCGAAAAAACGGGCGGCGGCACCACACGCGGAAGCATTGTGTCAATGCTTCGGACTGACCGCTTTACGAAAATAGCCCAGCCATTTATGGCTGGGCAAATCGTCCCCCAATTTTCAAAGTCCCGGCAGGGACGGAAGAAAGCTGCGAAAGTGCGGCATTTTCTTTCGTCCCTGACGGGACTGGTGAGATTTCCGAACCGTGAAACCAGCCATGAATGGCTGGGCTATTTTCAAAGCATTTTTTCCATCACCTACGAAGCCGAGGCCGGGGAAAAAACCAGCGAAACGGTCATCCAGAAAATCTTTGATGAGTTACCCGTGCCGGGAGGCGAAGGCAGAATTAAGAATAAAGAATGAAATCGGGCGCAATGGCAACGCCATCAGAATTTCAAAGATTATCCAGCAGCTCTTCGACTGTGATCTCCGCCTGCTTCAAAATGGACTGCAAGTTTTCGGTTTGATTTCACGGTGCATTGGCACACAGGGATGCAGCGAACCCTTGACATAGTGCCGGTGCGAACCGGTCTGGCGGACAAACTCAAAGCCCAGCCGTTTTAAGGCGCGGCAGACTTCATCGCCGGAAAGATCGCGCGGCAATTTCACGCCGGCTGGAGGGATAAAACGGGATCGTCCACGAAGTGCAGTCGGATGGGCCAATGCCGGCGCTCGTCATTCGCCTCAAACCGGCACTGGATCAAATCGCGGATCATCGCGATCAATTCATCCAGATTTCCGCCCTGCGTCGCCATTTCTGGATCGTGGCAGATGGCGACGAGCGCGTCCTCGTCCTGCTCAATCTGAAAAACGAACTCTTTCTTCAGGCGGCCAGTCTCGCCCACGAAATGAATTTTGACAAGGGCGAAGCCGGGGCCGGGGAAAAAACCAGCGAAACGGTCAGCCAGAAAATCTTTGATGAACTGCCCGTGCCGTGAGGCGGAGGCAGAATGAATTATTTTTTAGCCACGGATGAAACACTTTACAAATTATTTTTGGCTGTTGTCAGTCCCCGTTTTTATTTGCTGCACCTGCTTGTCTCCGTCGCTGATGTCAATGATGACTTGCCTTTTTGTGTTCTTGCCAAAGTGCGGCGTGGCCGCAGCAACCAAAACTGGAAAGACGATGCGGAGATCGTCAGTCCTCCCTCTGCTCATCACGTCCGTTCTCCAGACTGGAATTTTCTTCTTTTCATTCTGGAGCGTCTTCATGACGAACACATCTACACGAAGATAACGAAGATATGTAAGTGTTGAGCCGGAAAACTGTTCTGACCCGGCTACGCCATACTGCGGTGTTTGTGTGGCTGTTCCATAAGTCGTCGCCGTGCCGTAATCTGAATAGGTCGTGCCGGAGAAATTATATGTGCCTCCGCCTGTTTGTCCGTAAATGGGCATTGAATAGGAATAAGACTGTTCTTTGGCGTCGCCAATTCCGTAACTGAAAAAAATCGCCAAGTCTGCTTGGTCAGGAGTGGCAGACTCGCTATAACCGGCTTGAGCAAGACCACGACGGAGATAGGCAGCGTATTCACGGAATTCGAGGTCGTCCACGGCCACATCATCTTTGCCCGACAAGAGCCAGTAAAAATGTCCGCCTGCATATTTCGTGTCACTGAAACCATTGACAGCTACGCGAGCTACGCGATTTGAGACGCAACCGGTTAACACTATAGCAACCAGCAATGCGAGTATCGCCGCCGTGAAGCATCTGCTGTTTTTGCTCATATTATTCTTCAAGATTCATCCATCTATCCCAACCTCCGGGGTTTTTAGGAAGTATTCCCTTGTGAGAATCTAAAGCCTCAAATTTGAAAACTACTCGGCCCTTCCATTTGCCGCCTTGTTGAACCCAGCAATCTTTGATTACGCCACCCAAATGTGACGGAGACTCTTGGTCTAGGTGAAAATAAATATTTCCATTTTTGAATGAGTTCGCTAGTTCGATTGTAAACGCCCAAAATCCGCTTTCGTATGTTTGCGAGCCGGGCGCGATTGGTTTTGGCCGCAGTTCGAGGTCACGATCATATTGAATTAGATGAATAGATTTCATTTTGTTTGTCTGAATCGAATAACCCAACTCTGAAAGTGTGCGCGCTACGGCTATCATCTTCCTGAATTCGATGTGATAGGCTTTCGTAACGCCTACTTTTCTACAAAATTCATGCGGGTCTAAATTTTTCAATAGTTCCGCGTTCAGCAAAACTTGACTATGAAACACCGCCGTTTTTTCCCTCTTTGCTTGTGCCTTTTGCAAAGTCAATTTGATTGTCTCGATGATTTTCATAGTCAAGCGGTCAGTCTTTATTCACGGCGCGGCGATGGCGATGACGACGGCGCTGGGCAGGCCGATCTCGCTTTTGCCGATGAAGAACACGGCCTTGTATTGGCGCGTTTCGGGTTTGCCCGCCACCAGCAAGGGGCGGTTGTCCACATAAGCGGCATGGGTTTCGCTGGCAAGATAACTGAACACCGTTTCGCCGTCTCTCATGCCGTAAATATGGACGCCCTCGGCATCCATTTTGTTGAAATCAATTTCCACCACGCCGCCGGCTTTGACGTTGGCAAACAGGGTGGGCTGTGCCTGCGTCATGTCGGTGGTGTCTTCCGCGCCGATGATGTTGAGCTGTTTGCCGATGACCTCGGTGTAGGCGGTGCTTTTTTTGATGCGCTGGGCCAGGAGCCGCGCATTGGTTTTGCTGGCGGCGATGGCCTTGTTCAAATCCGCATGGGCGGCTTGGTAAAATGGTTCGACGGTCTGGCAGCATTTTTCCGCCGTCTGGCGGAAGGTCGCTACCGTGCGGCTGTTTGCCGTGCGCGGGCCGGAGAGCGAGTCCGCCGTGAGGATGAATGGCTGCCCTGCGATTGCGCGGTTGTGAGAGTTATCCGTTATAATTTTCATACGGATTCCGGCAAGGGTCTAATTGATGGAAGTGAGAAGTCAAGCGATGATTCACCTGCCAAAAATTCGCGTTCAATCCGTGGCTGAATTTGCAGCCGCCGGCAGCGTGAAGAAAAACGTCGCGCCCTTGCCGGGCTCGCTTTTCACCCAGACTTTCCCGCCGTGGTTTTGCACGATGTGTTTGACGATGGACAAACCCAAACCCGTCCCGCCCTGCTCGCGCGACCGCGCCTTGTCCACGCGGTAAAACCGCTCGAACACACGGTCCAGCGCCTCGACTGGGATGCCCGGCCCGTCGTCCTGCACAAAAATTTCGATCTTGTCCGCATCGTCCTTGCGCCCGCCGATGATGACCGTGCCTTGCGCCCGGCCATATTTAATGGCGTTGTCCACGAGGTTGGCGAGGACTTGTTCGAGCCGGTTCGCGTCCGCCATCGCGGTGAGTTCGGGCAAATCGTTGACGAGTTTCACGTCTTTCGCGTCGGTGCGCGTTTTAAGGTCGGCCAGAACTTTTTCGGCGAGCGGACGCAGCGGGACAGGCTGCAAATTCAATGTAATCCGCCCGGATTCCAGTGCGGAAATGGTGAGCAAGTCTTGAATCAGCAAATCGAGCCGGCTGGTGTTGCGTTCGATGATTTTGAGAAAGCGCTCGGCGACTTCGGGGTTGTCGCGCGCGCCGTCGAGCAGTGTTTCGACGTAACCTTTGATGAGCGAGAGCGGCGTGCGCAATTCGTGGCTGACGTTGGCGACAAATTCCTCGCGGGTGCGCTCGAGCTGCTTGAGCCGGGTCAAATCGTGGAAGACCAGAATCGTGCCTTCGCGTTCGCCGGCGGAATTGGAAATGGCGGCGGCATTGACCTGCAACCAGCGCTCACTCAACTCCGGCAGCTTCAGTTCGTAATCGAAAACCTGCCCGTCGCTTTCGACGCGCTCGACCAGCGCGGCGAGTTCATGCACGCGCAGGGCTTCCATGACGGTTTTGCCGCGCAGCTCGGTTTTCAGGCCGAAAAGATTTTTGAACGCGCGGTTGGCGAGGTAAATCCGGCGGTTGCGGTCGAGCAAAAGCAAACCCTCCAGCATGCTGTTGAACAGGACCTGTTGCTGGGCCTTGGCGTCAGTCGTCGTTTGTTGGTGCCGCCGTTGAAGCTCCTCCATTTCGGCCTGCACCTGCCGCCGTTGGTGGAGAAATTTATGCCGCCACCAGAGATGGATTCCGACGGTTGCGGCAACGGCGATGATGGTCAGGAACGGCCACATGAGGATGAAGTCCGAAATCCGAAATCCGAAATCCGAAATCCGAAACCGGGCGCGCCCCTTTCATTCTTTCGGGTTTCGAGCTTCGGATTTCTTTCGGGTTTCGGCATTCGGGTCTCGGGTTTCACGGCGGCAGCCGTGTGGCTCATTCCACAAACCGGTAGCCGACGCCGCGGACGGTGTCCAGATGCTTCGCCGCCGGGCCGAGCTTTTCGCGGAGGCGGCGCATGTGCGTGTCCACCGTGCGCGTATCAATGAGGCTGTCGTATTCCCACACGTCCCGAAGCAAAGCGTCCCGGGATTGCACGCGACCGGCGCGTTGCGCGAGGGTGGTGAGCAGCTTGAACTCGGTCGCCGTCAATTCAAATAACCGGCCCTTCCAGCTGGCCAGATGCCGCGGCACGTCAATCAGCAGGTCTCCGAACCGCATCTGGTCGTGCGGTTTCTCCCCGGGCTCGCCCCGCGAAAGGATTTTTTTGATGCGGAGCAGAAGTTCGCGCGGACTGAACGGCTTGGTCAGGTAATCATCCGCGCCCAGTTCCAGGCCGAGCACCCGGTCAATCTCCGCGGCCTTGGCCGTGAGCATGATGATGGGAACCCTGGCGGTGGCCGGGTCGAGCCGCAGCGTCTTGCAAATCTCAAAGCCGTCCATCTCCGGCAGCATCACGTCGAGCACGACCAGGTCCGGTGTTTGTGACCGCGCCTTTTTCAGCGCCTCCGCGCCGTCCGCCGCCGTCGTCACCGCATAGCCGGCCTGCCGGAGGTTGAACTCCACGAGTTCAACCGCTTCCGGTTCATCATCCACCACTAAAATTCGCGGCTTCACCCTTGGTTGCATATCACGCGCGCCATTGTCACACAATTTCGGTTGCGTGACAACCCTGTGACAATTGGGTGACGGGCCGATAGTGCCGCGCCGGGCATCATCGTAAGTCTCTTGTTTTGAAATCCTAAACCCGAAGGCCGAAACGCGATCACCGTTCGTGAGATGGGCTGGCCTTCGGATTTCGAGCTTCGGGCTTCTTTCGGACCTCGGATTTCGGCCTTCGGATTTATATCAACGACCGGTATCCTTGTTTGGCGCAACACCTTGAAACAGCGGTGGCTGCCGTTTTCCGCTTTCGCCCCCGCTTGAAATTTTGCTACGCTCGCGCCATGCCACTTCCGGTCATCAGCATCGCCCAAATGCGCGAATGGGAACGTGCCACGTGGGAAACCGGCCAGACCGAGGCCGAAGTCATCCATCGCGTTGGCGGAAAAATCGCGCAACGCGCGTTGCAACTCACGCGGCCCGGCGACGCCATTTTGATTCTTGCCGGCAAAGGCCATAATGGTGATGACGCCCGCGCCACGCGGGAATTTTTAACCGAACGCCGCGTCGAAACCTTCGACATCGCCGCGCCCGAAAACGACCTGCCGGAGCTCGAGCGGGCGCTGTGGCAAAAACCGGCTCTGGTCCTTGACGGCTTGTTCGGCATCGGGCTTGACCGGCCGCTGGCCGACGATTGGAGAAAAGTCATCGAAACTGTCAACCGGTCGGGAATTCCCGTTTTGGCGGTGGATGTGCCGTCCGGTCTGAACGCCGACACCGGCGAACCCGCGTCGCCGGGCATGGCGATGGAAGCGGCGGTCACATTGACCATCGGCGCGCCCAAAACCGGTTTGCTCGCGCAAAATGCCTGGCCGTTTGTCGGCCGGCTCGAAGTCGCGGACGACGTCGGCCTGATTCCGTGTCCGCAGACGAGTGAGTTGAATTGGACGTTGGCGGACGATTTTCAAAATTTCCCCCCGCGCCGTTCCGCGGCCGGTCACAAGGGCACGTTTGGGCATTTGGGAATCATCGCGGGCAGTTTTGGCTTTCACGGCGCGGCGGTTTTGGCCGCGCGCGCCGCACAACGCGCGCAGCCCGGCCTGATCACTCTTTTTACCCAGGAATCCGTTTATCATGTGGTGGCGGCACAATTGCAGGCGGCCATGGTGAACTTGTGGACGCCCGACCTGAAACTGCCCGACACGGCAAGCGCAGTTCTGGTTGGTCCCGGGCTGGCGGCGCCCGGTTTGGCTGACGTCATGTCTCCGACGACCACGCGGCGGATTTGGCGTGACTCGGTTTTGCCGGTGGTCGTGGACGCCAGCACCCTGGACTGGCTACCGATGGGACCGTCGGCCAGAAATGCCATTCGCGTCCTCACCCCCCATCCCGGTGAGGCGGCGCGGTTGCTGAATACGACCAAGCAGCAAGTCCAGGCGAACCGTCCGAAGGCGTTGCGCGAAATCTCGCGGCGGTTTGGCGATTGCTGGGTGGTGCTGAAGGGACACCAGACGCTCGTGGGCCGGAGCGACGGGGAAATTTTTGTGAACCCGTCCGGCAATCCGCATCTGGCGCAGGGCGGCAGCGGCGATGTGCTGGCGGGTTACCTCGCGGGCTTGCTCGCGCAGCGGCCGTTGCAAGCCGACATCGGCAAATTAATTCGTTTTGCCGTCTGGCAGCACGGCGCGGCGGCGGACGCGCTGCAAGCGAGCCGCGCAAACTGGGTCGTCGAGGATTTGATTGGCGAATTGGGGAAAGCACGCTGAATAATACGGGGAGGTGGGCGGAGTCGAATTTGCGGTGGGCCTGAAAAATGTGTCCGGATATACGTTTGACGCGGGCCATAAACGGGCTATATTTGGGCCATGAGCGTTTTTATGACCAGTGACCTAAAGAACCGGACGGGTGAAATACTGGACGCGGCCAAGAAAACACCGCAGTTTGTATTCCGGGCCGGGGAACTGTTTATGATTGCCCGCGCCGAACCCGGCCCCGCTGTCCGCGATTTGCCGGAAGGCTACTTTGCGGATGCCTATCCCGGCCCAGAAGAGCGGCTGAAACTGGAAAAGGCCATGTCAAAACAGCCACAGCACCCCGAGCGATGAAAATCCGGCAATGGGAAATCTGGAAAACCCGGCCCGTTGGTTTTGAGAAAGACCATTGGTTCGTAATTGTGAGCGGACAGGAACGGCTGGACAGCGACCGGCATTCGCAAGTGAACGGTCTGGCGTGTTTCACACTTCGGGGCCAGCCTTTGAAAACGGATGTGTGGCTTAACAGCGCCGATGGTTTTGATGTGGCGACCACCTGCCAATGCGATCTGATTTACTTTTTGGACAAAACCAAGCTTCATTCTCCACTTGGCATGGTATCTCTGGAACGGCAGCGGATTATCAAGGCCAAAATCCGCGAGGTGTTGCGTTTGAATTAAAATACCCCCGTCCGGCAATCCGCATCTGGCGCAGGGCGGCAGCGGCGACGTGCTGGCGGGTTACCGTCGTGTTGTAGTATTCCAAATCTTCGAGGACAACCCGCAACGCGCCCGTCCGTTTACTGCTGATTTTTCTTTCGCGCCGCGTTTGCCTTTGTTAAAAATTTCCCGTGCGCAGAATCGTTTGGATAATCTTCGGCCTCTGGCTTTGCGGACTGTTTGTCGCCGTTGGCGCGGACACGTTTCCTTTGACCGACGGCACGTCGGTGACCGGCGACGTGATTTCGTACAATGACAACGGTGTTGTTTTCCGGCTGGACATGGACAAATACTCCGAGCGCGTGCCGTGGACGAAATTTTCCCAGGACGCGTTGAAACAACTGTCGAAAAATCCGAAAATCAAACTGCTGGCCGATCCGTTCGTGGAAACCCCGCCGGTGGAACGGACGAAAAAAACGGAGGTGAAGGTCCATGAAGTGTCGCGCCTGGAATTGCCGCCAAAACAATCCCTGTTCGGCGCCCTGTTTTCGTCGTCAGTCGGGCTGGTCGCGTTGATGCTGATTTACGCGGCGAACATTTTCGCGGGCTATGAGATTGCCGTGGCGCGGTCGCGGCCGATTGCGCAGGTAATGGGCGTGGCGGTGGTGCTGCCGATTGTGGGGCCGATCATTTTTCTCGCGATGCCCGTGCGCGTTGAACCCTCCAAGACGGCTGCGCCGCAACCCGAAGCCGCTCCGCACACTTTTGCCGTGCCGAGCGCCGCACAGCCCGTGGCGGCTGGAATTCACATCGTTGAGGCTTCATGGCAGAAGGAGTCGCCGGCCGCTGATCCCGGCGCGCCGCAGATTTTTCAGCGCGGACAATTCACGTTCAACCGCCGTTTTTTTGAGACGAAGTTTTCCGGCTTCTTCGCCATGATCCGGCGCGAATCCGAAAAAAATCTGATGCTGACCGTGAAAACGGGGCGCGCGCTGTTCGTTGTCGAGCGCATCACGCGCATCGCCACCAATGAAATGCATGTGGAGGTCGCCCAAGGCACGGCAAAACAGGAAGTCGTGGTGCCGTTCGCTGAAATCGTGGAGGTTCAACTCAAACCCAAAGCCGCGTGAAATACCGCAGCCTCCTTTTGTTCGGCGCGCCCGGCTCGGGCAAGGGCACCCAGGGCAAAATCTTCGGAGCCATTCCGCATTTCTTTCATTGCGCGTGCGGCGACGTTTTCCGCAGCCTCCGGACCGACAGTGAACCGGGGAGGATTTTTGTCGCCTACTCCAGCCGGGGCGAACTGGTGCCGGATGAAACCACCGTCGCCCTCTGGCGCGAATCCATTGCCAAGGCGATCGCCGCCGGACGGTTTCATCCCGATGAGGACACGCTGGTGCTCGACGGCATCCCACGCAACGTGGAGCAGGCCGGGAGGTTGAATGACTCGCTCGAGGTGGCCGGCGTTTATTATCTGCGCCCGGTCAATCCGGAGAATCTCGTTGCCCGCATTCAGCACCGCGCCATCAAGGAAAACCGCCTCGACGACGCGAATCTCGACGTCATCCGCCAGCGGCTCAAGACTTACGAGAAGGAAACCAAGCCCGTCCTCAAGTTTTACGGCCGGCGCCTCGTGCATGAAATTAACGCGGACCAGACGCCGGCCAAGGTCCTCGCCGACATTTTGCGCATTGCCGTCAAACATTGATCGCGCGACTCCTTTTCCTGGAAGCGTCGGCTTGCCGGGGCATGGCGGAGCGACGACTGGCGTCCCGCCGGCCAGTCCCTCAGCAAACACGCCGGCGAGACGCCGGCGCTCCCAGGATTCAGCCTCGTAGAACCCGGGGCATGACCGGCATCCGCACCCAACTTGGCGGCTGGAAGCCGCCATCACCGGCACGCTGGAAGCGTGCCGCTGCAGTTTTTCCTTTCGCCTGAGCGCAATTTCCCTTTCGCTGTCCGCATGACGGCGTTGCGAATCATCTTCCTGGGCACGGCGGAATTGTCCTGCGCCAGTCTCCAGGCGTTGGCGGGCAATCCACAATTTCAAATCGCCGCCGTCGTCACGCAGCCCGACCGGCCCAAAGGCCGTGAGCTCAAACCGCAACCATCACCCGTCAAATCGCTCGCGCTACGGCTTGGTCTGCCCGTGTTGCAACCCGAACGCGCCCGCGACGAAAAATTCATCGCCGGACTTCGCACTTTACAGCCTGACCTCATCATCGTCGTGGCTTATGGACAGATTTTGCCGCCAGCGATCCTGGATTTGCCGCGCCACGGCTGTCTGAACATCCACCCGTCGCTGCTGCCCAAATATCGCGGCGCGGCGCCGATTCAATGGGCCGTTGCCAACGGCGACACCGAAACCGGCGTCACCATCATGAAAATGGACGCGGGCTTGGACACCGGCCCAATCGTTTCGCAACGCCGCACGCCCATTCGTCCCGAAGACGACTCGGCCACGCTTCACGACCGGCTCGCGCAACTCGGCGCGGAACTGCTCGTCCAGACCATTCCTGATTATGTTGCCGGAAAAATCCAGCCGGTGCCGCAACCCGCCAAAGGCGCGAGCCGCTCGGCAAAAATCAAAAAAAAAGACGGTCGCATTGATTGGAACCAGCCGGCACAAACCATCTGGAACCGGCTGCGCGCCTTCACACCGTGGCCCGGTGCGTTCACATTTTTGCCTGACCAATCGGTGGTGGGGCGAGCGCTCGTCTGGGCGAAGTCTGACGAAGACCGATCCTCGCGAGCCGGGTCGTCCGGGGCTGTGCGTTCGGATCGGCTCGCCAGTAGTCTCGCCCCACCTGATGAAACCGGTTCAGTGCAGTCAAAACCGCAACTGCTGAAAATCTGGAAAGTGGAAGTCATCGAAAAATCGGGTGGAGCAGCTTGCCGGGCCGAAGCTTCAGAGCGAAGGCCGGGGGAGATTTTGTCGGCGGACAAAACCGGTATTGTCGTCGGTTGCGGCAGGAACGCGCTGCGGATTTTTGAATTGCAACGCGAAGGTGGCAAACGCGTGACGGCGGAACAATTCCTCGCAGGATTTCCATTGCTGGTCGGTTGGAGATTTGATTAGGAGCGCAAACCGGCGGCACAGTTTTCAAGCACTCGTAATGGTAGGGCGGCGGTGCTCCGCCGCCTTTCGTTTATCAAGGCGGCGCAGCAGCGCCGCCCTACCGAGTGGGCTTTGCGTCCCTCAATCCCGCCGCGTAGGCCTCAAACACGCGCCGGATCTCATCGCGGACACGGCGGAAACAGGCGAGGATTTCTTCTTCATTACCGGTCGCCTTGGCCGGGTCGTCAAACAGCCAGTGATGGCGATTTGCCTGGCCGGGGAAAATCGGGCACGCCGGGTCCGCGTTGCCGCAAACGGTGATGACGGTGTGAACCGGCTGATCCAGAAATTCCTTCAGGTGTTTCGAGCGATGGCCGGAAATGTCAATGCCCGCCTCGGCCATGACCTTGATGGCCAGCGGATGAACCTGGCCGGTCGGATTCGAGCCGGCGCTTTTGACATTCACGAGTTCGCCTGCCGCCGCGCGCAAAAATCCTTCGGCCATGTGGCTGCGGCATGAATTGCCGGTGCAGAGAATGAGAATGGTGGGCTTTAGGTTTTGACTCATACGAGAAGTGGATCAATTGATTTTAAATTCCGAAGTCCGAAATCCGAGTTCCGAAAGAAGCCCGAAGCCCGAAATCCGAATAACATCCTCGTCGCAGGTTTCGGTATTCGAGGTTCGGATTTCTTTCGGGTTTCGGTCATCGGTTTTCGGGTTTTACCCACGCTGATACCACCCGCGTGACTGGTTGCAAATGCGGCAAACGGAAAGCATCACCGGCACTTCGACAAGCACGCCAACAACCGTGGCCAGCGCCGCGCCGGAACCGGGCCCGAACAAAGTGATGGCCACCGCCACCGCCAGCTCGAAGAAATTGCTCGCGCCGATGAGCGCGCCGGGCGAGGCGACGTTGTGCGGCACGCGCAACCGCCGCATCAGCAGGTAAGCGAGTGTCGAATTAAAATAGACCTGGATGACAATCGGCACGGCCAGCAGCAGCACCGCCAGCCAGCGGGTGGTGAGATTTTCCGCCTGGAACGCGAAGATGAGCACCAGCGTCAGCAACAACGCCGCGATGGTTACGGGATGAAATTTCGGCAGAAAATTTTGTTCAAACCAGTCCTTGCCATGCGATTTCAAGAGTGCGGTTCGTGTGAGCCAGCCTGCCGCCAGTGGAATCACGATGAATACCACGACCGACGTGATGAGCACCTTCGATGGCACGACCACGTTGGCCACGCCGCACAGAAACATCACGATGGGCGCGAAGGCGACGAGCATGATGAGGTCGTTTACCGCCACCTGTACGAGCGTGTAAACCGGGTCGCCATCGGTGAGATAACTCCACACGAAAACCATCGCGGTGCAGGGCGCGGCGGCGAGGATGATGAGACCGGCGGTGTAATTTTTGGCTGTCTCCGGTTCAATCCACGCGGCGAAGAGGTGTTGCATGAACAGCCAGGCCAGGAATGCCATGCTGAATGGCTTGACGAGCCAGTTGACGAACAGGGTTACCGCGAGGCCCTTGGGTTTGCGCGCGATGCCGCCCAGGGCGGTAAAGTCCACCTTGAGCATCATCGGATAAATCATCAGCCAGATGAGCGCGGCGATGGGCACGTTCACCTGCGAGCCCTGGCCGAATTGAAGCTGGCTCAACGTTGCAGTCAAACCCGGCAACGCCTTGCCCATAACGACCCCAACGACCATGCACAGAAAAACCCACAGCGTCAGGTATCGCTCAAAAACGGCGAGATGTTTGGGCTCCGACGTCGGCGGTGCGATTTCGACGGAAGTTGCGTTGCTCATGGCAGCCTCTTTGGCCGCAGCGCTTGTCGTCCGCCGCCGACCGTGGCCTGCATCGCGCCGGGATTCGGCATTCGGCGTTCGGATTTCTTTCGGGTTTCGGTCATCGGATTTCGGATTTTACTTCCACGCTTGTACCTCCAAACTGGTGATGAAATCCGCCGGTTTGGTTCCCGCCGGCAGATGTTCGACAATTTTCCGATAAAGCGGATCTTCCCAGCCGGTCATCGCCTCGATGTAACCGGGTTTGGTTTTGAGAACGATGTCCGTCAGTCCGACCTCGCGTGCCATGCGTCCGGTGTCGCTCACGAGCGCTGCGCCAGCAACACAACCCGCCAGCGCCTCGACCATTTTGAGCACGTTGGCCGGCAACGGCTTGAGCAACGCGACGTCGGACACCGCCACGCGACCGCCCGGTCTGAGCACGCGCGCCATTTCCCGCCAGACTTGCGGTTTGTCGGGCGAAAGATTGATGACGCAATTGGAAACGATGACGTCCACGCTATTGTCCGCCACCGGCAGATGCTCGATTTCGCCGAGGCGAAATTCCACGTTGTCCAAGCCGGTCTGCTGGCGATAACCCGCTGTATTGCGCCGCGCCTTGCCCAGCATCTCCGGCGTCATGTCCACGCCGATGGCGCGCCCCGTGGCGCCGACCTTGCGGCCGGCGATGAATACGTCGAAGCCACCGCCACTGCCGAGATCGAGCACGACTTCACCGGGTTTCAATGCGGCCAGCGCGGCGGGGTTGCCGCACGAAAGTCCCATGTTCGCACCGTCGGGCAACGAATTGAGTTCCTCGGCCGGGTAACCGAGTTCGCGCGCGAGCTTGTCGGCGTCCTGCGGCGCGGAACCGCAGCACGAGACGCCGGGTCCGCAGCAGCCGGCGGAAGTGTCCTGGGCGATTTTGGCGTAACCTTCGCGCACCATCCGGCGCACGGCTTCGTTCTTATCTTCGATCAATGGTGTGTTCATAATTTCAAGATTGGCAACGGTTGACGTTGCATCGGCTGTTTGGTTCGGTGTCCCGCCTTCAGGCGGCCTGGCCGGTTTACCGCCTGAAGGCGGGACACCAAACGCTTTTACCTGCGGCACTGGCGGCGGCAAATGGTTTTCAAATCCATCTGCAAAATTTTGCGCAAACG
>Ga0074044_10000613_pt1 | contig 34214 bp, 22 predicted proteins | sample BogForMeECP23OM1_FD_94443 | JGI IMG/M metagenome (GOLD analysis project Ga0074044, IMG submission 94443) | Bog forest soil microbial communities from Calvert Island, British Columbia, Canada - Bog Forest MetaG ECP23OM1 | ecosystem: Environmental > Terrestrial > Soil > Wetlands ...
CTGGATCCATCGGGTCCGGCCGCGCAGGCCGGCCTCCGCAGCCGCACCGGTGCCTCCGCGCTTGGAGTTGTCGGCGCCACCGCAGGATTGATGCTGGGTCCGGTGGAACTGATCGTAGCGCCACTGCTCGAGCGTTCGGGCGCGTTGGGAACCGGTGGCGATTTGATCGTCGCGATAGACGATGTCCGGGTGCGCGATGCTCGCGAGCTGCAGCGCGCTGTCCGCCATCTCAAGCCGGGAGATACGGTTTATTTGACCGTCATCCGGCCGCTTCACGACAGAGGGCATCAGACGATGCGGGTAGCGGTCCGCCTCGATGAATGGAGGCCACCGGTGGCGAATGCGGCGGCACCCTCGGCAGGCCCGGGCAAACTCGCAGGGCCGTGATCCTGCTCGCCAAGCCACCCTTGCGGGCGAGTTCTCTGCTATAATTAGAATTCTGCCGCCCGCCGCGGGGCCATCTGCCCGCAGCGGGAAGGCCGATGTGCGTTTTGCGGGAACCGAACTGCCGTGCACCGAAGTATCAAAGAGGCCGCCAGCGAGCTTGAAGCGCGCTTGAAGGCTGGTTACGACCGGCGGTTCCCGGTGATGGGTTTGCGTGGCGCCGCGGGTGTCCTGATGCTGCGCGAAACCGCAATCCGGCTGGAGCAGCCGATCGTCGCGGTCACTTCGCGGGCCAACGAAGCCGAAGCGCTGGCTCATGAGCTCGGCTTTTTTCTGGGCACCCAGGATGCGGACACGGCGCGCAGCCGCGTCCATCATCTGCCCGCCTGGGAACTCAAGCCGTTCGCGCATCTCTCGCCCCCGCCCGATACGCAAGGCGCGCAGATTGCCGCGTTGTTCGCGATGCTCCGGCAGCGCGCTCCGATAGTGATCACGTCGGTCGAGGCGTTGATGATGCGCACGATTCCGCGCGCAGTCCTGAACGATTCGATTGTCCGTGTCGCCGCCGGCGATCGTCTCGACCTGGACAGTCTCGTCGATGCGCTGGTGACGGCTGGGTATCAGCGGCTTCCGCACGCGGAGGAGCCGGGCGATTTCAGCGTCCGCGGCGGAATAGTCGATCTGTTCTCGCCGCTGCTCTGCGATCCTGTGCGCATCGAAATGGAAGACGACCTCGTGATTTCGATCCGCCGTTTCGATACCGCCACGCAGCGCTCGGCCGGCGCGATCGAAGAAGCGACGATCGTCCGAACGCGCTATGTCGCGCCTGCCGCGCTCAAGGACAAGCACCTGCGCGCCGCGGTCGCGGTGCACGCCGCGGACCTGGGGATGGTCCGGAAGGAAATCGGCGAGCTGGAGGAGACGCTGGCCAACGGTCTGCTTTTTCCCGGCGCGGAGCTGCTGATGCCGTACCTGTACGATGCGCCGCTCGAACCGATCTTCAGCTACCTTCCCGACAGCGCGCTGCTCTGGCTGGTAGATCCGGGGCGCGTAGTCGCCGAAGCTCAGCGTTACGCAGAGAAGATCAGCGCCGAAGCCGCAGCGGCGGCCGAAACGCACTCCTTTCATCCCGAACCGGCTTCGCTTTACCTGGCGGCGGAGGAGTTCGAAAGCGCGCTCTCGGAACGGATCGCCGTGGAGATTGGCTCGCTCATCACTGTCGCGCCGCCGCGCGAGGGTTGGGCCGAGCCGATTGAGATCAAATCGCAAGCGAGTCTGCGGCTCGTTTCCAGCGAACTTACCGGCGCGCGGGCGGCGCCGAGTTTCGAGCCGCTGGCCAGCGAGCTGAAAGAGGTGCAGCGCGGGCAGGGCAGATCACTGATGATCGTCGAGGGGCCTCATCAGGTAGCGCGGCTCAAGCGGCATCTCGAAGCGTACGACCTCGAAATCAACACCGAGTGCCAGAGTTTTGGACAGTTGCTGGAGTGGCCCGATTTCCGGCCCGCCATCATGGAAGGCGACGTTTCGGCCGGTACCGTTCTGCAGGCCGACGGCCTCTACATCTACAGCGAAGAGGAATTGTTCGGCGAGCCGCGAGTGCGCAGGCGCGCGCGCCCGACGGCAAAAGGCGCACTGCTGAATTTGGAGGAGCTTAAGCCCGACGATCTCGTCGTGCACATCGACCACGGCATCGGGCGCTTCCGCGGACTGCGGCACCTGCGGGTTGCCGATGTCGAAGGTGACTTTCTGAATCTCGAATATGCCGCCAACGACACGATGTACGTGCCGGTCGAGCGCATCAATCTGGTCCAGCGCTACATCGGCGGCGACAGCGAAGCGCCGAAACTCGATCGGCTCGGCAGCGGCTCATGGGAGAAGGTCAAACGCCGCACCAAGCAGGCGGTGCTGGCGATGGCGGCCGAGCTGCTGGAGATCTATGCGGCGCGCGAGGTGCTGGAAGCGCACGCGTTCCCATTTCCGGCCGCCGAGTACCAGGAGTTCGCGGACCGTTTCGAATTCGAGGAAACCGCCGACCAGCAGGCGACTATCGACGAGGTCATCCGGGACCTCACGCGTCCGAAACCGATGGATCGGCTCATCTGCGGCGACGCCGGCTTTGGCAAGACCGAGGTGGCGCTTCGCGGCGCATTCATCGCGGTCATGGATGGACGCCAGGTAGCAGTGCTGGTTCCGACCACGATCCTCGCCGAACAGCATTACGACACCTTCCGCAAGCGCTTTGCCGACTATCCCGTGCGCATCGAGATGGTCTCGCGCTTCCGGAGCGCCAAGGACAACCGGCAGGCGATCGAGGATCTGGCGCGAGGCAAGGTCGATATTGTGATCGGGACCCATCGCCTGCTGCAAAGCGGCGTCAACTTTCCCCGGCTCGGACTGCTCGTCATCGACGAAGAGCATCGCTTCGGAGTGGCCGACAAGGAGCGCATCAAGAAGTTGCGCAAGATGGTTGCAGTGTTGACGATGACGGCGACACCGATTCCGCGCACGCTGCACATGGCGATGCTCGGCATTCGCGATCTTTCGATCATCCAGACGCCGCCGCCCGACCGCCAGCAGATTCGCACCTTCGTGGCGCACTTCGACGACGCACTCATCCGCGAAGTCGCCATTCGCGAGCTGAATCGCGGCGGGCAGGTCTTCTTCGTCCACAACCGGGTCGAGAATATCGAGTACATGGCGCGCCACCTGCGTACGCTGCTTCCGGAAGCCAAGGTCGCGGTGGCGCACGGGCAAATGAAGGAACGCCAGCTCGAGGACGTCATGCGGGGGTTCGTCGAAAACCGCGTGAACCTGCTGGTCTGTTCGGCGATTATCGAGTCGGGCCTCGACATCCCCAATGCGAACACGATGATCATCAACCGCGCCGACCATTTCGGGTTGGCGCAGCTTTACCAGTTGCGCGGGCGAGTCGGGCGTTCGCGCCAGAGGGCATATGCCTACCTGCTGATTCCCGGCGAACACATCATCACCCGCGACGCGAAGCGGCGCATCGACGCGCTGCGCGAACTGGTCGAGGCGGAGTCGGGGAGCGGGTTCAAGCTGGCGATGGCCGACCTGGAGCATCGCGGCGCCGGCAACCTGCTCGGCCGTGAGCAATCGGGCGAAATTACCGCGGTTGGATTCGAGCTGTACACCGAGATGATGGAAGAGGCGATCGCCGAGCTGCGTGGCGAGGAACGCCGGCCCGACTTCGAGCCCGAACTGAAGCTGGGCATTCCCGCCTATATACCTGACGCCTATGCGCCTGATGAAAACGAGCGGCTGGTGCTGTACCGGCGCTTCGCGCGCGCGAACTCGGAGCAGGACCTGGCCGAATTGCGCGACGAGATCCGCGATCGCTTCGGTCCCGTGCCCACGCTGGTCGAAAATCTCGTCGCGGCCATGAACCTGCGCAGGAAGATGAAAGAGCAGATGGTACTGAGCGCGATCGTCAAGGGCGCGCAACTCGAGATCCGGTTCCATCCCGATGCGCCAGTGGACGCGGTCCGGTTGGCGGCGCTGGCCGACGCGAACCGCCGCACGATGAAGCTGACGCCTTCCTTCCAGGTTATAGTGCGAATCGAGCCCAGCGATTATCCACAAGTATTCGCGCAGGTCGACGGTATCTTGCAGGCCCTGGCGGCCTGTGAAAAATTGGAACATTCGGCGGCTCGTGGGGTGGGTCCCGTGGTCAACTAGCGCGGTTGCGGCCCTCTTTGCACTACGCCCTGGCATTCATGCGCTACATTCGTGTCGTGCTCATCCAGGAGGGCGCTCCGGCCGTTTCTTGATTAACGCCGGGACGCTAAGTTGGGACGGTATCAGGGTCATGCGAATCATCACGTCGATGCGGTTTGCGGGAGCTACAGTCGCCGCATCGCTCTCCCTCGGCCTTATCTGCCAGGCCGCGGGATGCTCGCTGCTCTCGCGGGTAAAAGGCCCGAGCAAAAACGCGGTTGCGGCCAACGCTACTGCCACGGCGACTGCTACTCCAATCGCGGCTGAGGCGACTCCGGAAGCAACGCCCGATGCGCTAGTGGTTCCCCATCAGACGGTCGGGCATATCGTGGCCAGCGTCGATGGCGAGCCCATTACCGCTCACGATGTCGTGGAATTCAGCACCGCGGTCGGCCATCCGGTCAAGGTCGACGACCTGGCCAATAACGACGAGGCCAAGGCCGCGCTGAAGGCCCTTATTTCGCAGAAGCTCGTTGAAAAGGAACTTCAGCGCTACGCGGACAAGGTCAACGAGGAGCAGGTCGACAGCTACATGGAGATGGTACGCCGCGATAAACATCTCACTCCCGAGCAGTTCAAGGCCGCGCTGGCGCAGAGCGGGATGAGCATGGACGACTTTCGGAAGCACGCGAGACAGGAAATCGAAAAGGAAATGATGTTCAAGCAGCAGGTGCGGGACAAGGTGGATATCACGCAAGCCGACCTCCAGACCTATTACGACGCGCACAAGGCGGACTTCACCGTCGTGAACGAGCGGCTGAAGATCGCGCAGATTCTGATCGGCGTGCCGCAGAACGCCACGCCGCAGCAGGTCGCGACGCTCCAGGCAAAGGCCGACAGGATCCGCAAGGAAGCTGTCGCCGGCGCCGACTTCGCCGACCTTGCCCGCAAGTACTCGGACGATTCGTCCAAAAACAGCGGTGGCGAGCTGGGTTGGTTTGGTCCGCAGGACATCCTGGACCAGATCTATGCCGCGGTGAAAAATCTCAAGCCCGGCGACGTGTCCCAGGTCGTGCGTACCAACCACGGCTTTCACATCCTGAAGCTCGATGAGCATCAGGTTGCGGGCCCGCGGCCGCTGGATGACGTCAAAGATCAAATTCGCAATCTACTGATCGATCAGAGAGCGAACACGCAACTGGAAAACTGGATCGACACCGATCTGGCCAAACAGCACGACGTCGAGACGTTCTACTAAGGCCCATGACGCTTGCCCGAAAGGCGCGCTCGCTTCTCGCCATCACCATGGGTGACCCGGCGGGAATCGGTGCGGAGATTATCCTGAAGTCCGCAGCCCAGATCGCGGTGCGGCGGCGGGCTCCGTCGGTCGTAGTAGTAGGCGACCTGCGCGTGATGACCGAGACGGCAGGACGCCTGCGCGGCGTTCCAGAGCCGCGTGAATGGAAACCCGGAGAGACGCCCGCCCGTCTCGAACGCAGCATCAGCGTGCTTGCCGTAAGCCAACTCTCAGGGATGGCGGGGCGGCCCGGCTGTCCCATTGTCGAGGGTGGTGCGGCCTCATTCGATTACGTGGTGCAGGGGGCGCGCATGGCCATGCGCGGAGAAGCCGATGCGCTGGTGACCGCGCCGATCAGCAAGGAATGGTGGCATCGCGCCGGCCATCGCTATCCCGGACATTCCGAGCTGGTCGCCGAGATAGGCGGCGTGCGGCGCTGGCGGATGATGTTTGCGGGCGACGAACTCAAGCTCGCGCTCGTGACGGCGCACATGGGCCTCAAAGGCGTGAGCGCGGCGCTGACTCGCCGTGCGGTGCTGGAAACAATTCGGCTCCTGGAGGCGCATCTGCGCGAACGCCTTGGGCTCGCGCGGCCGCGCATCGGAGTGCTCGGCTTCAATCCACACGCCGGGGAAAACGGGATTTTTGGTGAGGAGGAAATTCGCGCCATCGCTCCCGCGATTCGTGCCGCCCAGCGCGAAGGAATCGATGCGTTCGGACCGCTCGCGCCCGATACAGCCTTTATCCGGCCGAAGGGCCGGTTCAACTTCGACGCCGCGGTTGCGATGTATCACGATCAGGGACTGATCGCGCTCAAGACGCTGGAGTTTGATCGCGCGGTGAACGTAACCCTGGGGCTGCCGTTCATCCGGACCTCGCCGGATCACGGCACCGCATTCGACCTGGCGGGCAAGGGGCTGGCGAATCCATCGAGCATGCTTGCCGCTACCGACTACGCGTGGCGGGCGGCGGAAGCGCGCGGCGCGCGGCGCGTGGCGGCATAGACGATCATGGCCGACAAGATCATCATCAAGGGCGCGCGCGAGCACAATCTGAAGGGGATCGATATCGAGATTCCGCGCGACCGCCTGGTCGTGATTACCGGGCTCAGCGGCTCCGGCAAATCATCGCTCGCGTTCGACACCATTTATGCGGAAGGCCAGCGGCGCTACGTCGAATCCCTTTCCGCCTACGCGCGCCAGTTTCTCGAGCAGATGGAGAAGCCCGACGTCGATTCGATCGAAGGGCTGTCTCCCGCGATCTCCATCGAACAGAAAACGACCTCTCACAACCCGCGTTCCACGGTCGGCACCATCACCGAGATCTACGATTACCTGCGGCTGCTCTTCGCGCGCGTCGGACACGCCTTCTGCTACAACTGCGGGCGCGAAATTACCCAACAAACCGTCCAGCAAATCGTCGATCGGATCATGTCGTGGCCCGAGGCTACGCGTATCCACGTGCTCGCGCCGATCGTGCGCGATCGCAAGGGCGAATATCGCAAGGAACTGACCGAGCTGCGCCGCGCGGGATTCGTGCGCGCCAAGATTGACGGCAAGCTCTACGAGCTGGGCGAGGAGCCGGCGCTCAACAAGAACCAGCGCCATACCATCGAGATAATGGTCGATCGGCTGGCCATTCGCCGGGGAATCGAGAAACGCCTCAGCGACTCGCTGGAAGTCGCGTTCAAGTACGGACAGGATCTGCTCAAGGTCGAACGGCTGGACGACCGCAAGGGCGAAGAAGCGATTTACTTCAGCCAGCGGTTTGCCTGCGTCGAGTGCGGCATCTCCTACCCCGAGATCACGCCCCGCATGTTTTCGTTCAACAGCCCGCACGGAGCATGCACCGAGTGTTCGGGTATCGGCTCGATAATGTATTTCGACCCCGAACTGGTCGTGCAGGACGAAGACTTGAGCATTGCCGACGGCGCAATCGCGCCATGGGCGACCATCAACTACATGCAGCCGGTGCTGGAAGCGATCGCCGCACACTACAAGTTCCGCCTCGATCAGCCGTGGAAAACCATCCCGCCCAAAGTGCGCAAGGCCATTCTCAACGGCTCCGGCGACGAAGAGATCGAATTTTCCTATCAGCGCGGACATCATCGCGCCGAATACGCCAAGGCATTCGAGGGCGTGCTGCAATGGCTCGATCGCCGTTACAAGGAGACCGAGTCCGAAGGCGTGCGCGAATGGCTCGAAGCGTACATGAACATGCGGCCATGCCCGACCTGCAATGGGGCGCGACTCAAAAAGGAAAGCCTCTTCGTCCGCTTCAACGGGAAGTCGATTTCGGAAGTCACCGCGATGTCGATCAAGCAGGGGCTCCAGTTCTTCAGCGCGCCCAAGCTGACCGCGCAGGAAGCCGAGATCGGCAAGCTAATCCTGAAGGAAATTCGCGAGCGGCTTAAGTTCCTGGCCGACGTCGGTCTCGACTACCTCACGCTCGAGCGCACGGCCGGTACGCTTTCCGGCGGCGAAGGCCAGCGAATTCGCCTCGCCACGCAGATCGGATCGAGCCTGGTCGGCGTACTCTACATCCTCGACGAACCATCGATCGGACTTCACCAGCGCGACAATCAGCGCCTGCTGTCGACCCTGAAGCGGCTCAAGGAACTCGGCAATACGGTGCTGGTGGTAGAGCACGATCGCGAAACCATGCTCGAAGCGGATCACATAATCGACATGGGTCCGGGCGCAGGCGCGAAGGGGGGCTACCTGGTCGCGCAGGGAACGCCGGACCAGATCATGAAGAATCCCGACTCGCTGACCGGGAAATATCTGTCCGGCGAGCTGGAGATCGAAACCCCGGGGCGCCGCCGCCAGCTTTCAGGCCGATGGCTCACCATCAAGGGCGCGCGCGAGAACAATCTGCGCGACCTTACCGTTCAATTTCCGCTGTCCGTGTTTACCTGCGTCACGGGTGTATCCGGTTCGGGCAAGTCGACGCTGATACTGGACACCCTTTATCGGGCGCTCGCGCAGAAGCTCAACCGTTCGCGCGAGCATTCCGGCGCATTCAAGAGCATCGACGGACTCGAGCATCTCGACAAGGTAGTTCACGTCGACCAGGGCCCGATCGGCCGCACTCCCCGCTCCAATCCCGCGACCTACACGGGCCTCTTCACGCATATTCGGGAGCTGTTTGCGCAACTTCCCGATGCGCGCATGCGCGGCTACGGCCCGGGACGATTTTCCTTCAACGTCAAAGGCGGCAGATGCGAAGCATGCGAAGGCGACGGCATCATCCGTATCGAGATGCATTTTTTGCCCGATGTGTACGTAACCTGCGAAGTCTGCGCCGGCATGCGCTACAACCGCGACACCCTTGAGATTCAGTACAAGAGCCGCAACATCGCCGAAATCCTGAACATGACGGTGGCCGAGGCCGTGGAGTTCCTGGGCTCGGTGCCGCCCATTCGCCAGAAGCTCGAGACTCTGCGTGACGTCGGCCTCGACTACATCCATCTGGGGCAGTCTGCTACCACGCTGTCGGGCGGCGAAGCGCAGCGTATCAAGCTCGCCAAGGAACTCTCCCGGCGCGCGACAGGACGCACGCTTTATATCCTCGATGAGCCGACGACGGGGCTCCACTTCGACGACATCAAGCGCCTGCTTCAGGTGCTCGGACGGCTGGCGGATGCCGGCAACACCATCATCGTGATCGAGCACAACCTTGACGTCGTAAAGACCGCGGACTACGTGATCGACCTTGGCCCGGAAGGGGGAGACCGCGGCGGCACCATAGTCGCCAAGGGCACACCCGAGGAGATCGCGACGATTGCGGGATCTCACACCGGCCACTTCCTGCGCGAAGTTCTGCGCCAACGCGCGGCGGCCTAGCCACGCGCCCGGAGAACGAGAGATGAAACAAATTGGGGTCGTGGCGCTGGTCGCCTTTGCGATGCTGCCGCTCGGATGCGCCAGCGGAGTTCATCTTGATACCGATCCGATGGCGACCGGCCAGAAGATCGATCGAATCGGGGATCTCTCGATGGCGATCGATCGCTCTCCGCGCGACCCGGAACTATATGCAAAGCGCGCGCTGGCGTACGAGAATAACGGCGAGTACAAGACCGCGATTGCTGACCTCGATCAGGCAATCCTGATCAAGCCGGACAATCCGCAGTACCGCTTCCTGCGTGGAATTGCGTACGCGTACGCGGGTGACGACAGCATGGCGCAGCAGGAGTTCGAACGCGCTATGGCGATGGACCCGGGCTCATATCAAAGCTACAACGCGCGCGCGTGGTTGATGGCGACGGCGCCGGACGCGCAGCTGCGCAACGGCAAGAAGGCGGTCGAGTACGCCACCAAGGCGTGCGAGATGACGAACTGGCAGGACCCGGATGTGGTTGGCACGCTCGCGGCCGCATATGCCGAGACGGGAGACTTCGACAACGCCATCAAGTGGCAGCAGAAATCGATCGATCTGACTTCCACGACGTTGCTGGTTACGCTCGACGAGCGGAAGGCGCGGCTTGCGCTTTACCAGAACCATCAGCCGTGGCGGCCGACCCAACCCAATCATCCACTGACGCCATCGTAGACGATTTGTCCATCCGTCACGCGCGCGAAGGGCGCGAGTTCGTGCGTTCGAAGTTTGCCGTCGGGCATGATGTGATCGACGCGCCATCCGCCAATTACCAGATGGTCCGAGATTATTCGCCGGTGGCACTTCCACCACAGTCCTTCCGAGCACAGGTACGCGGTGCGCAGTCGCGCGGCGGCTGCGGTTAGCTCCACAAGTCCGTCAGCGAAGTCGGGCGTTTCCGCATAGTCCGCGTATGAGCGGAACGCAGGATGTGTCCACGCGGTGTGCGGCGAGTCGGTGCGGGTGCTGTGGCGCCTGCCGCCCAGGCGCTTCATCCATTGATATTCGATTCCGCCGCGGCGCAGCGATTCCGCGAATTCCACCTGGTTGAATTGGGGCCACCGGCGTGACGATGGAAACGATCGCACGTCCGCGACCAGCGCGATGCGATGTTCTCCCAGCAGCGCGAGAAAGCGCTCGATCGGATGAGTCGAATGCCCGACCGTGAAGATTTGTTTTGCACCATCCAAGTTCCTGGCCGGCTAATGTGGCTTGCGGCTTCTCCGAGTGGCGCCGGCGTCCCGCCAGCGTTTCTTCGAGAAAGATGTGTTTCGCACAGCCGGCGGGACGCCAGCGCCACTCCAGAAATCCTGTCGCTGCAAAACCGTTAGCTCTGTTCCAGTGCGTGCCGACCCTTATTTGCCGCCGGCGGTTCCGGCTGCGGCCTGCGAAAGCATGGTCGCGTCGATCGCCGCCTCGTGCTGATCCGCGACCGCCACAAGCAGGGCGGCATCGGGATGCAGATACTTACGCGCGACGTCGAGGACATCCTGCTTCGTGACGGCCTGGATTATCTGCGGATATTTGTCCGCATAGTCGAGGCCGAGCCCGTCCAATTCGATTTGGAGCATGAAGCCCGCAATTTGGCTCTGGCGATCAATCTTGAGCGGGAAGCTCCCGATAAGGAATTTCTTCGCATTGTTGATTTCGTCGTCCGAGACCGGGGCCTCCTGGATCTCGCGCATTTGCTGCAGCACCAGCTTGATAGCTTCGTTGGCGCTCTTGTTCTTGGTCTGCAGCACCACTGCGAACGGACCCGGAAATTTGCGCGCATCGAAGACGCTCGCGACGTGGTAGGCCAGCCCCGCCTTGCTGCGCACCACCTTCATGAGCCGCGATGCGAACATCCCGCCGCCCAGAATATAATTCATTACTTGAACTTTGTAGAAGTCCGGATTTGAACGCGCGATACCGACAAAGCCGAGCATCACGTTTGCCTGCTGGACGTTGCGATCCACAAGCTTGACGTTCAGACCTTTGGCCAGCGCGGGAACGTTGGGTTCGGGCTGCACCGGCACGGTGCCCGTGGGCCCCGTCAGGTCGTGTTCAAGCAATGCTTTAACTTCGTCGGCGTTCACGTCGCCGGTAACCGCGATGATCGCGCTGCCGAACTTGTAGTAATCGCGATAGAAGTTGCGCACGTCGGCGGAGGTGAGTTTGGACACCGACTCGGCGGTACCCCCGGCTGGCTGGCCATACGGGGTATCCTCGTAAAGGCCTTTGGCGAACTCCACTCCCCCAATGTAGCCGGGCTCCTCCTCTTGCGCCTTGATTGCGGCGACCTGTTCCGCGCGCTTGCGTTCTATGTCGGCGTCGCGCAGCCCTGGCGCGGTAAGAATTCCGGCAAGCAGCACAAGCGTTTCCTTTTCGTATTTTTTCAGCGAGGTAAAACTCGCGCTTGCATAGTCGTGCTCGGCGCCGACCGAGAGCGAACTACCCATGAAGTCGATCTTCTGGTTCAAGTCCGCCGCGCTCAGTTCTTTAGTGCCCTGGTGGACGCTTTGAGCGGTGAGCGTTGCCAGACCGGCTTTGCCCTGCGGGTCGTGGCGCGCGCCGGCATCGAGCGCGATTGCGACTGTGACCATCGGGAGCTGATGCTCTGCGGAGACGAGCAGTACGGCGCCGTTTGACAGCGTCATCCGTTTGATTTCGAGTGCGTGGGCCGGCGGCGCGATGAACGCCGCAGCGGCGATCGTCGTGCAGCAAGCGAGCAGGATTCGAAAGGTGGGAGTCGCGCGCCGCTTCATCGCACCACCTCGTTAAATGACGCATCGATGTGTCTGACCTGTCCGCCGCTGGGTCCGCCCCCGCCTGCTCCACGGGGCAGTACGCCGGTCGGGATCAGCACACCCATCGTGCGATTGGTATTGACGAGGTATTGGCGCGCTACACGCTGCACATCGGCAGCGGTGACTTTGTCGATTCCAGTGAGGTAGTCGTCGACCTGTTTGTAGTTGCCGAGCAGCTCGTAAATTCCCAGCAGCATCGCCTCTTCAAAGACCGAGTCCTGCCCGAACACAAATTGCGCCTGCTCCAGGTTCTTGGCTTTCTGCAACTCTTCGGCGCCGACCTGCTGATCCCTGAGCGCCGCCACTTCCTTGTCTGCGGCGGCGATAACGTCGTCGGTTTTCACGCCGGGGCGCATCTGCGCCGACAGGATAAACAGATTCGGATCGAATGAGGTCATGTCGAAGCCCGCGCCGACGTCGACGACCATCCGCTTTTCCATCACCAGCCGTTTGTAGAGCCGGGAGCTCTGCCCATCGGCAAGTATCTCGCCGGCAATCTCCAGCGGATATGCGTCGGCGCTCCTGATGTTGGGTACGTGGAACCCTTCCTCAAACGCGGGTAAATCGGCAGCGTGGCGCAGCTCGATGCGCCGTTCGCCCTTTTGCTCGGGCTCGACTTCGGGCATCGGCGGCGGTTTGGATCCGTTCTTGATTCCCGCGAACGCTTCCTCGATCTGCTTCATCACTTGATCGGCGTTGAAGTCGCCGACCGTCACGATCACCGCGTTCTGCGGCGAATAGTAGACGCTGTGATACGCGTACACGTCATCCAGCGTCAGGCGTCCGATGTCCTGCATCCAGCCGATCACCGGCCAGTGGTAAGGATGCTCCACGAAAGCCGCCGCCCGCATTTGCTCATCGAGCGCGTCCTCGGGCTTGTCCTCGGTCGACATGCGCCGCTCCTCCATGACGACCGCGCGTTCGGAGTCGAATCCCTGGGGCGCGAAGTTCGCCATCCGGTCGGCTTCGAGCGAAATCGGCACATCGAGGTGGTCCTTGTTGATGTTCTCGAAGTAGTCGGTGTAGTCCGCGGTCGTGAAGGCGTTGTCCATGCCGCCGTTCTCCTGGATGATGTTGGAGAACTCCTCCGGCCCGAGCTTCCTGGTTCCCCGAAACATCAGATGTTCCAGCATGTGTGAGAGCCCGGTCTTGCCGAATTGCTCGTTGCGCGAACCGACGTGATAGAAGACATTGAACGTGGCGACGGGAGCCTTGTGGTTTTCGAGCACCAGCACCCGAATACCGTTGGACAGCGTTTCAGTCTTGACCGCATCGGCGATTCCGGCGTGAACGGGACTGAGCGCGACCAGCAGGAGAGCAAGGGTGCCCAGCGCGGCGACAAACCGGCGACAGCTACACGATAAAATGATTTTCATGGCGACGAACCATCTAACGCTGGCGATTGCGGCCAAGTCAAGAAAGCAACTCGCCGGGCAAATTGCATCGGCGGTCAGGTCTTTGCAACAATTGATGCCAGAGGAGTGATGACAGAGACCGCCGACAAAGTTCAGGAACTCCACGCGATTAAGGGCGTGCTTACGAAATTCATGCGGATGCTGTTTCCGCTCGAGTTTCGGATCGATTCGATTGCGAACACCAGCCCGATGCTGCCGTTCCACTACCCGCTCATCCCGGGCGAGATGATCTATCTGCCCGAGAAGGTCGAGCCGTTCGGCGACGCCGGCCATGCCTACGCCTACTATTTTGTGACGACCGCGCATCTCGCGGCCCGTCACGATTTCGGGACGTTCAAGCTGAAGCTGGCGGATTTGCCGGGCTTCGAAGACCGCGGCGAAACCGGAGTCGAAGCGATCGACTGCTTCGTCGCTTCGTTCGATGACCCCGGCCTGGCCGGCGCGCTGATGCGCCTGGGCGAAGCGGCGCGCATCGATGCGCAGTTGGCACGGCGCTATCGCGGACTGGCGCCGCGAATCGCGCAAATCAATCGCACGCTGGTCAATGCGCTGGCGCCCGATGCACTCAGCACGATGCTGGTGCGCGGATCGCTGCAGATGCTCGACGCGGAAGACGAGACCGCGCCCGGGTTTGCACAAATGGCCGCCACGTTCTTCGAGCCGCTGCGCGAAGAGGAAGCCGGCGTGCTGACGACCGCGCGCCAGACCACCGCGCTCTATCAATGGATTCAGGATTTGATCGCGCGAGCGCGCGAGGCGGGGCAGGGAGATCCGCTGTCGGGCGATGCCGATCGCATGCGCAACGACCTCATCAGCAGCCGCATGAAGGCGGGCGAAGGCGCCGACGATTCGATGGGCGAAGACAGCGAGCATGCCGACGGCGGCGGCGAGCCCGATCAGCGTCTCAGCATGGAGACTTCCGGCCAGCAATCGAAGGGCAGCAAGGGGCGCGCGCTCTCCCCCGAGGAATTGCGCAAGCTGATCGAGCAGGGTGCGGAGATTCGTCCCTCGCAGGGCGACGGCAACGCCGAAGGCGACGGGATGTACCTGACGCAGCTGACCGGCAAGCAGATGAGCGAGCTGGAGCAGATGCGCGAGCAGCTGGCCGAGGTCGGCTCGATGGCGGGACAGGGCAGGTTGATGCTGGCCCGCAACCGCCAGGACTCGTACTACGCATACGACGAATGGGACTACGTGCTCGGCGATTACCGGCGGAACTGGTGCCGGCTGCGCGAAATCGAGTTGCAGGGCGACGAAGGCGATTTCTTCAACAACACGCTCACCCGTTATTCGGAATTGCTGCCTCTTATCCGCCGCAATTTTCAACGCATCCGGCCGGCGTCATACCGGATGGTGCGCGGACTCGAAGACGGCGAGGAAATCGATTTCGACCGCAGCATCGAAGCGCGCGTCGCGCGCCGGATGGGGGAAATACCCGACCCGCGCGTGTACAAGGCGCGCAAAAAGGAAGCGCGCGACGTCGCCACGCTATTTCTGCTCGACATGTCGGCTTCGACCGACGAGCCGATTCATCGCGAGCCGCGCAAGTACAACGACGACGAAGATCCGGATGATTGGATGAAAGCGTGGCAGCGCCGACCCCAGGCCAGCCAGCGTCCCCGGCGCATCATCGACGTGAACAAGGAAGCTTTGGTTATCATGGCGCAATCGCTCGAAGAACTCGGCGACCAATACGCCATCATGGGATTCTCGGGCCATGGCCGCGACAACGTCGAGTTCTATGTGATCAAGGAATTCGACCAGGAACTGTCCGACGATGTGCGCGCGCGAGTCGGCGCGGTCGAGCCCAAGCGATCGACCCGGATGGGCGCCGCGATCCGGCACGTGCGCGAGAAATTCAAGGACGTCAACTCGCGCGCGAAGCACATGATACTGCTGAGCGACGGATTTCCGCAGGACTTCGACTACGGGCACGATCGCCGCTCGAACGCCTACGGAATCCAGGACACGATGGTCGCGCTGAAGGAGCTCGAACTCGCGGGCGTGCTGCCGTTCTGCATCACGGTGGACAAGACCGGGCACGACTACCTGCGCCAGATGTGCCAATCCTCGCGCTACCTGGTAATCGAAGACATCACGTCGCTACCGCGCCAGCTCCCCAAAGTCTACGAACAAGTCGTCCGTTGGTAGGACGAGCGCGGCGCTTGCTCTCTTTTGCAAGCGCCGCGCCGTTTTCCCTCTCCCGCAAAAGAGCGGGCTGTCGATTTTCGTCACCTTGAGCGATCGAGAAATTACGCGCGGCAGTGGTGACGCGAACATAGTGGCTTCCGGGATTCCTCAACAAGAAACATCGGAATGACACTCCTACACTCGCCAATATTTTATGTCATCCCGAAACTTTTTATTGAGAGATTCCGGCCTGTATTGCACCGCGCTTCGCCGTTGACTGTCAGGGTCGCAGCCACGCGAAAATCGACAGTCTCAAAGAGTGGGCGAGGGGCGTCATTTTTCTGTAGTGGCGCCGGCGTCCCGCCGGTGTAGCGTCGTTGTTTGATTGGAAACAACTATTCGTCCCAGGATAGCAGGCGCAATTTAGCTAGTAGCTAAGGAGAGCTGGTAATCACCGGGAGACGAACCACCTCATAGCAACTCTAATAAGGGAACGGCCATATATTGCCTGATTGTGCAATCTTGCTCCTATGCCACCAAGCGCGGAAAGTAGACAGTTCTTTAGGTGACTAATTCAAGCTGTCATTGAGCATTCGCATGGTTACGCGGTTACATTATATGTGCGCCCGAAAAACGATATTGCCACATTCTGCCTGCTAACCGCCTTTCACGTTTGCATTGCACTGCGCATAATGCTATTAAAATGTCAACAACAGAGTCCGCGATGGTTTTGCGTTTTGTAAGAGTCTGTCTCGTGACGGTTGCGATCGGAACTGTAGTCGCGATCTCCGCACAATCGTCGGCAAACACACCGCCAGTGTTCGAGCACCGGTTTCTCGACTAGGTGACGGCCACAACTTCGTGTGATAGTCATGTGTGGCTCTGGATGTTAATCATCAGTGACTGAATCATAATTTCGTCGTTCGGAGGGGAGCTTACGGCAAAGCGGGAATATCTTCGGCTAGCCCTTTCTCACCTGTCGCTACTTTTCCTCGCATCTTTGATTGCGGCAGGTTCAGCCGCAGCTCAACAGTCCACGCCCGGCGCGAAAGCGCCTCCGCCGTGGTTCACGATGCCTGTGGAACCTCCTCCGGGTTGGGGTGCCGATCAGTGGACACAACTAAGGACGGCCTGCCTGCACGTGGCTCAGAAGATTTATAAGCATCAGCCGCTTACGCCGGATGAGCGGCTGGGAACTCGCGAATCCTGTATGGCGTACGGCAATCCGTACGCCGGTCCGTCATCTGTTAGCGGCTCGCCCCTACCCCCGCCGCCAACCTCGCAGATTCCGCCGAGAGCGCTGCCAACTCCTGACCGTTTGGGGTCGCCACAATCGAGAAACGGAGGAGCCGCTCCTCAGGCCGCTTCTCCCGCGGCACCCGTGATCGGCCCTTTCGGGATGCCGTTTTCGGGCGGTGGCGGAGACGCATGCACCGGCTCGCCGAAGGTGCAGCCGCCCGATATTGCCGCCGACGTGTCGCCTGCAGAGAACGTCGAATTTCTTAACCAAGGACTCTGGGTCTTCAATAAGCAGGGGACCCTTTTACAACAAACCTCACCGAGCAGTTTCTGGTGTCCCAGCGGCAGCAACAATCCGTTGCCGGGATGCGGGAAAAACTCCTTCACAGACACTCAAATCGCGTTCGACCAGATTGCACAAAGATGGCTCGCAACGATGCTTTCGATAGCACCTGACGATACCGGCAATCTCTACCTCTCTATATCCAATACCTCGTCCGCAGCGGGTACCTGGACGCTTTACGCATACCCAAACGTCTGCTCCTATCCGTCGGGAACATCCACACCTGACCCAGATCAGCCTGTCGTTGGCTACAATGCCAACTGGATCGTAATCGACGCTATGTGCGGCATTTTCGGCGCGGGGTTTGGCAGAGATAATATCCTTACCGTCCCGCATAACAGTATCACTGGAAGCACTCTGCCAGCGACCCTTTCCTGGGGAATTCAGCAGTCCAATTATTCGGGACAACGACCGTCAAGAGACATAGGGGCTACATCCACTTCGGACTCCTATCCAGACGTGTTCCTGGTCAACTCGCAGGTGCCCTCCAGCAGTTCACTGCCGAACGTTGTTGTTCAGCAGATCGGACCGAGTAGCAGCAATCCACCACCGATTACCGGGCCAGGCCCGAGTGGAGCCACGGTTCAAAGCCCCGGCGCGGGAGTACCCGGAGCAGGTGGGCTAACCCCTGCCGCTCAACCTGGCTGTAGTCCCTCATCCAACTGCGCAGTGGTCCTGCAGGACGCGCGAACCAAGAACGTAATTCTCCAAGCGGGAAACAATGGGAATCACTATTTGATGACGTCGTTCATGGCTGAAGACCAGGCGGACCAAACCGCGCAGGCGCTGTGGTTTCTTGGAGAGGTCGAGACGTTTGCAACGCAGGCGCAGCAGTGGAACGAATGGTACGTGGGCGGGTGGTCTCAATCGAACGCGTGGGGTACCTATCCGACCATCACGATGGATAAAGATTTCGACGTGGTTTACACGTTTGAAACGTTCAGCCCTAACTCTGACCCCTACCCGAATTGGTATAGTGGCAAAGGATTCGCGCCTCCCGGTGCATTGTACACGGACCCTCCGCTTCTCGACTATGGAATCCAAGATTCCGCGTTCAGCAGCGGGGCGTTCATGGGTCAATTGTCCTGCCCGACCAGCAATCCCCAACCGAGATGGGGAGATTACGTGACTACGGTTTGGGATCCAAATTACTCCAGTCCGAACGAGAACGACTCGTTCTGGACCGTGCAGGAGTACACGACCGGGGGATCGAACCAATCGACGATGTGGCAGGCGCTCGCCGATCCGCCGCCATTCTTCGCGGATCGCAGATCCAACGAATCCGAGTGCCCGAATGGCGGCGGCAACAACTGCAGTATGACCATAAGTGCGCCGGCGAACGCGCAATACGGCGACATGCTCATCGTGGTGCTCGGCATGGCCCAGACGCCAGTAAAGTCGGGAGCGCTGCCAACGCTTCCCGCCGGGTGGAGTTTTCTCTCCGCTTCCAATCTCTCTGGCTCGCCTCAGCAAATCACGTCACAGGTTGGTTGCGGACTCGCCACCACCTCGTGGCTTGCAGGATATGTATACGGAAGTCTTCCAGGCGACACCGGTCAGTACAAGTTCACCAACTACGACAAAGGCGGTCTAAACACCTGCCTCAATCTGCTCTATTCCTCAGAGTTCTGGGGCTCTATGGTCGCCTACCGCGGTGCGAGTCCGAATCTCGGTAGTTACACGGCCTGGGGTTTTACGCAAAACTTCGATAGCAACTCTTTTTCCACTTCCTCTGTGGTTCCAGCGGGTGAGACGGAATTTCTCGCTCTGTTTTATGGAACCTTCGGCCTGGACTCGCCAGAAGGCTCGGAGGGTGGTGGCGTTAGCTTTAGCGCTCCCGCAGGAAACCCTGCCTTGACTCCCGAAACACCGCTCACACCCGGAACCGCCATACCCTTTCTTGCTGCGGATGCGCCTGTTCCCGCTGGAGGCCAATCTTACGGACCTTATTCGCTCAGATCTTCTCTGAACGGGAACAATTCGTATTGTCATAGCGGAACAGGCTGCGCGTGGATCGGATGGGGGGTGTCGATTCTAGAGTAAAAAATTGGGTTTCGGAATTTCGCTGAGTTGTTCAGTCGAATTTGCGCGGACGAAGCAGAACTCGGGGCCTACTGCAACGAACCCATATGGCCGCCACAGCTTCGGCTCCGTCTGCATCTCTCCAGCAATCGACGGGATCTTGCGTCTACCGCGGCGTCGGGTCGCGCAGGTCTTGGCCGGTCATCTCGGCGGGCTTCTCCACTTCCAGCATCCCCAGCAGCGTGGGCGCTACGTCTGAGAGCGTTCCGCTGCGGCGCAGGGTGCCCTTGTAGGAATCATCGAAGAGAATCAGCGGCACGGGATACGTCGTATGGGCGGTGTGGGCCTGTCCCGTCCTGGGGTCCGCCATGAACTCCGCGTTGCCGTGATCGGCGGTGATCAGCGCGATGCCGCCGCGCTTCGCAAGCGCATCGATCACTACTCCCAGCGCGGTGTCCGTCGTTTCCACAGCTTTGACGGTCGCCTCCAGTTTGCCGGTGTGTCCGACCATGTCGGGGTTCGCGAAGTTCATCACCACGACGCCGAACTTGCCGCCGAGAATTTCACTTGCCGCGCGTTCCGCGATCGCTTGCGCGCGCATGCTCGGTTCGAGGTCATAAGTCGCGACTTTCGCGGACGGAATCAGCGCCCGCTCTTCTCCCGGAAACGGCTTCTCAACGCCGCCGTTCAGAAAATACGTCACATGCGCATATTTCTCGGTTTCTGCGACGCGCAGATTTGTGATTCCCGCCCTGCCGAGCACCTCGGCAATCGTGTTCTTGACGTCATCGGGGCCGAACGCGAGTGGCAGTCCGAAGCTCCGGTCATATTCGGTCATGCACACATAGCCGATTTTGGGCGTGCGCGGCCGCGCGAACCCGGTGAAGTCCGCGAGAGTCAAAGCCGCCGTCAGTTCGCGCGCGCGGTCGGCGCGAAAGTTGTAGCAGATGACCTGATCACAGTCGGTTATCGGCATCGCCGAGCCGACTATCACCGGCTCGACGAACTCATCGCTCTTGTCTGTGGCGTACGATCGTTCGACGGCTTCGCGGGCCGACGGCACCGACGGCGCTTCGCCCATCGCGATCGCGCGCCAGGCGCGCTCGACGCGGTCCCATCGCTTGTCGCGATCCATCGCATAGTAGCGGCCGCTCACCGTCGCTATCCGGCCGCGCCCGATCTGCTTCAGCTTTGCTTCGAGCAGCGCGATGAAGGGCAGGGCCGAGCGCGGAGGCTTGTCGCGCCCGTCCAGTACCGCGTGGACCGCGATCGAATCGGCGCCGTTGCGCGCCGCCAGATCGAGCAAGGCCATGAGATGATCGATATGGCTGTGCACGCTGCCGTCGGACAGCAGGCCCCAGATGTGCAGCGTGTGTCCGCGCGACTTGCCGATAGCGTCGAGCAGGACAGGGTTCGCGGAAAACGTGCTCTTCTCGACCGCCTTCGTGATACGCATCACGTCCTGGTAGATGACGCGGCCCGAACCTATCGTAAGATGCCCGACCTCGGAGTTGCCCATCACGCCGGGAGGAAGGCCGACCGCCTCTCCGGACGCTTCAATTTCGCTATGAGCCTGCGTCGCGAGCAGGCGATTCATCACGGGCGTGCGCGCCATCGCGATCGCGTTCGATTCGCGGTCCACGCGGATGCCCCATCCATCGAAGATTATGAGCGCCGCGACGGGTGGCCGCGCGCTCATCGCGCGGTTCCCCGCTGAAATGCGCCCGCACCCGGATAAACGGCGCGCGAGCCGAGCTCCTCGGCGATCCGCAGCAGCCGATTGTACTTCGCGGTGCGCTCGCCACGGCTCATCGAGCCGGTCTTGATCTGCCCGACGCCCGAGGCCACCGCGAGGTCGGCAATCGTGGTGTCTTCAGTCTCGCCGGATCGATGCGAGATCACCGCGGTGTATCCAGCGTTGCGGGCGATCTCGATGGTGCGCAGCGTTTCCGTCAGAGTGCCGATCTGGTTGAGCTTGATCAAAATCGAATTGGCGGCTTTCTCGCGAATTCCGCGTTCCAGAAATTTCGGATTGGTGACGAACAGGTCATCGCCGACCAACTGCACGCGAGAGCCGAGTTCGCGGGTCAGAAGTTTCCACCCGTCCCAATCTTCTTCCGCCAGACCGTCTTCGATCGAAACGATCGGATACTTTTCGATCCATGCGGAATAGAATTTGACCATCGCGGCCGCGTCGCGCTCGCTTTTGTCCGATCTCGCAAATACGTACTTGCCGTTTTCGTAGAACTCGCTCGATGCGGGATCGAGGGCAATTGCGACATCGGCGTTCGGCTTATAGCCGGCCTTGGAGATCGCCTCGAGAATGACCTCGATTGGTTCCTCGTTGCTCCCCAGGCTCGGCGCAAATCCCCCTTCGTCGCCGACGTTGGTTGAATGACCGAGCTTCTTGAGCACAGAGGCGAGCGCGTGAAAGACCTCCGCACCGGCGCGTATCGCTTCCGCGAAAGTAGGCGCACCTTGCGGAACGATCATGAACTCCTGCATGTCGACGCTGGAGTCAGCGTGCTGCCCGCCGTTGAGCACGTTCATCATCGGCACGGGCAAGACGTGTGCTCCGGAATTGAGATGGAGATAGAGCGGGAGATTCTGCGCCGCCGCGGCCGCGTGCGCCGACGCGAGCGACACGCCCAAAATCGCATTGGCGCCCAGCTTCGATTTGTTCTCGGTGCCATCGAGAGCGATCAGGGCGCCGTCGATCGCCTTCTGGTCGGCGGCGTCCGCACCCTTGAGCTTCGACGCGATCGCCTGATTGACGTTGGCGACCGCGTTGAGCACGCCCTTGCCACCAAAACGTTTTGCGTCCCCATCGCGCAGTTCGAGCGCTTCGTGCACACCCGTCGATGCTCCGGAAGGCACGGCGGCCCGGCCGAATGCGCCGCCCGAGAGTCGCACATCGACTTCGATCGTGGGATTGCCGCGCGAGTCGAGAATCTCGCGCGCTCTGATTTCGGCGATTGTGGTAGCTGCCGCCATCGTGTGAACTCCTTCCGCCATCGCGGAAAGCTCGCATTCTAGAGCACAAGCGCGAGCCCTGTCACGATGTTACGGAAGTACCCGCGCGAGGGAAGCGGCGGAGGCGACGCCCTGCGCGGGCCGCTATTACAAACCGAGATAGCGGACTTTGAGTGGCGCCTCCACGACTGCGCCGTCTTTCAATAGCACGCGAAAGGCTCGCGCCTTCGGACGCGACGACACGACCTCTTTCAAGCGCATGCCGACGAAATGCCCGGCTGCGCCGTCATCGAGCGCGAGCGTCGTTGGGAATCCGCCGCGAATCAATCGATGCAGGGCAGGGCGGCGCGCCGCTTCGCCATCGTAATGCGGACAAAATCCGCCGCGCAGGAAGCCGAGACCTCCATCGAGCCGCTGAGGATGATGCCCGAACGAATCGGTGACTCCGCATTGAAACCAGCAGAGCGCGCCTGCGCTTATTCCCGCCAGCACGACGCCCGCATTCCATCCTACGCGGAGAGCGCGATCGAGTCCGTGTAATCTCCAGATGGCGAGCAGATTGGCGGTGTTTCCGCCGCCGACATAGATGACATCCTGCTCGAGCACAAAAGACCGAAGGTCGTGCACTTTGCGGTCGAAGAGCTTGAGATGAGTTGAGTCGGCGCGTGAAGGTGGAAACGCCTCATGGAAACGCGCGATGTAGCTGTCGCTGTCGCCGCTGGCCGTCGCCAGGAAGCAGACCCGAGGATGCCGTTTGCGGCGCGCGAGCGATAGGGCAAAGTCGTCGAGCCGCGGATTGTCCGGCTCCATCGAGAAGCCGCCCCCGCCCATCGCAACAATGTGTCGCTCCGCCATCTTGAGATGATAGGACGAGGGCGGGATGACTCAAACTGCGCCGGAGTCGCGCAGCGTGCCGATCTCTTCCCACGAATAGCCGAGTTCCAGCAGCACTTCCTCGGTATGCTGCCCGTGCTCCGGCGGCATGCGCGCTTCGGTCTCGACTTCGCCGTTGATCGATACCGGCGTTCCGGTGACCAGCACGCGGCCGGCGACTGGATGGTCCAGCTCCTTCAGGTAGCCGTTCACGCGCGCCTGCTCGCTCTTGAGCATGGTGCGGTAGTCGACGACTTCGGTAGCCAGGACGTCGGCGCCGTGCAGTTCCTCGAGCCACTCCGCGCTGGTTTTCTTCGGGAAGATCGAGTCGAGCACCGACTGAATCTTGTCGCCGTGAAAATTGCGCGTCACGTTGTCACCGTACTCGGGATCTTTTTCCAGATGTTCGATACCGAGGACGCGGCAGAACGCGGGCCATCGCTTGTCATCAACGCCTGCTATGCAGATGTGCCCGTCGCTGGTCTGAAACGCGCCCCAAACCCCATGCAGGAACTGATGGCCGCGGCCGGCGCGCTCGGTCTCCTCGCCGGTTATCGACGTATAATTTATCTCCATCCCCTGCATCGCGATCATCGTGCCGTAGATGGAGACATCGACTTTCTGGCTCTGTCCGGTACGCTCGCGTGCCACCAGCGCGGCGAGAATGCCGCCCGCCAGACTCAATCCGCCCGAATGATCCGCAGCCAGCAGGCCGCTCGGCAGCGGTGGATCATTTGGCATCCCGGTCTTGGCCATGATGCCGCTGGCTGCCTGCGCCAGCGTGTCGCGACTCGGTCTCATTACCCACGGGCCTTTGGGTCCCCATGAGCTGCCCTGTGCATAGACGATGCGCGGATTGACCTTATGGATGTCTTCATAGCCGAGTCCCAGCCGGTCGAGCACGCCGGGACGATAGTTGGTCACCAGCACGTCGTAGGACTTCGCCATTCGCCGCACGATCTCGATCGCCGCGGGCTTTTTCAGATCGGCGGTGATGCTGCGCTTGCCGCGATTCATCGCGATGAAGTAGTGCGAGACGGCCGGATTCTTCACGTTCGGTCCGCCGATCAGCGCGGGCGTCATCCACCGGCTCAGGTCCCCGGTCTCCTTGTTTTCGATCTTGACCACGTCGGCGCCCATGTCGGCGAGGAACAGGCTGGCAAACGGTCCCTGGATCTCCTGGCCGATCTCGATAACCTTGATGCCTTCAAGCGGCTTCGTCATCGTGCATTGCGCCTCCTAAACAGTCGTTCAGGCCGAGTGCCCGCGCGCGCGCATTATCGCGCCGCCCCCGAAAGAATCTCAAGCGTGCGGATTGCAGCGGCGCAGTGCTGAAAAGGGGCTGTGCCCGCGCGATTTCGGAAGCAGACAACACAGACCGGAAGCCTGAGTCTCTTCCGCAGTAATTCCAGAAAGGAAATATGGTAGCGCGAAGAAAATCGCGCATCGATCCACGGGCAGGGACGCCCGCGCCACCTATAAAAAGATTCGGATCTGAAGATCCCAAAAAGTTATGAACCGGCCGTCCCGTCCGTGGATCGAGGCTGTCGATTTTCGAAAAACTGCTCGGTGCTTACTCCTTAAGGCAGCGGCGAAACGAACACCGCTGATCCGGGATTCCTCAACAAAAATTTTCGGAATGACACAAAACCCATGTCTTAGTTGTCATCCTGAGCCGCCGCTTTGGCGCCCTGAGCGAAGCGAGAGGGGCCTCTGCAGTCTGCCGAGAGAAGAATATCATTCCACTTCTCTGCGACTCTCGACGACTGTTTCCGGCTTCTCCAGAAATGGTCGCAATGCGTGTTTATCGACAGCCTCGATCGACGCGCGGCGTCCTCGTTGCCCTTACATCCCATAGAGATCCTTCAGATGCTCGATATGATCGAGCAGTGCCACTCGCCAGGCGCCGTCGAACTCAATGATCTGAATTGATCCGAGATCGACCACCGGCTGATGACCGGTCAGTCGCGTGACGATCGTTCGAATGACGCCGCGATGCGCGACCAGCAGGGCGTGGGAAACAGCGCCGGCGTCTGGCGCCCAGAGCGCGATCATCTGATCAACGCCGCGACCGACGCGATCGGCGAATGCGGCACGGCTCTCACCGCCCGGATAGGTGTAACCCGCCGCGAGGCGGTCCGCGTCCCAGCGCGCGTAGTCATCGGGATAGCGCTCGCGAATCTCCCCGGCGGTAAGCCCTTCAAAAAGCCCGAAATGTACTTCCGCGAAATCGTCCAGTATCGAAAGCCGCGCCGGATCGCCCGCGATGATGCGCGCGCCCTCGGTCGCGCGAACCAACGGGCTCGCGAACACGTGATCGAAACTCAGAGAACTGTGCCGCTTCGCGATCGCATCGCGCGCGGCGCGCATCTGCGCCCGGCCTAAATCCGAGAGCGCCACATCGGTGCGGCCGTGATAGCGGATGCTCGACTGGCCTTCAGTTTCGCCGTGGCGAACGAGAACAAGTGTCGGCTTCATCGCGATTGATCCAGCACCCTCACCCTCGCGTCAGGGTGCTTGCAAAGGGAGCGCAAGCATCGCGCCGCTCTACCCTCTCCCGCAACTAAGCGGGCGAGGGGCATTCAGCCGACGCGCACGAGGAGATTCCGTTTCTGGATGGCGCTGGCGTCCCGCCGGCGGACGCCGTCGTCTTTTCTTGATGCCCTCAGAGCCAGCAACAACGAGAGCCTCACTCCTCAAGCGGATTCAGCACCAAACCCGTCAGCAGCTTCGGGTAGAAGTACGTCGACTTCTCCGGCATTGTCGCGCCTGCGTCGCTTACGCGCTCGACGTCGCCGATGCCTGGCGGGTTCATCAGGAAGGCGCCGTCGGCGCGGCCTTCGCTCACGGCATCCAGCGCGGCGTTTGCGTCGATGGTGTACTCGATGTTGCCGCCCTTGCGGATTTCCGCCGCCTTGAGCGAGAAGACCTCGTCGAACACGAGCGCATGCAAGACAGTAACATCAAGGCTGCGCACTTCCGCGGCGACATCGGGCATCGCGCGGGCGACCGCATCGGCGTTCCTGAGACGAAGCAGGAAAAAGCGCTCGAGGCCGCGCAGCGCGATCGCCAGCGTTCCCCCGCCTCCGTCGATGAGCCTGCGGCGCAGCGTCTCGCGCTCGCCGGTCTCCTCCACCTCAAACGCGTGGCGTGCTTGCGCCGCGAACGATGCGATCGCCTCGGGACGCAGGCGGCGCACAATGCGATGCGTCGGCAGAATCACCAGTCCCGGGTCATCGCACGCGACCAGCGTCATCATCGTGTAGTCGAAGCCCTGCGATTGCGGCGGATTGTTCGCTGCACGCCGCTGGCGCCGGTAGTTCAGCGCGGTTTCATAGCGATGGTGCCCGTCGGCGATCAGTATGCGCGTCGATGCGAGCGCGCGCTGGATGGTCGCGATCTCCTCAGGCGAATCGATTACCCGCAGCTCGTTGCGAATCTTGAGGTCGTCGGTGACGTCGATGAACGCGGCGCGCGAGGCCACGTCAACGCGCAGCCGCTCGAGTTCCGCAGGCGATCCCGAATACAGGCCGAAGATCGAACTGGTGTTGGTACGAATCGCGGTAAGCAGCTTCAGGCGATCTTCCTTGGCTGCGGGAAAGGTCTTTTCGTGCGGAAGAATGCGGCCCGGCGCGAACTCTTCGAGCCGAAGGCGCACGACGAAACCATTGCGCGAAAAGCGCCGCCCCTCGACTTCGAAGCTCTGCGTGTACAAATAAATTGCCGGGCGTTCCGCACGCCGGAGTACACCCGCCGCGAGCCAGTCGAGCAGAGTCGCCTGCGCGGCGGCATATCTGTCCGCGTCGCGGCCCAATTCGAGCCGCACGATATTGTAGGGGCTGCGATCGTAGAGCCCGCGCTGCTGCGCCTCGCTGATAATGTCGTAGGGCGGGGCGACCACGCGTGAAATATCGCCCACGGTCGGGAGGTCATACAGAAGCCCGCAGAGCGGCTCGATTCTCTCGCGCAAACGATTCATTCCAACGCCTCTCCGGCGAGCGCGGCCGTTAGCTGCCGGCCGCTCACCGCACCCTCGCGTAGCACCCGCCACTCGTCCGTCCTGACTTCAACGACCGTGCTTGGCGCGGCGGCCGTCAGAGTTCCACCTTCAAGGTATACTTTAACTTTTGCGCCGAGCGCCGCACGCGCCGCTGCGAGCGTCTTTGCCGTCGGCTCGCCCGCGCGGTTCGCACTCGTGGCCGTGATGGGCTTGCCAAATGCTGCCGCAAGCGCATGTGCGATCGGATGCGGCGAGACGCGCACTCCGACGCCTCCGCCCGGGCCGACCAGAGCCGCCGGGATATGCGCGCCGGCAGGGAGGACGAGCGTTAATGGTCCCGGCCACAAGACGTCGGCCAGGCGGCGCGCGATCGGCGGGACTTCGCGCGCGAGCGAAAAGGCCGTGTCCGCATCCGCCGCGATCAGAGCAACGGTCTTGGCCGCATCGCGTCCCTTGATCGCGAACAGGCGCTTCAGCGCAATCTCCGAAAACGGGTCAGCCGCGATTCCGTAGAACGTTTCGGTGGGATAGACGACGAGCGCACTCTCGCGGAGCGCGCCGATCGCGTCGTCGAGACTGTCAATCGCGGGATGGGCATTCGATGATGACCGGGCGGGCAGGGCGGTACTCCTCTGGCGGATGCTAGCGCTGCGCCGCGCCGCGGGAGAGCGCGTGATGCGCGATGTCGCGTCGCATTTGCTTGCCCTCGAATTCTATCATTCCGGCCACTTCGTATGCGCTCGCGACCGCCAGCTCCAGCGTGGGAGCCATCGCGGTGACGGCGAGCACGCGCCCGCCATCGGTCACCAATTGACCGTCCTTCAGCGCGGTGCCGGCGTGAAAAACCTTGACGCGAATCTTTTTCATCGCCCATCGCACTTTCAGGTCCGGAGGCGTGTCGCCTTCAAACTGTTCAAGTCCCTTGATCGGAATGCCCTTGCGGTAATCGCCCGGATACCCGGCAGAGGCGAGCATGATGGTGGCAGCGCTTCTGGGCGAGAGATGCACCGACACATCTTTGAGGTTTCCCTCCGCTACGGCCAACAGCGTGGCGCCGAGGTCGCCATCAAAGCGCATCATCAGTGGCTCGCACTCGGGATCGCCAAAGCGCGCGTTGAATTCCACCACGTTTATTTTGTCGCCTTCGACCATCAACCCCGCATACAGCAGCCCTTTGAACGGCACGCCGCGCGCGCTCATTTCCTTGAGGGTAGGGCGAATGACTTCGCTCATCACCCGCGCTTCGAGATCGGATCCGAATTGCGGCAGCGGCGAATACGCGCCCATGCCGCCGGTGTTCGGGCCGCGGTCGCCGTCGAATATCGCTTTGTGATCCTGGAACATCCCGAACGGGATCGCGTTCTCGCCGTCACACAGGGCGAAGAAGGATACTTCCTCGCCGGTCAGAAACTCTTCGATCACCACTCTTTGCCCGGCCGCCCCGAACCTGCCGCGACTCATCGCATCGTCGATGGCACCGATTGCCGCCTCGCGATCGGCGCATATCGTCACGCCCTTGCCCAGCGTCAGGCCGTCCGCCTTAACGACGATCGGAGTACGATGGTTGGAGACGTAACTGCGCGCCGCGTCTGCATCGTCAAACGCCTGATACGCGGCGGTAGGCACGCCCGCGGCCTTCATCACAGATTTGGCGAACGACTTGCTGGTCTCGATTTGCGCGGCAGCCCTGGTCGGCCCGAAAATCTTTATCCCCGCGGCAGTGAACTCGTCGACGATTCCCGCGCCCAATGGATCATCGGGTCCCACGACGACCAGGTCGATCTTCTTCTCGCGCGCGAAGGTGACTAGCGCCGGAAAATCCATCGGCGATATAGCCACCGGCTCCGCGAGCTGGTTGATACCCGGATTGCCGCTGGCGCAGAACAGCCCCCATACGCTCTGGCTCTGATGCAACCGCCAGCACAGCGCATGCTCGCGTCCACCCTTACCGATAACGAGGACTTTCATACCCGCAGCAAAGCGTTCTGAAATCCTTCTCCCACCGGGAGAAGGTGGCGCGCCGCGCGCCAGATGAGGGTCGGTGGAATCATGGCGAACATTGGTGAGGATGTGACCGACTTCATTTTCTCCGCAAAGTTAATGGCGGAAATGCCGCACTCCGGTGAAAACCATCGCGAGGCCGTACTTGTCCGCTGCGGCGATGACCTCATCGTCACGGACCGCGCCGCCCGGCTGCGCGATCGCCGTCGCACCGGCTGCGGCGGCGAGCGTGGGCCCATCGGGGAACGGAAACAGCGCTTCCGACACCAGCACCGAGCCGGCCAATGAGACCTTGAGCCGCGCGGCTTTTTCGCGCGCGGCGTAGACGGGATCGATTCGCGAGGTCGCGCCGCCGCCGACCGCGAGCGTTCGATCGTCGGTGACGAATGCGATCGCGTTGGATTTTATGTGCTTGCAGACCTTGATTCCGAATTCGAGCGCGCGGAACTCGGCGTCGGTCGGTTTGCGCCGGGTCACGACTTTGCCTTCGCGCGGATTTTCGATCGAAAGGTCGGGGGTCTGCACCAGCAACCCGCCGACGATCTTCTTCAAATCGAACTCGCTGCGCGGCGCCGCCTCAGGATGAAACTTCATGACGCGGCGGTTCTTCTTCTTACGCAGGAACGCGATGACGTCGTCGGGGAAATCCGGCCCGATCAGCACTTCGGTGAACAGCTCATCGACGGCGCGCGCAAATTCCATCTCCCACGGACGATTGGAAATTATTATCCCGCCGAACGGAGAGTCGGGATCGGTCGCGAACGCCTTGTCCCACGCAGCCTTGAGCGAGTTTCCGATACCGACACCGCACGGCGTGTTGTGCTTCAGGATCGCGACTACAGCCTGCGATTCGCGCTGAAACTCCAGCATCAGGTTGATTGCGGAGCTGATATCGAAAACGTTGTTGAACGACAATTCCTTGCCGTGGAGCTGCTCCGCGACATCGAGGAAGTGGCCGTAGAGAGCGCCCTGCTGATGCGGATTCTCGCCGTAGCGGAGTCCCTGCTCGCGCGGGAGTGAAAGGCTGAAGGTCTCTCCCAGGACCGATGGCTCGCCTTCATTTGCGTGGGTCCCCAGCCAGTTCGAAATGGCCACGTCGTAGGCGGTGACGCGCGCGAACGCTTTGCGCGCCAGGCGCCATCGTGTTGCCGCGGTGATGGCGCCGCCGTCCCGATCCATCTCTTCGATTATCGCGGCGTAATCCGCGGGATCGACTACTACCGCCACATCACCATGATTCTTCGCGGCGGCGCGCACCAGGGTCGGACCGCCGATATCGATATTTTCGATCGCGTCCTCGAGACTCACACCGGGATTCGCAACGGTCTTTTCGAACGGATAGAAATTGACGACCACCAGATCGATCGGCTCGATGCCGTGCTCTTTCATCTGGCGCCGATGACTTGGTTCGTCGCGCCGGCCGAGAATTCCGCCGTGAATTTTCGGATGAAGCGTTTTGACGCGTCCATCCAGCATCTCCGGAAAGCCGGTGAACTCTTCGACCGCCTTGACGCGCACGCCGGCCGCTTCCAGCGCCGCCTTGGTGCCCCCGGTAGATAAAAGCTCGACGCCGTGACGCGCGAGCGCCATCGCGAATTCGGGAAGGCCGCCTTTGTCCGAAACCCCGAGCAGCGCGCGCCGAATCTTTACCTTGTCCGTGCTCATGTTCGTCTAGCCCCGGCAGACGCGCGGCACGCGTTTTCCGACCGTGCACAGCATCTCGTAGGAGATAGTCTGCACGAGCCGCGCGACATCGTTCACGCTGATCATCGCCTCGCCGGCTCCTCCCCACAAAATCACGTCGTCTCCGACCGCCACTGCGGGCACCTCGGTTACATCGATAGTCGTCAAATCCATCGAGACTGCGCCGACCACCGGCGCGCGATGGCCCCGCACCAGCACCTCGCCGCCATGCTGGAGCCCGCGTTTGTAGCCGTCGGCATAGCCGACCGGCAGCACTCCGATGGTGCTTGCGCGCTCGGCCACAAAGGTGTGTCCGTAGCCGACGCCGGTCCCGGCAGATATCTCCTTCAGTTGCACGATCCGAGTCTTGAACGTCATAACGGGCCGCAGGTCGATCTTTTCGCGCACAGCAGCGACAGGAGGCAGGCCGTAGATTGCCAGTCCCGGCCGCGCGAGGTCGAAGTGGGAATCATCGCGGAGCACGAGCGCGGCGGAATTGGCGACGTGCGCGATCTTCGGCGCGAAGCCAGCACCGACAAGGCGGGAGAGCGCGGCGCGAAAAACGGCCAGTTGTGAATCGGTGACCTTGCTTGCCGGATCGCTCGCGTTAGCCAACAGCGTGCACAAACCCTCCAGCTCCAGGGCCGGGGCGGCGCGCAACTCGTCGATCAGCGTGCCCAGCTCCGATGGCATTACGCCGAGCCGGCTCGCACCCGTGTCGACTTTGACGTGAATCGGGAACCGCCTGCGTCCCGCTACGGTCGCGGCGCGCTCCAGCGGCACTATCAGCGACGGATGGAAAACGAAAGGCGTCAGATCCAGATCAACGATCTCGCGGGCCTGAGAGGCGAAGAAGCCCGCCTGCAGAAAGATGCGCGCGTTCAGCCCGGCTTCGCGCAGCTCGCGCGCTTCGTCGATAGTCGCGACGCCGAACTGGCCGCATCCCTCCGCGGCGAGCGTGCGTGCGACGATGACCGCGCCGTGCCCGTACGCATCGGCCTTCACCACGACCATCAACTCGCCGTGTGATGCGGCGGCCTTGAGCGCGTGATAGTTCGAGCGCAGCGCGCCCAGATCGATCTCCGCGACGGTCGGCCGTCCTCCGTTGTTCATCATGCGTTGTTCATCATGGCGCTGTGTTTGCTTCCTGCACTGATCCGAATTTCCGCCGCCGCCATCGCGGCGCCAATTAAAAAGCCCGAGCCTCGTTCCTGACTCGGGCGCGTGGCGCCGCGCTTCGCTCTTCCGATTTGGCTTGCACCATCTCGAAATTCTCCCGCCATCGGAGGGCGATTTAGCTAACCATTGGCGGTAGACACAGTCAATCAAACGCCTTCCGGGCCTGTGGATTTCCATCCCCAGAATCGTCCGCAGCCTGAGCCGTCGGATGTGCCGCCGTTGCTGACCGAGCCGAAGACGACGTTCAGTGGGTCACCACACCAAACGTCAAAAAATCGTACGCCAAGCCCTAAATCCTTCGGCCGACTCAGCATAACGCACGGGCTTCCCGGAAAACATGCTTCCTATTACAACCCGGTCCGGACCCATCCCTCATTGGACAAGAATGCGCCGGATTTTCGGCGCCCGCAGAAGCTCGGCCCCATCGCAGCCATCTCAATTCTGGGTGGGCTGCATCACCAATATGTCAGGGTTTAGGTTTTGACTAAGCACAGGCAAAGTGCTTACTCAAAACATCGATAGCTTCCGGGCGCGCTCCTCAAGCGCGGGATCGTAGGCACCTATCAGATGCCGCAAGACGCTAGATTCGGCACGAGTCAGCGCCAAGTGAGGTCATTTCAGAGAATCGCCATGCTGCTCGGTTCGGGCGCCGTTGGATTGTTCATCATGGCGGTCGCCCAGACTGCAGCAGCAGCGGACAAACATCCCGCTGACGAAGCGCCCAGTGAGAGTCGCCCGGTGATCGGGCACAAAGAGACCGCCCAAAACTCTTTGCAGGCCGATCTAGAACACGACCGCAAGGCACTCGAAGCGACTACTGCAGCGCTGTCTGAGTACCAGCGAGCTATAGTTGCTGTCCGCGACGCATTGGTTGAGTACGAACGGATCGTCGATGACTCGAAGGCGGCCCTCACGCAATACAAGGCGGCACTTCAGACAGCGAGTACCGAAACCCGGCGCAAATCTGAATCCACCAGAGATGCAAAGAAGGCAATTCTTGGGATCCTCGCGGTGGGGGGCCTAACCGTCGCCGCCATATTCTTCGGCTTTTTCGGCCTTCTCGTCGGAACAATGCCGACCATCGGTGACGGCTCCTACCCTGTATACTGGGAAGCTGCCGTCACGGCAGGTGCAGGGGTATTGGTTTCCTTATTTGTAAGCGTGTCAGCAGTAATGGCCCTATGTTTGGAGTCTGGCACTTGGGCATTGGTCAGCATTGTCTGCGCTGGAATTGGAATCCTTCTCGTCGTGTTAGTGACGGTGAAGTCTATGAAGCCGCTCTTGAGCGAATGAGGTCGACTCTGACGTGAATCTGGAACCGCCTGCGCGCCGCTACGCTCTTCCGATCTGGCTTGCGCCATCTCGAAATCCTCCCGCCATCGGAGCGCGATTCGGCTGACCACTGGCCGTAGACACAGTCAATCAAACGCCTTCCGGGCCTGTGGATTTCCATCCCGGAATCGTCCGGACCCTGTGCTTTCCTTAGACGCGCCGAGTGATATAAGGAACTCAGGCTGGGGGCGCGCCGCGTGCGCTGAGAACTCTCAGATGAGAGAACCCCTCGAACCTGATCCGGGTCATGCCGGCGTAGGGAAGCCAAACGGCCGGACCATCGACGCTCGGCCGAAAGCCGCTTCCCCGGGCGCCCGGGAGGCGGCTTTTTTAATGGTTAAGAAAGTAGCGGCAGACCTTTCAATCACGCTCAACGGCGAGCCCTATCAGCTTGACGGGGACGTGCGGCTGAGCGCTCTGATCGAACGGCTCAAGATGCGCCCGGCGCGGATTGCCGTCGAGTTGAATCGGGAAGTCGTGTCCAAAGCCAGATATTCCGAGACCATTGTGAAAGCCGGCGATGAACTTGAGATAATAAATTTCGTGGGAGGCGGATGAGCGGCAGCGCCATCGTCTTCGACGTTCGGAATCTATGACACAGGACACACCATTCGAACTGGGCGGCAGGATTTTCAAATCCCGCCTCATCGTCGGCACCGGCAAGTACAAGGACTTTGCGGAAACGCGAACCGCGGTTGAAGAGAGCGGCTCCGAGATCGTCACCGTCGCGGTCCGCCGCGTGAATATTACTGATCGCGGCAAGGAAAACCTGCTCGACTACCTCGATCCGAAGCGCTACCAGATCCTGCCCAACACCGCCGGATGCTTCACGGCCGAGGAGGCTATCCGCACCTGCCGCCTGGCGCGCGAAGTCGGGGTGGGCGACATGGTCAAGCTCGAAGTGATCGGTGACGAGCGGACTTTGTTTCCCGACGTGCCTGCGACGATCGAAGCGGCGAAGGTGCTGGTCAAGGAAGGGTTCAAGGTCCTGCCGTATATC
>Ga0074044_10000614_pt1 | contig 34105 bp, 31 predicted proteins | sample BogForMeECP23OM1_FD_94443 | JGI IMG/M metagenome (GOLD analysis project Ga0074044, IMG submission 94443) | Bog forest soil microbial communities from Calvert Island, British Columbia, Canada - Bog Forest MetaG ECP23OM1 | ecosystem: Environmental > Terrestrial > Soil > Wetlands ...
CCGCGATTTGCTAAGCGTGCTTCTTCACAAGGCGCAGTCCCTGGAGCCGCCAGCTCTTTTCCACAGACGAAACTAATTGCTCTTGGCGGGCCTTGACGAAAGGAGCGTAATGCCGTTCAGTGGTCTTCACGCTAGCGTGTCCCAGCAGAATGGACACTTGGTCAATGGGAACACCTGCCAACAGTAGTTCTACGGCAAAGGTGTCCCGGAGCATGTGGGGATGCGCCCTTTTGTCGAGTTTTGCCCACTTGAAGAGGCGCTGCAAACTGGCGTGCCAGCAATTGCTGGCGCGATAATGCAGCCCATTTCCAGTCCAGAAGAAGTACCGCGAGTTGCTGTTCGGCAGCGTGCCCAAAAGCTCGACTACGTGAGGCGGCAGGGGTACGTATACTGGCAACCCTGTCTTCTGCTGGTATAGAAATAGGCGATTTTCCGTCAGGCGCGCCCGCTCAAGTGTCACCGCATCATTCAGGCGAAGTCCGCTGTAGCGCATGAGAAGCAAGAGAGCCCGCACCCGGACTCGGTGTCCGGGGTTCGTGCTCCAGTGAGATAAATCGTAAGTTACCTTTGCCAACTTCTGAAATTCTTCTTGCGAAAAATAATCAGTGGGCACCTGTCTGACTTTGATTGCGCCCAATTCTTCGACGGGGTTTTGTTTCAGCCAGCGCTTACGCACACAGTAGGAGAAAAACGAGTGCCACCGTTCCTGCCGTTTCTGGGCTGTGATCGGTGCGACCTTCCAGGATCGACTAAGCAGGCCGAGTTGGTCGTCCGTGAATTCGTCAATGTAGGTCAGACCTCGACCGTGCGCAAAGCTAACCAGCTCACGCTGCATCAGCGAAAATTTGTAAAGCCAGCTGTGCGAGAGCCGCTGTCCCTGCTTTCTTGCGATAAATGCGTCGAGCGCGGCCTCCACGGTGACTCGGGCCGGCGACGGGTCGGCCGCATTAGCGTCCATCAGCCGGGCCTTTTTTTCCGCTCGCTCCCAGGCGCGGGTGCGGGCGCTGACGCGCACGAAGGCGCCAGTGGTTTCGACAATGCCCATGATCCATTTCGGACAGTGGCAACGTCTGTAATAGGGATCAGTCTGCGTGCAAGGAGGGTAGTGACGAGTGTAGACGCTGAGCATGAATGCCTCCGGGAGAAAGTGAGCCCGCCGGAAGCATTGTACGATAATTGTACGAAACTTGGTAGCTGCCTGTAACCTATTCAATCTACGGCATTAAACTTGGTGCGGAAGGGGGGATTTGAACCCCCACGCCTTTCGGCGCCACCCCCTCAAGATGGTGTGTCTGCCAGTTCCACCACTTCCGCACTTTAGAAACTGCTTTATTGTCAATTGTTTCCAGCTACAACTTCAAGCTGTTACGCTTTCGAGCGGAGGCGTTTTCGTACGCGCCCTTTGCCCCCATTACCTACTCCCGGCTCCAAGTCGTTTTGGGGCGACCGCTCGATCCGCTACGCCGACTGCACCGCAGTCCGGCATCTGGATCGAACATAATCTTACCATGGGCCAGATTCTCCTGGGAACTTGCCGACACTACACTCTAATGGTTTCAAACTGATCCACTACCAACCGTCCTGGAACATTGCAGGCAGCACACTCGTGCCGTAGAATACGAGGCGCAAGGACTGGAGTTTTCGACCGCGGCGCCTTAGCGCTGTCAGACAGCGGTACCAGTGATACCGAAAATTTAAATAAATAAATAAATAAGCAGCCGGCAGCAATGCATGCAACGGCAACTCTCCGCCATCCTTATTCTTCAACCGGACCTACGCCTGGGACGTTGATCTTCAAGAAAAAAGTCGACGCCGTTACGGCCCGATGAGGTTCCCGGGTAATTGAAAGTGGAGCAGAAATGATTTCATCCCCAATCTCGGATACTTCCACGAGCGCTCGCCTAGCGGGGCTTTCGCAGATCGTGGGCAATACGCCGCTGCTGGAAATCTCGTTCGAATTCCGCGGCCGGCAGCGGGTGATCTATGCCAAGTGCGAGCAACTGAACCTGACGGGCAGCATCAAGGACCGCATGGCGCTGCATATTCTGAAGGAGGCGTATCGCAACGGGCAGCTCCATTCAGGCGATACGATTGCGGAGGCTACCAGCGGCAACACGGGAATATCGTTTGCCGCCATTGGCCGTGCTCTCGGTCATCCGGTCAGGATTTTCATGCCGGACTGGATGAGCCGCGAGCGCAAGGACCTGATCGCGAGCTACGGGGCTGAGATCGTGCCGGTCAGCCACGAGCAGGGAGGGTTCCTGGGCAGCATCCGCCTGGCGGAGGAATTCGCGGCCAGCCGTCGAGGTGTGTTCCTGCCCTGCCAGTTTTCAAACGATGCCAACGCCGAAGCGCACGAAACCACGACCGGACCGGAGATTTGGTTGCAACTGGAAGGCGCCGGACGGGTGCCGGACGCGTTTGTCGCGGGGGTTGGCACGGGCGGCACGGTGATGGGCGTGGGGCGATTTCTCCGGCGCAAGAATGCCAAAATCAGCGTCCATCCCGTCGAGCCTTCGGAGTCCCCGACGCTTTCTACTGGGTGCAAGGTGGGCAAACATCGCATCCAGGGGATTTCGGACGAATTCATTCCTGCGATCATGGACCTGCCGTCCTTGGATGGAGTTATTGCGGTGTCGGACGGCGATTCGATCCTCATGGCGCAGAAACTGGCGTCGCGGCTGGGCTTGGGAGTCGGAATCTCGTCCGGGTGTAATTTCCTGGCGGCGTTAAAGGTGCAGGAAAGGTTGGGGGATGCGGTGGTGGTGACGGTATTTCCCGACGACAACAAGAAGTACCTGAGCACCGACCTGATGAGAGAGGAACCGATTTGCGGCGACTACCTCGCACCCAGCGTTGAACTGAAGGGTCTGTCGGCTCTGCCGCGCGTCTGCGCCATGTGCAGGCGCGACAACGGCTTCCAGGTGACGGTGTAGTCGCCCCGGCCGGCCCTGATCTTCCGTGATCTCGGAAGTCTCCTCCCCAATTGCTAACCTCGCAGTGGAGTTCCAGGAGGTCCCTTGCCCGCGACTGCTCAGAAATCCGCTCACGAATCCGCTCGCGAATCGGCTCGCCAATCAACGATCAAGATTCTCTATAGCGAGTCGGACGAAGCCACTCTCACCGCCCAAGCCGCCGAAATGCGCAAGGCCGGGCATTGCGTGACTACGGCCCTTAACCGCCAGAGCGTTCAGGAAGCCCTGCGCCGCGATGCTTTTGACCTCGTCATCCTCGGCGCCACCTTGTCCAGGGACGATCGCCATCATCTCCCCTACATGGTCAAGAAGGCCCACGAAGGAACGAAGGTTTTGGTTATGCATGCCGGTACCCACCATCACGAAGTGGACGCCGCCGTCGATTCCAACCTGAGCATGCTCCTGGTCCTCGAGCGGATTGCCGCCCTGCTTCAACCCGCGGACGTGCACTAAACGCCAACCAACATTCCTGTCACAAAAAGGTCTGGCGGGGTGCAGAGCGCGGGCACCCGCCAGGCCACTTCCAGGCTACCTGCCGTCATTCTCGCCGTTCCCAGCGGAGCTGTTGTGACACGCTTGTCAAGTTGTCGTCATTTTGAGCGGCTGATGTTTGTCGGGGAGGAGCCCTAAAACTAAAATGGGCCGCCAGCCAAGAAGCGGTGACGTTTCCTTGGCTATCGGCCCATTCGATCCGGACTAGGATCGGAGGTGATACCTTCATCGTAGACCCTCCGGTTCGAATGTCAAGGGTCAACTTTCCCCTCCCACAACCGGTCGAATTTGGGAAATTCAGCCCCCGGCGCGCTCCGATCATTGACACTTTCCCGGCCACGGTGTTACGTTTAGAGGTTTTAGAAGTGGCTCTTCTTCAAGACAGAATCAGCCAGCAGAATCAGCAAGGACTCGATCAGCGTTTTGATCATCAAAAGATGGGCCAAACACTCCGACAACTAGGCGAATTACTGCTCGGAGCCGTGCCGACGGTCATCCTTCTCGGGACGCTTTACATTCTCTACACTTTTCTGGTCCATCGGCCGCTCACGGCCGTGCTCGCCGAGCGCCGCAGCCGGACCCAGGGCGCCATGGAAAAAGCGCGCGCCGACATTGCCGCCGCCGAGGCCCGCACCGCCGACTACGAGCAACGCCTGCGGGAAGCTCGCCAGAAGGTCTTCAAGAACCAGGAGGCCCGCCGCCAGCAGGCCACCCAGTCCCGTACCCAGGCTGTGCAGCAAGCCCGCACCCGAGCCCAGGAACAAGTCAAGCAGGCCCGCGCCGGCATGGAAGCGGATATGCAGCAAGCCATGTCGAAGCTGCAATCGGACGCAGCGCGGCTCGCCAGCGAGATCGTGCGCACCGTGCTGCGCCCCATGGCATCGCCCAGTCAGGCCGGTGGCCAATGAAGATTCAGCTAGAAATGAAGCTGAATAGGATGCCGGGAATTGTGCAGCTGTTGCTCGCGCTAGTCCTGGTGGTTTTCGTGTCCGCAGTTCCCGCAAAGGCCTTCGCCTACGCGCAGGAACAACCAGCGGCCCAGCCTTCCCAACAAACTTCTGAACCGGCAAGAGAGGCCAATCCGCCTGCCGAGCAAAAGACGATCGGCGGGGAACTCGCTCAGCAGACCCGCGAGGCTGCCGGAGCGGAAGAAGAGGAAGAACACGCAGACCTCAAGCACGCCGCCCCCGTCCGCTGGCTAGCGCGTAAGACGGGTCTGAGCGTGCATGGGGCATATCTGCTGCTGCTCTCTCTGAACTTCGCCATCATTGCTGTCGTCGTGTTCTGGGCTGCGCGCAAATTCGTGCCCGGCATGTTGCGCAACCGAAGCGCAGCCATCCAGCGGGCTTTGGAAGAAGCGCGCGCCGCCAGCCAGGATGCGAATCGACGTTTGGCAGACATCGAGACTCGTCTCCGCCAGTTGGATGTGGAAATCGGGCGGATGCAGGCCACCGCGGAGAAAGAAGCCGACGCCGAGGAAGTTCGCATCCAGCAAGCCGCTGACGAAGATATTCGCAAAGTGGTCCTCGCCGCCGAACAGGAAATCGCCGCCGCAGCCAAGCAAGCCCGCCGCGAATTGACCACTCACACCGCCGACCTGGCTCTCGCCCTTGCTCGCCAGCAGATCAAAGTTGATTCCAATACCGACCAGGTTCTGGTCCGCACTTTCGCCGCGAAGCTGCCGCATGACGACGGCGGAAAGGACGGTCAGTAGACATGGCCTCGGTCGTTGGAACCTACGCCCGCGCCTTCGCCGATGTAGTCATGAAGTCTGGCAGCCAGCTCGACCCCGCGAGCGCCGTCCAGGAATTGCACAGCGTCGCCGCCCTGCTCGAGGAAAGCGATCAACTGCGCCGGGTTCTGGAAAATCCTTCCATTCCCGGAGACCGCAAGCGCGCCGTTCTGGACGTCGTCACCGCGCGCCTGGGCGCTACCCGGCAGGTTAGGAATTTTATTGCCGTACTCACCGATAACCGCAGGCTGCCCCTGTTCAGTGAAATCCTGAAGCAGGTGGAACAGGAATTGAGCGACCGGCAGGGCTTCGCGGAAGCGCAGGTAAGCACGGCGCGGCTGCTGGGCGATCCAGAGAAGCAGATGCTGGAATCCGAGATCGCAAAGATGACCGGCAAGAAAGTCCGGGCAAGATACGAGCAAGACGCCTCGCTATTAGGCGGAGCCGTCGTGCAGGTAGGCAGCACCATCTACGACGGATCCGTAAAAGGCCAGTTGGAAAGAATCAGGGAGCAGTTGGTGGAAGGGTAGCTATTAGCTCCTAGCTGCTGGCTACTGGCTTGAACCGGCAAAACACGACCGCATTACGGAAAAAACAAGAAGCAAGAAGCTAGAAGCCAAAAGCTGATTTTATGGCACAAATCAAAGCAGACGAAATTACGCAATTAATCCGCGAGCAAATCGAGAACTACGAATCCAAGATCGCGGTTGACGAAGTTGGCACCATCATCACCCTCGGTGACGGCATCGCGCGGGTCTATGGCCTCGACAAGGTGATGGCGGGAGAGTTGCTCAGCTTCCCGCACGGCGTCGCGGGAATCGCGATGAACCTGGAAGAAGATCAGGTCGGCGTGGTCATCCTGGGCGAATACACCGAGATCAAAGAAGGCGACGAAGTCAAGCGCACCGGCCGCATCATGAGCGTGCCCGTCGGCGATGCCCTAATTGGCCGCGTCGTCAACTCGCTGGGCGTGCCGATTGACGACAAGGGCCCCATCGCCACCGATAAATTCATTCCCATCGAGCGCCTTGCCCCTGGCGTCGTTGCCCGCCAGCCCGTGCGCGAGCCCATGGCCACTGGATTGAAGGCCATCGACTCCATGATCCCCATTGGCCGCGGGCAGCGCGAACTCATCATTGGCGATCGCCAGACCGGAAAGACCGCCGTTGCCCTCGACACCATCATCAACAGTAAGGGGAACGACCTGATCTGCATCTACAACGCCATCGGTCAGAAGCGATCGTCGATTGCGCAGGTGGTCAAGATTCTCGAAGACGCCGGCGCCATGGAATACACCATCGTGGTCGCAGCTTCGGCATCCGAACCCGCTCCCATGCAGTACATTTCTCCGTACGCGGCCTGCGCCATGGGCGAGTTTTTCCGCGATGCGGGACGCCACGCCCTCTGTATCTACGACGATCTTTCCAAGCACGCCGCCTCTTATCGCGAGATTTCACTTTTGCTCCGACGTCCTCCCGGCCGCGAAGCCTATCCCGGAGACGTTTTCTATCTTCACTCGCGTCTGCTGGAACGCGCCGCCAAGCTCAGCGACAAAAACGGTGGCGGGTCGCTCACCGCGCTCCCCGTTATCGAAACCCAGGCGGGCGACGTTTCCGCCTACATTCCGACCAACGTGATTTCGATTACCGATGGCCAGATCTATCTGGAGACCGACTTATTCAACCAGGGCGTACGCCCGGCCGTGAACGTCGGACTTTCCGTAAGCCGCGTCGGCGGCAGCGCCCAGATCAAGGCCATGCGCCAAGTTGCTGGAACGCTCAAACTCGAACTGGCCCAGTACCGCGAACTCGCTGCCTTCGCCCAGTTCGGCAGCGATCTTGACAAAGCCACCCAGCAACAACTCAACCGCGGGAAACGTTTGGTGGAACTGCTGAAGCAGGACCAGTTCTCGCCCCTATCGTTCGCAAAACAAATTCTGATCATCTTCGCCGGCACCAGCGGAGCGCTCGACGACATGCCGGTAGAACAGGTGCGCGACTTCGAGAAAGATCTGTATAAGTACGTGGAAACCACGAGTCCCGGCCTGCTCAACACGATCATGGAAAAGAAGATTCTGGACGACAATCTGAAAGCGGAGATCTCCAGAGTCATCAAAGAAGCGAAACAGCAGTTCGTGGATTCACGGCAAGCAGTAGCGAAGTAATTCGGCTGCTAGCTGCTAGCTACTAGCTTCTAGCAAGCCCACTTGAGATAGCCGTTGGGACACATGATTCTGCTCGCTAGCAGCTAGAAGCTAGGAGCCAGCAGCGATTTATGGCAAATGTTCTCGACATCCGGCGCCGTATCCGCAGCGTGGTCAACACGCGGCAGATCACCAAGGCCATGAAGACGGTTTCGGCGGCGAAGTTGCGCCGCGCGCAAGAGAGTGCCCTGGCCGCGCGTCCCTATTCTCAGATGCTCACCAACGTTCTCAAATCGCTGGTGTCGCGAGCCGATATCTACGATTCCGTCACCGGAGAGCCGCGTCATCCCCTGCTCGCCGAGCGCCCGGAAACCAACATACTGCTCATCGTCGTCACCGGAGACAAGGGGCTCGCCGGAGCCTTCAACACGAATATCCTGAAGATGGTTTCGAAGTTCATCGAGTCGAAACCGGAACAAAATATCGACGTCGAATGCATCGGACGCAAGGGCCGCGACTTCATGCGCCGGCGTTACCCGATGGCGCCGGAGCGGGCCTCCGCCAATGGAGCGACGGGCGTCTCGCCCGTCCAGCCGGGCGAAGAAGTTAGTCAACCGCGCGCCGGTCGCGTGCAGATTGTCGGCGAATATGTCGGAGTTCTCGGCAAGGTCGACCATAATTTCGCAAATACTCTTAGCCAGAGCCTGATCGCCCGGTACTGCCGCGGCGAGATTGACGGCGTATACATTTTGTTCAACGAATTCAAGTCAGTCATCGCGCAACGCCTCGTCGCCGAGCGCCTGCTGCCGATCAAGGAGATCGGCGAAGTCGATATCCAGATGGCGGAAGAGGCTTCGGAAGCGGAACGCAAGCAGCGAATCGAAGCGGCGAAATCGGCCCAGGTCGGTCTGCGTCCCATCGACACCAGCGCCGTCGACGAGGCCGCCGCCAGGTTCGGGGCGTCGCCCGTCGATTACATCTACGAGCAGCGGCCCGAGCAACTTTTCGAAGGTATTTTGCCAAAGTACGTCGGCATCCAGATTTTTCATGCGCTGCTGGAGTCCGTAGCCGCGGAGCACGCCGCCCGTATGACGGCCATGGATGCGGCCACCAACAACGCCAGCGATATGATCGATTCGCTTACGCTGGTCATGAATCGCGCGCGCCAGGCCAAGATCACGAAAGAAATAATCGAGATCGTAAGCGGAGCGGCAGCGCAGTAAAAGCAGCACTTAGCAATTAGCACTTAGCCTTTAGCAAGAACGCTAACGCTCCAAGCTAAGTGCTAACTGCTAAGTGCTAGTTGCCGGTTTTGAGGTCTTATGTCAGAGAATATCGGAAACGTAATTCAAGTTGCAGGCCCCGCCGTGGACGTGCAGTTCACCGAAGCGGCGATGCCTCCTATTTATCAGGCGCTCCGCGTGGTCAGCGAAGGCTTTACCGTGCCTGCCCCCGTCGACGTCATTCTCGAAGTGCAGCAGCATCTCGGCGAAGGGCGGGTGCGCTGCGTCGCCATGGAAGCCACCGACGGCATGGTGCGCGGCATGAAAGCCATCGATCAGGGCGGGCCGATTTCCGCTCCCGTTGGCCGCGGCACGCTCGGCCGCGTGATGAACGTCATCGGCCAACCGGTCGACAATCTAGGTCCGATTGCCTTCGAAAAGAGGATGCCGATTCACCGCCTGGCGCCCGCGTTCGACGAACAGTCGACCACGGCGGAAATGTTCGAGACCGGCGTGAAAGTTGTGGACCTCATCCAGCCGTTCTTGAAAGGTGGAAAGATCGGCCTGTTTGGCGGCGCTGGCGTCGGTAAGACCGTCGTCATCATGGAACTCATCAACAACGTTGCCAAGCAACACGGTGGATTCTCCGTGTTCGCCGGCGTCGGCGAGCGCACCAGAGAAGGCAACGATCTCTGGCTGGAAATGAGCGAGTCGGGAGTCATCAAACCCGGCAAGCCGGCCGAATCGAAAGCCGCGTTGATCTACGGCCAGATGACCGAGCCTCCCGGAGCGCGTCTCCGTGTAGCGTTAACCGCTCTGACCGTAGCCGAATATTTCCGCGATGAAGAAGGCTCCGACACCCTCCTCTTCATCGACAACATCTTCCGTTTCACGCAGGCCGGCAGCGAAGTGTCCGCCCTTTTAGGCCGCATGCCCAGCGCCGTTGGTTATCAACCCAACTTAGCTACCGAGATGGGGGAGTTACAGGAGCGAATTACTTCTACTAAGAAGGGATCGGTAACTTCGGTGCAGGCGATTTATGTGCCGGCCGACGACTTGACCGATCCGGCGCCGGCTACCACGTTTGCTCACCTGGATGCCACGACCGTGCTTTCGCGCGCGCTTACGGAGATTGGAATTTATCCGGCGGTGGATCCGCTGGCTTCCACTTCGCGCATTCTCGACCCTCGGATTGTTGGGCAGGATCATTACGATGTGGCGCAGATGGTGAAGAAGACGTTGCAGACATACAAAGACCTGCAGGACATCATTGCTATTCTGGGCATCGACGAACTGAGCGAGGACCAGAAGGTGACGGTGGCGCGAGCGCGCAAGATCCAGAAATTCCTCTCGCAACCGTTTTTTGTGGCCGAACAGTTCACCGGCACTCCGGGACGCTATGTGAAGATCGCGGACACGGTGAAAGGTTTCCGCGGCATCGTGGAAGGGAAGTATGACGACATCCCGGAGCAGGCTTTCTATATGAAGGGAACGATCGACGAAGTGATCGAGACAGCGGAGAAGATGAAGGGGACGGCGGCGTAAGATCGGTCGTTTGTCGTTGGTCGTTAGTCGCTGGCAAATGCCAAAGCGGCTAACATTCTTGAGCTAACGACCAACGACCAACGACTAACGACCAATGACGAATACTTTCCAACTCGAAATCGTTACTCCCGCCAAACTGGTGGTGAAGGACGCGGCAGAAGAGGCGCAAATCCCGGGGTCGAGCGGGTATCTGGGGATCCTTCCTGGGCACGCTCCGTTGATTACGGAGCTTGGTGTCGGTGTGATTACTTACAAGACGAGCGGCGGGGCGCACACTTTGTCGGTGGCGTGGGGGTTTGCGGAAGTGCTGCCCGACAAGGTGACGATTCTGGCGGAGGCGGCCGAGCGACCGCAGGAAATCGACGTAGAGCGCGCGCAGAAGGCCAAAGTCCGGGCCGAAGAGCGCCTGAAGAGCAACGATCCCCAGGTGGATTACACTCGCGCTGAAGACGCTTTGCAACGGGCAGAAACGCGGCTGAATGTGGCAAAAGAAAAGTAGTCCTTCTCTGGCTGTGGATTGAAGCCACCCGCCAGCAAACCCCGCTCAAGCATGACTTGGACGGAGTACCCTTTGGATTAGCGCTGGGCGCGATAGGCTACCCGCCTTTCTGAAGGCCGAAGCACCTCTCCAAAGCGTTTCTATTTATTTATCCTGCAATTGAAGTTGCGCCACTCTGAACCGAAGTCCAGTCTGCTAAACTTTCCAGTTTCCTTTTGCGAGGCAATCATGGCCATTCAGCGGGTGGGAGTGATGGGGGCGGGCACGATGGGCAACGGGATTGCCCACGTGTTGGCACGGTGCGGGTTCACTGTAGTGCTATGCGATGTGGAGCAGCGATTTCTGGATCGCGGGCTGGCGACGATTGCCAAGAACCTCGATCGTGAAGTGGCGAAGAACAAAATTACGGCGAGCGACAAGCAGTCCACGCTGGGACGGATTACGGCGGTGGTAGAGCGGGCGAAGCTGGCGGATTGCGATCTGGTGATCGAGGCGGCGACGGAGAAGTTTGAGGTCAAGGCGGAGATTTTCCGCGACCTGGATCGCATGATGAAGCCGAGGCCGGAGGTGATTCTGGCGACGAATACGTCGTCGATTTCGATCACGAAAATTGGAGCGCTGACCGGGCGCGCCGACAAGGTGATTGGGATGCACTTCTTTAATCCGGTGCCGATGATGAAACTGGTCGAAGTGATTCGGGGACTGGCGACTTCGCAGGCTACGTTTGAGACGGTGCGCGAGCTGGCCGGGAAACTGGAGAAGACGCCGGTGGAGGTGAATGACGCTCCGGGATTTGTTTCGAACCGGGTGCTGATGCCGCTGCTGAATGAGGCCATGTATGCGGTGATGGAGGGCGTGGCCACGGCGCCGGCGGTCGATGAAGTGTTCAAGCTGGGAATGGCTCATCCGATGGGGCCGCTGACGCTGGCGGATTTTATCGGGCTCGATGTGTGTCTCGACATCATGCGGGTGCTGCAGGAGGGATTGGGGGATCCGAAGTACCGGCCTTGTCCGCTGCTGATCAAGATGGTGGATGCGGGCTGGCTGGGACGCAAGAGCGGGCGCGGGTTTTACACGTACTCGTAAGATGGAGACATGACGACAGCCTGGGGTGGAATTCTTCCGGAAGGAAAATCGGGCGGCGACCGCTTTTATTATTTGCTGGCGGCGATGTCGGGAGCGCTGGCCGGGTGGTTAGACATCAAAGTGGGCGATTTGCTGCTGACGGCGATGGTGGTGCTGTCGGCGAACATCCTGCTTGGAATTCTGAGCCCGCGACGACCCTGGCGCTGGGTGCTGATCGTCGGAGCGTTCGTGCCCGTGGTGGAGTGGGTTGCCTATTTCTTTCTTGCGCAAAAGCCGGAGCGGGCGCAGATTTACGAATCCTTTCTGGCGTTTCTGCCGGGGATTGCGGGCGCGTACGGCGGAGCGATCGGGCGCGGCGTGGTGGACAATTTGTTTGGGGGGAAGTGAGCACCTGCATTACGCGGAAACCCAGGCAGTTCCCCCAAAGGTACCGACTAGCGAAAAACTGTTCCCGTTTCCACAGCCGCTAGGGGTAAGCTACGGCTATGGGAGTGTCGGTGTCGGTGCTGGCTAGCGGCAGCCGTGGAAACTGCGCGCTGGTGGCGACGAGTGCAACGCGCATTCTGGTGGATGCGGGGCTGTCGGGCCGCGAAACCTTCAGGCGGCTGTGCGCGCTGGGGGAGCGCGCCGAGGAAATTTCCGCGATCCTGATCACGCACGAACACTCCGACCATGTTGCGGGCTTGCAGCGGCTGTCAACAAAATTGAAGGTGCCTGTCTTTTTGACCGCGCCGACGCATCATGCCTGGAACCGGGCGGTGCGCGACCAGGAGGGGGCGATTCCGGAATTGCCGAAATGCGAACATTTCTCGGCTGGGCGGGGTTTTCGGGTGGGCGATCTTGAGGTCATGCCCTTCACGATTCCGCACGATGCCGCCGATCCGGTGGGCTTCACGTTTCGCGCGGAAGGCGTCAAAGTGGGCTTTGCCACCGATCTCGGCTACATGCCGGCCAGCGTGCGCGACCATCTGCGGGGCTGCAGCGTGCTGGTGATGGAATCGAACCATGATGTGGAGATGCTGCGCTCGGGGCCGTATCCGTGGTCGGTGAAGCAGCGGGTGATGAGCCGGGTGGGGCATTTGTCGAATGACGCGCTCGCGGAATTCTTTTCCAGCGATTATGATGGGGGAGCCGAATACGTAGTTTTGGCGCATTTATCTGAACAAAATAACCATCCCGAAATCGCGCGGGCGGCGGCAGAACAGGCGCTCGGCGGCCGTCAGGGGCTGTGGCACAACCGTGTGCTGCTGGCAACCCAGGCGGAGGTTCTAGAACCGGTCCGGTTGTAACCTCTTATGAGCGAATGTGTGGAACCGATCGTAGGGAAAATCCTTGCGGGATGGCGCTACGATATTTCCGGTCTGGCGGCGGAGATGCGCGGGGACTACGAGCTGCATTTCGCCGATTGCGAGCACTGCCGCAGCCGCCAGAAACTGCACCGCATCATCGATATTTCTCTGATTGTGCTGGCTTCGGCGTCGGCCGTCGTGTTTCTGCTGGCGTTTGCGCTGATCCGGTATTTTGGGCCGCGCCATGCTTTCTGGCTTGAGGTGGGCGCGCTCGGGGGCTTTGCGCTGTCGGCGCTGATCTGGCTGGTCGTGGCCGTGGCTACTCCCGCGCCCATGGCGGTGGTGGACGCGGCCAAACTGGGGGCGCGACGCGTGCATGACCGGCTGCCGGCGGAGATCCGCGAGCGGCTGCCGGAAGAAATACGGGTGAAGATCACGGGGTCGTGAGGACCGCAGCGATGATCTCGGGTTCCAAAGTGATGAAGTTCACTCGCGAAATTCTGGGGCTTGTGCTGATCGCGGCACTCGTGACGGCGATGTTGGCGACCGGTCCTTTGATAGCGGCGCATCCCGCGTCGGGGTCATCTGCAGGACCGTTGGCAGCGCCCAGTGAACGCCCCGCAGTTTGCCATGCGCACGGCGGCCAAGGTCTTCCTGGTTCGCGGCTCCCTCGATCCCCTCATCCAGCGCCCGCGAGCTACCAGTGTTGCGTGACTGGTCATGACGTGGCGGTGGTACCGCCTTCCTATCACACGCCGCCTTCTCAGCCGTGGACCCGAGTCACTCTGCAGATCGCCCCTGTGCGGACCAAGTGTTTTTGCAACGGGCCGGAAGTTTCGATGGTTCTCTCCGCGGACCCGCCCGGTGTGGCGCCGCTTCGGATCTAGTCTTCTTCTCCAACTAACGCGATCACGCGTTCTATTTCTCCATCATTATTATTTTTGCGCATGAGGAGTGTGACGTGCGGCGGTTGATTCGAGGTCTCTTTGTCATCATCTTGTGGGTACCCTTCTCCGGGGCGCAGGGCGTTGACCCGGACTCTAATGGGGCAAATTCGCAAGATCAGGCGCAGCCAATGCAGCCGCCGACCGCGCAAAAAATAGACATGGACATGCCCGGCATGGATATGTCGCAGCCCGCGCCGGACTGGATGCCGTCGCCGCACGCCAGTTCGGGCACGGGATGGCAGCCGGCGGCGACGGCTGGGCATGCGTGGATGAAATCGATGGGAGCGTGGGATGTGGTGGTGCACGGCGTGATCTTTGCGGACTACAACCAGCAGGGCGGGCCGCGCGGCGCGGGCAAGGCGGAATCGGTGAACTGGCTGATGCTGATGGAGCAGCACAAACTGGGCCGTGGCAGCATCCTGTTTCGCGAGATGTTTTCCGCCGAGCCGCTGACCGCGCCCCATCCTGGATTTCCCGAGCTCTTCCAGACAGGCGAGACTTATCACGGTCAGCCGCTGGTCGATCACCAGCATCCGCACAACGTATTTTCCGAACTTGCGCTCGATTACACGGCGCCCATCGTCAAGAAGGTATCATGGCTGTTCTATGGCGCGGCCGCGGGCGAACCGGCACTTGGTCCGGTGGCCTTCCTGCACCGCGGTTCCGCGTCGGAACTACCGATGGCGCCGTTGTCGCATCACTTGCAGGATTCCACTCATATCAGCTTTGGAGTAATTACGACGGGACTGGTAGTGGGCCGGTTCAAAGTAGAAGGTTCGGTCTTCAATGGCCGCGAACCGGACGAGAAGCGTTACAGCTTCCAGTTCGCGGCGCTCGATTCCTGGTCAGCGCGCTTGAGCGTCGCGGCGTCGCGGAACTGGACGGCGCAGTACAGCTACGGGCGGTTGGAGCATCCCGAGGCGTTGGAACCCGGCAGCCAGCGGCGCCAGACTGCTTCCGTCGAGTATGTGCGGCCGTTCGCGAGCGGTTCGTGGGCGACGTCGGCGGTGTGGGGGCGCGTGCACAAAGAAGATGAGAACCGCAATCTAAACAGTTACTTACTGGAGACGACGGCTAACTTCAAGTTGCGCAATTATGGTTTCTCAAGGATGGAGCTTGTCGACAAGGACGAGTTATTTCCCAACAATCCCTTGCTTCCGAGCTTTCGCATTGGGGCCTACACTTTTGGTGGGGCGCGCGACCTCGTGCAAAGCCGGCTCTGGCAGTTGGCCTTGGGCGCAGACCTTACCCTTTACTCGAAGCCCTCAACCCTGAACTCCGCCTACGGCAATAACCCAGTCTCGTTCCAGGTCTTTCTGAGAATTCGTCCAGGGTTGAGCCATCACAAGCATTAACTAGCTCTTGGTGCGAGGTGCTTTGATGAAGCGAACGCAAAATCAACCGTCATGCTGTGTGTTCGCTTCCATTCGCAAGGAAAGGTTTGTGAAGATTGCGTGAATTCTTATTGCGGACACTCCGGCGGCGGCCTTCCGAGCGCCGCCGGCCGTCACGCGCTTTCGCCCCATTTTGAGCATACTTTGGTGGTTACTTCTGGCTTGCCCGTTTTGCTGGCCATTGGTTAGTGCAGCCACGGTTGACCGGCGGATGGCTTCGGGATAAAGTTCAAGATCAAGGGTTCAGTTCTTTCCCTCCACCCTTACTTGCTTGCGATGAATTACATGCGCTCCGCCTATTCGAAGTTCTTGGTCCTGCTGTTGGCGCTGGTCGGTGTAGCTTGGGCGTCGCCGCCGCAATTTTCTGGGCAGAAGCGGGTCGGCCTGACCAGCGGCGACCAGTGGGAACCGGCCGTTGCGGCCGATGGTTCGGGACGGATCTACGTTCTTTATCCGCATTATGGGCGAGTGCCCGATTGCAAGGGCTGCCGCATTCCCACCATGTTGTTGGTGACAAGCAACGACAACGGCAAGACCTGGCAGACTCCGCAGGTGATGCTGGAATCGGGATCGGGGCAGTTTGACGCCCAGATTGCCGTCGACCCCGCTGACCGGCGCACCCTGTATGCGGCGTGGCTGCAGAACGGGAAACGTGCGGTCCTGCTTGCCAAGTCGGTAGACTCGGGCGCCACGTGGACTTTTACGCTGGCGGTCCGCAGCGAGGTGGAACTGGACAAGCCGGCGCTGGCGGTGCGTGGCCCGAGCGTTTACGTGGCTTTCAATCACGAGGAAGAGGTGTGGGTGGCGGGCTCGCAGGATGGCGGGCGCAGCTTTACATCGACGCGCGTCAATGCTGAAAGCCGTCCGGGATGGTCGCTGCTGGGCACGGCCACGGTCGATCCCGCCGGCACCGCGTATCTGGCTTGGGCTTCTTACTCCAAGGCGGGAGGAGCGCGAGGCGCGGTGAACCTGTATGTTGCGAAGTCGGCGGATGCGGGCAAGGCCTGGAGTGCGACTCTGCTCGCCGTTTCCTCGGCGGCGCCCGGTTGCAAGGACGAGGAATGTGGCGAGGCGTATCTGGGCGCGCAGGTTGCTTTGACGTCGGATGCCGCCGGAACTCTTTATGCGCTCTGGAGCGCGGGCAACGCGGCGATGGGACCGCAGCGGATTTATTTCTCATCATCGACCAACGGCGGCGAAAACTGGCTGCCGCGGGTCAGCGTTTCCAACGCCGAGCCTGGAGTGGAACATGCTTTCCCGGCGATCGCGGCCGGGACCAGCGGCGACGTCCGCATCGCATGGATGGATTCGCGACTCTCTTCTCGTAACACTCCGTATTGGAACACTTACTATCGGAGTTCGAGCAACGGCGGAGCCACGTGGGGAGACGAGATTCGGATCTCGGGCTACGTGCCGGGTTATCGCTACATCGACAAGGAAGGTTTCCGTTTTCCTTTCGGCGATTATTTCGGCTTCGCCATCGACAACCATGGAGACACGCACGTGGTGTGGGGCGAAGGAATGAATTATCAGTCGCCGGGGTCGATCTGGCACGCGAGCGGGCGCTAGAAGAAACTTCCCGTCTGCAACGTCCCGTTAATTCCATAAATCCATTGTCATCCTGAGCGGAGCGAAGGATCTGCTTTCTTGTCAGCGCGCGAGACAGCAGATCCTTCGCTTCGCTCAGGATGACAATCTGCAAATGTGATGCGTTGATCAGTCGGTCAGCAGGCCACCGGTGAGCTCTCTGAGGCGCTCGATGCGATGTTCGCGGCAATAGCCGGCCAATTCCTCCACCAGTTTCTCGGTGGCCACCGGATCGAAGTAACTCGCGGTTCCCACCTGCACGGCGGTGGCTCCTGCCAGCATGAATTCCACTACGTCCGCGGGCGTGACGATTCCTCCCATGCCGATCACGGGAATTTTCACGGCGCGAGCGGCGTCGTAAACCATGCGCAGCGCGATGGGCTTGATGGCCGGGCCGGAGAGGCCGGCGGTTACATTGGCGATTCTTGGGCGGCGCGTTTCCGCGTCAATCGCCATCGCCAGAAACGTATTGACTAGGGAAATGGCGTCGGCGCCCGCTTCCTGGGCAACAAACGCCATGTGCGCGATGGAGGTGACGTTGGGCGAGAGCTTGACGATCACCGGGCGTGACGACACGCGCTTCGCGGTCCGCACCACTTCGTCGAGCAAGAGCGGATCGCTGCCGAACTGAATGCCACCTTGCGCGGTGTTGGGACATGACACGTTGATTTCGTACGCTGCAATCCCCTCTCCCTGATTGAGGATCTCAATCGTCTGCTCGTAATCGGTGCGGGTGTAGCCGAAAACATTGGCGAACACTACGACATTCTTCTTCTCACGCAATGCCGGGAGTTTTTCGGTGAGGAACGCGGGTGCGCCGATATTCTGCAACCCGATGGCATTCAGCATTCCGGCAGCGGTCTCATAGAGGCGCGGCGGCGGGTTTCCGGTCATCGGTTCCTTGGAGAGACCTTTGACGACCAACCCGCCGAGCCGGTCGAGATGAACGATGTCTTCGAATTCGATGCCGTAGCCGAACGTTCCGGAAGCGGCGATGATCGGATTCTTCAGGTCGATGCCGGCGAAGCTGACGCTCAAGTCCGGATGGCTGATCGGCGTCATTCTTGGATTCCTCTGGCGGGTGCGGTTGCGGGTGATGGGGCGGGCTGTACGGAGAGTGGGGTCGCGGAATGATGCGGCGGCTGCAACGCTTCGGTTAGCACCCTTCCCGTAGCTTTGGCGGGCGCGTTGATTCCGAGCAAAGAGGAGAGCGTTACCGCGAGATCGACCGGCTCGGCGTGCGTCCGGTAGATTCCGGGCTGGAAGGCGAGGCCATAGAACGCGAGCGGCACATGGGTATCGTATGAGAAAGGCGTCGCGTGATCGGTACCCTTCGGGATTCCGACTTGAAATGGAACGGGGATGCCGATCACATAGTATCCGCCTTCGGGGGAATAGCTATGGGCATAGCGGCGGCCGATTTCGGTGGGCGGCGTATCGCCGCGAGCCAGTTGCGACTTGGTAAAGTATCCAGCCAATCCCGCTTGCTTCATGGCTTCGCCAGCGTCGGCTTCGGCGACGGATTCGTCTTTCGCGCCCAGAGTTCCGACGAAGGCGCCTGCGTCCAGCCAGGCGACTGGATAATCGAGGTCGAGCACGTATTCGGCTTTCTTGGCGTATTTTTTCGAGAGCAGGGAATTGATCTGTTCGCGCAACGCTTTCGCATCGAGATTGGCGGCGGGCAGACGAAGCGTTTTCGCGAATTCAGGCAGAGGCGCGATGCCGTGATCGGCCGAAAGCGCCATCCACACGTTGGCCATCCCAATCTGATGACCGAGGAAGCCGAAGAAATCCGCCAAACTCCGGTCGAGTTCGAGCGCCATGTTGCGCATTTGCGGCGAGTCGGGGCCAACCTGGTGGCCGAGAATATCGTTGGCCGAAAGGCTGATCACGAGCAGGTCGGTCGCCGGGCCCGCGCCCAGCTTTTCGTACAAAACAAGTTCCTTGGCAAATTCCAACTGGTAATCGTTGGCGAACGGAGTGGAGCCGACGACCTCGTAGAAGCCGGCAGGCGTGCCGTCTTTGTCTTTGGAATTGCGCGGCGCGGTCGAGCCGAGGGTGTTTCCATCGGCATCCTTCCATTCGCGGTTCCAGTATTTTTCCGCGCGATGGCTGCCGTTGAAATTGCGCACCCACTCGGGAAGATCCGGGCGGTAGTAGTTGGAGGTGATCCAGTCGCCGCTCTTGGGATCGATCCAGTAGGCGGCATCTCCGGAAAACCCCGCGGGCAGGACGGCCGCGCGATCTTTCAGCGAGGCTGCGAATACTCGGGCTTTGCCGCCCGTGGCCAGCTTCAGTTCGTCGCCGAGCGTGTCGCTCATGAGGTTATGCGGTGATGCGCCGGGCCCAGTTTTGCCGCCGCCGACCAGCTTCGTGTTGTCGTCTTCGACCGAGGTTACGCGCTTCTTTTTCTGCGGGTCCCACCAGTCGTTGGCGACAATGCCGTGTCCGCTGGTGTAGCTTCCGGTGAAGAGGGTGGCGTGTCCGGGAGCGGTGCGGGTGTTGGCGTAGTCGTAGTTGCAGTCGGTAAAATAAGCGCCGCGATCGAGAAACACGCGGAAGCCGCCATCGCCAAACTGATCGCGATAGCGTTCCAGGTAATCGCCGCGGAACTGGTCGATCACGATCACGACAACGAGCTTGGGACGGGCGTTGTAGGCGGACGCGAACGCGGCCGGGATCAAGCAGAGCAGGATCAGCGCTGCGGGCGCCAGACGCAGGAAACGGGGGAGTCTCATCGCGTGTTAGTTTACAGCAGAAGAACCTTCAACGCGGAGGACGCGAAGAGCGACGCAGAGATCGCTGAGGAAAGAAGACCAAGGACCTCTGCGTAGTTCTTCGCGTCCTTCGGGTTATAGGTTCTTGCCAGCGTTGGTTCTGCCGCCGGCGTGCACAGAATCTCCCTTTTCAGCTAAAGTTAAGGCAGAATGCTCGATCTGAATTTTGTTCGTGACAACCTGGCGCTGGTGGAAGAAAAGCTGCGGCAGCGCGGAATGAATCCTGCGGAAGTTTTGAAGGACTTTCGCACCATCGATGCCGAGCGCCGGCAGGCAATCACCGCGGCGGAAACTCTGCAGGCGCGCCGCAACCGCGCTTCCGAGGAGATTGCCAAGCTCAAGAAGAGCGGGCAGGACGCCGCGGCGCAGATCCAGGAAACCAAGGAACTGCGCGAGCAGATTCAGGACTCCGAAAAGAAGGCGGCCGAACAGGAAGCGCGCCTGCGCGAAATTCTGACCTCGATCCCGAATCTTCCCCATGACACCGTGCCCGTCGGGAAAAGCGCCGACGACAACCTAGAAGCTCGCCGCTGGGGTGCGCCGCCGCATTTCGATTTCAAGCCCAAGCCGCACTGGGAACTGGGCGAGCAACTGGGAGTGCTGGACCTGGAGCGCGCCGCCAAGCTGTCGGGCGCCCGCTTTGCCGTGTACTGGGCGCTGGGCGCGCGGCTGGAACGGGCTCTCGCCAACTTCATGCTCGATCTGCACACTCGGGAACAGGGATACACCGAAGTTCTTCCGCCGTATCTGGTGAACTCCGAGTCGATGTACGGCACCGGCCAGCTTCCCAAGTTTGCGCAGGATCTGTTTCGCGTGCCGCACGGCGAAAAAGATCTCTGGCTAATTCCGACGGCCGAAGTGCCGGTGACGAATCTCTATAGGGACGAAGTGCTGGACGCTGCGCGCTTACCAATCTGCCTGACCGCGTACACACCGTGCTTTCGCAGCGAGGCTGGATCGTACGGCAAGGATGTGCGCGGAATTATCCGGCAGCACCAGTTTCAAAAGGTGGAACTGGTGAAGTTCTCGCGTCCGGAGAATTCGTACGATGAACTGGAGAAGCTTACCAACAATGCGGAGACCGTCTTGCAGAAACTCGGCCTGCACTATCGCGTGGTCACGTTGTGCACCGCCGATATGGGATTCTCTTCGGCCAAGACTTACGACATTGAAGTGTGGCTGCCGGGACAGAACTTGTTCCGCGAGATTTCTTCATGCTCGAACTTCGAAAGTTTCCAGGCGCGACGAGCGAATATCCGCTTCCGGCCAGAAGGCAAGAGCAAGACGGAATTTGTGCACACGTTGAATGGCAGCGCTTTAGCGGTAGGACGTACGTGGGTTGCCATCATCGAGAACTATCAGCAAGCGGACGGAAGCGTGCTGATTCCGGAGGCACTGCAGCCTTACATGGGCACCGACCGCATTCCCGCCGGCATACCGGCAAAGACAAAGACAAGGAGCGCCTGAATTGCCGCTGGCCGGCCCCTGAACCGCGCGGCTCGATTTGCCATCCCATGAATTCCCAAATACACTGGCAACGACCCGAAACCACTTCAACGGCGCTTGAAGGCGCCGTCTCCCCCATGGGCGCGATCTGGCGCACAATCCGTGGATACATTCTCTGGTCGTATGAGCGGGGCAGCCTGCACTACGACATCATGGTCACGCTGATCCTTCTCTTTGTTTTCGTTTCGCCGCACTTCATCAACTTCAAGGACAAAGCGGTCGAGCGCATCCCGCATCTTACCGGCGTGGTTGTGGTTCCCGGCGCCAAGGGCGAGCTTGTCTATCAGATCCAGGCCTCGGCAGTGAATACCGCCGCCGGTGGCGACGTTCGCCGGCAGTTGGAGCAGATCATCGAGCCGATCTCCGGAGCGGTCAGCATTACCAATGTCGAAACCGTCAAAGACGCATCCGGACATCTGCAGAGTTACAAAGTCTGGGTGGAAAAAGAGTAGGGTTTGGGAACCCCGTTATTCTGTACTTACCGCAACTGGATACTGGCGATGGCATTTCAGGGACGAATCGTGAGCAAACACGTGGGTGCGGTTGTCATGGCTGCCTTGTCGGCGATGTCGTGGGCGCAAGCTCCCACTTCACCTCAGGTTCCGGCTCTAGTTCTATCTCCTTCGTCAGTGCAGATTTCTCCAAGCGCCAACCTCGCTCCGGAACCTAAGTTTTTGCATTTCGAACTGTTCAGGAACGGTTCGAATGTTCAGACCAATTTTTTCGGCGACGAAAACCGAACATCATTGGAAGGATGGAATGCGACTATTTGGCCCGCGTTCGTGGGCAACGCCAGCGAATACCACGGATTCCTCAAGACCTCGATAACTGCGGCGGGACTTCCAGCATGTACGTTCTTCTGTCCTATTGTCTCCGCTCAGGCCCCAGCAGGAGTTCGCTCCGACAGTAGACCTCTGCTCGCGGGAGAAGCATTGCCGCAGAGCGAATCCGCGGGACTGGAGCGCGTTCTCAACCGGATGGATGACGCCGCGCGAGATTTCAAAACCGTCGAAGCCAGTGTTGTCTGGGACCAATACCAGAAGGTCGTCAACGAAACCGAGACGGAGAAGGGCAAGATTTATTTCCGGCGCGAAGGCGGCGAAATCCAGATGGCTGCCGACTTCTTCGAACCCGACCGGAAGTATGTTGTCTACAGCGGCGGCAAAGTTCAGGTGTACCAGCCCAAAATCGATCAGGTCAACGAATACAATCCCGGCAAGAATCGCAGCGATGTGGATAGCTTCCTGGTACTGGGCTTCGGGGGCGGCGGGCACGATTTGCTCAAGTCGTACGAAGTGAAGGCTTTGGGGCCGGAGACCATCAACGGCGTCGCAACCGAGAAACTGGAGTTGATTCCGAAGTCCGAACGTTTTCGCAATAATATCGCGCGCATCTTGCTCTGGATCGACGCGGCGCGCGGGATTTCGGTGCAGCAGCAATTGTTTGAGCCCGACTCGAAAGGCGGGTCGAACGGCGATTACCGCCTGGCAAAGTATTCCGAGATCAAGATCAAGCAAAAACTTCCGGACGACGTGTTTAAGCTGAAGACCACCAAGAAAACCAAGTTCGTCTCGCCCCAGGGGTAGGCAAGGAGCGGAAAAGTGGAGACGGGGATTGCCGCGTCTCTACGCGTTAGCTCCGCCAAAATCCGATCCCACAGAATCAAGCTGAAAAAGACTGGCCGGGACGATATACTGCACAAAAGCCGCCGCAAGGGGAGTTCGCATGGCCAAAGTGTTTACCATCACGGTTCCTCCGGACATGTCTCGCAAGAGGCGTGAGCGCACCACCGACCCGCGCTACGTGGACGGCCAGAAGATGCTGGTGGAAGCGATGAAATATTTGGCGAAAGCCGATCCCGTGGCCAATCGCGGGGCCATCGAATTGCTCTCCGAACACGTCCGCACCCGTTTCCGCATGACCGACTCGCCGCTCAGCTAAGCTGGAATCCTGACCAAGAGAGGCGAGCGTTTCTGCATCCCCGGACCCGAATTTCTCCCAAACTTCAGAAGTACAGCTTCAAAGCAAACTGAATCACGCGCGGCCCCCGATAATACGGGGACTGGGACGGCGTACTGTCGCTTGAAACCTGGCCGAACAAACCGCCGCCACCCACTGATCCCCCATTTGAAGTCGGTCCATAGAACTGTGCATGGTTAAAGGCATTGAAGAAATTAGATTGAAACTGGAGCGATTTGCTTTCCGTGAACTTAAAGTTCTTCAGGATCGAAATGTCCCAATTATTAATCCCCGGTCCCCGCAACACGTTCCTCCCCAAGTTGCCGAAGGTGAACAGCGGCACCCCTCCCTGAATCAGGGTGGTATTTGCAGGCGGGGGTTGGCCTACCGCTCCCGGGGGTCCGACGGAACAAACCAGGTTCGTTGGATCGATCAGGAAAAATCCCGTGGTGGTGCCCGACAAACAGCTCCCATGGATACCATCCGCGCTTGGGCTGAACGTCCGCACTTGCCGAGGGTTGCTGAACACTTGTATCGGCCCAACTACATCCGGGCGGTCTAGTCCTTCGTTGGTTTCGCTGGCCCCGTTGCTCGAGTAAAGTGTGAATGGGTTCCCCGACTGGAACGAAGTGATTGTAGAGACCTCCCATCCCCCCAGAATATTTTGCTTGAGTCTGCTCCCGTGATTCCCCAGCGGAATTTGCCATAGCGGGCTTAACACCAGGCGCTGCCGCGCGTCAAAATCCGCCAGGCCGCGATCGAACCTCGGGTCCAGGGGATTTGTGAGCGTTGCCGAGCGGGCCCGAAAGCCCGAACTTACATCGATTGTCTTCGCCAGCGTGTAGGCGACTCTGAATCCGAAGCCATGATTCATTCTCCGGTCCACGGTAACCTGCAGTTGATTGCTTGACGAACCACCCCCGTTAATGTTGGTCTCGATCTGAGTCGCGCCATAAGGGATGAAATTCGCATCGCAATTCGCCAGCGGGCGCGCGCAATCAGGAGAGATGGCGTTGACCACATTGGTGGGCGCAGCAGGCGGCGGGGGAATGGGGAAAAGGGACTGGTATTGCGCCATCAAACTGTCAGGGTTGCTGCCATTGATTTCCGGGAAATTCAGGTTTGTAGTGGCGATGGCTTTGCGACTCAGACTGCCGACATACACCGCCTCCACAAATGTATCCCTCGTAAGTTGGTATTGGAGCCCGTAGTTGAAGTTCTCTGCATAAGGAGTCCGGAAGTGCGGGGAGACGACGTAGGCAAAAGGGATCGCAGGGGTAAAGAACTGTCCCAAATGTCCGCCCGCGATAAAAGGATAAGGATCGGAATACCCGGTGTTCGCGGTCTGGAAAGGGTCGGCACTGTAAGACCCGTTTACTGGCTCAAGGCAACCAGTCGCAGACCCATTACCGACGGTGGTGAAGCACGGATAGTTGTTCGCCCCATATCCAAATGGAGCCTGGCCTCCGAACTGCTCGTTCAGCGCTCCGTCTTCGAGGTCATAGAAAATCCCAAACCCGCCGCGCATTACCAGCTTGGCGCTGCCCAACATATCCCAGGAGAACCCAAAGCGTGGCGCAAAGTTCCTGTAGTCGGGGTAGACTAACCCGCGATTCGGCGTTCCTGCGTCCCCCGCATACAAAAAATCGGGCGGCGAAGCAGGATAAAGTGTCGATTGCTGCCCCGGGAACCAGCCTTGAATCTCGTTTCGTGGATCTACTTGCGGCGAGTTGTATTCGTACCGCAAACCATAATCGAGGCTCAGATTTCTTGTTATTTTCCACGCATCTTGGGCAAAGAAATCCAGCTCATGGGTTCGGATTCCATAGATCGCGCTCGAAAACTGGAAGTAGTTGTCGGTAAACCCGCCGACAAAATCCGCTAAAGCGTTGCCCGTATTCGTGTAGTAGGTCCCAAAATCAAACGATCCGTTGTTGTAATAGTCGTAATGGAAGTTGTTGCGTATCCACCGGAGATCACCTCCAAACTTGAAAGAATGCCGGCCCCGGGTCCAGGAAAAAGTGTCCTGGTACTGGAAAGTAACGTCGTGAATCTTGGTTGGGCCCTGCGGAGAAGCCCCCAGGTTGAATGCTCCGCTAACCGAAACCAGAGGCGGCGCTGTTCCTGCAGGGTTGTCCGGGACTACCGTGGTAAATCCCAGCGCTGACGGCGGAGTCTTATCCGTCGGCACCGAGTCAAAGCTTGCGACCCGATTGGTCGCGAATCGCAACTCGTTCAGCATGGTGGGGGAAATGGTACGGGTCCAGCTAATTGACCCGGTTTGATCACGATCTGCATCGGTAAAACCCGACCCCACGGGCACATCTCCTCCGGTGGAGCTGCCAGCGCCCTTCAAGATCTCGAACGGCCAAATCTTCGGCTCGTCATCAAAGATGTAAAACGCCGACAGCGTATCTTTGCTGGAGATGTTGTAGTCGTAGCGAAAAGCAAACTGATCCTGTTGCAGGCTCGCGACCGGATCTTCCACGAAACCGTTGGTCCCGAAATTCGGCTTTGGCAGATATTGGTTGATGTAATTCGCCATCACCGTATCAACCGGCACCTGATTGTTGGGAAAATAGCCGCTCGGGTTCGCGCCTGTTGGATCAATGAGCGGGGTTGTTATATCGCTAAAATCGCCGGAGCGCTCTTGCTTCGTCAACACAGTCAAGATCCCCGGATTCTGCCCCAGGCGTCGCCGCGCCCCCTGATAAGAGGCAAAGAAAAACATCTTGTCTTTCTTGATCGGCATGCCGATCGTTCCGCCGAAGATGTTGTATTTAAAGATCGGAGCCTGCCCCAGGAAAAAGTCAGAGGCATCAACAGCGGTATTCCGAAAATAATCGAATAGGTCGCCGTGAATCGAATTCGTCCCTGACTTTATAACCTGATTCACGATCCCGCCCGACGTGCGTCCATACTCCGCTTCGTAATTGTTGGTCAAAATCTTGAACTCGGCCACCGCGTCGGGGTTAAGATCTACGACGTAATTGTTCCCCAGGAAATCATTATTATCGGAGCCGTCGATTAGGAAAGTCATTGACTCCGAACGCTGCCCGCTTACTGAGAATGGATTACCCGAGCCGTCGTCCTGGTCAGGAGCAAGGACGCCCGCCTGCAGCATGCCCAGTTGCATCGCGTCTCGCGACGCAATCGGCAGATCTTGAATGCGCTGCGTGGTTTCGACTTTACCCAGGGTGGAGCTGATGGTATCCACCTGCGTGACATTGCCTTCCACCACCACCACTTGGCTGGTGGCGCCGACCCGCAACGAGACGTCGAGCCGTGCATTCTGGTTGATCTCCAGCGTGATTCCTCTGCGCACGTACTTTTCAAAACCCTGCTGCTCAACCATGAACTCGTAGGCTCCGATGGGTACCAGCGTGAACAGGTAGTCGCCGCCCTTGTTCGTGTTAGCGCGGTGCGTGATGTTAGTGCCGGTGTTCCTGAGCGAGACCTTCGCGCCTGCGACAACCGCGCCGGTGGGATCCTTGACGCTTCCCATCAGTTGGGCCGTCGCTTGTTGGGCAAAGGCTCGATTCGCGCCCAGGAACGTTAGACCAACAACGATGGCGATGGCGACGGGTAAACCAATTGTGCGAACGGAGAAGGGTTTCATTGAGTCCTCACTATGACTTGGGCACAAATGTTGCACGTTGCCTTCCAAGAAAACAAGTCCAAAAGAGTCTGCCTTTAGCAGCACATGACTCAACGTCATCTTCCGTCTTTTGAATTCTCCCTACAATAATCAAGATTCTAGAGTCGCGATTCAGATTGCCGCTGCTGCTCTCTGGCGCGCGAGACAGGCTGCAGCGCAGACGATCACTACCGGGTAGCACTCCAGGGTGTAGCGCGGTTCCGGGTTTTCCAGCGTTCCCAGAAATGCCGAGCGCAGCAGCAGGAACGAGACCAGCAACCCGGCCCAGCGAACTCCTGAAGGCCTTCGAACCAGCGCCAGCAGCGCCGTCACCACGTAGGCCAGGTTCAGCAAGCCGAAGCCTACGGCCAGGACCGACTGTTTCGCGTCGTCATTGAATTCCCACCAGCGCACGTCGGGAGGAAGGATCTCGGTTCGAGGGCGCAGCCACATGTCGGCGATGCGCAGCAGGGGCAGCACAGCGTAGTAACGAACGGGACGCGCGCGAATGCAATCCGCGGCGAGTTTAGCGAAGCGCGCATCCAGTTCCGGAGTCATTTCCCGCGGCTGGTTGTAGTCCGCGATGACGGCTAGAGTTGCGTTACTTTCCGCCGGGTTATCGAAAGCACGCGACGGCAGTTTCTGCGAGTCAAGGTTGTTGCCCGGAACGCTCCAGTAAATCTCTTCCACCGACGCGTAGTCGACGATCCAGGTCTTCACCCAGCGGTTGAACCCTCGGGGGACGATCTCGTCCTTCTCGTTGGCGTAACGCGGCGCCAGCGGCTGAAAGTGATGGAGCGTCCGAAAATTACGAATCGTCCAGGGAGCGAGCGGGGCGAGTGCAAATACCGCGACAACGATGCCAGCGGTTAGAACATCCCTCGTCTTTTTCCTGTGGACGCGATGCTTCCAAGCCAAGACCGCCAGATAAAGCGCGATCGACGCAAGCAGGATGCCGCCATCGGGACGCAGCAGGATGCAGGCCGCAATCGCCGCGCCGGTCGCGGCCCAGAGCTTGTAAACGCCCATCCCCCCGCCAGCCTCCTGCATCCGGCCCAGGGCGGCGGCCGCGCCATCCAGAGCGAGCGCGGTAAAGAAGATCTCCAAAGTTTCGGTGAGCGCGGCGACGGCATAGTTCGCGAGGAAGGGACACAGCGCGGTCAGGACAAAAGCGATTCTCGCCGCGCGTTCGGAAACCGCGCGGCGGGCGAGGTCGGCAAGAATCAGGCAGGTGCCGAGGTCGAGGAGAACCTGCGTCAGCAGGACGGCTCGGAAGTTGCCAGTTCCCGATAGCCAGAAGATAACAGCCAGAAACGCGGGATACCCAGGCAGGCGCGTATCGGCCGGCACGATGCGTGTTTCCTGCGGGCCGGCTTGCGTCTGGCCGTAGATGCCGTGCTGCAGCCAGTTGGTGGCGAAGTCGGCGTAGATGCGTGAGTCATCCGTGACGGCTGGGAAGTAGACGAAGAAGAGCAGGCGCAATGCCAGGGCAGCCAGGGTGGTTCCCAGGAAAAAACCGCGATGTTCCCGGATCAGAGTGAGCACGTTCGGAATATATCGCGAAATGCGCGATTTTCCTCCTCGGCGCATTGGGGGCAAGCCCTAAATTCCTTCACCACAACGGAAATCTTCCTGCTATTATCTTCTGCTCGTCTTCCGGACCCGGTTGGCGAGTGCGTAGCAGGATAGACGTTTCTGTGTCGGCAGTTCGATATCGCGCCTTCGTTTTCGCGGCTCCACGGTATTTCGTCGCGGGCAACCGTTCGACGGAATACACGGGAGCCGTTTCTGTTGGTGCGGTTACGCGCGCGCGGCGACGCCATCAAAGTTCTCGCCGTCCCTTGGAGGGGGTGCCCCGGTATCGGGTGTCTGGTATCGAATGTCCGGTAGCGGCTGTCCGGTAAACCGGGGCAAACAGATGAGAGACGGCAGAATAATTCTTAGCGATGAGGCGAAAGGAGCTTTTGTGAGAGAGAAGGGTACTGTGAAGTGGTTCAACGGGGCGAAGGGGTACGGATTCATCCAGCGCTCCACGGGCGAGGACGTATTCGTGCATTTCTCGGCCATCCAGGAGAACGGCTACCGCTCGCTGAACGAAGGCGAGACCGTCGAGTTCGATCTGCTGAAGGGACCGAAAGGGTTCCAGGCGGGCAACGTTACGCGCGCGGTATAGATTTCTCCAACCAGTTCGCAAACCCTCTCAGCAAGGTCGAGAGGGTTTTTTATTCATTTTCGATTTTTCCAGCGTCTTCATATCCAGGCTCTGCCACAGATACCAGCAGGCGATGGATCGGTAGGGCGCCCACGGTTTCGCGATCTTCTCCATCACCGCGGGCTTCGGCCACTTGCGTTTCTTGTAGTGCTTCTTGATGGCAGCCTGGACGCCATAATCCCCGACGGGCAGAATGTCCGGACGCAGCAACGTGAACATTAGGAACATGTGCGCCGTCCACACCCCGACACCCTTGACCCGGGTCAGATGGGCGATCACGTCTTCCTCCGGCAATTCCGGCAAGCGCTCGAACTCCACGAGGCCGGCCGCGGTCTTCTCAGACAGATCGCGCAGATACGCGGTCTTCTGCCGCGACAGCCCGACGCCACGCATTTCGGCATCCGTCAGTTTGAGAATGCCCTTCGGCGTCAGCGGGTCGCCGGCCAGAGCGGTGAAGCGATTGAAGATGGTAACCGCCGCGTTGCCATTCAACTGTTGATAGAGGATCGCCTCGGCCAGCGCGTGAAACGTGGGCTCGCCAAATCGCATGCGGCACGGCCCCACGCGCTCGATAATCCCAGCCATTACGGGGTCGGATTTCTTCAGGTGCTTGATCGCCAGATGATGGGTCGCTTCGGGCATCGCTGTTCGCTCCTCGCTGGACCGGAAGAAGTTTAGCACACAGGCGAACAAACAGCGAATTCGTGGGCCTGGCGAGCGACCGCTATCGGGTCAAGTGAAATGCTTTGACCCAGGGCACCAGATTGGGGAGGAGGTCGCTGGCGGCGTGCACGATAACCACCACGGCGAAGTTTTTCGTTCGCATCCACAAGACGCCGAGAAACAGACTGGCCAGCGAGGTCATCACGATCGAGTACCCAACGGCCATGAATAGAGAAGGATGCGAGCCTAGAGCTTCCTGCGTGGCTGCGGGACGCAGGAAGAAACCGGGTGCATGGACCAACCCGAAGAGCACGGCTGCTAGGACCAACCCGCCCCACGGCGACCGCAACGCCACGGCAAGTCGTTCCTGCAGCAACACGCGAAAGAAGAGTTCCTCGACAATTCCAACTTCAATCGTCAACCAGACAAAGCTGAGGGGCGCAGCGACAACCAGCACCCATACCGGCAGATGGGCCTCCCGGATGTCGCGCAGGCCGCGGCCTAGGAGCGATTGCATAAGGATGGCAGCCAGCGACATCCACAGTGCAGGACGGAGTCCGCGCCACCCCAGCGAAGTCGGGATGAGCTCAGCGATCTTGTAGTGCCCCAAAGCCGATACGATCGCTGCGGGTATGGCCACAAATGCCATCACCTTCACGCTCAGCAGCACAATCGAGTGCAATGGCTCAGATCCAATGCGCGCCACGCGGCCGAATCCCGATAACAGCACCCATGCGCTCGCCACCAGATACGTCACCAGAACCCCAGCTTCGATCCCGGGCGTGCGCACAACATTGGGCAGCGCTGGCACGCGACGCGTGGCTACCATGGCGAACGCAGGGAATATGAACCCAAGAATCACGAGTGCGGTGAGCGCCTCGCTTGCCTCGAACCCCTCAAAGGTCCGCAGCAGTATGAGACCCGCCGCCCAAAGCGCGAAGTAAACGCCAACGTAAGTTTTGGCACCAATTGGTGAAGCAGAATTCTCCACACTCTAGATACGCGCACCGTTGCAATAGGTTCCATCGAGACCGCGCCAGGGAACGGACGTCACTGGATGGACCTCACATTGAGTTCGCGGACGGGCATTACCTCCGTCAGCCGCTGTGCAGAGTAAGTAGCAACGAGTTGTATGCGGTTAGCCTACTTGCCAGCCTGCTGCTCGGCCATGTCGCCGATCACGGGTAGCTTGAACATCTGTCCCTGGTAGGCCTTGAGCACGAGAATCAGCCAGATCACAAACCCGGCCAGACTGATCAGCGGCCACACCAGGAGTGTTGCCCATCCGAGGAAGGGGATGTGGCCAATAAATGCCAGACCGATCCAGAGCACCGTCCAGGCGATTGCAAAGAAGATGCACTGAAAGGCATGGAAGCGGACGAAGCGCTTCTTGTTGAATGGCTCCAGCACCAGAAACACAATCGCCGGAATGATGGTCACGTAGGCCAGCGCGCCAGCCACGTTATCGGTGAGTCCGCCGGCGACGGGAGGGGCTGCGGTCGCGCTCACAACTGGCGCTGCGGCGCCAGCACATTTCGGACAGGTCGCTCCATCCGCGATCTGCGTTCCACAGGTTGGACAAAAAGCCACGGGAGCCTCCTTTGCGAGACGAGAGGCAAGTTATCAGAACGCAGGCCGGAGCGCAATGGCGGCGGTCGGGGCTGGGTTGGGCATTCGTGTTTCCCCAACGGCCGGGTACCCGCTATCATTTCCAGTGCGAAACTCTCAATCGGCGGAGCCAGGCATCCCCTACTTTCCGTCTCTCGGAAGGCACTGATGATCACCATTGTTTCGGGATTACCGCGTTCGGGCACATCGTTGATGATGCAGATGCTGGAAGCAGGCGGGCTCCCGGTTCTCTCCGACGGCGAGCGCAGAGCCGACACCGATAATCCCAAGGGCTACCGCGAATGGGAGCGCATCAAGCAGCTTCCGAAAGAGCCCAGTCTGATTGCCGAGGCCGAAGGCAAAGTTGTGAAGGTCATCTCACAATTGATTCTGTCGCTGCCCTCGGACCATGAGTACCGTGTCGTCTTCGTGCAGCGTCCGCTGCCCGAGGTGCTGAAGTCGCAAGAAGAAATGCTACGTCGCCGCGGCAAGGCGGACTCAAACTCCGACACATCGGCGATCGAAGAGGCCTTTCAGCGGCATCTAATCGAAGTCAATCAGTGGCTCATGGGGAAGAAGAACATACAGGTCTTGCGCGTGCATTATCATCGCGTGCTGCGCGAACCGAAGGCGGTCGCTGAAGAAATGGCCGCGTTTTTGCAGGTTCCGCTCGACATCGAGGCCATGGTTCGGCAAGTGGATGGAAGCCTGTATCGCAATCGCATGAAGTAGTGGTGATACGAACCATCGGCGGAATACGCATGGAAATTCAGATGCGACTACCCCGTGCGAGTTGCCGGGAGCGCGAATCCAATCTTACTTCGGCGACGGTGTGAGGGGTTCATCAGCTTCCTGATGGCGTCGAGGATTTCCTGGATCGTGCTGTCGTGCGTCTCCAGGTGTTCTTCCAATTCCTTGATCTTGTCGGCGAATTGTCTGTTTGCGGCCAGCACCTGACGTAAGCGGACAAAGGCGCGCACCACAAAAACGCTCATTTCTACCGCCTGTTCCGAGTTAAGCACAGTCGCCGCCATGACCGCGCCATGTTCGGTGAACGCGTAGGGCAGACTCCGGCGGCCACCGCGGCTGATGTTTGAGGTCGCAAATTGCGACCTCAAACGTTTGTTCTCTTGGGCTGTGAGCTGGAACATGAAATCCGCGGGAAAGCGTTTACGGTTGCGTTTTGCTTGCTCATTTAATCGCTTGACCGGCACGTCGTAGAGCTCGGCCAAAGCGGTATCGAGGATGACTTTCTGATGGCGCAGAATTGTGATTCGGGATTCGATGGGAACCACGGCTGATCTTCGACGGCTCGCCAGCGGCTGCCGGGGTCCGGTCCTTGGCGCACGGCTTCGCATGACGCCATCATAGTGTTCGCAAACGGCGGAGGCTGTGACCGATGAACGCTCCGAATGTGACAAAACCGAAACCCGGCGCCGGCGCCTTGCTGTGGAAGCAAACGATTCGAAACTACGTGACGCTCACTTCCGTGTACGTGCCATAAACCTGCCGCAACGCTTCGCAGATTTCGCCGACGGTAGCGTAGGCGCGGACGGCGTCGACGATATAGGGCATGGTGTTGGCGTCGGAAATGTTGCCGTTGGTGCCCGCAGTGGGAGTCTTGGCGGCGGCTTGCTTCAAGGCGTCGAGCCGGCGCTGTACCTCTTCATCCGAGCGGCGGGCGCGCAGGGCTTTGAGTTTCTTTTCCTGAGCGCGGGCTACCGATTCGCCGATGTAGAGAATGCTGGGTGACTCTTCTTCGATGACGAAATCATTCACGCCTACGGTGATCTTCTCGTTGGCTTCGACCGCGCGCTGGTATTGGTAGCTTGCCTCGGCAATTTCTTTCTGCGGGTATCCGCGCTCGATGGCTTTGACCATTCCGCCCATTTGGTCGAGCTTCTCGAAGTAATCGAAGGCGCCGTTTTCCATGTCGAGGGTCTGCTTCTCGACGAAGTAGCTTCCGCCGAGCGGATCGACCGTTTGCGCCACGCCCGACTCGAAGGCAATGATCTGCTGCGTGCGCAGCGCGATGCGCGCGGCTTCTTCCGTGGGCAAGGCGAGAGCTTCGTCGTAGGCATCGGTGTGCAACGACTGCGTGCCGCCGAGCACAGCCGCCAGCGCCTGCAGAGCGACCCGCGCGATGTTGTTCATCGGTTGCTGCGCGGGCAGCGAGACGCCGGCGGTTTGGCTGTGGAAGCGCATCAAGCGGGTGCGGTCGTTCTTGGCGCCGAAACGGTCTCTCATCAGGCGATACCAGATCTTGCGCGCGGCGCGGTATTTCGCGATCTCTTCAAAGAAATCGTTGTGCGCGTTGAAAAAGAAACTAAGGCGGGGGCCGAAGTCATCAACGTCGAGCCCTCGGCGACGCGCCCACTCGACGTATTCGACGCCGTCGTAGATGGTGAAGGCGAGTTCCTGCAGCGCGGTCGATCCGGCTTCGCGAATGTGGTAGCCGGAGATGGAGATGGTGTTGAAGCGGGGCGTAAATTTCGATCCGAACTCGAAGGTGTCAATCACCAGCCGCATCGAGGGCGCGGGCGGGTAAATGTATTCCTTCTGCGCGATGTATTCCTTCAGGATGTCGTTCTGGAGGGTGCCGGAAATCTTCTTCCAGTCGGCGCCTTGCTTTTCCGCCACGACCAGGTACATGGCCCAGAGCACGCTGGCGGGTGAATTGATGGTCATCGATGTGGAAATCTTCTCGAGGGGGATGCCGTCGAACAGGATCTCCATATCTTCGAGCGAATCGATGGCCACGCCGCACTTGCCGACCTCGCCTTCGCTGGCCGCGTGATCGGAGTCGTAGCCCATGAGCGTGGGCAGATCGA
>Ga0074044_10000615_pt1 | contig 34071 bp, 32 predicted proteins | sample BogForMeECP23OM1_FD_94443 | JGI IMG/M metagenome (GOLD analysis project Ga0074044, IMG submission 94443) | Bog forest soil microbial communities from Calvert Island, British Columbia, Canada - Bog Forest MetaG ECP23OM1 | ecosystem: Environmental > Terrestrial > Soil > Wetlands ...
CCCCTACCTATCGCCCGTGGGGAGTGGAACGGCGACTGGGAGTAATAGTGTTACGGAGACTTCTGCCCTCACCCTTCAAGCCAATGGTCTCGCTCTTTGCGCCTTTGGCACGTCAAATACGTCCGTTGGAATCGGCGGGGCGGGCGGGGGCACAATCACGCCTTCCGGACTGAGCTTCAATAACGGTAACTCTGGAACGAATGCTGGCTTGCTCATATACAACCAGTTCGGGCTCGGCGCCGGCATGGCGGGACCGTGGAAAGCGACACTTGGAGCTAGCGAAACCGGCGATAACGTCGCGCAGTGCCTGAGCATACTACCGATCGGTTTCTAAGAGCCTGGGGTTAGCGACCGCCGCCCGCAGGAAAACTGCGGGCGGCGGGATTGAGGCAAAAGCTTGGCTGGAAACCGCTCATTCGCTCGCACGATGAGTTTCAACACTCGCCGCGCTCCGTCGCACAGATCCTGTCCGATCGAGTACTTGTGGTAGCGGGAAAAGTTCCGCACCAGCTGCTCGAAGTAGAGACAGCAATGATACGAGTCAAAAACGCGAACATCGCGCGTTGCAGTAGCACACTTGCCTGCGCTCCGTCACTCGGACGAGGTTTTGATTGGCGACAGGATCTATTATCTACCTCCCAATCGGCTATCGCTCGGGGCTGGGTCCCTATAAGGCACAGCGGCTGCGCTGTGCGTAACGCCGGTTTCACCAAAAAAGGATCAAGGCATGAACGAAGTGGCGGGGGCTACTTGCGGAGCATCTATTCGATTGCGCAACCAGCCGCGCTTGCGCGATCTTCCCGACTAGAAATTTACGTCTATGCGCTGTACTTCGCCCGCCCGCTCCAGCGTGAATGACTCTGTCTTGACGCCAAGCGACGGATGCCACACCTGAAGGTGGTAAGCGCCCAACGGTATCCCCTCGAATCGATAGCTACCTCTCGCATCAGGAGAAGCGAACTTTTGATGATTCTCGACAACGATGTAAGCCTCCATGGTCGGATGAACATTACAGAGAATTCGCACGACACCTGGAGTGTCGAAGGTTACTGTCTTACTCTTGCCCGGACCATACAGGCCCAGGTCGAACTTCTTAACCTTGGAGTCCGAGTAGGCGTTGTGCCAAACGTGATCGTCGTTCGGAAATTCCACAGTAGTGCCTACCAAGACAGGCAGGACGTGGGGAAGGAACTTCAGATCCCGCTGGGCCATTGTCACTTGCCGTGGATATCCAGCCGGGTGCTGGTCTTTTTCATTACTTGGCGCCAACCCCTCGATGGAAACGACGACATCCGAAGTCGGCTGTCCGTTAACAGTTACGGTACCGACGACGGCCCCCGAATTTGAATCCGGACCAGCAGCCAGTGTGGCCGTGTTGCCACCAATTAACAGAGCGGCAGCCAACAGCAGGGAAATGATCCTCATTGGCTCGCGCTCCCGTCGGGCTTGAACGTGAAGATCGCCTCTGTCGTCTGGCCGTCTGTGACTATGACCTGTTGCTCCTGCGTACCCAGTCGTTCATGCCAGGCCTTGATTCGGTACTTCCCCGGCGGTACGTCGCGAATCTCATACCTTCCATAGATGTCCGTTACAGCGTGGTACGGGTTCTCCGTGACGAAGATGTAGGCAGTCATCCACGGATGCACCTCGCAAATAATCTTCACGGGGCCCGTCGCCACGATCGGTTTGCGGACGATCCTCCCAGGATACAGCCCCACGTTGAATTGTGGCTGTCCCTCATGGAACAGGGCGTGCGTGGCGTGCAGAATCGGATCACTATTCTCGATCTCGAGAAATTGATTCACCTCCATCGCGAGTACATGTGGGACGAACTGGCACCTCCTGTTGTCGAGCCGGTTAACGGTGGAGACCTGATCGCCGCCAGGTGGTTCAGCATTTTTCGCCAAGCCCTCGACAGTGACCACGGTGTATTGCACGCCCTTCCCTGGGCCAACGACGAGGGTTTCGTTGGGCACGTCTTTGCAGAAATCCGTGTCCTTGTTGATCTCCAGCGGCGCCGGTTTCGGCACTTCTCCCTCGATTCGGACGAATCCTTCTATCGTGCCGCCGACACTGGCGACCTTCGGCAGTTCCGCGGCCCAAGAAGCGGAGATAACCGTAGCCAGGATCACGCAAAGCCACATGCCGACCTTTCCAGCCAGCTTGCCGATCGCCGTTTCTATCTCGCGCGGATACATTTTGTTCAAGTTAAGCAGGGGGCGTGCCACCCGATCGCGAGAACGATCGCCCGAGAATGCGGGGAAATATCGCTGAATCAAACCAGAACTGACGGATGAAGGGGCAGTTCAATGATGGCGCGAAACGAATCATGTGTGGGTCTTTCGGATGCATTATTGAGTTTTTGGTGAATGGATTTACGACTCAATGTTCTCTCGGTTTGCCGGTTTCCTGAGCGCGTAACAATATATAGTCGTCGTCTGAAAGTCGTAAAGCGAAACAGCGAGTCCGAATTTCGATCCGCTACTCCTTTGCGGCGGGCGTCGATGTGCGCTGATGCGCGAGGAAACGCGAAATGTCCTCGATTTCGGCGTGGCTCAGCTTTCCCTTCGGCTCCAAGAACGCAGGCATCTTGCTCTGCGTGAAGATCGGCTTGGGGTCCTCCGTGTACCGGTGGATAAACGAAACCGACCGCACCAGCCCAATCCCGCTCAGATCGGGACCCTTGCTGCCGCCGTGGCCGGCCACCGTGTGGCACTTGCCGCAGTTTCGGTAGAACAGCCGGGGCGCATTGTTGCTATAGGGGCCGCCGCCCTGCAGCTCGCTGATATAATCCATCAGGTCCGAGGTTTCCTGCGGCAATAATCCCATTGATGCCACGCGGGCGCCCGGCCGCACCACTTCGGCGGGTTGCTGAGCATGAGCGATTATCCAAGCTTGGTCATGCTTGAGGGGATCCAGCATCAGGTCGGGCCCGATCGTGCTCCCGCGGCCATTGACGCTGTGGCAGTATGCGCAATTCAGCTCGTGGTAAAGCCGGTGACCTTCGGCGACGGTCGGCAGCTCCGGCACATATGGGTTGAGCAGCGGCGAGCGCGCGCCGATCCAGGTCAACGCAAGGATGCCGACCAGCGCGGAAATCGCAAGGCCGGTGGCGATCGGGCGGTCCAGCGGATGCTGGCGCATCCGCCGATCGAAGAAAGGCACTCCGACGAGGATCAGCAACGCAAGTACCGGCAGCATGACTGCCGCGACCGATTCCAAACTTCCCGGAAAATACTTGAGCGCCTGAAACAGGAACAGGAAGTACCAGTCCGGCCGTGGGTTGAAGCTGATGCTGGCCGGATCGGCGATCTCGCCGATCTCGGCCGGATACCGCCAGGCCAGAAACACGACAATGAAGAACGCAGTCACAACCGCGACCATGTCCTTGGCCAGGTAGAACGGATAGAAGGATTCGCCGGCCTCTTTGCGGCGATGGTATCCTTCGTCCGCCATCCGGCGCTGGGTTTCGATGTCCAGCTTGTCGTATTCGGGATGATGCGAGGGCGGCGCCGAGATGCCCTGCCGCACGACCATGAAAAGATGCGCCGACACGAAAACGATAAGCGCCGCCGGCAGCATCAGTACGTGCATTGCGTAGAAGCGCGTCAACGTCTGCGGCCCAACTTCGCTGCCGCCGCGGAAGAATCGCACGATGTACTGCCCTATTATCGGCGTTGCGCCCGCGATGTTGGTGCCGACCACGGTCGCCCAGTACGATTTCTCATTCCAGGGCAGCAGGTATCCGGTGAACCCGAACAGCATCACGATCAGGAACAGGACGACGCCCGTGACCCAGGTCATCTCGCGCGGATACTTGTAGCTGCCCGACAGAAACGTGGTCAGCATGTGCGCCCCGACCACCACTACCATCGCGCTTGCGCCCCAGAAATGAAGCCCGCGGATGAACCAGCCCAGGGGAGCGGCCGTCGAGATATAACGCCCGGCGTCGTAAGCATGATCAGGGCTGGCTGGGTAGTTCATCGCCAGCATTATCCCGGTGGCCGCTTGAAGGATAAAAAAGAACAGCAGCACGCTGCCAAGCGTGTAGATCCATTCGACCAGCGGACTGCTTTTCGGAATGTTGCGATCGAATAGCGCCTTCCGAATCGCGCGCGTGCCGAGGCGCTCGTCAAACCATTTGCTTGGTTGGAGTCGGAACCACATAAAGGAAGCCCTCGCGGACCTCATACGAGTAAAGGTCCAGCGGACGCGGGGGAGGGCCACTGATCACCTTCCCGGTCAGGCTGAATACGCCGGCATGGCAGGGACAGAAGAACTCTTTGGCCTGCTCTTCCCATCGGTAGGCGCATCCCAAATGCGTGCAATGCGGATCGAAAACGTAGATTTTGTCCGCCATCCGCACCACCCAGGCCACCATCTGCGAATCGTCCGTCACCCATCCCTCGACCACGCGCCGCGCTACCTCTAGCCGCTGGGGAGGAAAGAGAATGAAACGCTGGGGAACATTGAGCGGAAGGTCCTCGACCTTTCCCATCCGCACCCCACTTCCGGCGTCAGGCGCGCCAAAAAGCGGACGGATGAGATAAGTCAGGACGGGAGCCGCAATCCCGGCGCCGACCAATCCGATCCCGGACCAGAACACCCGCGCCATAAATCGTCGCCGCGATCCGTTTTTTGCCTCGCCGGGCGCAACTGCGGCCGTGTCTGCACCATCACTTGGGAACATTGCTTGCAACCTTCACTTGCTGCAGAAGCTGCGGACGTAGGCGACCAACCCGCGAATCTCGTCGTCGCTGTAGGCCTGGCCGAAATCTGCCATATCGGCGCTTTTGCCCACCGACTTGCCCCCGTTCTTGATGACGTTAAACAGATAGTCATCGGTGAACTTGGACATCGCCGCGCAATCCGTATAGTTGGCGGGCTTGGTCTTCAGTTCGGACGCCTTGGGTCCGTCGCCCTTGCCCGACTGGCCATGGCAATCCACGCACGAAGCCGAATAATTGCTGGCAGCAGCCTTCAGATCGACTGCGGCGGCGCGGGCGGCGGTTGAGATCAACGCCAGCGCTGCAACCCCGGGTATGGCTGGCGCGATCCAAATCCACAGTCTCGCTCGAATCCTGGTTCTGAAACTCTCCGACATAACTCCTCCCATTTCCTCCCATTCCTTTCCCAGCGCCTGGTTAGCCCGACAGGTCACAGCGGAAGACGGTCAGGCGCAACGTTTGTCCCGCCCTCGCGCTGTGCGGACTATACTACCCTTGGCTTAAAATTTGTATTTCAGGGTTATGAATCCGACATTGGCGTCGTAGGGAGCCAGGTCGCTGTTGCCGAGAAATGTCGAGCTTTTGCTCGCATTCGGCATATAGTTCTGAATCCCGTCCGTCAGGAAATTGTATTCGCCAAGATTGCTGAAGTAGTAACCGATGTTGATCGCGAGGTTGTCGCGAAAATCGTACTCGTACTGAAACATCAACTCGTGGAACTGGGTGCCGGTATTGGGATAGTCGATCGCCGGCGTTGTCGAAGCGGTATCTCCCGCCTGGGAGGTGCGGTTGCTGCCAACCGCGTAAGTGTACTGGACTTTCAGGTGCGACGGCCGCGCCAGGATGCGATTCTGCGGTATCGCAACGTCCATGCCGAAATCAATATTGTTGCCCTGGTTGCGGCCCGTGGCCGTCCAAATCGAGGTTTTTCCCGGCGGAGGCGGCTTCGGGGGGATGGTGGTCTCGTCAATTGACCGCAGGTTCCAATCGTACGCCTGCCATGAGTAGTCGCTAAAGAGGTGCACGCCTTCCAGCGGATCCCAACTGGCCCCCACTGACGGCGAATAGCTCGAAGTGTGCTGCAGGCCGAAGGTGCTGGCGGGGTAGTTATAGTTGTCGTAGTTGAAGGCGCTGAACAGGGTGAGGGTTTCGATCGGCTGCACGGAGGCATAGAGGGAAGTCTGGTTCACGTCGAGCGTGGCCTCATCGAACCGCCGCAGCTCCTGACTCTCCTCGAGCTCTCCCGGGGTCCCGCCAAGTATCGCGACCAGATCACCGCGGTTGTTGTTGTAACCCGGCGAGGAACGGTGCGCGTGCTGGTAATCCCCCCGGAAACTCAGCCACGGATACGGGTTCCAATCGAGCGCGGGTCCATAGCTGGTCTGATCCTGCTGCAGCACCATCAGCCCGTCGTTGTGATAGGTGGAAATGCGGCTCATGAAGTGCGCGGCGAGAGTGTCGGTCACGCGGTAGGTTGGCTCCAAGTTGATGTCCTGCTCCGAGAATGCAAACGGATAGGCAGTGAAAGGCGTCTGCGCATCCGCTACGTCATCCAGCGACTTAACTCCCTTCAAGGTGATCGCCGGCGTCAGGTTGTCATAATCGAAATAGGAATATGTTGCCTTTAGATTCAGCGGTTCGATCGGATTGCTGTCGATCGTGAAGTTGGCGAAGAAAGGACGCACGTCGCCGCCGAGGCTATTGGGCGCTCCGACCGAACTTAAAGACTGCTGCAGCTTGCTGTTGCTCGTAAGCGGGATGAAGGGAGCGTCCTGGAGCCAGAATCCGTACTCGAGGCTGCCCATCACGTGCGTATTGAATGGAAGCTGACCTGCGCCGTCCACGATGAAGTTGTGAGCTTGGTTGTTCGGATACATGGCTGCCCGTCCCTGGCAGGGGCCGGTAAGCGACGTGGACGTGAAGATGGTGGAATCAACGCATTTGCTGCCTACGCCGCTGGTATTGAGGGGGTTGTCCCAGGTCAGGGTGGAGTAGTCGTCAACGAAGAAGGATCCCTGATAACGGAAACCGAGCAGCCATCCGTTTTTCGCGTACTCCGCGCCCGTGCCGAAATTATAGGTGTAGTACTGCGTTGGCACCCAGAGTTCGTTCACTTTGTAAGCACCCGGGCTGGTGCCGAACAGAAAGCTGCCGCCAAAAGGCTGTTGGCCGGTGGGGTTCTGATAATTCATGTTCGCACTGAAGGTCAGCGACGGCGCGGGCGTGTAGCGCACGTCGATGTCCGCGACACCTTCGAGCAGGCTCATGTCGAACGGCTTGTCGTTCGCTTCCAGCCAGGAATGGAGGGCGGTGCCGGTCCCGGTGGGCTTCGAGGATAGCGTGAAGCTGCCGCCGTTTTCATCGTACGGCGTGCTCGCGACGTGGTCGCTGAAGAAGTGCGGGATCTCAAAGAATTTCATCTGAACATCGAGCAGACCGTACTCGCCGAAGCGCAGCGAGTACATCTGGTTCTTTTGTGCGACGTTCACGGCGTCGAACTGGACGTAGTTGTTCTCCGCCTTGTCACCCAGGATCAACTGGAGTTTCGGGACGATGAACTGCTGCGCCAGATCTCGGTACTCCTGATACTTAGCAGGGTTGTCGTCATAGGGGACAGGCTGGGGAATGGCGCCCGCCTCGACCGAACCCTGCGCCGTGTATTGTCCGAGATCGACCTGTGCCAGTGCCGGAGAAAATATTGACAGCACGAGCGCCATCGTTGCATATCCGGCGAACAACCGCGTCCAGTTCATGACGTTCCCTCCCCAGAGGCCAAACCACGGTGCGGCCCAGCGATGCCGCGGATTCCCATGCCTCCCGCTTCAGCGCGTAAAATATCTCCCGCCCGGCGAATTGGAGCCGTGTATCTGCGAATGGCAATTGGCGCATTGCTGGTTGATCACGAAAATTTGGCCAGCCGCATGGGGCTCGCTCGGATGACGTGTGCCGATGTGGCAGCGCTGGCAGAGCGGCGGCATGTTGATCACCAGCATGTGCTGGTTGACGCTACCGTGCGGCAGGTGGCAATTGAGGCAGTTCATCACCACCGGCGCGTGCATCCAGAGGAAGGGCCCGCGCTTCTCGGCGTGGCAGGTGTAGCACACCTGATTGACGGTCGCCGCCCGCAATTGATGCTGATAGGGACCGCCATGCGGATTGTGGCAGTCGGTGCACGTCATCAACCCCTCGCGCACCGGCATATGCGACGGCAAATTGATTTCCATCTTTTTGTCGAGATGGCAGCGCAGGCAGACCTGGGTTTCGGGGCGCGTCACGATGAATGGATTGATGAATTCCATGCCGAGCGGTGACTTCTTGATTTGCGGCGCCGGCAGCGCGCTCGCCGTCACCGGACACATCACAGCGTGGCAATCGACGCATCGGACGCCGCGGGTGGCGTGGGTACTGGCCTCCCAGAACCCGCGCTCGCCGTTCTGATGGCATTCGAGGCACCGTTCGTTCTCAATCTTGATGTCCGTGAAGGAGGTCTCTTGAAAACTCAGAAATCCCGGCGCCGGCTTGTGCGGATGGCGTAAATGCTCGCGGCCGGGACCATGACAGGACTGGCAGGCCAGGCTTTCCTGCTCGTCGCGCGGCCGGGCCAGCATCAGATGGCCCATCATGGTCTGCCGAAAGGAGCTGACCTGTACCTTATGGCAACTGGTGCAGGTCGAATTATCGACGTAGCCGGGAGGAGGTTTGGAAACCGAAACCGGCGGATCAATCGCAGTTTTCGGACCGCCTCCGGCGGCCGCCGCGGGCTTGCTCCATTTGTCGAGCAAGTCACGCGCCCAGCCGCTCGCAGGCGCCGATGGCGTTACCGCGCCCGCAGCCTGCTGGGCATCTGTGGGAACCGGCGCGGACGGCGACGATGCCACCGCACCTTGCGCCGGGTTAGCGTTTGCGGCACCTCTCGTGGGCGAAACGCTTAGGCCGACAAAGCCCAGCGCGAGCGACAATCCCAAGAGCCGCGCCCAAAACTTTCGCAAGCTGCGTCCCCCCTCCATACTCGCGTCCTCCACTTCGCCTGTCGTTGGCAAAAGCGCCCGTTCAGCAGCTTAGCGCCGGCGGTTACACATGCTCCTCTGCTCCTCGCAACGACGAAGGCGGTCGATGCTGTCGATCGAGGTGCGTAGCTTCCGGTCCTCGACGGTCCCCGAGCTCGGTACCATACCTTCCCCGCAGTCTCGAACTCACCCTAATTGGTCCGAGAAAAATCCGACTGTGTCCCAAGGACGGCAAACGTATATCCAATTAGACGAGACAATGCCAGTAAAAGTTTCGTGTCCTCTTTGAGCCCATAGAATGTGCCAGGCCGACCCCCGCACCACGCGTCCGCCTGCTCGCTTTGCGCGCTCCTGTGTGTGGCGAATTGCTGATTCTGGGCAGGAGCGACCGGCAATTGTCGCTCGGACGCCGGTCTGCGAACAGGCGAAGGGCCGCGATCCTTAATTTATGGTTCTTTGGGAATCAGTATTGGTTTCGCTCCGGACTTTTCTTCCTGCTCGCGCGTGAGTTCGCTGCGGCCGTTGGGGGCGTGGCGTGCTCGCCACTTCTGTGTGCGGTTCACGAGTGCACGGGACGAGGCATAGGGGAGCGCGATCAGTACCGGTCCTACCACCAAGGCAGCACCAGGATGGATCATTCGAAAAATCAGAAATTGCGAGACGACATCCAGCAGAATCGCAACTGCCAGGAGATCGCGCACAGAAGCCAGCGCGCCGCGCACGAGTCCGGGGCGATCCGTTGAGTGAAAAAGAAGATTCCGCAGGAACGGTGGCCTGTCCGCGCGGGCGTCTTTTAGGCCGTCACGAGTACCCAGTGCTATCGCGACTAAAGGTTGAAGGATGAATCGCAGCCGGCCGGGTCCATGGAGGCGCGCCACGATGTCATCTGCAAAGCGCCTTGAGAGCAGGTAAAGTTCGCCGGTCCTAAAAAACTCTGCAACGGCGAACGGCGTTGCGACGACGAGCAAGACTACTACAAGCGCCGTGAGGACTGTGCTGCGGGAGATGGAAGTCTTCAACGGAAACCTACTGACTAAAGAATTCTCTAAATTGCGGGAACGCGACCGTGAGGCCGAAGTTGATCGTCGTCTGCGGCGCGATCGGAGCGAACTGCCGATAGGCCATCCACTGTCCCGTGACAAAGATACTCATCGGTGGCAGCCCCGGACGCACAATCGTTCGTCCGAGCCCGATGCTCAGCGGCAACATCGTGGGGTAATGACGACGCCAACCCATCGTCCAGTTAGCCTCCGCGGATCGCAGGTACCATTTGTCCCACAGATGAAGCGCAAAGACGGGTTGGAACTCAAATGTATTCTGCGGCAGACGATTGGGCGAAGTGTACGCGAAGGAAACCGGGTTCTGCGCAATGAAACCGACCAGCAATCCAGGCATACCAGTGTAAATCGCGCCGAGTGCCGGACCGGCTTGCCACGCGCCCTGGCCGGCGCTCTTGGAGGTGGCGGTGGGAAACACAAAAGTTGGCCCGACGCCCATCAAGAGCCTGGTTTTCTGCCTGTCGGGCCACGGCAGAACCGCGATATCGAACATCGGCAGGTCACCGAACTCGGTGCGAGTTCCGCCACGCGAGCTGGGAACCGTGACAAGCTCAAAAGTAGGCCGGATCAACTGATCGAAGGGAAGGAACGTCCGAGGCGGTACGCGCGGGATCAATGGCCGAATGAGGAACTGGTTGGTCTCGTAATTTCTTAAGCACTCCTGGGACGTGCAAGGTCCTGGTCCATAGTTGGCCGGCGTGTAGCTGTCTCTGATTATCAGCTGAGGCAGGGTCGAAAGTGGGTCGGTGAAGTCCCGTTCCAGTTTCTCCTCCTCAGTTAGGGCAGAAGTCGCAGGCTGAGTCTGGGCGTACCCCGCAACCGGAACCGCTACCATCCATAGGGCTACCAGAAGGATCAAGAACGACGCGGCAGTAGGAACCGTGGACTTAGGATTCAACAAGCGCCTTGACCCGTTCCTCTCGGACCGCCCTGACAAAGGCCCGGTAATCGCGTTGATTCTGGTCGGCATACTCGACCGCGAACTCGCCGATCGCCTCGTCAAAGGCTTCACTCGATCCCATGTACCCTGAAATCATCGCGGCATCGCCCGAGCGGGCATGCGCCCGTGCTAGAGCCCACGCACACAATCTCGTGTAGGCCCGCAACAGATCGACTGGGTCGCGACGATCCTTGGGCGGTTTCCATCCCGCGTGCGTTTCGCGCGGCACGTTCTCGCGCAAAGCCTTGCCCTCAGCTCGACGCTCCGACGCAGTGCGATATTGGTCTTCAGCGTGAGCACGGGACGATATCTCGGTCAGCTTCTCTTCCGCGCTGGATTTTCGGCCAGCACGCCCTACCAGACGCACATTGGGTTTCCGTAATTCGTCCATGGGCTCGAATCTCCTCTTACGAGGTCATAGTGCATCAAACATGCCTTGGAGAACCAGCTAAGAAGGTTCGATTCTTACCGGACTGCGTGACCTTTTGATACAGACGGATGCGCTCAGGAATCATGCGGGAATGAAACCACGACAACCAACGGCGCGAGTCCATAAGCGCCGCCGGCGCTTTCTGATAGTCGAGTCCAAACGAAACAAGCCGGTCGAAGTCAATACTCGAAATAGGGACGCAGAACGCGGTTGTAGAGAACAAACGATCCGCTCAGAAGCGAAGTGCCGATACCCACGGCGACAGCATACAGCGCCGTGGGCGAGTCGATCACCTGCGGCAGCAACGCGACCACGAGCGCCGGCGGAACGTGAAGATCGAAAACGCGCAGAATCAGGATTCCCCACGCCATACTGGTGACCGAGCCCGCCGCTCCGACAGCCAGATACCGACGGCAGAACAGCCCGCCCGCGGCGGTCAGCATACAGACGACCGTCAGACTTAGGGTCCGCGTCGCCCAGGGACAACGCCTGGTGTGAATAGACATCTCGAATCCGATCACGACCAGCGGCGGGAATAGGACGAAGCGCAAATTCGTCAGCTTGACCACAAACACCGCAGCCAGAACCAGGGCCACGAGTGGCAGCAGGCGCCAGTATGATTCGGCACTGGGCACCGTGGCCTCATGTTCGCGTGCAACAGTCGCGTTCTGAAGAGGCTCGTCGCTCATCTTTTTCCAGATGGATGAGAGGAGGGCCAGCAATATTGTTCCGAACACGATCCCCGGCGCATACCACAAGCTCCTGACGCCAAGCGCGAGCAGGAGCAGGCCCGCCGAAATTGCGGGCGCGATCGGGGAGCGGAGCACCAGGACAATTGCCAGACCGCCGCCCACCGCCAGCATCACCGAAAAGTAGTCATATGGAAGAGCACGCGTTACCAATGTGCCGAGCACTGCCGTCAGCACCGGCGTAATCACCAGAAGGACGGGCGCGCTGGCCCACGAGCCACGTGGCCGGGTGAAGATATCGTATGAAAGTGCGGCCAGCTCGGGGAACAATATGTAGAAGGCCCCGGTCGCAACCGCGACTTTCGCAACGATGGCGATATAGGCGAGTGCCAGCAGTTCGGCCGCTATCTGTTGCTTCCTGCCCAGGTCGTCGATTCGAACTGATGCATTCGTCTCCGCAGAATGCATTGGTTCAAGGCTTGGCTGGCGAACGCAAACGATTCGCCGCTATGACGACGCGGAGGTGCCTGCGGAGGCTTTGAGGTATTCCTCGATAGCGCGTTCCAGCTCCGACGCCACAAAGCCAAACGGACCTGGTCCGCCGCGGTACGCCACTCGACCATCGCGTCCGATCAGGTAGAGCCGGTCGGGTAGCGCGTAGTACTTTCGATCGGTCGAATTTTCCATGTCGTCGATCAGCGTAGGGATCGACAGCTCGAGTTTGAGCGAACAGACCTGTGCAATTTCGCTTCGCGCGTCGAGTGTCTTCGGCTGTTCGAACAGGATCTGTTCTCTTTCGTTGGACTCTACCTGCCACTCGTCCGTCGGGTGCGCCTCTCGGATATAGATGACGAAGAACGCGACTCGATCACCGAAGCGGCGGTGGAGTCCCTCAAGGTGCCCAGCCTGGGCACGAAACGGAGGTCAGGTGTAGCTGCCGAAAATCAGGGCTACCGGCTTTCGGCCGCGAAAGGACGAGAGTTGCACCTGCTCGGCACTGCCGAGGCGCGGCAACTTGAAGTCGGGCGCGTCAGAGCCGACTTCCGGTGCGAGAGTCTCGCGTTCCGCGAGGAACTGCATCATCGCAGTGCGTCGTTCAGGCTCCATCCCGGCGGTGAACTCTATCATGCGATTGAAATCTTTTTCGGAAAGATGTTTTCTAAGTAGATCCATGAAGGTATCCATACTCATGTTCATACCTCGGCGGCCAAGTCAGGGCCCTCCAGAACATCGCGCAAAATCGGCTTGGAAGCTAGCGAGACTTGAGAATATCCATGCCGGCGATATTGCGTCGGTGAATCCGAAAACTCGGGATTTTTCGGGGCATTTGGAATTTCAAGTAGCCACAATGGTCATAAGGGCGTTTCAACTAACGCCGTGCCGAATTTGGTTGTGCCCGCTCAAAAACTCAAATCCGGAAGTGCACACGAGAGATTTTGAGAGTACAAAAGTCACCTCAAAAAAATACGCCCGAGATAATCGTGAAAGGGCGCTCGCCGTTGCAGGCTCGCTGCGGTAGCCCACGTAACCATCGGGACGGATGAGGTACATGCATTCGGTTTCGGCGCGGTAGTGAAGCGAGCGTTCGGGATCGAGGATCAGGCGTCCATTTACCTTCGCGTTCGAAGGAACGCTGCCCGCGTCGATGGCCACGAAGTAGATGTTGATTAGGTCATCCAGACCGCTCTCCACCGACTGCGCCAATTCGGCCAGCCGGTGCCACGACCTAGCCTCGTGGTCGGCGCCGGGGAACAGGAGCAAGTCGTGCTTCGGTCCACGCAGCAACTCGAATAGAGTCGTCGAGCGATTGTCGTGCAGCAAGGGCTTGGCGTCGGGCGCTTCCTCACCCGGACGCGGGCCGGCGGTGAAACGTGTCTTTCCAAAATGGCTGCCTTCGTGCTGATGGCATATCGGACTCTTCGTGTAGTTCAGGTCCAACTGCTCAAGGTGTCGTGCCATGCGCTTGGCGACCTCTGGTGGCACGACCATGTTGAGGTACAGTTGCTCGCGCTGTTCGGGTGAAAGATGGCTGAACGCTTCGAAGCGGTCGGTCAGCATCTTGGTGGTTGTGAGCACGTCTTCAGCAACTGGCCGCCGCTCCTTTTCGTAGCTGTCGAGCAGGCTCGCCGGGGCGCGGCCACGATGGACCAGCGCCAGCTTCCAGGCCAGGTTGTACGCGTCCTGGATGCCGGTATTCATGCCCTGCCCGCCCATCGGGCTGTGGATATGCACCGCGTCACCAGCCAGAAAAATGCGTTCGTGACGGTAATGTCTCGCCGCCCTGTAGTTGATACGGAAGTAGGCCAGCCAGCGCGGGTCGCTGATGCGGATGCCGGCTGGTCCTCGTTCGGATACGATTGCCCGCACGTCCTGTAAGCTCGGCTGCTCTTTGACCGCATCGTGCTGCGTCGGCAGGTCGGCTGCAATTAACCACCGCCCGTTCGGTAGCGGGAAGAAGAAGAGCAGTCCACGGTCGCCCATGAAGGCGTGTATTTCGTCGCGGGCAGGCGCGCCTTCCATGAGCACATCGGCGAGGCAATACTGATGCGGCTCTTCGTTGCCCGGAAAGTGAATGTGGTTCAGGTGGCGTACCCGGCTATGGGCCCCGTCGCAGCCGATGAGCCACGGAGTCTCAACCACTTCTTCAGAGCCGTTGCCGCGCCGGATTGTGGCGGACACCGCGTCGGGCCGCCCGGAAATCGCCACGAGCTCGGTCTCACGCTCCTACTTCGATGTCGTAGGTGCGGAGCAGACGCTCCAAGGCCGATTCCGTTTTGCACTGCTCGAGGTTTACGGTGTAGGGATATGGGCTGTCGATTTCGCCGCCGCTGGAGTGCATGAAGCGCTCGCCGTTGGCGTACTCGCTCATGCCCAGCACCTTGTGACCCTGGGCAAGAATCTCGTCGACGATGCCGAAGTCGTAGAAGATCTCGAGCGTCCGAGCATGGATCGAGCATGCACGGCAATGCGGATTGATGCCCGATTGCTTGTCGATGATGCGGACCGGCGCGCCATCGCGAGCCAGTTCACAAGCCATTGCGAGCCCCGTCGTGCCGGCGCCGACAATCAAGATCGGTGAGGTGTTAGCCATACGCGCCGATTCCTCGAAAGTAATCGTTGAGAAGTAAATTATGCTTGTGCATCCTGAAAACTCCAAGAGCGAAGTGAAACTGACTCGCGCAGCTGAACGGGGTCGTGGGATTACGTTTTCTGCACTCCGTCTCGCGTCCGGATTGCAGTTTTGCCGATTTGTCGCGATCGGCGTTATAGTCGCGCCGCGAGGAGAATTGCGATGAGACTCAAAGAAAAAGTTGCGCTGGTTCAGCGGCTCCGGATCGGGAATCGGCGAGGCCACAGTAAAACGGCTTGCCTCGGAAGGAGCCAGCGTGGTGGTGGTCGATTTGAATGAAGAGGGTGCCAATCGCGTAGCCGCCGAAATTCGAAAGTCCGGTGGCGCAGCAGAGGCACTCAAAGCGAACGTCGGCAATCCGCCCGAGATCGAGAGCATGGTCAAGTTCGCGGTCGACAAATTCGGCCATCTCGACATCCTGCACAACAACGCGATTCGCCTTTACACCGGGCGCATCGGCGAGATGACGCTGGAGAACTGGCGCAAGAGCGTAGATATCGGCTTGACTTCGTACTGGTACGCGACCCGGTGTGCGCTCAATGTGATGGTCCCGCGCGGCAATGGCGCGATCGTCAATACGGCATCGGTTTCGGGTCTGGCGGCTCACTACGGGCTGGGCGCATACAACGCGATCAAGGCGGGCGTTATCAACCTGACCCGTGCAACCGCGATCGAATACGCGCGCAAAGGCATCCGATGCAATGCCGTGTGCCCAGGCTCCATCCTGACGCCGCCGATCGTGAAATCGCGAAATGCATCACCCGAGCTTGCGGCGAGAATGGTGCAGGCAATCCCGATGGGCCGCTACGGCGAGCCGAACGAGATCGCCAATGTAGTGCTGTTTCTGGTTTCTGAGGAATCCTCGTACGTCAACGGCACGTGCATCGTGGCAGATGGCGGCCTGATGGCGCATACCGGATTCCCGAGCTTAACGGGCGCCGGTCCGGATTGGTAAGAAGGACCGAACTAGCGACAGCCAAGGGTCATGTAAGCCGGCGGGCGCGCCACTCCGACCCGGCCAATCAGGCTCGAAAGAGACCACCCAGTCGCGGCGAGAGACGCCAACGGAAGCTGTCAAATCTGCGAAGTGTACCACCCTCGATCGTTCGTTCAGCCGATCCCACAGCGCCGTCTCATCTGTCAGCATGAGGCTCCTCCTGCGCCAACGATGGAGTTAGAAACCCATTCGGCGCTCGCCTTCAGGAGCATGCGGGGAGCAATGGAAGTGCCACATCTTCCAGACCGGGTTGCCCTCGTGATCCTCGCGGACGAACACCTCGGTGGCGCGAAACGGAATTCGCATCACACTGCCCGGCCTGCTGAGCAACGCCGATTCGGAATCCGAACTCGGCAGCACCTTGACCGTGAAGGTTGACTCCGCGGTCAGAAATGCCATATCGCCGCGAATGACCAGCCTGACGTCGCGCGGCTCAGCCATCGAAGGCTCACCCGCGTCGCTCTCCGAAAGCGGCGTCATCACGTGGCCGAGGTACTTCCAAAGCTGCACCCATTCGTCGATCGCGTAATAAGTGTGACCATTCAGGTTGAAGCCATGAAATTTGTCGCCGCCGACAAATGCCTCGCACATCATCGCGACGCTGAAATTGCGGTTCGCGTCCCACCACTTTTTCGAAACCGCGAGAATCTCCTTGCGATCCTTTTCGATAGCGCGCAGCGGCGCTCGTACCGCGGGTTTCGCTATCCTGCAAGCTTTCGTCCGTTTTGAAGGCTTCGCGCGCTTTACGACTTTCGCCGATTTTGATGCCTTCATCTTCTTTCGGAGTTTCAATGCCATGTCCGCTTCCTCCAACTGAGGGCCCGCTACCCCTATTGTCAAGTCGAACGCTCTCACGACCGCGGTCTTCTCCCGCGAGACTTACTACGCTCGATGGAGCTCGACAAGCCGCCTCGGACATGGCTCAACTTCCGCCCACGCCATCGCTTTCCTTGGCGTTGCCGATGCGCGGTGGTATCATTCGCTCTTTCCGCTCTGTTCGATCAGTCAGATTCGCAACCGGAAGCAGTACCGGGACGTGAGGGACGTTGCGATGCGGGGTGCTTGCATGGCAGGTCGCTTACGCAATAGATCCGCTCTGACGTGAAACCCTTTCGCATCCTGCTCTGGATCGCCGTCGCGGGCTTGGGCGCATCCGCGCTCGGCGTGCTTGCGATGTCGCGCGGCGAGGAACCCAGCGTTCTGTGGTTCGTCGTCGCCGCGGTATGCATCTATTCTCTCGGCTACCGATTCTACTCTCGCTTCATCGCAGATCGCGTGCTCGAACTCGACGATTCGCACGTCACTCCGGCAATCCGCCTGAACAATGGCCGCGACTACGTGCCCACGCAGAAGTGGATCACCTTCGGGCATCATTTCGCCGCGATCGCCGGGCCCGGGCCTCTCGTCGGGCCTGTCCTCGCCGCGCAGTTCGGCTACCTGCCTTCGACGCTGTGGATCATCATCGGCGCCGTGCTCGGCGGATGCGTCCAGGATTTCGTCATCCTGGGTTACTCGCTCAAGCGCGACGGCCGTTCGCTGGGACGGATGGCGTCCGACGAGATCGGCCCCGTCGCCGGCTTCACCGCGCTGGTCGGCGTGCTGATGATCATGGTGATTCTAATCGCCGTGCTCGGCCTGGTCGTCGCCAACGCGATGAAGCATAGCGCATGGGCGACTTCGACCGTCGCCGCCACGATTCCGATCGCGATGATAGTCGGCCTCTACATGACGCATCTCCGGCCGGGCCGCCTGATCGAGGGCTCGGCGCTCGGCGTCGGCCTCGTGATGGCTGCCGTGTTCGGCGGCCGCTACGTCGAAGGCTGGCGCATCGGGCACTACTTCGTGATGGAAGCGCCTGCGCTGTCGGTCTGGATAATAGCCTACGGGTTTCTCGCCTCGGTGCTGCCGATTTGGCTGTTGCTCGCGCCGCGCGACTACCTTTCCGCGTTCATCAAGATCGGCACGATCGTCGCGCTCGCACTCGGCATCGTCGCGATGCATCCGCGCGCGCTGATGCCGCCGCTGACGCAGTTCACCAACGGGCTGGGCCCGGTCTTCGGCGGCAAGGTGTTTCCGTTCGCATTCATCACGGTGGCTTGTGGAGCCATCTCGGGTTTCCATTCGTTGATCGCGTCGGGCACGACGCCCAAGATGCTCGAGCACGAACGCGATGCGCGATTGATCGGCTATGGCGCGATGCTGATGGAATCGTTCGTCGCCGTGATGGCGATGATTGCGGCCGTGATGCTTCAGCCGGGCGTGTATTTCGCGATCAACAGCCCCGCCGGCGTGGTCGGCACAGGTCGGGCCGCGGCCGAAAAAATCAGCTCGTGGGGCTACCCCGTCACCGACGCACACATGCAGGAGCTGGCGGCCGAGGTCGGCGAGACGTCGCTCTATGCGCGCACCGGCGGCGCCCCGTCGCTCGCTGTGGGGATGGCGCACATATTCGCGAATTCGCTCGGCGGCAAGGCCGTGATCGCGCTCTGGTATCACTTCGCGATCATGTTCGAGGCGCTGTTCATCCTGAGCACGCTCGACGCCGGCACCCGAGTGGCGCGGTTCATGTTGCAGGACCTGCTCGGTCACCTCTATGCGCCACTCGGAGACAGCTCGTCGTACGTTAATATTGTCGCGACCTCTGCGCTGATCGTTTCTGCCTGGGGCTACTTCCTTTACTTCGGGGCGATCGATCCGTTAGGCGGCATCAATTCGCTGTGGCCGTTGTTTGGAATCGCCAACCAGATGCTGGCGACGATCGCGCTATGCGTTGCGACCAGCGCGATGATTCGAAGCGGCAGGCAGCGCTACGCGTTCGTCACGCTGGTTCCGCTGGCGTGGCTGGTAGCGGTCACGATGACCGCCGGGGTCGAGAAGATTTTCTCGGCGATGCCCAATATCGGCTTCCTCGCGCATGCGGCGACACTCGCGGCCGAGGCGGCTGCGCCCGGCGTCAACGGCGGGCGAATGGCGGAAATCGGCAGGCTCATCTGGAATGATCGGATCGATGCCGCGATGACTGCGTTCTTCATTGCGGTGGTGGCGATCGTGCTCGTGGATTCCGCGCGGGTCTGGACCGGACTGACACTGGGCACGGGCGGCGCGCGCAACGCCGATCGGGCGGCGGCAGCGTGACGGCATTCTCACGCGCATCGCTAATCGCTCGAAGCGCTCGACTCGCAATCTCGGTGCTCGCGGATGTTGCCGGCACGATCGCGATCGAACTTCGGCGGCTCAACAGAGCGCGGATGGACTCAGCCGAGCTCGCGAATTTGGCGCCGCGCGAGCAGCGGATAGCGGTGAAGGCGGCGCTCGCGGCGCATCATCGCAATAGCTCGCGCTGCTGCTGATTTTCTCTAAGGAGACCGACGCTCCCAGGATTCCTGCGACACCTCGCTTCGATCCCGTGCAGACCATCGACGGCTGTGAATCGCCGATCCGGGCGCCGGGTTGATGAAGTGAGGAGTTGGGAGATTGATCCCGATGCGTTGCTGAAGGCGGCTCCATCAGCGACCGTTCTAGATTCATTCCCGCGGTTGCGCTTCCGATGCTTGCAATGCGATTACTTTGACAATCGGAGGCGTCAAATATGGGCAAGCTCGATGGTCGCGTGGCAGTAATCACTTGTGGCTCGGGCGGTATCTGTCGCGCTGCAGCGAAACGATTCGTCGATGAAGGAGCCAACGTGCTGTTGGTGGACCTCGAAGAGCGCGCGTTGCGCAGCGCGGTTGATTCGATCGGAGGAGATCATGCCAGTTCGGTGTGCGCTGACGTGACCAGCGACGACGATACCCTGCGCTACGTACAGGCGGCGGTCGATCGCTACGGCCGGCTCGACATCTATCTGGCCAATGCGGGCATCGAGGGCAACATGAAGCCGATCCCCGACTATCCGATCGATGTTTTCGATCGCGTTATCGCGGTCAACGTCCGCGGCGTATGGCTCGGTCTGAAGCACGTGATTCCCGTGATGGCCAAGGGCGGCGGCGGCAGTATCGTGATTACGTCCTCGACCGCCGGCATCCATGGCTACGCGGGAGCGTCGGCATACGTGACCAGCAAGCATGCCGTGATCGGGATGATGCGCACGGCAGCGCTGGAATGCGCACCGATGAAGATTCGGGTCAACACGGTTAATCCCGCGCCGATTGAAACGCGGATGATGCGCTCGATTGAAGAACAAGTGTCGCCGCGGCATGCCGGCCAGGCCAAGGAACAATTCCAGAGCGCCCTCCCGCTCGGACGCTACGGTCATCCGGAGGAAGTCGCCGACGTGATGCTGTTTCTCGCATCGGACCAGAGCAGCTACTGCACCGGCGGCGTTTATATGGTGGATGGCGGTACTTCCGCGACATGATGAAAGCGCAATGAATTGTCCCGCCGGTGGAGCAGAAAATCCGGCGGAACAGAAGTTCTGCAATGAGTGCGCGGCACCGTTCAAGCGGCGCCGCGCGAAGTGCGGGTACGAGATCCCGCCGATCGCGAAATTCTTTCCTGATTCGCGCTACTCGCTGCATCTGTGCAAATCAGATAGCGCTGTGGCGGGGCGCGTGTTAGCGTTCCAACAGTCTTGACTTCTCCTCAACTCCCTAAATGTTTACTAAGAGGTGACCAGATGCCAGCAGTGAACCATGTTACGGTGGCGCATGTCGCGCCCGGACGATTCGACGAATTTCTAAAAACTGCGAGTAGATTGAAAAAGATTCGAGAGCGCGCAGGCGCGAAAGTCCGCTATTACCGGACCGTGGCAGGCGCACTCCCTGCGGTCGCGGTGGTCGTGGAAACGGGGGGATGGAAAGCCTACGGTGAGTACATGGCGAGGCTAGAGGCCGACCCTGAATGGCAGAAATACGTGGCGGAAGTACGCGCCAACCGCGAACCTATCGCAACAATTGCTGAGCTTCGGATGAGCGAGGAAATCGAAGTCTAGGCGTTCTGGACCGTCCCGACATCGGGCTGGCGCTGTTGCGGCGCTGGCCCGTTCTCTTTTCTTTCCGTTGAAGTTCCGCAAACTACTCCCTCGGCGAATGCCTTGTAGGCGCGCTGCACGGGGTCGTGGGGTCGAGCAAGCCGCTAAGCAAGAAGACCAACTGACCAATTGCAGGAAGGTACTACGTGGGTTCAGGCATGGGTGGCACGCTGGCTCGCGGTTCACGCCAGTGCCGGGCTGCCTATGTGCTCATTTTCGAAGACTAGGCGGACCGATCCACAGCCGATTGACCGGTCTCGAGTTCGCGAATCACCCGTTCATAGGCGGTTACGAACCGGTCCAGGTCATAGTTCATCGCCAATCGCCCCGCCTTCTTTCCGATCTCGGCGCGCAATGCCCGGTTGCCGACGACCGAAAGGATCTTGGCCGTCAGGTCCGCGACATCTCCTTTGCGGAAAAGAATTCCGGTTTCGCCGTCGTCGATCACCTCGCGCGCGGCCGCGATGTCGCTCGCGATTAGCACACGCTCGCAGGCCAGAGTCTCCAGGTAAACCATCGCCAACGCCTCTGACTCGGACGGCATGATAACCGCGTCCCCCAGGTTGATGTAGTCGGGCACGAGATCGTGCTCGACCCATCCTACGAACCGGAAATGGCCGGCGTGCAACCCGTTCGCACACGCCTCTTCCATCGCCTTGCGGTACGGTCCGTCTCCTACGACAACGTAAACCGTGTCGGGCCTTTGCTGTACGACTTGCCGCGCGGAGTCCACGATGTCCAGTGGCCGCTTGAGCGTCCTAAGGTTCGACACGTGAACGACGGTCGGCTGTTCGGCGCCGATACCCAATTGCCGGAGCAAAGCGGGATCTTTCGGACGCGGGAAGAACTTGTGGCGATCTACTGCGTTGTGGATGGTTCTTACGTCGCCAAGTCCTAAACCGCGCAAGCGCTCAGCGAGATGGTTCGCCACGGCAACTATACGATCGACTTTCCGGAACTGTTCAAGGTAGTGAGCTCGTTCGGCCGCCGGAAAGGTTTTCATGATTCCGGTCAAAGTAATCCAGCCGTGAACGATCAGCAGGGTGGGAATCCCGGCCACTCTGGCGAGGTCGGGAATGTGCCGGGCAAAGATCTCGCGCCCGATAATCACGACGTCGGGGACGCCATCGGCCCCGGTTTCGGAGAGCGTTCGATGCCAGGCGGCTTCGATCCCTTCGCCTTCCGCTCTGCGGTATTGGTCCACCGTGGGGAGGTCCGGCGAGGTTTCGAAATAAGGAACCAGGAACCTGTTTACGTGAATCTCGGAATGCGCGGCGGCAAACCGATCGGCGACCGCAACCGTCTCGCGAGTCACCGGGGCGATCGCGCGGATGTGATGCCCACGGCGCGCGAGTCCTGCGAGAAGCTGATAGCCAACTGTCGCCGTCCCGCCTGGATGCGGCGGCAGCGTACCTACGTAGAGGATATTCAAGTTCCCATCGCTTCGCGAAGCTGCCAATCCCGCCTCCGTTTGCGCCGATCAGGATTCGCCGGCGCAAGGCGGGGATGCTAGAACATGCGAGGTGATTCGGTCAAAGGCATTCTGTTAGCAATTCACATTCAACCCCCGTCCGACGATGCCGGCAGGTTCGAGAGTGAGTTAGCCGGCGGCCAGCGCGGCCGTCGCCGCGATCAGGTGTGGCGGGCCAGAGGTTGCGAAGGCAAAATCGTAAAGGGCTGCGCGCGCGTTCCAGGAGTGCTCTCTGGCCATGTAGTCGCCTACCTGCTCATCCTTCGGCATTTCGCGGGCGACGCGAGCGACGGCCTGCGCGAAATGTTCGACGTCATCGTAGTCAACCATTGCGCCAAGACCGGTCTCTTCAATCAGCCACGCGTTCGGGACTCCTCTTTCGCATACCACCGGCAAGCCGGTTCGAAGATAGCAATAGAGCTTGCTGCTTTCGTTGTCCTGGACGGGCCCTTGGGCGAGCACGATTCCCGCACTCGCGTGCCGCTGAAAGTCCCACACCTGCTCCAGGTCGATTTCGCCGAGGTGGATCACCACGCCAGGGTCGATCAGATCGGTCTCGCCCGATCCCATCGCGACCAGCTTGATGCCACGGCTCCTGAGTTCCCGCCCGAGCCGATTCAGCCTTTGCTGCCAGATCAAATTCACTTCCCGCTGAGCGTCCTTTTTGTAGAGATGCCCGGTGAACAGCGCCACCGGCCCCTCCACCCCGATGCCGGAGTAGGGATTTCCGCGCGGGGCGGGGATCTCGGCGTCAACTCCGGTCGGAACCATGTATAGCGGCACGCCGCGGCCGTGCTCTTTCCACCAGAGTGCGGCGCTTCGGTTCGTCAGGACAGTCACGATCCTGCTGCGGCGCGCGATCTCCTTTTGCGTCTCGTACAACTGCTCTCGCTCGCGTCCGAAAAAGTACACGCCGGGAGTCTGCGCGCTGCCCACGACCGAACCAAGCTTGCTGATGATGAACGGATGGTCTCCGCCTCCCTCTGCCAGCAAGGATTCGAAACCCTTGTGGAAGAAGGTCTTCACCACGTCGTAGCGATCCCAGCGCGCGAATTTGAAGGGAACCTCGCGTAGCCTCGCCGCCCGGAGCCTCGGCTCCGGCGCAAGATTCACAACTGCGTCAACCTCATGCCCCCGCCGCGCCAGCGCTTCCGCTATGCGATAGAAGCGAATCCACGCCATGTTCATGAGCTGGCGGGAAGTGAAATGATCGCGCTTGAAGACGCATGCGATACGCAGCCTATGCCCGGAAAAGTGGTCGTCAGGCCCGTGCGGGTCAGGAAGTATCGTCTGTCTAACCGATCGCATAGACTCAGCCCCGCCAGTGTAGCCGCACGCCGTCCGCGAATGAAACTGGAATCGGCGGAGTCTCTCGGCCGCGTGACTGGGCTTCGATCATTTCAGCGATATCGCGGTGAGCGAAAGCGACGCCTTGGCTATGAGCGAAGAAAGACCCGATTTCGCGACTGATGGGCGAGGCGCCTCGGCGTCGCGTCTTCCCGATTTCATTATCGGCGGAGCGATGAAGTGCGGGACCTCGACGCTGCATCACATTCTGGCTGGTCATCCCGACGTCTTCATGCCGCGCGAAGAGATACATTTTTTCACGCTCGACGATGCGGGCTTCGACCTCGACCGCGACTTCGACGAATGCCTCGTCTGGTACCGCGCCTTCTTTGCCGGCGCCCGTCCCAAACAGATAATCGGCGAGCGCTCCTCCGTTTACCTCGCGTCACCCGAAGTGCCGCACCGGATGGCGCAGTTGATACCCCGCGTCAAACTCCTCTTCGTGACCCGGTGCAGCGCGCCTACTCTCACTACTGGAACCTGGTAAGGTCCGGCTGGGCCGGCCTGGACTTCGAGCGGACTCTCCGGGATGCACCGGACACCGTTTTGCGGGGTAGTATCTATAAGCCGCAGCTCGAGGCATACCTGAGGCGCCTCCCTCGCGAGAACGTGAAGATCGTGGTGTTCGAGCGCTTCGTCCAGGAGTTGCGCGCAACGCTCGACGATCTGTGCCGCTTCCTGGCCCTGCACCGCAGCGTCGACTTGAGCGGCGTCGATACGCACCGCAATCGCGGCCAGCGTCCGCGAGTGCTGCGCCTCCGTCTCCTGCAAAACCGGCTCTTGCGCTATGTCACGAGTTCGCGGCCTCTTCCTTCACGTCCGCCCCGCTTGCCGCAGCCTGGATCACGCCGTATCGTCGCCGCGCTTGATCGGGCGCTCCGATGGGCCAACACTACGCCGCGCAAGTATCCCGACATGCGACCGGAGACGCGAGCGCATCTGCAGCGACTGCTGGCGCGGGAGAACGCGGGGCTCGGCGACCTAATCGGCATAGATCTCCGCTCGTACTGGCCCTACTTCTGAGTTCGGTTCTTTGATGATTCTGATTGAGCTCGGTGATACGAGCGGCGATATCCCGGCTGAGGCTGGCGAGATCGTTGCTGAGAGCTGCCGACGCGGCGGTCTCGCCGGAGCCGACCGGCGCACTTGCATTGGTCTCGGCTGCGGACAGGTCCTTACCGGTGCGACCGTCTTTGATGACCCAGCGTGCGATCAGTCGCGACTGACCGTCTGCCGAAGTTTCGAAGCGCAAGACGTCAACTGCTACCTGGTAGTCAACCTCCGTTCTTCTTGGCCATGGATAGTTCTCAAGCTGCTGGGTATTCAAGAGCTGGGAAAGATTTTCGGAAAGGACACGCGTGAAGTTCTTGTCGAGCGGCTCTCCCCATCGTTTCTCAGGCGAGAGATCGAGCTCGTTGGGCGAGGTTCTCGTTACGACCTCGAGGCGGCGCAGATAGTCGGGAAACTCGATAGGTCCGATGCCGATCGTTAGCGGCTTCGTCGCCGACACCGGCGATACGCCCGGTGCGGCACCGTCCGAGAGTGGGGTCAAGATAAAGAATTTAGAGTGGTCAGGCTGGGGAGCAAGCGGGGAACATCCTGCGGCAACCAGGCACGCGCCGACCGCCAGGAAAATTGTTTTCATGTTCGTCTTCATTATCGATCTCTCTCCGGCACATACTTTCCGCGCACCAATGCGGCAGGGTTACGCTGCAGATAGTTGGTTAACTCCTCGATGGCCTGCGAAGTGCCGGCGAACTGCTCGAGCGCCTGATTCAGATTGACCGCAAGGGGAGAGTCGGCGTCGAGCGTGGCCTGCAGTTGGACAAGTGCGGCACGAGTGTCTTTCAGGGTCGCGTTCACTTCGTCAGAACTCTTGTGGAAGCTGGTCGTCAGCGGGTCGATTTGCCCGGTGACATTGTCGGTTGCAGCCCTTATAGAGGCCAGCGTTTTGTCGAGATTGGCAACTGTCCGCGGAAGCGATCCTATTGTCGCCCGAATGGCGGGATCGCCGGTTATCTCTTTGATCGAATTGGCGACCTGAGTGATCGAGTTCACAAGGCCATTGAGGTCGATCGTATCGAGCTTCGCGATCGCTTCGGTTGCCTGCTGCTGGATGGCTTCCAATGTGGTGGGGACTGTTGGAATTTCGAGTAGGTCGCCGCTTCCCGGCACAAGCGATAAATTGGGTTGAATGTTAGGGCGCAGATCGAGATCGACGTAGAGCAGTCCGGTGAGCAGGCTCTCGGCCTCGAGTTGGGCACTAAGTCCTCGTGTGATAAATGATTCGAAGCCAAGTCTGGAGAGCGCAACTCCGGTGCCGCCGCGCTGCGTGATCAGGTCGCGGTCGATCCCGATAATCACCGGTAATCGCAAGTCTTTGACGTCCGGGCGAAATTCCCCCTCGCCCGGCGCCAAGACGAGTTTGATTTGTTCGACGGTGCCTATCTGAACGCCGCGGAACTTGACTGCTGCCCCAAGTCGCAGGCCGTTGACACTGCCCGGGAACAGACACACGAAACGCTCGGGTCGCTGGAACAGATTACCGGCGCCGACAACTACTATCGCCAGGATTGCGAGTGCAAAGCTGCCGGCCACGAAGATTCCAATGGCTGTTGGACTGATTCTTTTAGACATGATGGTTCTCCGACTGCCCGCCTTCTTTACCGCGCGTCAGGAACTTGCGCACCCGGGGATCCTCTGAATGCGCAAGCAGTTCCTTTGGATCTCCACTTGCAATCTGAACCCGCGAGTCCGCGTCGAGGAACACGCAGCTATTGCCAATCGCGAAAATACTGGCCAGCTCATGAGTGACGATCACGACGGTGGCGCCGAGACTGTCGCGCAGCTCGAGTATCAGCTCGTCAAGCAGGCTGGAGCTGATCGGATCGAGGCCGGCCGACGGCTCGTCGAAGAACAGGATTTCCGGATCGAGCGCCATCGCACGAGCCAGGCCGGCGCGTTTCTGCATGCCCCCGCTGATCTCGTTCGGGTAGAAATCCTCGAAACCGCTTAACCCCACTAGTGCCAGTTTAAGCGCCGCGATCTCGCGAATTTGCGAAGGCCTCAGATCAGTAAATTCGCCGAGCGGCAGGCCGACGTTCTCAGCCAGGGTCAGTGAGCTCCACAGCGCCCCGCTCTGGTAGAGGATTCCGAATCGGCGCAACATCAGTTCGCGCGTCGCGGGGTCGGCTTTGGTGAAGTTGACGTCGCCATAGATGATCTCGCCCGTGGCAGGCTCTTTGAGCCCGATCAGATGACGCAGCAGCGTGCTTTTGCCGCATCCGCTACCGCCCATGATGATGAAGATGTCGCCGTGGCGGACAGTAAAGTTGATCTCGCGCATCAGCACGAAACTGCCGTACGCCATCGTGAGGTTTTTCACGATGATGTGCGGCTGATTATTTTGAGTCTTGCCCGGCGTGGTTGTGCTGGTGGCCATCACACTCGCGCTTAGATGCCGACGATATTGAACACGACCGCGAATAATCCGCAGGCGACCACGACCATCACGATCGACATCACGACTGCCTGGGTGGCCGCGTCGCCCACCGCGGACGAGCTGTTGCCACACTGAAAACCCTTCAGGCATCCGGCGATTGCGATCAAGACTCCGTAAAAGGTCGCTTTGAAAAGCCCACCGAAAAGATTCGTCAGCGTCAGCGTTGAGATGGTTTCCTGCATGTAGTTGCGCGCTGACAGACCCAGCATCCCGACACCGACGAACATGCCGCCGAGAATTCCCAGGAAGTCGGCATAAAGGCATAGCAGCGGCATCATCAGCACGAGGGCGATGACGCGCGGCAGAACGAGGAATTCCATGGGCGAAACGCCCATGGTGGTGAACGCGTCGATTTCCTGCGTCACCTTCATCGTGCCCAGCTTGGCCGCAAACGCAGCGCCGGTGCGTCCTGACATGATGATCGCGGTCATAATCGCGCCCATGTCGCGGGTCATGCCGATGCAGACCAGGTCGGCGACGTAGATCGACGCGCCGAATTGCGAGAGCTGGACGGCGCCCATAAAGGCAAGGATCACACCGACCAGAAATGAAATCAGCGTGACGATGCCGACCGCGTTCGCGCCACATTCCTGGATGACTTCGATGAGATCAACCCTGCGATAGCGCGCTTTGCCACGGACGAATTTTCCGAACGCGACGGTCAGCTCGCCGAGAAACGACATAAAGTCGCCAACCGAGAGACCATAACCGAGCGAGGCTTTGCCGATTCGTTCGAAGAACGGTGACCTGACTTCAGCGCTGCGGGTGCCTTTTTTTTCCGGCACAGCTTCAGCGAGCTCGAGCAGACGCCTTAACCCCTCGGGCAGCCCAGCGCGATCCTGATCGACGCCGCGCGCGCGGCATGCGGCGCTGGTCTGCACCAGAAACGCGATGAGCCCGCTGTCCCAGGCGGTTAGTTCTGAGGTATCGAACACGAGGCGCTTTACAGGAAGCGACGACTGGAGCTCACCCTCCACGACCTTCGCTGAAGGCACATCGCGCTTCAAATGCCAGGGGCCAACAAACTTGACGAGTAGAGTGGCTCGGTCAGTACGAGTTAGAGAAACCGATCCCTGCCCTGCCGGCGTTTGTTGCATCGGTCTTATAAGCCTCTACGTGCGAGTCCTGCGAAATTGCGGCCGAACACTCGAGCGACGATCTTCCCCGGTATCGCCTGTGCCTCATTGCTCTTCAGGCCGAGCGCTCTGAGTATTAACTCGGATAGCGCCAGTGTGAGTTTGCGGATGGCGTTCCATTCGCCCAACTCCAGGGCGCGCATTATTCCTGCCTGTACTGTCCCGACGACCATCACGATTCCCACAGGCACATCGCCGACGGAGAAGCGTTTGGTTCGATATCCGACCTCCAGATCTTTTAACAACAGGAACTCCTTGTTGGTATCGGGACTAAGCCACAGAGAATACATACGGCCCAAGACTCCAGCACGCGTTGGAGATACGGCCGCTGCGCGCAGGCATACGGCGATTCCGGCGACCAGTTGCCCCGCCGAGTCGTCGATACCTTCCTCCGCAACGCCAACCTGGTCGCGGATTTCACGCCGGATCGTGACTGCCAGCTCTTTTGCGATTTCATTCTTGTCGTCGAAATAGTTGTAGAATGTCCCTTTTGCCAAGTCGGCAGTCTCGGCGATTTCATCGATCGTCACATGCTCCAAGCCCTTCTCTGCGATGAGCTTCTCCGCGGCGTTCAACAGCGCCTTGCGATTTCGAACCATCCGTCGGTCGGATCGCGTCGGTTTCGCTTTGGTCACGATCGCCCCGCCGGTTATTCTGGTCGCGCTGGTCATAACTGGTCTTAACAGTCACTTTTATACGAGATAGTCATTTCATGCAATACGACCCTCGAAGCTCCGAACGCCTGCTTGAGTTGCGCGACGGGTCAACGGTGGCAGCGGCTCAGCGATAGATGGACAAGGCAAGCTACCGGTGAAGCGTGAACGAAAACTGATGACGGGAGAAGGCGGACCGCGAGTTGTATTGGGAGCGCTGATGGTTGCATTGATCATCGCGCTTGCTTCAGTTGCTGCGCGTTCCGAAGAGGCCGGAACCGGACACTACATCCCGGGCGCGACCAGCTCCTCTATCGATATGTTGCCGGACCGCGATGCATCGACGTTGGTCTATGCAAACGGATTCACATATTACGAAGGTAGCGCAGGCGCCACGAAGGACTTGGAATTTGGCGGTCTGCCGACAGCGGATGCGAAGGGGACCGTCTATTCCGACACGTCGTTATTCCTGTACCAGGCGCCTTGGAAAATACTGGGCGGACAATATGCCGCTGAGCTTCTCGTACCTTATGTTTGGCTGAAGGTTCAGGGAGACGTGGCGCTGAGCGGCAGAAAACCAGCTCCGAGCGTTCATAAGGAAGATACGGCCAACGGCTTCGGCGATATAGAGATATTTCCTGTGATGATGGGATGGAAAATACGGGGACTTTAAGTGGCAGGGCCAATTTGGGGTATATGCCCCAAGCGGCACCTTCAACAAAGGTGACCTGGCAAACATCGGCAGAAACTACTGGACTTTTGAACCAAGTGCGGCGGTCAGCTACCTGAGCAGCCAGATCGGGCTGGAGGTCACCGCCTTTGCCGGATTTGATTTCAACACCAAGAATGACACCACCGAATATCAAACTGGAGACCAGTTTCATCTGGATGGCACGATCGCGGAACATCTACCACTCCTTGGCGGCTTCATAGGCGGGGGCGTCAACGGATATTTCTATCAGCAGATTACCGGAGATAGCGGTAGCGGCGCGCGACTTGGAGGCTTCGAGGGCATGACGGCCGGCATCGGACCTGATTTCTCCTACGCATACAAGGTCGGCGACTTCGACCTGGCTGGTGAAGTGAAATGGCTGCCAGAATTAGGCGTGGACAACCGGCTCAATGGCAACACCGTCTGGGTCAAGCTCGGCGTAAGTTGGGGTCCGAAACCGGCAAGCCCGCTTGAATCGATGTAACCGGCGTGGCGAGCGAGTTTACTTCAGGGTAACCGGCCACCGGGACCGTGAGTAGATCAAAGTCTGAACTACAAGCAGGAGTAGGAGATGACCCGCACAGTAAGGAAGTTCCGGACCCCGGTGGCCGGTACGCGATCGTGGATTCTGTTTTTCGCCTTCGCCCTCGTTGTTCCAGTAGCCGCCTCAGCGCAAAGCGGGCAGATGTTCATCTATCCAAAAAATAATCAGAGCCAGGCGCAGCAGGATAAGGATCGGTACGAGTGCCACCGATGGGCTGTTCAGCAAACCGGCTTCGACCCGAGCGTACCGTACCCGAGCAACCCCAACGCCCTTGATCCGCAGCCGTATCGACCCTCGCAGCCTCACGTTCTGAAGGGCGCAGCGCGCGGGGCTACCCTTGGCGTCGTCGACGGAGCGATTGCGGGAAATGCCGGCAAAGGAGCGGCCGCAGGAGCCGCGATGGGTGGCATGGCCGGCGGATTCCGACGCATGGATGAACGCAAAAACCAGGCGGCCACGCAACAGCAGCAGGCACAATCGCAGGCTTCTCAAGCAGCGGCCGGGTATCAACGCGCAATGGGAGCATGTCTGGATGGGCGTGGGTACAGCGTAAAGTGATGAAGTTCCAGAGTAAGCCGCCCCTCATCAATCTGGCAGTCATTGCTGCCATCGCAATCATTGCGATGGTACCTTCACACCTTTGCGCCCAAGCATTGGATCGCAGCGTGCTGCCCATCCCCGATCCGGGTTACCCGCCTATCACTCAGCTCGATGCTCGCAACGCGACGCCGCCACCGCGTTTTGAAGTGAAAGCGCCTTCTGGCGCTCCGAACGTACTTATCATCCTGCTCGACGATATGGGCTTCGGGCAGCCGAGCACCTTCGGCGGTCCAATCAATATGCCGACGCTTGATCGCCTGGCCAAAGGCGGCCTGCGCTACAACGAGTTTCACGTGACCGCACTCTGTTCGCCAACGCGCGCGGCGCTGCTCACGGGTCGCAACCATCACATGGCTAATACCGGCGCGGTAATGGACGTCGCGACGGCTTTCCCTGGCAACACCGGCGTGCGTCCGAACAGCATCGCACCGCTGGCTGAGATCCTGCGGCTCAACGGTTACAGCACAGCCGCGTTTGGCAAGTGGCACCAGACTCCTGGCTGGGAGGTGAGCCCGTCGGGACCGACGGACCGATGGCCCACGCGGGAGGGTTTCGACAAGTTCTATGGCTTCATGGGTGGCGAGACCAACCAATGGGCGCCACTGCTATACGACGGGATGACCCAGATCGAGCCCTTGCACGATCCCAAGTACCACTTCATGACCGATATGACCGATCACGCTATCTCGTGGATGCGGTACGAGAAGGCGCTGACTCCCGACAAGCCTTTCTTCATATACTTTGCGCCCGGTGCAACGCATGCACCGCATCAGGTGCCCAAGGACTGGATCGCTAAGTACAAGGGCAAGTTCGACATGGGATGGGACCGACTGCGTGAGGAAACGCTCGCGCGGCAAAAACAGTTGGGCGTCGTTCCACCGGATACAAAGCTGGCGCCGAAGCCAGCTGCAATCAAAGACTGGAGCGCGCTGACTCCCGACGAAAAGAAATTATTCGCCCGACAAATGGAGGTGTACGCCGGTTTCGGTGAGATGGCCGACTACGAAATCGGCCGGCTTATCCAGGCCGTTCAAGACATTGGCCAACTGGACAACACCATCGTCTTCTACATCGCTGGGGACAACGGTTCGAGCGCTGAAGGCGGAATGAATGGTGTTTTCAACGAGAACACTTTTTTCAATGGCGTGGCCGAGCCAATCGAAGCGCAACTGAAGAATATAGACAAACTCGGCGGCCCGATGGCTTACGGCCACTATGCCGCCGGCTGGGCGGTGGCGGGCGATACTCCCTTTACCTGGACGAAGCAGGTTGCGTCCAATTTCGGAGGCACTCGCGACGGGATGGTTGTGTATTGGCCGAAGGGGATCAAATCGAAAGGTGGGCTACGGTCTCAGTTCCATCATGTGATTGACGTCGCACCAACCATTCTCGAAGTAGCTGGACTGCCCGAACCAAGGATGGTTGATGGCATCGCCCAGACTCCTATCCAGGGCGTGAGCATGGCCTACACGTTTGATGACGCCCAGGCGAAGAGCCGGCATGTGATCCAGTACTTCGAGATCGCCGGCAACCGCGCGATCTATCACGATGGGTGGCTGGCAGGCACAGTCCACCGGGCGCCGTGGGAGAGAGAGCCACGCGCGATGCTCGAGAACGATAAGTGGGAACTCTACAACACGGACGAAGACTTCAGCCTCGCGAACGATCTGGCTTCGAGCAATTCAACCAAGCTCAAGGAAATGCAGGATCTGTTTCTTCAAGAAGCAGTAAAGAATCACGTCCTGCCTATCGACGATCGCGGAGTGGAACGCTTGAACCCTGCGCTGGCCGGCCGGCCTGACCTGATGGCAGGTCGCACGTCGCTTACCGTGTACAGCGGTATGACAGGCATGATGGAGAGCGCGTTTATCAACATCAAGAACCGCTCCTACAGCATCACTGCCGACGTGGAGATACCGAAGAAGAACGCCCTAATCATTTGCCAGGGCGGACGCTTCGGCGGCTGGACGCTCTATCTGAAGAACGCGCGGCCGACCTTTACTTACAACTGGGTCGGTCTGAACCGTTACACGATTTCTGGAAAGCAACCAGTAGCCCCAGGGAAGGCGACGATTCGATTCGAGTTCACGACCGACGGCGGTAAGTTGGGCGCCGGCGGGACTGGCTCGATCTTCGTAAACGGCGCAAAAGTCGCGACGGGCCGAATCGAAAATACCAACGGTCTTCTATTCTCCGCGGACGAGGGCGCCGACGTCGGAATCGACGAGGGCACGCCGGTAACGGAAGACTATGCAGGACCCGACAACCGGTTTACCGGAAAAATCGATCAGGTGACCATCGATCTCAAACCCGTAGGCGCTGACATCAAAGACAAAGTCGACAAGGCAACGCAGGAACTCATGATGGATAAAGCTGCCGAGGACTAACAGCCATCACACGCGAGAGCAACGAGCAGCGCAGGCATCAATCGCAAATCATTCAGCCAGGGATTTTCCAAGTTCTAAACGATCCCTTTCCGTCAGGAGCAGAAGCATGAAAACGCCCTTTCTTAGACCAATCTTAGGACTGCTTATATTCGCAGCCGCAGGATGCGCAGGAGCTCAAGTGACCCAACAGTCGCAAGCAGTTCCGGTGACGACCTCGCGTCCAGCGCAAATTGTCGTCTACCCGTTCGCGGTGACCGTCGACGACGTTACGCTGAACCAGGGGATCATCGCGTCAACCTACCGGAACGTTTCGGGCGAGGACGAAACCGCGCAACAACTCCAGATTGCCAAGGACACCGTGCACAATATTTGCGTCACGGTTGCAGCCACGCTTTCTCAAAAAGGATACAGCGCGGTATGCCAGAACCGTGGCGTTCCGGTCGCCGGCGCCAACGTTCTGATCGTCGATGGTGAATTCACCGACATCAACGAGGGTAATAAGATGCGCAGAATGATGATCGGTCTGGGCGTCGGCGCGTCCACACTTGATGCCGACGTAATCGTTCAGCAACACAGTGAAGAGGGTTCGCGACAACTGATGGAGTTCAGCACTCATGCGGACAGCGGCAAGATGCCGGGAGCAGGGATAACGGACCTGCGGGAGCCGCTGCGGCTGGGGGTGTGTCGGCTGCGACCATCGGAGTCAACTTGGCGATGGGCGGTGTAAAGAACTACACGTCCGCGACAGGGTTTCTAGCCGATAAGACTTCAG